>Ga0306926_10006743_pt1 | contig 12364 bp, 10 predicted proteins | sample flu12Cox44000178_FD_203759 | JGI IMG/M metagenome (GOLD analysis project Ga0306926, IMG submission 203759) | Lab enrichment of tropical soil microbial communities from Luquillo Experimental Forest, Puerto Rico - flux8day.12C.oxic.44.000.178 (v2)... | ecosystem: Environmental > Terrestrial >... | reverse complement strand
ACCGGGCTCGTCTCGGACAGGCCGTAACCCTCCAGGATCGGCACGCCGAACCGTTCCTCGAACCGCCGCATCAGCTCGGCGGGCAGCGCGGCCCCGCCGGAGACGGCCACCCGCAGCCGGTCCGCGATCGCGGCGAGGTCCGGGGTGTCCGCGCAGTGCAGCAGGGCGTGGTACATGGTGGGGACGCCGGCGAAGAACGTGACCTGCTCGCGCTCCATCAGCGCCAGCGCCTGTCCCGCGTCGAACCTCGGCAGCAGCACCACGGTCGCACCGGTGGCGAACCCCGCGTTCATCTGCACGGTCTGCCCGAAGGAGTGGAACAGCGGCAGCGTGATCAGGTGCACGTCGTGCGGGTGCAGGCCGAACAGCCGGTTCGCGAGCAGCGCGTTTTGCACCATGTTGCTGTGGGTCAGCTCGGCGCCCTTCGGCTGCCCGGTGGTGCCACTGGTGTAGAGGATGACCGCGGTATCGGTCTCCGCGGTCGGGGCGGAAAGGAACGTGGTCGGCTGCCGGTGCACGAACTCGGCCAGGGTCTCGGCCTCGGCGCTCGGTGCGGTGGCCGCGGGGTCGGCGGTGAGCAAGACGAAGTGCTCACAGCCCGGGGTGCGCTGGTACGCGGCCAGCCCGGCCTTGCCCAGCGGCAGTTCTGGTGTCCCCTCGAAGCAGAAGTACGCCTTGGCCGCGGAATCGGCCAGGTGGTAGGCAATCTCCCGTTCGGTCAGCAGCACGTTCAGCGGCACCACGGTGGCGCCGGACTTCAGGATGCCGTAGTAGGCGATCGGGAAGTAGGGCAGGTTCGGGCAGCTCAGCGCGACCTGGTCGCCGCGCCCGATGCCGCGGGCGGCCAGGCCTGCGGCCACCTGGCTGGCTGCCGCGTCGAGTTGCGAGTACGACATGCGGGTAGCGCCGTGGACGACCGCGTCCCGGTCCGGCACGGCGCGCGCGCTGTCTTCCAGCAAGACGGCCAGGTTGAGCATTGGGGCACCTCCAAGGGTTTCCGGGTGCACCTAACTCTGGGCGAGAACACCAGGCAGGTGTTAGTGGCCGGACCACAAACTCGGTCGTGACGCGGTCATGAAGTTCGCGCCCGTCAGCCCGGTGCGCGCCGCGCATCCCGCGCCGTGGGCTGCGCGGACGGCGCCGTGGGCTGCGCGGAGGGCGCCGTGGCCCGCGCGGCCGGGAAGGCGCCGAGCAGCCGCAGCGCGATCAGCAGTTCCATCACGTCCGCCAGCCGGCGCACATCGCAGCCGGTCCGCTCGGCGATCCGGTCCAGCCGGTAGTAGGCGGTATTGACATGCAGGTGTAGCCGGTCGGCCGCCGCCACGGCGTTGAGGTCGCTGGCCGCGAACTCGACCAGGGTGGCGATCAGCGCCCCGCCCGCGGCAGCGTCCTCCTCGACGAAACGCCGCACCGCCGGCCGGATCAGCCGGCGCGCGGTCTCGTCGTCGCGCAGCACCAGGTAGTCCAGGCTGCTCAGCAGCGGCAGCGCCAGCACGCCCGCCGCTGTGCCCAGCCCGTCCCGCGCGATCCGCGCCTCGGCGTACGCGTCGGCGACCTCGGGCAGCCCGGCGCGCACGGTGCTCACCCCCGTGGCCAGGGCGATCTGCCGCTGCCGCAATCCGGCGCACGCGCGCCGCAGGCCGGCCACGGCCGGTTCCGCGCCGCCGCGCGGCACCGGGGCGACCAGGACGATCTCGTCTTGGCGGACGACCACAAGAGCCCGCCCGCCGGTGCCGCGAGTCCGCCCCACCGCCAGCGCGGCGTCCCGCAGCGCGCGATCGTCGGACTGGTCCCCGGCGAGCACCGCGCTGGCCACCAGCAGCCGGGTGTCCGCGCCCAGGCCGGCGGCCCGCAGTATGGCCCGTTTGGCCCCGGTGAACGAGGCCCGGCGGGCGAGCAGGTCCTCCAGAAGGTCGCGGCGCACCCGGTCGCTCTCGGCCACCGCGTGCTGCTGCGCTTCCACGTAGGCCTCGGCGGCCACGGTGCTGCCCACCTCGATCACCGTCATGATCCGCGCCACGGCGGCGAGGGCCGCCTCCCGGGCGGCGGCGTCCTCGCCCGCCGCGGCGAGCACCCCGTGCCACAGCGTGAGCTGCCCGATCCGGAACGCCTTGAGGAAGTCCGCCAGCGTGATGCCCTGGGCGACCCGGCGGGTGGCTTGCTCCCTGGTCATCGTGAATTCGGACCGCTGGGCCGGGCGTCCGCCGGTCAGCCCGGCCAGGAAGACGTCGAAGATCGCCCGCACGTGCCGGGTGACGTCCTCGCGCAGCTGTACGTCGTTGCTGCCCGGGTAGGCCGGCACCTGGTCCCAGATCTCCTGCACCGCGGCGGTAACCAGGTCGTCCATCGAGGCCTGCACCGCCGCGACGATCCGCGCGATAGCGGGATCGGCGGCGTTGATCGGCTCCACGTTCGCATCTTGGCACGTGAGCGGGAGGCGCATCAGGGTCCTGGTTCGCGCCTTACCCGCTCGGTGACCGGCGGGCGGGTCGTGGCGGTCAGCTGTTCAGTATCCGGGCCTTCTGCTGGTCGAATTCGGCCTGGGTCAGGAGGCCGGCGTTCATCAACTCCCCAAGCTTGGTGAGGTTGGCGAGCTTCTCCGCCATATCGTCGGGCTGCGCCGGTGCGGCGGCTGGCTGTGCCGGTGCGATGGGCTCCTGGTATTGCTGTGGCGGCGGCTGCTGTGGTGGTGGCTGCGGGGCCTGCAACCCTGTGGCTTGCTGGTCTTGCGCGGCCCATCGCGCTTGTTGCCTGCGCTGTACGCGGCCGTGTACCGAGCTGGCCACGGCGACGGTGGCGGCTGTTTTCAGTAGGCCCATGGTTGTCTCCTTGCCTGCTCAGGAGGGCTCGGTCGCGTCGAGCGCGGCGACGAGTTCATCGGGAGAAAGCCCGCCGTCGGCAATCAGGCGGGCGCCGTCGCGCCGCCAGGCGTTCACTACGCTGAACACCCAGCGGTTCTCGTAGACCACGACTACGGCGGCACTGCCCGGCTGGATGGCGGAGGCGATCTGCCGGAGGTCGCTGTCGTCCAGCAGGCCCGACGACGCGCCGGTCCAGGCGCTCAGGTCGGCGCCGCCGGGGTTGTCGAGCTCCTTGACGTCAGCCTTGCGGGCGTTGCCGCTGCTGTCGCTGACCACAAACTCCATGTCCAGGATGCCGATGACGCCCCGGTCGGCGAGGGCGAGCAGCCGTTCGAAGCCGGCGGAGCTGATGCGTGCGCCGGGAAACTCGACCGCGAGGAAATCGATGGGGCCGAGCTCATCATCGGCAGGGCCAGACTCGGTTGCTGCGGACATGGTTACCTTCCCTTCTGCCGTGTTCGCCGCCGGCTTGGCCGGAGGCGAGAGCCGACGCCGGCCCCTGAGGCGAGGCATTGGCGATCACCGCTGCTGTCGCTCTTGGTGCCTGGCCCCGGCCCGGGATGCGTCAGCTCGGCCATGATGCCTGTCCTCCGCTCGGCACCGGCTCCTTATGGCCGCCCAGGGCCAGGGTCTTACCGAGACCCGCTGGCGGCTTGCTCCCGACACTAGCGAGGGCCGTTCCGCGCGTCGTCATCCCGTAGGGATGAATCCCGGCAGGCGGAAACCGATCGGCCCTAAGAACATGGTGATGCTTCGATGGCTAACCGCCGCCCGGAAGCACCAGGGCCGCCCCGATCTGCCGGGCATCAGAGGCCGCCGACAGCACTCGATTGATCTTGAGGTGTCACTGCTCGTCTGGGTCCTCCAGCGCGGCCGCAATGTCGTACCCGAGGGCGGTTCCCAGATTGGGAGCGGCGGCGACGACCCGGCCGAGCCCGGCCATGGGGGCGATCGCCAGCAGCACCTCAGCGATCTCGTCCTCACTCGCGCCCGCCGTCAGCGCCAGGCTAGTGCTCCATTCCAGGCTGATCCCGGGCGCCCCGATAGCTACCGAGGCCGCCAGTTGCAGCAGCGCCGCGGTCTTGGGATCCAGGGCAGATATTCGGGCCAGGCCAAGCCGGAGGCCGGCCTGGTCCTTGACGACGCTTTCGTCGATCATCGCCAGCCCGCGCAGCGTCTCCTGAAATCTCATCATCTGACCTATGCATTTTCCGCCCGCCGTCAAGGCACGATTACATCTGGTGGCCGGGGGGATTCCATCCTCCTGATGGGATGAACGGGCCGCCTACCCCTCAAGGAGCCCTAGTTCCCGGGCCCTGGCCACCGCCCGGCTTCGTGATTGGGCGCCCAGCTTGCGGTAGATCGACAGAGCCTGCGACTTGATGGTGGTGCGGGCCAGGAACAGCTCGGCGCCGATCTCGGGGAACGACAGGTGGGTCGAGAGCAGCGGCAGCAGGCGAAGCTCGGCGGCGGTCAGCGCCGACACTCCGAGGGCGGCGGAACCGCGCTCGTTGGCGAGCTGGTCACGCAGCGCCTGGGCCTCAGCCACCAGCGTCCCCAGGCCCGGTCGGCGCCGCAGCATCTGGTCGATCTCCAGCATGAGTGTCCTCGCCCCGGCCAGGTCGGCCAGCGCGAGGTGGACCCGGGTAAGTTCGATCCGTACCTGAACGGCCAGGACGGGGTACGCATAGGTCAGCTGGGAGCGCAGCCGCTGAGCAGCGATGAGCCACTGGCGCACCGCCGGGGAATCTCCCCGGTGCAAGGCTGTGCGGGCCAGTACCGCGCAGGCGACAGGCTGCTCGATTCCGGACCGGCGCACGACCGCGCGCACCTGGTCGGCCAGGACCTCGGCTCGGTCCCATTCGTTGCGTGCCATCGCCATCAGCGACCGTTCGGACAGCGCAGCCCCGAGAGCCTCGTCAGTATCGGCTTGCTCTCCGACGCTGACCGCATCCTGGAATGAGGCGTCCGCACCGTCCAGATCACCGGACGCGGCGCGGGCGAGCCCTTGCCCGATCCAGGGCCCCGCCTGCACGATCTTCTCCGTGGTGAACCTGCGCACAGCCTCGTCGGCGTCGGCGCGCATCTGCTCGACCCCATCCCGGCACAGCAAGGCCCGGACGTAGGCGGCCCACGCCTCGGCAGCAGGGTCCTCGGGCCGGGCGGCTCCCCCGTACTGCCAGCGATCGACCGCCTCGGCCCACCGTAGGGCCTCGACGGGCCGTCCCAGAAGCGCGTAGATGAACGCGGCCAGCGCCGCGGCCGTCGGGCGCCCTTCCATCCCGCCGTGGTCCTCCAGCCACTGAAGCCATCGCTGGGGGGTGGTGCGCCGGCCTTGGTAATAAGTGGGCACGCACAGCTTCTCTATGAGGTCAGCGGCAGCGCCGACATCCTCTGCTGCGATCGCGTACTCCAGCGCTTCCTCGGCCAGGCCGTTTTGCAGGCACCAACGGCCGGCGCGACGCCACAGGACCGGGGCCAGGCCGGGCTCCAGGCGTGCCAGCTCCGCCAGCAGCATGTCGCGGAACAGATGGTGATACCGGTACCACTCTCCCCGCCGATCCAGCGGCACCACCAGCAAGTTCGACCGCGACATGTCGGCCAGGATCGCGTCAGCCCCCGGCAGGCCGAGCACCGTCTCACACAGCGGGCCGCACATCCGCTCCAGCACCGCGGTCCGGGTCAAGAACATCCGCTGCCGCTGCGAGATCCGGTCCAGGAACTCTGACTCCATGTACTCGCTCACCAGCCGGTCGTCCCCGCCGAAGGAGACCGCGGCCCGGCCGACCGAACCGCCTTCCCTGAGGTAGAGCGCCGCCAGGTATAGGCCGGCCGGCCATCCCTCGGTCCGCCGATGCAGATCCGCCACGTCGTCGCCGCCGACCGCGATGCCAGCGCCGCGTAGCAGCGATGCCGCCTCCTGGCGGGTCAGCGACAGGTCGGCGGGGCCGATCTCCAGGATCCTGCCCTCAGCGCGCAGTCGCGCGACCCGCAGCGGCGGGGTGGCCCGGCCGGCCAGCACCAGCCGTGAACCGTCGGGCACATGGTCGGCGAGGGCCGACAGGGCGGCCAGGCATTCCCGGTTATCAAGCAGGTGCACGTCGTCCAGGACCAGCACCACCGGTGTGGACATAGCCCACAGGGCAGATCCGAGCCGGGGAACGACAGAGCCCGGCACTGAACTCGCCGGAGACGCGAGCGCCTCGAAGACCCCGCCACTGATCGGCTCGACCGCATCGAGCGCCTCCGCGACATAGCTGAGCAGCACCTTCGGGTCGTTGTCGCCCTGGTCTACCGACAGCCACGCGAAGGCCTGGCCGCTGGCCTCGGCCCACTGGGATAGCAGCGTCGTCTTCCCGTAGCCAGGCGGCGCGACCACCGAGACGATCCGGCTGGGACCGCCATCCGCTAGTTGTTTAATGAGCGATGCCCGGCGGATGGTTCCGGGGCGCGTCGGGGGTGGGTGAAGCTTGGACGTGTAGAGATCGAACGTCGGCCTGCCCACCCGGGGCGAGCGGTCCGCCCGGTCCCGACCGTCGATTCCGCCCATGCCTCGACCGGTCCTCTCGCGACGGTTTGCGATTCAAGGATTAGCCGGGGCCTTGACCAGGTCAAGGCCAGAGCAGTCCGTCAGGTTAATGGACTCCGAACACGAGGTGGTGTCAGCGCCCCGCCGCGGGCCGAGCGCTGACGGTCCGCCATGAAACGTCATGATAGAGGGGAGCGGGGGAGGTGACGGTGGTGCCCGTAGCTCACGTCTCGGGCCAGATGCCGCCTGGAATGACACGCCGCCAGGTGCTCGCTCGCGGGGCGGCGCTCGGCCTGGGAATCCCCTTAACGGGAGGATTGCTGGAGGCATGCAGCAACCCGGCTCGTGGCGCTAGCGCGAGCAACGGGTCCAACGGCATTGTCATCGGCCTCGACACCGACATCGATACTCTTGACCCGATATCCTTCCGCTCGCCCGCCGCCTACGAGACCGTGATCCAGGCATATGACATGCCGGTGGCCAACCAGGTCCAGCCCGCCGGTGGCATCCTCGACGGCGTGCCTGGCACCTTGATCCCCGAGGTCGCTATCCGGTATTCGATCGCCGCGGCCAGTGCCGTGTATAAGTTCACCGTGCGCCCGGGCGTCAAGTTCAGCAATGGCAACCCGGTGAACGCGGACACCTTGCAGTACAGCTATCTCCGCGCGCTCGAGGGTCCCGGGTACGCGGCCGAGCTGATGAAACTGCTCACAGTAAGTAGAGCGTCACAGCTGGTTGTTACCGGGCCGATGACGTTCGAGATTAATCTGAGTCAGCCAAACCCGCTTGGGCCGAAGCTGATCCCCCTGTCGGCGCTCGTCGTCATGGATCCGGTCCTGTCCAGGCACCAGGCCACGAAGAGCGACCCGTGGGCAACCGGCTACTACCGCACCCACATGGTGGGCACCGGACCCTACGTGCAAGGGACGACGTGGCAGTCCGGCAGCCAGTATCTGCTGTCTCCGAACCCGCATTACTGGAACAAGAGCCATGTGCGCAACCCAGGGGTACTGCTCAAGTATCTGCCTTCTGCCGACGACCGGGCACTTCTCGTGCAGCAGGGCTCGATCGACCTAGCCCTCGGCCTGCCGGCCAGCAAGCTCGACTCGCTGCGCGGCGCCGTGGGCGTCTTCCTAATAAACGAGCCCAGCAGGGACTGGAACTTCCTGGGCCTGGCCAACACGATCGCCCCGTTCAACGACGTGCGCGTCCGGCAAGCCATCGCTTACGCGCTTCCATACCAGACCCTCATACGCGATTCGCTGTACGGTTTCGCGTCTTCGGTCAGGGGAATCCTGGCCGCAGGGACTCCCACTCTGGACGAGAGTCTGTGGCCGTATCAGACGGATGTGCGGAAAGCAAAGGCTCTGCTGTCGGCGGCAGGAAACGGAGCAGAACTGCACAGCACCTTGACCGTCTCCGGATCACGGGCAAATGACGTCAACACGGCGACCTACATCCAGTCTGCGCTCCAACAGATAGGGTTCAACGTCACCATCACCCAGGTATCTGACGCAGATTTCCGGGCGAAGGAGAGCGCGGGCGAGCTGCCGATGTTCATCGACAACTGGATCTCGTGGGTTGATGATCCGTTCTACCAGATGTACTGGCTGCTCGCTTCGGTGAACAAAGGGGGAACCAACCTTGCCCGGTACTCCAGCCCGCAGACCGATCATCTGATCGACAGCGGGCTCTATGAGATCGACCCGTCGCGCCGCGAGCGGCTCAGTCGCATGCTCCAGCAGCAATTTGCCGCGGACATCCCGTACGTTCCCTTGTATTCGGAGAACTTCACGCTGGCCGCGCGGAGCAATATCTCAGGGATCAACGTCTTCCCTGACCAGTTCATCCGGTTCTGGATGCTGAGCAAGTCATAGCGAATATGCGACGCTACTTTATCAGGAGACTGGGCCTGGCGGTGCTCACGCTGGCCGGGATTGTCGTCTTGGTATTCATGCTCACGCACATCCTGCCAGGCAACCCGGCGCTCGTTGCGGCCGGCAACTACGCTAACGCGCATGCGCTGCGCGTAATTGAGCGGCAAATGGGGCTCAACCGTTCTCTGGCGGCGCAGTTCGGGTCGTATCTGGGTAACATCGTCCACGGCAGCCTCGGCACCAGTTACACGACCGGTAACACGGTCGCCCATGACCTGTTCACCAGGCTGCCTGCCACTGCTGAGCTCGCGGTCGTGAGCACCATTCTCGCTACAATCATAGGCGTTCCCCTTGGCGTTGCAGCAGGATTGCGAGCAGGGGGCGTCACGGACTGGGCCGGGCGCACCGGGGCAGTCATTGGCACGAGCATCCCTATCTATTGGCTCGGCATTGTTCTCATCGTCATCTGCTATGCCGTCTTGCACATCGCCCCGGCACCCACTGGAGAAGTCAACGCATTTGCCGCCATGCCGCCGAGCTACACTCACTCGCTCATACTCGACAGCCTAATTAGCGGCAATTGGCCCACCTTCTTCGACGCATTGCGGCATCTTGCCCTGCCTGCGATCACCTTGGGAATCGTCGAGACTGCGCCCATCCTGAAGATAACCCGGTCAGCCACTTTGGAAGTAGCGGGATGCGACTATGTGCGGACGGCACGTGCTTATGGCTTGTCCCGCTGGGAGATCCTGAAAAACGACGTCCTGCGGAACGTGGCGACCAAGGTATTGACGGCGGTGGGGATCGTCTTCGGATTCTTGCTTGGCGGCAGCATCCTTGTCGAGCGCATTTACGACTGGCCCGGCATTGGGCTCTACGCCTGGAACGCGGTAACGACGACGGACTACGACGCGATTCAGGGCTACATCCTGCTGGTAGGCCTCGTGTACGTCCTGCTCAATCTGGCCGTCGACCTGCTGTACGCCGTTGCCGACCCTCGGATCCGGTTCGGCTCGGCCGGCGGCGGGCCACGCAGGCGGCCGCGCCCGCCGTGGCCAGGGCGCCGGGTGATTTCCCCGCCATGGGCGGAGCGGCACTGACATGGACCTGACCGACGATGGCCGCACCAGGGGCCGGCCGGATGACGCCGGGCCCGCTGGTGGCCCCGGCAGGTCCGCGCGCCTGCGCAGCGAGCTGAAGCGTCACCCCAGCCTCGTTGCTGGCGGAGCCCTGGCTGCGGCCACGATGATCGTGGCGGTGGCCGGTCACCTAGCACCACCGCACAACCCATTGGCTATCAACCCGGGTCATTCTCTGGCTCCCCCGGGGCCGGGGCACTGGTTCGGCACGGACCAGTTCGGGCGCGACGTGTTCTCGCGTGTTCTTTACGGCCTCGGCCTGGACGTGGTCATTGGCTTGATCGTGGCCGCTCTGGCCTTTGCCGTGGGGTCTATGGCCGGGCTGGTCTCTGGCTACCTGGGAGGCTGGATTGACGACATCGTCATGCGCGTTGCCGACCTCCTGATGTCGTTCCCGTCATTCCTGCTGGCGCTCTCGATCGCTGTCGTGCTCGGGAACACCGTGCGCAACGTCATCATCGCGGTCACGATCGCGTACGTGCCCTACCTCCTGCGGCTGACCCGCGGCAGCGTGCTCGCCGCGCGCGGCGCCGACTACGTCCTTGGCGCGCGGGCTGTAGGTGCGTCGAGGTCCCGCGTGATGACGCTGCACATCCTGCCCAACGTGGTAGGCCCGGCCATGGTCCAGGCAACCCTCATGCTGGGCTGGGCGATCCTGGACGTCTCGGGCCTGAGTTTCCTGGGGGTCGGCATCCAGCCGCCCTCTCCCGAGCTTGGTGTCCAGGTTGCCCAGGGTGCCTCGTATATCACCAGCGGCCAGTGGTGGATATCCGTCTTCCCCGGAGCGGCGATCATCCTGGCCGTGCTGGCCATCAACTTCCTCGGCGATTATGCCGATGACAAGCTCCGCGGGCAGGGATCGTAGATGCCCGGACTGGAGATTGACGGCCTGCGCGTTTCCATCGGCGGCCGTGATGTGGTCCGTGCCGTGGATCTGCATATTGCGCCGGGCAGCTGCGCCGGCCTGGTGGGCGAGAGCGGAAGCGGGAAGAGCCTGCTAGCTCTCGCGTCGGTCGGGCTTCTCCCCCGCGCGGCGAGGGTCACCGCGGGCCGGATCATTCTGGGCGGCGACGTGACGGTGACCGCGGACCTGGACCGGACCGCCAAGGTGCGAGGCTCCGGCATCGCCATGATCTTCCAATCACCTCGCACGGCCTTGAATCCTTTGCTGCGCGTCGGGCACCAGGTCGGGCGCGTGCTGCGGCGCAACGGCCAGCACGCTGATCTGACCCGGCGCTGCGCCGAGCTGCTGGGGGCGGTTGGCATTCTCGAACCTGGCAAAGTGGCGCGGCTTTACCCCCATGAACTCAGCGGCGGCATGTGCCAGCGCGTCATGATCGCCATGGGCATCGCCTGTGAACCGCAGATGCTGATCGCTGACGAGCCAACCACGGCGCTGGACGTCACCGTGCAGGCAGACATCCTTGATCTGCTCGACGACATCAGGTCGCGGACCCGCATGGGGATGCTACTCATTTCCCATGACATGAGCGTTGTGGCTGAGCGCTGTGATTCGATCTCCGTCATGTGGCGAGGCGCGATCGTCGAGGCGGGCACCAGCCGGACCGTGATCGGCTCGCCCAGGCATCCGTTCACCGCGGAGCTGGTGCGGGACGTGGCTCACCGGCCGCAACCCAAGGACCGGCCTGCCCAACGCTCACCCGCCGGGCCTGCTGACGGTCCACCCACGGAGGCCCGCGGGTGAGGCCGCTCATAGAGGTACGTGGCCTCCGCAAGGATTACCGGCGCGGCGGTGCGGTGCTGCACGCCGTTGACGGCATCGACCTGGCGCTGATGCCCGGCGAAGCCGTCGGCGTCATCGGCGAGAGCGGGGCGGGGAAATCCACGCTGGCCCGCTTGATCACCAGGTTGGAACGCCCCACCAGCGGCGGCGTCTTCTACCAGGACACGGACGTGACCAGTCTGTCCGATCGGGCGCTGCGCCGGTTCCGGCGGGAGGTACAGCCGGTTTTCCAGGACCCGCTCACCGCCCTGAACCCGCGGTGGGTAGTCCGGCGACTGATAACAGAACCGCTCAAGATCTACGGCGAGCGCGACGCGGAACGCCGGGTCGACGAAGTGCTCCGCGATGTCGGGCTAGGCAAGGATCTGATGACACGGCACCCGCGGGACCTGAGCGGCGGAGAACGCCAGCGTGTCGCGATCGCGCGGGCCCTCGTTCTGCGACCGTCAATGCTCGTCCTCGACGAGCCGACCGCATCAGTGGATATGGCCACCAAGCGTACGCTGCTGGCGCTGCTAAACCGCCTGCAGTCCGAACACGGCCTCACTTGCCTATACATTTCGCACGATATCCGCACCATCGAGGAAACGTGCAGCCGAACGATCGTCATGTACCGCGGGCGGCTGGCCGAAGAGGGCCCCACGACGGCAATCCTTAGCTCACCCAGTCATGTCTACACCCAGATCCTGATGTCTTCCATCCCGCGTATTGACAGTGCGGAGACCCGGCCGGGCAGGCTGAGGGCGCGTCCTTTTTCCAGGCAGCATTTGCCGGACACAGGCTGTCTCTTCGCGCACAGCTGCCCGCGCGTCCAGCCCGAATGTGCCACCGATCCCCCGGTGGTCGAGGTCACCCCCGGCCACCGCGCCGCGTGCGTGCTGGCTGACCGGGCCAGTGACCAGAGCAGGTGATGCCCGGGTAGACCCCGTGGGTCGCTGCGCCGCGAAGCCCGGCACCCTGGCCCTGTCCACCGGTCAGGTGCATGCCTCTCTTCTTCATCCCATCTGGAGGATGCCGAGTTGAGCAGCGCGAGGTGGGATGAACCGCATAAGGGAGTAACGGGACTCCGCAGACAGCGGCAGCCGGGATGAGATGAGCGACGGATGTCTGCCACAAGCGCACCTGAGGCGCCCAGGCGGGTCCGCGAGCCGTCGCTGGCGGATGCGATTATCCCGCTGGTCACGCTGGCGGTGCTGATCGCCGGGTCGCTGCTG
>Ga0306926_10006742_pt1 | contig 12365 bp, 18 predicted proteins | sample flu12Cox44000178_FD_203759 | JGI IMG/M metagenome (GOLD analysis project Ga0306926, IMG submission 203759) | Lab enrichment of tropical soil microbial communities from Luquillo Experimental Forest, Puerto Rico - flux8day.12C.oxic.44.000.178 (v2)... | ecosystem: Environmental > Terrestrial >... | reverse complement strand
GGAGGGTCCTTGGGCAATTGCAGCAGGTAGGTCATCGTGTTTCCCGATCCTGCGACAGCCGAATAGAAGAGGACTGACGGCTCGTCGTGGCCTGTGTATGCACCGTGGTATCCGATTGACTGATAGACTTCGGCGCAAAGGAAGCCAGTAGCGTCATCGCAAGAAAATGCCTTCTCGCTGAAGGACGCCCCGGCCTGTGCTAGTGCGACAGAAGTACACACCAATAGAATCCCCCATGTACAAATCGCGTTCCGCATATAGATTGCTCCTTTTTGGCTGGTATCGAACGGAGTGGCACACGCCTCGGCACACTTCCACGTGCTTGTGACGAGGGGGCGAACAATTTCCAGGGGTCGCTGAGAGCTTTTCCTCTAATCGAGAGTGGATTCAGCTTTCGGCCTTAGGTGATTTGCACCCGTTGTAATACCATAAATAAATCTGCTCGGCAATACAGGATGTTATGTATTTAGGACGATTCGGACGAAAATCGTAAGTGTTGATTATCGCAGGGGGGCGAGAGGACTTTTGACTCACACACTCGTCGGGATGGAAAAGTAACTTTCTGCAAATTCTCAGTGGCCGGAGTCTGCCTTGCCTCACCCATCTACGGATGGTGTGCGGCGACACGCTCCACATCTCCGCCACTGCCCGCAGATCGAGCAGACGTGGCACCGCTTCACTCATTGATCAGTCCTTTTGGCAAGACGAGCATTGACTTCGGCCACCGGAATGTGCCATCGGCCCGCGACCTTCTCCGCCCGCATCCTGCCTGAATAAATCAGGTCGTAGACGTACTTGAGAGTGAATCCAAGCTGCCGTGCAGCCGCCGGAACCGTCACGGTTGTTGTGCTTTTCATGATGGTTGTACTAGAAGGTGTTGTTGTGCTAGAGTAAAGATTCATTGAATACCCCTGCAAACTCTCGGTTTGACTTTGCTTGTTCCACTCTAGCCGTTACGAAAGTGCAGCAGTGCGGCGGCAAGCTGCATCATGGCCACCTGCTGAAATGCGGTCCTCGCAGTTGGCGCACAAAAACAGGCTTGCCTCCGCAGCAGGTGGCAGGATAGAACAACCTATGTCGTGGACGGCTTCCAAAGTATGGCCAGTTTTGCCCTGATCATGTATGGCCGCTTTTCAGGTGATCACTGAGGGGCGTGGTGACGAACATCATGAAACCGGAAGCCCCGAATTGCGGCGGCCTTGGTCATGGTTCGCCAAGCTGAACGCCAACTCTTCATCCGTTTGGTCGGATCAAAGTGGCCGTGTTCGCAAGCCGGAAAGACAAAGTGCTCCGGTTCAACGCTCCCCAACAACTGCGCTCGTTCCCTGAGCTCCCGTAAGGCCGAAAAAGCTACTTCATTGATCGGGATCGTCCTTTGTCCGGCATCGCTTTTGCTCTTGCGAACTGTAATGATACGGGCCAGGAGGTCCGCATCCCGCCATCGCAGGTGCTTGACCTCGCAACCGCGCATCGTCGTATTGAAAGCAAGGATGGCCGCCAAACGTGCATTCTGCCATTCTGGGCGGGTCTTCGCCGTCGAGAGAAGCCTGGCCTTTTCGGAGTGATCCAGCGCCCTGCCAATCGCCTTAGGCTCCTTTAGCGGCCTTACGTCTGCACCCATAAATTGCCACCGCTTCGCCTTTTTTAATAGCCGTCTAATCACACCCATTTCCATGTTGATAATGGCGGGTCCTACGCCCGATTTCACGCGCCATTCACGATAAGCTAGGAGATTTTCCGTTGTCAGCTTGTGGAGACACTGACGGCTAAAGAAGCGTTTCGGCTGCACCAGCAACTGGCGTTCTTTCTTGAGGCTTGCATCCGCAAGTTCAAGTTGGCGGCCATCGAGGTAGCGATTTGCAGCCTCATGGAAGGCGAGCTTCGCGAATTCCTTCGCTGCCGGAGCAAGTTCTCCATCCTCTGCTTGGCGGATCAGCTTCTTCTTCTTCGCTCTGAGCTTCCCTCCAGTCTGTGGTCTTAAGCGACTGGCGAAACCGCTGTCCGTTCACTACAAAATCCGTGTGCCACCTCTTACCGCGCTTTACGAGTGCCATCGGCTGCTGCCCCTTTCTTTTTAGAGTGTTTAGTTGCTTTTGGACGGCTCTTTCGCCATTCGCCTCCCTTTGCAGCCCACCATTGCCTTTTCCATTCGCGCTGGCCCCATTGGGCGCAGATTTCACTGCAGAATCTTTGGCGAAGATCTTTGGCAACAAAGTAGGGGGCCTTGCACTCAGGGTTGGCGCAGATTCTGACGTGATCGATGGGCACGGAACACCAAGCGAACTGAATCAAACGCCACAGAGAGCTCGTTACGACAAGAACTCGGCCTGAAGAACCAAACAGCAAATGCTCCCCTGATTCAAAACCCCATGACTGAGGAGGAAATTTGCCCGCTACCTTGTTGGCGATTTCAGAGGCGGGGATTTGACACGTGTGCGACGACTGACCGGAGAGTCTCGCAACAACCTGCCTCGTTTCTACTACAGCGAATTCGATCATGAGATCAGCCCAGCCTGGTCGCCAAACGGAGAAGATCTGATCTTCGTTTCCAACCGCGGACATATCTACGGAACCGGCGGCTTTTGGCGGATGAAAGCCGAGCCCGGAGCGGAATCACGCGAGATTCATTACGAGGAGACCGCGTGGAAGGCTCGTCCGGATTTCTCGCCAGACGGCAAACGCATTGTGTACGCTTCGTATCTGGGCGGCCAGTGGCATCAGCTGTGGCTCTTGCCATCACGTGCAGGTCGGCACTAGCCCACCTTGAATAGGCTTCGGTGGGGATTTCGAGCGGTTTAAGGTGGATGACCAATCTTGCGTTGGGGCTGCAGATCACCGATTGCCGCTCCACGTAGTACTCGAAGCCCTTCATGACTTCGACCTGGACACGTCCTACCGGAACGGCCAATTCCGCCTTCCCCGGGCTGTGAAAGTAGTGACTTTCAAACGCGCTTTCTGAGCGGACAAAGCTGTCTTCAGCATGCATCCAGGCATCGTCCGGTGCATAAGCCCTGCCGTCTTCTCCGATGACTGAAACGCGGGCGTGCGTGGGGCTTCCTGAAGGATCCACAATGGTAAGGGTCAAATGCCCCATCGCCTTCAGATAGTGCTTCTCTTTGGCAACCACCAGCCGCTGGGCTCCGCCTAGCACATCCTGCACCCAGAGTGAAGTGTCGCCATCCCGGTTCGAGATGAAGGCGATGCTTCCGGCCCGAACCATTGGCTGCTCCATGGCCAGGAGTTTCACACCAGCTACTGGGGACACTTGGGGTTGTTGAATCTGACTCACGAAGGCGACCCAGCGACCGTCGGGGGAGCAGTCGGGTTGGTAATCGTACCCCGGACACATGAATTACGGAGGCGCCTACCGCAACACGCCGGCGAATCTTGTAGCCCAGCAAAAAGGCGGAGAATCTTTTTTTGGTCGAGAACCTCGTGGTCAACAAGGAGCAGCGGATTCCGGACATTAGTTACTTCCGAACTTCGGCCGACCCTGCTTGGTGTTCTTGATAAAACGCCAACTGCTTGCGAAGGAACAGCACCTCGGCGCTCAACGCAGACCGGGAAGAAACGGCCAATCTCAAGAACTGGATACCCTGTGCGCCTGTAGTTCGATCAACTTCCATGGCCTGCTCATGCGCTCGGTTCGAACCAAAGGGATTCCAAATTCTGGACTTACGTTCGAGTCCATTGCCTACCGTGCGATTTACTACTTCTTCAAACAGTTCGTTCCGAGATTCTCCTCGATCGTCGTTAGATCGGCTCCATTTGTGAATCCATCGTGATTGAAGTCGTACCAGCTCGATAAGCCATTGTTCGTGCTGAAGAAGCGCCAATCAACAATGTCCTTGCCGTTCACCTTCTTGTCTTCGTTGCCATCGCCAATACACGTTGGTTCGGACGACAACGTCGCGTTCATCGAGGCGTTCAGTGCATTAAAGTTAGCGAGGGCTGTTCCTGTCAGTCCGGCGGGGCAATTTTCACCGCAGAGACTGTCACCGTCCTTGTCTATCTGAGGGGCAGGCGCATTCTCGTTGATCTTGTATAGCTCGGTCTGCGGCAGGTTTTTATCGGAACCACTAGTGGCCCCACACATTGTCACCGTCTTACTTACCAGCTTGTATAGGTCATTCCGCGTTGCTGCCTGATCGACAGGGAGTTGCAACAGTGTTTCGGGATTGCCGTTCGCGTCTTTATAGATACCTGCCCTCTGAACATCACAGCAGGTGTTATAAGAAACGCCACCGTTAGGATCGTCCGGCCCATACCAATCTCCTCCCTCGAAATTGCACAGTTGCCGGGTGTTGAAAAGCTGAGCGCAGGTAGGCGGAGTGGTGACTGCAATGACACAAGGAGGGGGTGTCATTACGTGGATGTTGCTGGAGGTCTGCGTGAAATTCGTTTGGCGAATACTCGGCTGGTTGACGTTCGTCAGGTAGGGCAGCATGGATTGGGAATCCAGGATGTGCGACTTGGGAACAACCTTGTGCACGTCGACCCCAGCAAGCTCACCGAAGAGCTGAAACAGATCGGCGATATTCAGCATGCTGGTTACTTCGCGTCCCGGAGAGGCAACCAGCGGGCCAGCCACGATGAGGGGTACCCATACACCGGTCTGATACACGTACCCCTTCGCGCGAGTGCTATCGAAGGGAACTTTCACTCCCGGTGCAAAGGTGCCGTTATCTCCGATGATGATCACCATGGTGTTAGTTTGTGCCGGGTCATACTGCAGCCTTCCTAAACTGTCCATGGTCGCCAGACCGCTTTGTACCAGAAGATTTCCAATTTCGGTGTCCATGGCCTCAATCATCTGGTTGCTGATGATCCGGGTGGCAGCCTCATTTGCAATCGTATTGCCGGTGCACGAGAAGCCCGCGGAATCCGGAGTGGCGACGGGAAGAAGACTGCGCGGAGGTTGTTGATACGGGGTGTGGTCGTTGGCATACGACACAGTCGCCATCCACGTTTGCCCATCAGCATTTTGCTGGCGAATCCAGTCCACAGCCGACTGGTTGGTGGTATCCGAGACATAACCTCGTGTTGGAGGAGCATTCTGGTCCGCAGGGATAACGGTACCGTCCCCTTCGTTGATCACGCGGTTCCATACGTAATACGCATTGTCCAGGGCGAAGTTGAGATTCAAGCCTGAGGACGACTGGCAGCTCGCGTTGGGAACGAAGATGCCGCCATTCTGGAGACAACTGAATCCGGGCGTGGGATGGGCAGCGTCTTTGACAATCTCGCTGCAGGTGGCATCTGCGAAGCGGCAGGCTCCCGCATCTGCTCCATTCGGAGACTGTTGCTTATTGGGAATAAATCCGCAGGTATACAGAGTTGGGTCACTAAACTGGCCCCCTATCGACGTATCGATCGGGTGGGGCGCTCCCTCGAGGAATCCATCGAAATAATCCCAGCCAAGAACGTGAGGAGTCGACCGCCCGAAAGGATTGTTGTCGGGGCCGGCAAGGTGGAATTTGCCGAAGAGAGCGTTCTGGTAGCCAGCCTTCTTCAAAATCTTAGGCGTCGTGACCTCAAAGGGAGAGACCTGGGAGTTCGCCAGATCATCACTCAGGATGGCAGCGTTGACGTTTGTCCGGAGCGGATAGCGCCCCTCAAAGAAGATTGCGCGACTGGGCGAGCACTCGGGCATCGACCAGACGTTGCGGAAGCGCACACCAGCGCGTGCAACAGAATCTATGTTTGGCGTAAGCGGAGGCGTGCCACCCCCGTACCCGAAGATGCTCATCTGATCGATCCCGACATCATCCATGATGATGAACAGGATGTTTGGCCGAGACTTTTTGCCTGCATCTGATTTCTGAGAGCCCGGTGCCACAAGCTTCGATGGCCCAGCAGTCAGCGACTGCGCTTGAACGACACCTGCAAGTCCCAGAAGGATGAGGCCAGCCAGTAGACTGCGCGCAACTCGCATAAACCTTCCTCCCGATGCTTGAGATAAGGAGGTATCTCAAGCGAGCGCTATTATAGGCGCGCTCCTCGAAAGCGAGCGAGTTTTTTCTATGGTTTTTGCATAAGGTGGTGGCGCGATGCAGACTTTACGGTAACTTTCACTGATTGAACGGATTACATTGGCCCGCCGCTGATCTTATACGCGGCATGACCACAGCGTTACCGGCACGAGCTGATATTTCGAAACGATCTCGCCGAAGATTCCAAACCTCAAATCGATGCCCTCCAGTTCAAAGGACTTATTGAGCATGGACCGAACTCGAGCTCAAGATTAGTCTCGATGAAACGCGCTTGCGTTGAGTAATGTCCGGTTGGTCGGCAAGTACGGAATGTAACCCGGTTTTTGGGCAACTTCCGGGTAGATGAACCGTCCAGAACGTTCCTCAAAGAATGAAACCGCGATTTTGAAACAGTTGCAACAGACTGCGTAACAAATTGTTTCCGGTGTGCCCGGCCCGCGACATTTTTACGAAACGACGGAACTTTACCTTTTCCTTGACCCGTTGCAGGCGTAGACTTTCGCAGATTCCTCTCGTGACGTTGACCGACTCCTTGGAAAGGGCGTTGGGAAGTTGATTGAAGCCACGAAGGACTCCGAGGGAGTTCTGCCTGTATTTGCAACTACTCGCCTGAACGCTCTCCGTCCCCACCATTGGCTACGCAAAGCAAGGAGGATGATTTATGAACAAGCTACATCGACGTCTGGCAATTTGCACTCTGAGTGTTGCATTTTCAACATTGCCGATTGCATCAGCGCAACAATATACGACCATCGATTTTCCTGGTTCGGTTGGGACCAGCCTAAAAGGGCGGTCCCAATCCGCTGGTGGTATACGATTTGTTCGACGGCAAGTTCATTAACCCTTCGAAATGGAAGGCGCAATGGCAATGCGGTGGAACCGTGATGGAGTGTGTGCGCGAAATCCGAAATGACCAGCTCCGTTTGCGCGTTCGAGGTTATGGGGGAACAGATACAAGTGTCGGGACGCAATTCGGAAGCTCTGGGCTTACGTTAACGAACAGCTCAGTGACTCAGATTGGTGCGGACTTAACTGTTCGAAGGTCTGCAGCAGAGGGATGCAGCACCAACCCAGGGTTTGGTGGAGGAGGTGGACACGCGCAAGGACTGCTCTATGGGACATTTTTTAACGGCGGAGGTGGCACTCCCAGTGACGATGTCACGGCATTTTTGCAGCTTGATAGGTACGCAACTTATCCGCTCGGGACTGTGGAAGTTGGTGGCTTCCTACAATACCAGAATCAGTTCTTCGATAACGTGGATCTCGGATCCGTAAATGTATGGGAACGGGTCAGGGTGGAATTGCTCTGGGACCAACCCAATCATCGTTTGATTGTGTGTCTCTTTCGTCCTAGCTATGGGACATCCATGGAGCAATACATGCCCTACACAATATCCGATGTAAGTGCGCCCGCGTCGCCGTCCAAGAACATAGACGCCAACGTATTCCCGGCGAATTGCCTTGGTACACAAAAATCGGCTGAGCTGGAACTGCTAATTGATGACGTTTTGACAAACTGACATCCCAAACGGGAAAGGAAGTTCGTTCCCCCATCGTGCGTTTGATACAGGTGCTATAGCACGCTCATCACAGCTATCGACGATTATCTCAGTGTCGTTTGAACTGTCGTTTCATTACGGCTCGTCGAATTGAGACTGGATGGTCGCCGATCCGGACATAACCCCGATTTTGAGTTTCGGTCGCGCATTGCTGAAGGCCACTGTGCAACGCTCCTGATGACGGTGCACAGCTGACCCTGCATCGTTTATCTTGGCTTAGACAGGATTCACCATGATTGGAGCGCGTCGCACCTGGCTAGTGTGTGCGATATGTGCTGAAAGTGGTTCTTGATCCCATTACCGAGACAGCGGATGCATCCGAATCAATCGAAGCTCGAAAGTCGGGTTCATCGCTCTGCGGAAGCGGCTTTGTCTCGTCAACAGTACGTCAGCGCAATCGACGTGCTCTGTGGAATGGGCCTATTGGCGTCTGCGCAGGTAGACTCCTGGCGGAAAGGGCGACTCGATTTCTTGGAACGGGTGATTCAAGGGAATCTCAAGAAGATTTCCTCGTCCATGGCGATATTTCGCCGCTGGGCAAGGGAGAAGGGACTCAAACCCAGCGAGACCCAATACATGCGCCATTCTCGGACCGGGACCGTGGTCTTGCAATTTTCCAAGAGTGGAGACCCGGGGATTGAGAAGAGCTACCGCACGCATTTTGTATCGCCGGAGCTCTCCGAAAAGAAAGAGCAGCGCCTTCAAGAGAAGCTCAACCAGTCTCCGAAGCCCGTTGTGTTCCAGAACCTGCGCGAGGCCCATTGTTCGGAGTGCGGCGCGCAGATTGAGCAGGGTTCCCTTCTTTCTATGGAACTGGAGCAGCCGCTCTGCCTTCAGTGTGCGCGTCTCGACGATCTCGAGTTTCTTCCATCGGGCGACGCTGCATTGACGCGGCGCGCTTCTAAGTACAGTGGAAGAGTCGCCGTAGTCGTTCGCTTCAGCCGGTCACGGGGGCGTTACGAGAGGAAGGGCATCCTCGTCGAAACGTTCGGCCTCGAGAAGGCTGAGCGAGAATGCCTGGAGGACGCCGACGAACGCGCCGTGGCGCGGGCACATGGAGCCGAGCGGCGACAAAAACAGGATGTCGAATTGGCCGCTCAAATGATCAAGCAGATTGCGATGTTGTTCCCCGGATGTCCGGCAAGCGAGGTTGCGGACATCGCCGAGCACACCGCCCGAAGGGGAAGCGGCCGGGTGGGTCGCACAGAAGCTGGCAGGAATCTCGAGGAACGTGCCCTGACTTTAGCGGTTGTTGCTGCAATTCGCCACAAACACACCCGGTATGACGAGTTATTGGCTAGTGGAGTGGATCGTGTTACCGCGCGCCAACGGATTGCAGTCATGGTCGAAGAGGTTCTGGCGAGGTGGCGAATACGGGATTGCGGTAAGAACACGCATTGAAGGGCCGGTCCAGGTGAGTTTACCGAAAAGCGGACTTCACAGGCATTTTCGGGATTACTTACGGGTTGCCCGTGATCCAAGCACTATCCCGAGATGCGCTGCTGATCGAATGTTACCGCCCTACACTTTCGCCTGGACACGTCTTCTGACCAACTCATTGTAACGGCCGAGCAAATGACAGCTCGTGGCCATCCGGATCGAGCACGTGAAAATAGCGTTCACCCCACGAGGCGTCCCGTGGGCGCTCAGGATCAAATCCTTCTTCCTTCAGATGTGTCCAGAACGCATCCACATCCGCAACGTAGAAGATCAGCCGGCCCCACCGCGACGCACTGTCGCCTTGTTCGAGGTTGAGGATTGCAGATTGTGAATCGTTTGCTCGCAGCGAAGAGAAACCTGCCCATTCTCCTCCATACAGCAGCTCCATGCCGAGAACATTTCGGTAAAACTGTACTGAAGCCTTCATGTTCACAACCCGAAAAGTAACTGCGGAAATCTTTTCAATCATCGGCGCCATACGCCAGCAGTGTACGTCGAACTTGCCTTCCGGAGGGCATTAGTGAAAGATCACAGGCGTGGGCGAGACCGATCTGTGTTGAACCCGCTCCAGTCACGGAACTAGAATCTCGCCATAATCATCCAGAGACCGTGGGAGGTGTCTATGCCCCACTATGAGTTCGTCTGCAACACCTGCAAACAAAACTTCTCGAAGATTCTCACCATCGCAGAGCATGATGCGGAAAAGACCACCTGCCCGCATTGCGGTAGTCGCGAGGTAGAACAACGCTGGTCTGCCTTCTCTGCCGTCACTTCGAAGAAGAGCGCCTGAGCACAACAGCACAAGGAGGTGCGCATGCACTTCGACAAATTTTCCTTCGGTACCATTCGAATCGACGGGAGCACCTACGAGCAGGATGTGGTGATCGACCGCGGAGAAATCCGTACACGCAAGAAGACACCCTCCAAGAAATTCCGTGACGAGTTTGGGCATACGCCCCTGTCTATCGAAGAAAAGATTCCCTGGAATTGCCACCGGTTAGTGATCGGCACCGGAGCCGAGGAAATGGCGAAGAAGCTGTATAGGCCGGAAGAGATAGTGAACCTGTTGCGACAAGTTGAAGTAGCAGTGGCGAATGGAAGAACAACGGAACAGGCGGCGCGAGAAGCTGGGATCGTAGAGCGGACCTACTATCGCTGGCGAAGAGAGTACGGAGGCTTGAAAGTAGATCAAGCAAAACGGTTGAAAGAGCTGGAGCAGGAAAACAGCAGGCTGAAGCGTCTGGTAGCGAATTTGAGTCTGGATAAGCAGGTTTTAGAGGACCTGGCGCGGGGAAATTTCTAAGCCCTGAACGACGTCGATGCGCGGTGCATCACGCGCAAAAGAAGCATGGGATCAGCGAACGTCGTGCGTGCCGATTGGTCAATCAGCCGAGAGGCACGCAGCGACTGATTCCGATGCGGCGTGAAGATGAAGATCAACTGACCCAGGCCATCATTCAGTTAGCCAGCCAATACGGACGCTATGGGTATCGCCGGATCACCGCGTTGTTGCAACGCGCTGGCTGGCAGGTGGGCAAGGATCGAGTCGAGCGTATCTGGCGTCGCGAGGGGATGAAGGTTCCACAAAAACAAAAGCCGCGAGGCAGACTGTGGCTCAATGATGGATCGTGCATTCGGCTGCGCCCGGAGCATCGCAACCATGTCTGGTCATACGATTTTGTCAGTGCCAGGACACATGATGGAAGAACCATACGCATGCTGAACCTAATCGATGAATATAGCCGGGAATGTCTGGCGATCCGTGTAGCACGGCGGTTGAACAGTAATGATGTGATCGACACGCTCAGCGACGCCATGATTCTGCATGAGTTCCTGAACATATACGTTCAGACAACGGCAGCGAACTGGTAGCTAAGAATCTACGCCAGTGGCTGGAGGGTGCAGGAACAAAGACGTTGTACATCGAACCGGGATCGCCATGGGAAAACGGCTATTGCGAATCATTCAATAGCAAGCTACGGGATGAGCTGTTGAACGGAGAGATTTTCTATTCACTGAAAGAGGCACAGATCTTATGCGAAAGGTGGCGAGTGCATTACAACACAATCAGACCACACTCCTCGCTGGGATATCGACCACCCGCGCCGGAAGCCTGGCAAATCGAAATACGCAAGGGGCATGGAGAAGTGGAAAGTAAAGTACACTTCCCACTTCTCCACACCCCCGACGGCGACGGGAAAATCAACAAGCCCGTTGCGCTACACTAACTACCTACTTGGTACATTCCACCGGTCAGGCCAGGTCCGTTGTGTTGCGTCGCAATTGCAGCCGGTTCTCACCTATAGAAAGTGAGGATTGTGCGCTTCCGCAAGAAGCTCGATTCTATCGCCATACCGCGTTCTGAGTTGTTGATCCCGGAGCCGGAATTTGTGAAGTAGGAGATTCCAAATGCATCGTGCGCTCCGCGTGTTGCTCATATGTGCGGAACATCTTTGCACTGCAGTATTTTTGTGGCCAACCGTTGTACTCGGCTCCGGTCTATCCAGTTGGGATTCAGTACCACCGGAGTATCGCGGTATTGAGTCAGAACATCAGAATGCCGACGAGTGCTCAATGGATCTAGATCTATAGACCAGTGGATGTCATCTTCGGTAACGGGAGAGTAATGGACGGACAGCAGGGCCTGCCTGAGTCCTGAAATGAGAGGAAACAGCGATGAGTACATTGTCTACCTATCATCTATCGCCTTGTGGCACAGACGACGCTAGAGGAAGCTCTGCCGTAGCTGACGAGGAACGCCATTTAGTTCAACTTGCTAAAGATGGCGTCCGCGGTGCATTCGATCAGTTGGTCGCCCGAGACCGCAGCGGGTTCTTCCAAACGGCGCGTCGATATGCAAGGTGCAATGAAGACGCAGAAGACAAGCACAATCCACTAAAAACCTCATCCCCATTTCTCGCTACTGAGAGCGCCTTCTTGAGCGAGTCTGGGCGCCCTCTAAAAAGAGGCCTGAGAAGCCTTGGGGTTATTCAGGTTGCGGGAGCCGACCAGGGAGACCGATTTGTACCGGCAGCTTGCATCGAGAAACAGTAAAGAGGCTGGGTTAGTCTATTGAGTACTGGTCGGCTGCTGGAAAACAAAGATGGTGAGTCATGTTTGAGACGGGAGCATATGGGACGCGAATGGCAGGATATCTTCGCCTTCCAGAGCCGCCGCTGTACACCAAATTGGGATCAGGGCATTGTGAATTGGCGGTGACACACCTTCATGCCGCGATTGGTTAACGCACGCTGGTGGTTTCGCCCGATAACCGATCCGGCCATGAATTGAACCTGCTGATCCATCGCGAACTGCAGGAGCGCGGTGACGTCCGGCCTGAAGGTTACACGTTCCGCGTGCTGGAAGCCCGACA
>Ga0306926_10006741_pt1 | contig 12367 bp, 19 predicted proteins | sample flu12Cox44000178_FD_203759 | JGI IMG/M metagenome (GOLD analysis project Ga0306926, IMG submission 203759) | Lab enrichment of tropical soil microbial communities from Luquillo Experimental Forest, Puerto Rico - flux8day.12C.oxic.44.000.178 (v2)... | ecosystem: Environmental > Terrestrial >... | reverse complement strand
TGCGAGACCAGAACATCGACCTGCCGCAACTTCGCGACGATCTCTTCAGGCTTGTATCGCTTCCTTGCCATTGCAGTCCTCCTTGATGTCAAAGACATACCTCAAGTCGGACCACTTCAATGGGGGTGGATCAGCAGGCCAACACTCTTCGGTGAAAAGATTCCCAGTCCTAGCTTTTGAGGCAAGCGACGCCGGTCTCATCGCTGAGAATCTCAACAGCGTGATTAAAAGTTGTCGAAACGACAAGTAATGGGCGAAGCAGGGCCTATTGCGGCGCCAGGTTTACTCGCGGATGGTGGCGAGTACTTTGGGAGCGTGCAAAGACGACAATCTGCGTCGTCATCTTCGTGCGCGTGGCCGGTGAGCCCGATCGTGACGGCGATCGGAGCGACCCATGGCCTACCGTTGGCGGATTGGGCTTGATTAGGCGATTGACCATGGTTGCAGGCCGTGGCCGCCTTTGCACCCCTTTTTCGGTAGTCCGCTGGCTTATCTCGTGACATGGTAAAGCGAATGCCATGCCACGCGGAGATCAAAAATGCTCAACAAGACTGAGGAATCAGACCGTGCCCAAAACGCGAATGAGAAGCCGGAAAATTGCTACTGCTCGGTACTGCCGAAGGGCTCCGGCCTGTGTCTACCCTGCTATATGCGATGGCTGGCGGGCGAGCGCCCCCACCCCGGCAATTGAATCGCGCAGATGCCTCTCTCTTTCATTTAATGAGATTCCTATATCGCCGCGCCTGTTTCCCTCTCGAAAACATATGCCAGAGCGGGCAAGTCTGTCCCGCTGAGAAACCCGATCACCGGCAAGGGCATAGTAGACATCCGGCCGTCTCGGGCGTCTGCGCTTATACGCGCACGTGACGCCGCTCAAGCTCAATCCGTCGTGCCCCTGCACGCTCAGCGAGCCATTGAACTATCGGGCGCGCCGGCCCGTCACCGAGCCTACTTAATTAAAGTTTCGAAATCCATTTCATTAAATTTGGATCGCAGCTGTTGTTAATTGCTCGCGAGAAAAGAGGTGGCGTAGAGTTGCGCCGACTCGCGGCCAAACCAAGTGCTTTCGTTCACGCTTCCCTTTGAGGCCAAGAGTCATTGCCGAGCCCCGCCAAGCGCCCCCAGCTTGGCGGGGTTCGCGCGTTTGAGCGTCGGCGATTTCACGTTCAGCGGGCCACCCGTTGTTAATTGCACGGTTCTGGTCGGGCACTAAGGTAGGGCTTCCTCTCCCACCACTGCTATGGGGGAGCTGGTGGTGTAGGGGTCGAGCCCCCGCCCCAGGTCCATGAGCCTGGTGGCGGGGTGCGGCTCTCCGTCTCTGCTGATCTGCACAAAGGCGGGACCATCTCGACGAGGTGACGATGATTGATTTCGGGACTGCGAAAATTCTGAGCCATCGGCGAAATATTCAACGCTGTGTCACGCTGCTCGCTACGCAGCTTACCGAGCTTGAGCGCCAGTACCTGCACAAGCGGATTGCAGAAGAACGGGCTGAGCTGGAGCGACTACAGGGGACGACCTGGGACTGGCTTGGCCAATAACTCGCAGGATGTGCAAACGCCCTGACCCCCTGACCGACCATTGCCAATTCGATATCCTTGCAATCCGGCCCTGGCTGGGAGGGGAATTCAATCAATTGAAGCGAGCGAGTTCACCACGATATCGCGCATGAGCGGCACAGCGGTCCTATGAACGCGCGAGGACTATCGCTCGATGCGAGACCTCGCTCTTGCGTAAGTTTCCCGACTCGCTGTGATTAGAAGCGACGGGCCGGGACTTGCCATAACGCCGGGCGGCGCCAGGGCCAACTGACCTCCCGACCTCAACTAGAACAGCGACGATTTAAAGGTTGGCGCTGCCGTAGACGATGAGTGCAGCCAAGATAATGAGAAAGATAACTGCGGTGGTCAGCGGCCCCCAATCATCTTCGGAGCGCCATGGGTCAGGCCACCGACTATAGTGGTGAGAGTCACTTCGGCCTTCAAAGTATTGGTCTATCATATCATACTCCTGCCCGCCTTGTTATCTCGATCGGCTAATCGTCCTCACCGGCAATCTCCTCAACGAGATCGACGATGCGGCGTCTAAGCTTCGGTTCGTTGATCCGCATGAAAGCCTTTGTCAGCAAGAGCCCTTCGGCGGTGGCGAGGAAATCCGACACGTAGGAAGGAGGGGGTGCTTCTTTCATTCTGTAGGTCGAACCGTGCAAGTTGGGCGCATCCTCGAAGAAGAACGCTACCGGAACCTGTAGGATGTGAGAGATTTGCTGCACGCGGCTCGCTCCGATGCGGGTAGTGCCCTTCTCGTATTTCTGCACCTGCTGGAAGGAGAGGCTGAGAGCATTGCCGAGCTTCTCCTGGCTCATTGCAAGCATGATGCGACGCATGCGCACTCGGCTGCCGACATGCTTGTCGACTGGGTTAGGTGACTTTTTTTCCACTCTCGCAAACCTAAAAAAGTGCCCATTTTTACCGGCGGCCGCGCGTCGGCCCCAAACAACATTTTCAGTAAAAGCCCCGGTCGCAATTGGGCACGACGACCGGGGCTTGGCCCCGCACCGAAGGCGGTGGTCGGTCGGAACCACCGAAGCCAAAGGCTCTCGTGAGCCGAGCCGAGCGAACTTTGGGACGAACCGCCACAGTGCTCCGGCTCCGCTCATAACCTCTTTGTACCTTTGGTTGTATATTGTTGAGAATTAAATTTTGCATGCATCCCGTTAATTACATTTTGCACGTATCCCCAGGGATAGCTTGTAACTGCATCCGTCTCTTCCGAGTCTCATCCGGCCTCCAGCCGGCCGCTTGGTCTCTTTCCAGCGAACAAACGGAACAGAATATCTAGGGAACGTTCGGTTGTTTGGCGTTGCGGCTTAATAAAGAGCCTCGCCGTTAACAGTCCAAATTTAATGGAAACAGGCCCCAAATTCTGTACAGCTGAGGAGCGGGCTGCGGGACCTTGCCTAACTCACGTTCCGAGGCCGTAGGGTCCCGGCCCAATTCTATTGGCCTGGGCCGGGGCCCGCCCAATTGCGGTCCGACGATTTAGACCCGAAGAGTGTCGGTTGTCGCACAAATCCATGAATCGCGCTTGGGAGCACATCGCCGAACTGAAGGCCCACATCGTTCGCCAGCGCGTATTCCTGAAGGACGCGCTTGACACAGGCCAGCCCTCGGGGCTGGCGGAATCGATGCTCCATGCACTCGAAGGAAGCCTCCGCATATTCGAGAAGCATTGCCAACTGATCTTCGAACAGCTACGCCGACCGTCCGAGTGAGCAGACGGCGCGAATCTTCTGCGCGGCAATGCAATTCAGGCGCTTGCCATTGTGGCCTGCAGGGGAAGACAGCCGCTTAGGTGCCCGGGCTGACGACCTTTTGGTGCGCGCCTTGTCCGGGGGCCCGGCTAGTGTTGATCCGGAATGGCAACGGCGACTTCAGATACGAGCGCTTGATGCCCTCGGGGAACTCGATCCAGAACATCGCAAGCGAATTCTCCAACGAGTAATGGGTTGGAACCGGCGGTCGACGGACAAAGCCCAGCAAACGGCGGTGAGCAATCTTCTGCTCCGAGCCATGGCAGCCGGGCTACTTCTCTCCAACAGCTGGATCCAGTTGAGGCGCCTGACAGCGGCGATCGGAGCGCCAAATTTCTGGACCGTCGTGTGGGCCGTGACGTGGCGCAGCGCCGTTGGCCTGTTCGCGGTGTTTATGCTGCTACTCATCGGGAAGCCCAGTGATACGAGTTTGGATCTCGGCTGGACTGCCGCCACACTGATCGATCTTGGCGTTCAATTTGTCATTCTGCTCTCGACCATAACGCTTCTCTCTTTCGTAGGCAGACTAAAAATCCCGTTTCGGTATCGCCTAGCAGAGATGGTGGCGGCCGGATGTATCGTGGCCTTGCTTTGCATCGGCGGCACAGCGAGGCTGCTTGTCGCCCACTCACGCTTGTCCCTGCGGCGGGGGTCTTGGCGGCGCTGGATATCTGGCTGGAGCGACAAGGGCCGAATCTAACAGGTTCATTCGTCCTCCCAAATTGGTCTTGGATCGCTCTGTTGGTGTTTACGGCTTTTGTGCTTGTGATTTTAGGCGACAGGAATGCTTCACGCGGATTCGCCCTTCTGGAGTCGATGCAACAATCATCATCCGTCCAGATCACGCTCCCTCAGGATTTGAGCGGTGGCCAGGTCGTACGCTAGGGCTCTGTACCATTCCGGCTCACGCTACAAGTGACCGAAGAGGGTCGCTATGTCGTTAGTGCCAGGCCGTCCCCAAGGACCCTCGATATCAAATTGATCGTGAAAAGCCTTGATGAGACTTACACGAAGCAGATTGACAATGACGGAAACGAAAATAGCGAAGAATTAAAGGACAGACTTCGTCAAGATACTTACATGGTGTGTGCGCGTGCAGTTAGGGGGGCATCGTGTGAAAATGAGATAGATATGATCGGTATCGCGAGAATATTGATTGCTGGCGCGCCAACCCTCAAAAACACATCGGGGGAAAAGAGGACCATTAGGATTAGCATTTCTCCTGATCTCAGCTCCTGAGCCGTGCTATCGCGGAAGAGGATCGCGTTTACCGCCGACTTCGACAACTGCTTCGCCGCACGTTGTGGCCTTCCGAATAACCAAGCTCCCGTAATCGGCGGCGGAATTCTTCTTGGTAGGTTTGAGGAAAGGGCGACAAAAAACCGATGCGTGGAATCCTCGCATTCGGCTGCTGCGCGCGGGTCGCGAGCGGTCACGCTGCTGCCAGGCCGCTGAGCAGCGTGAGCGACTGGCGTCGCTTTACGTCGAGCCTCCTGCTTACCTTTGAATGCGTGATCGGTGGCGGCGGCATGGGTCAACATCGGCAGGTAGCCCTTCTTCTGGATTGTGTCGAGTTGCGCGAGACCATTGGCCGCAACTCGCTCGCGGGTTTCGGCCGAGGCCAAGACGGCATCTACAATCTCCCGTCGTGCCTTCACCTCGGCGAGCCGCAAGGCGCGCGCGGCGTAATCGGAAGTCAGCTTGGCACGGGCTTCGCTCATGTACTGCGACGAGATATGGCTGACGATTTCGCTCCGGTTCACCTCCTGCCCATCCTTGACCAGCACGTCGGTCACCGTTGCGACGAACTCGGCGGCGACTACGGCGGGCTCGCCGATGACGAGACCTTCGCCACGCGGATAGATGTAGCCGCCCGCAAAAGTATTGCCGAGATAGACCGCAAAGGCGATCAACGCAGCAAAATAGATCACCCTTGTAAGAGCTCGTCGCACAATTTACCTTCCTGTTGGGGTTTTACGATAGCTTCCAGCGTTGGTGGGCCAAGGGCTTCATCACGAGATTCTGCACGATCACGTAATAGGGCACGTAAGGCCAAAACCTCAGCGGAACGCGCGTGAGGATGCATAGAATTACGTCGAGTGCGCACAGTCCGAGGAACACGGTCAGCAAAAACGTGCGCTTCCATAGAAACTTAATCACTCCAAATTCCTTAAATCGATCCGGCGCAAAATGCAGACCGCGTCACCGATGCCGCGAGTCGCGGGTCACCACCGAATGCTGCTTATTCCCCTGCCCGAGGCATGTAAGGTTAAGAAGCCCGTCAAAGATTTAATAATGGAAACGCGACCCGCTCTCTGTATTTTTGGCTGGCATGCGGACCCTGGCTCAAGATTATGAAGACCACGCCGCCGCGTGCTCCCACGCGGCTGAAAAGACCGACGACCCGGTGTTTCGCAGGATGCTGCTTATGCTTGGGTTACAGTGGAAACTCGCCGCGCAGAAAGAAACATCGAAGAGCAGCGAGATATGCAGGCGCGACATGAGCGCGTTCCAGAGGAGGCCGAGGGCTTCTGGCTGAATTCACCCAGCCGGGGCCCAAGGTGCCATGATATTCTCGCGCTGCCGCCACTGCCGCTGCTTCGGCCTCCTTTTGCGTCACGCTGAAGCCAGCACGGGGTTCTTCACACCTCCGAATTCCGCGTGGCGGGAGATCGATGGGCGATGGCTGTGTCCGCTCTGCTATTGGTGGGTCTACTATTGGCAGGGCATTTCCTCAACAGCGCATTCACAGCAAGGATCACTTGATCCGGCAATGCTCAGTGCAGGAGACGGCGCGCGGCGGTAGCCGGGGGGTCAGGTCCGAGTCTTGCTGGGATAAACGTATGCCCGCGTCTCCTAGCTAGGCGGCTGAGCCGCGTAGGAGGCCCATTGAGCCATGACGCTGCGACGCTCGCTTAGCATGTCATCAGTCCAGTATGCCCCCTCGGTCTTGTCTGCGACCAAATGGCCAAGGCTCAGTTCAGCTAAATCGCGATCTTGCCGGGTGTGTGCGCACCAATTACGGAAGCTGGCTCTAAATCCGTGTACAGTTACGAATACGTCCAGGCTCCGCAGCAATATAAACAGAGCCCTGGCTCCCAAAGGCCCACCATTGCGGCCTGGGAAGACGAACTTATCGGTCATGAATACGAACTTATCGGTGCTATACTCCTTCTGCAAGGTGAGTATTTCCATGGCTGCCGCCTGAACGGACAAAGCAGGGTCGCAAGCATTGTGTCCCGTTGTCCAAAGAATGCATGCCCCCAGGAGGACTCGTGAACCCAGGCGACCCGTGAAGACACAAACAACCAAAGGAGGCAGCGCGTACAATGGCAGCTTCCTTGGCTGGAGGCCCGACGCCAGAGCAGATGGCCGCGACTGGCGCGTGGCTCCATGTCAATGGCAGATGTACATCGGGGACATACAGGAGCGTGCGCGTCTGCTGCCGGACGCGGTGCCAGGGATCAACCGCACTAAGGCCACTAGCAATCTCCAGTTCCTCGCATGGCAACAGCAGAGCCGTAGCTTTTCTGGAAATCACTGATGTAGACGGAGACGGTCAGAAGCATTTCACAGGTTCATCGCCGGACGGAGGATTGTCGAACCCGGCTCGTTGGCCTTCTCGCAAGACTGCTCTGCGGACTTTGAAGACGCTTCCTTGCGATGTAGCCCACTTGGAGACACATCGTAACCACAAGTACGTCGAGCGCGATCCGCCATAGACGGGCTTCGGCGGCAATACCTGCTCCGGCGACAACTACCAGCGCCAACATGATCGCTGGCACAAGGACGTGGACCCTAAAGCACAGTCCGAGCGACGCGCCCACCAGCAAACTGAGAGTGGCGAGTGAAATCATAAAACGCCCCCGATGGCAGCATAGGCCGCTATACCCAGGGACAGGATGAAAAAATCTTAACGGAGAATTGTGGCTGAAACGGTGAACCCTACGGCAGCCCACGGAGACGAAGCATTGGGTTATCGCGGTGAAGGATGTCGGGCTTCCCACCATGGACATCGACACTCGCTCCAAGTATCTGCGCATTGCCAAGGCGTGCACCGACGCCGCCGTTGAGCGGACGACCGATCCCAAAGTCCGCGAGATCCTTCTCAAGGTGGCCGCCGATCTGAGGGCCACCGCGCTTTCCGACCGCGCCGACGCCGCGGAGCGGACGACCGGTTCCAAAGTCCACGAGATCCTTCTCAAGGTGGTCGGCGTGCTTTCTGAGTGCGCCGACGCCTCTGAGCAGACGACTGATCCCAAAGTCCGCGAAATCCTTCTCAAGATGCTCGCCCATCTGCGGGCCGCCGCGCGTTCTGCAGCATCGAGCGGATCGACGCCGCCGAAACGGGGCAGTCCAAGCCGTGCTGCGTGAGCACGGCTGAGCATAGACATCGAGCGTCGTGCCCGGGACTATCGGGCTGATTTCACGGTCGGGGGTCTAACAACAACGTCGGGCCTTTAGCGCTTCTGCAAAGGCGAGGTGGCCCGGCCGCGGCGACATCCGACGTCGAACAGGACCCGCGCCAGGCTCGGGGGGAGGCCAGCGAGCCGGGGTGGTCGATTGTCATTGCAGGCTGGACGAGGCTTTTGTCATTGACAATGTCAACCTGCTGGAAATCGAGCGGCGTTGGCGCGGATGATCTTCTGTTCAGTTGTCATCGTGTCCTCCGATGCGCCGAGCGGGGCGCTTCGCACCCCGACCGCTCCGCGCCTCGCCTCGGCTCGCGATTCGCCGTGGGGATAGGACACCTCTGTCAGATTAAGTGAAATGCGTGCGCGTTACCGCCATCGCTCCCGATCCTCTTCAGCCCCGGGCGCATTCGGACCTGCACGTTAATGTTAACCTGCAGGGTGATCCTTGTAATTAATTGTTTCCAGCTGCTCCAGAGGCGACCGTACCTGCTCGTGCCTGGAGCAGCAATCACTATGGCCTCCGAAAAAGAATGCGCGAGCCACGCGGCTGAATGCGTGCGGCTTGCCGGACTGACAGATGACCTGACTGTCCGGGATCAGCTTCTCGATTTGGCTCAAGCGTGGATGCTCGCTGTACAGCAAGGGCGCCGCCGCAGCGATGATGCGCGCGTGGTGCCATTGTACAAGAACCAAGACGACAACATGGTGCCATTGCACAAGAGCCAAGATGACCACGACGACAGTTGATCGCCCGCAAACGAAGCTCGTGCCCCTCATCTGGGTTAGCTGCTCGCGGGGTTTCACCTCCCCCACTCTTCCTCTGCGTCCCGTGTCACTGCTGGTGCATCCGACGACATAGCCGAGGTCCGCGCCTTGGGCTTCGCCGATGTGTGGGTCAAGGACTCGCCACCGAAGCGATTGCGGAATGCATCCGCCGTGGCGGTCTCTCGGAAGCAGAGGCGAATATAGACTTGCTTGACCTCGTGTCGGCTCCGGCTCCGGCGTCCGGTTGCGATTGCGATCGCCTTCGAACAGTCTTTATGCCTTACTTCTGATCCGGTTTAGGACCTCTCGCGCTTCGATGCGGACGTCGGCGGCGATCGGCACGACCAGCATGCTCGACCAGAGCAGCTTTCTGCTGCCGCGGCGCGAGCGATCGCGATGAATCACGCCGTCATGCGGCTCTGAGACGAACACGACGCGCGCCGCTTAGTCCCAATATCCGTCGGGACATTGCGAGCGCGCATGATCGCGGCATGAGGGGCACGGCTCGACGTGGACGGTGAGGCGGACGATCGGACGGTTTTCATCTCTTTCTCCGAGCTCTCCTCCCCTTGGTCGATGCGGGGAGTGGCCAAGCCCCGGTGATTACTCATTCATTGGCGGATCAACCTTGGTTGCCGATTTCTGCCAGACTCCGGCTTTCGGCTGATGTGATGGCCATCACGAAATGGTCGATTCCATTCGCCCATACACAAAGCGAGCAGCCAGAAGACCTAAAGAAAAAGGAAAGAGCAACCGTGACGGCACGAAGAGAAACCCCGCTCATCAGACGCGAAAGCGCTCGTCTGTGATGCTCATTTACATCACGAACGCAGGGCCCGCGCTAGTTTCGTACTCATAGGCCAGGGCAATAACGGCCGGGAAAATGGCTAATCGGTCCTTCCTTAACGACCCCAGGCGTTGGCGTGATCGCGCCACGCCAGCGGCGACGCCACCAACGCCGTGCTCGCCGCCGCCGGCTATAATTGCCGCCTCCTCGCGTGGTTGAGGTTTTTGTCGCTCAGAATTCTGATCGCTCTCGGCCTAGCGGCCCAGCTCAAATTGGCCTAAAACCGAGTTCTTCACTGACACTTTTTTTCCTGGTCGCGCTCGCCACCACCGACGGTCGATCGACTGCAAATCTACGCACGCGGGGTGGATGGACCCTCAGCACCCGTGTACAAACTCGCCCCGCTTCGGCGGCGCCTTTTTCTTATGTGCCGTAGACACAACACCTTGAGCAAACTCATCCCCCGGTAGCCAAGCACAACTGTGGCTGCGCCCTCACGTGGCAAGCTAACGCCCTCGAGTGGCAAGCTAAGAGGCGTGTCTTCAAGCTAAGAGGCGTGTCTTCTATGTCACACCACGCGCTGTTCCGGTTCTGCATGTTGAACCTCCTGCAGGATTGTTTCCACAGCCGTTCAAGACAATCGATGAGTGGGGAATCTCGCCATGCCTATTCGCAAAGCTCGCGCCAAATCACCCGCGCATCGTCGGCTGCGTCCGCCTTCGGAGTGGGACCTGCTAGGTCGCTATCTTAGGCAAATGACCGGACGAGACCTGGACAATTACGCACGCCTAATCGCGACCTTGAAAGACCGTTTCGCCCGACTGGACGACCGCGAAGTCTGGGACAGGTTACATTTTGAGGAGGGCTGCATCGGTATGGAGATGCATCGGCGCGGCTACGATCCGGCCGACGAGTATCAAGCGAGAAGGTATGGCCCCGATCGCCTCGCCCGCGAAATCATGAAGCAGTAGCGCCCGCAGCCTGCCTTCCCCGAGCCCCGACCGTTCCCCTAGTCGGCGCTTTTACCGGGCTGCGTTTCGCTAATAGCGGGCCAGGCGCTCGGGTTTGCGCTGGCCTCGGCTTCGATGCGTTGACGGTAGTGATTGAGCACGAAGAGCCGCACAGCAGATGAAAGATTACCGTGCTGGCGTTGCGAATCGATTGAGCCAACGAGGTCCGACAAGGTTGCACGGTGTCTGAGGGCGATTTTCTTCAAAGCCCCCCAGAAGTCATCCTCTAGACTTACGCTCGTCTTGTGGCCACCGACGATGATCGAACGCTTGATAACCAGCGATTTCTTCATGACACCCATCCCGATTTGGAATTCGTTAACAACGAAATTCGTCATAACAATGAGCGCGCCTCCCCTACCAATCAGGCCGCGTCTCAAAAAGTTCGCGGTGTTGCAGAAATCACACAACTGATCGCAATCCGGCCCCATCACCAAGAGGAAGCCCACCGCCCGCCAAGCTCAAACGCTGGCGCGTCTCGATCATCAGGAAGCGCCGGCAATACCTCGGGACCGTTGGTAGTGCCTCGAAGCCAAGCCCGGCAAGCGTGGGCCGCGTAAATTAAAACTTTTGATCGCTATTTCTTATGCATCCCGCTGATCCGCTTTGTTTGTCTAAAAAATTAATTGACCAAGTAGCTCGGCTGAGATTGTGTGATTTTCGGTGGTGACCCCGAGTCATTGGAGAGCCTTAGTGAAGAAGAAAAAATGAGCCGAACGTTCGGAGCTGCTCTGGCGGCGATATACAAGGCACCTTTGCGCCGTTGTCAGCAAACCGCCTGATCCACCACTTTAGCCACCATTAATAGTTCGACGTAGGCAAGCGCGCTGGCTGCTTTTGTCAGCACGAAGAGACTTGCTGAAGTCGCTACCGATTAATGCGTGTTCAAAGGTCTGAGGAAATGTACTCATGGCGAAACGGTCATTGCTATTGCTGCTGGCGACCATGCTGGCGTGCCCCCTGCCGGCGTTCGCCGATACGGTCACCGTCGGATTTTGGGATCAAAGCCTGGGCGGTGGTGTAACCACGATCGGCAGCGCCTCTGGCTCGATCACTGCGACCAATCCCATCGTTCAGATCGTCCAAAACCCGATCTTGCTGGGATCGGGGTTTGGCTTCGATCAGATTATCGCGATGGTCATTGCCCCGGCGGGCAACGTCTTTAGCGGCGGCCTCGGCGGCCCTGCGCCGACGTTCGAGTTCTCATTCAACGACGGGTTTGCGCCGCCGCAAGGCGGAATGATCCGACTCTATGCGACCTGGCAGGGCGTACTTACGGACGGCAACGCGGTCAATCTGCCAAGCTTTTTTCAGACTAGCGAAATGCCTCCTGGCATCAACGGGTTCACCGTCACCGGCCAGATTTTCACCTGCACAGGCATTCTGTTCTGCGACAACTTTGTCGTCGGCGGTGGCACCTTGATCGGCCAAGACGATTTCCACGATACGCTTAGGACCGACAACACGACGTTGACGGCCATCGCGCCCGGCCAGCCGTTCACCATGACCGAGGTGTTCGCGTTCACGCAGGATCGCGGGACTTTTCCGTTCGCGCCGCAGGGCGATGTCGGTGCGACAATCATGACGACTCCAGTGGGCGACCCGGTGCCAGTACCAGGACCGATCGTCGGTGCTGGCCTACCCGGTCTGATCTTGACGAGCGGCGCTCTTCTCGGCTGGCGCCGCCGACGACGTCAGTCCGCCTGATCGTGATCTCGAATGAAGGCCTTGGTGCGCGTGACAGTCGTCAGCAGCTCTAGCAGTTTGCTGAAAAACCCTCGCCAGAACGAGAGTTCACTGATTCAATTTTTCTATCACGAATCAGTGGAGGCGAGGATGCGGGGCGCATTTACGGATCAAGGGCAGCTGTTTTCGTACCTTTCGCCTGAGGCGCGGGTGCGGACGGACCATCCGCTGAGAAAGATCCGGGAGCTTGTGCGCGATGTGTTAGGCGAGCTGAACCGTAGCCTTTCGCGGCTTTACGCGTGCGAAGGCCGTCCCTCGATCCCGCCGGAGCAATTACTGAGCGCCTTGCTGCTGCAAGTGTTCTACGGCATCCGGTCGGAACGCCAGCTGA
>Ga0306926_10006737_pt1 | contig 12369 bp, 7 predicted proteins | sample flu12Cox44000178_FD_203759 | JGI IMG/M metagenome (GOLD analysis project Ga0306926, IMG submission 203759) | Lab enrichment of tropical soil microbial communities from Luquillo Experimental Forest, Puerto Rico - flux8day.12C.oxic.44.000.178 (v2)... | ecosystem: Environmental > Terrestrial > Soil... | reverse complement strand
TTGCGGCCCGCCGGGCTGGGCCGCAACGCGTCATATAGTATGTGAACACGGCAAGCGAGACTCTAAATCCCGCCCTCTCCCCCACTCGCAGTTTTTGGGCGGGGCTAGCGCAACCGGCCAGAAACCGGCTAATCACCTTGCGGAAGAGGTTAGAGGGGCGAATGACAGTTTTGATCAGCGAAAATACCGTGGCTTTCGTCGAGGGTGTCGCGGCCGAGGCGCAGCGGCTGGGGACGCCATGTGGCAATGGTCAAATGGTCTGGCATGTCTGGGGGAGCGGACCGCCTCTCGTCCTGCTACACGGCGGCTACGGTTCGTGGACGCATTGGATCCGCAATGTGCTCCCGCTGTCGCGAATGTTTACCGTTGCGGCTCCCGATTTGCCGGGTCTGGGCGAGTCGGCGACACCGCCCGAGCCGCACACTGCGGAAGGCTTGGCGCACATCATTGTCACGGGTCTCGACACCGTGTTCCCAAAGCAGCCGGCATTCCACATTGCGGGTTTCTCGTTCGGCGGAGTGCTCGGTGCTCATGTCGCGGCGCAGCTCGGCGATCGAGTGAACACCTTTACAATCGTAGGCTCGAATGGTCTCGGCCTCGTCCGCCAGCCGACCGATTTGCGGCGCGTGCCGGAGGGCGCCTCTGAGGCGGAGACTCTCGCCGTCGCCCGCCACAATCTCGGCGCCCTGATGATCGCCAACCCGGAAAACATCGACGAACTAGCCGTCTATATCCAGTCGCGCAATGCGCCCCTCGGGCGGGTTAAAAGCCGGAGGTTTTCGCGGGCGGATACGCTTGCTCGCGCGCTCCCTCAGGTGAGCGCCCGTCTCGATGGGATCTGGGGCGAGCGCGATGCGACTGCTTACCCTTACCTTGATGATCGAGCGCAAGCATTGCGTAGCATTCAACCGAATGCCCGCTTCGAGGTGATCGCAGGGGCAGGACATTGGGTGCAATACGAAGCTGCCGACCAATTTAATCCGCTCCTTGCCGAGATCGCCGGCTCGCCGAATTGACACCGAGGAGATGACGATGACTACCGGGAATTCCCCACCACTCGCTGGCAGGGTTGCGGTAGTGACCGGCGGCAGCAGCGGTATCGGTGCTGCGAGCGTCCGGCTACTCGCTGCTGCGGGTGCGCGAGTGGTGGTCGGCTACAACAAGGGTACCGACCGCGCCGCCGCGTTGATCGCCGAGCTGCCAGGTGGCGGTCATCGTGCGATGTATCTGCCGATGGAAGATAGCGCGCAGATCCGCAAAGTCGCGGAGGCGGTGCGGGACGAGTGCGGCCGCGCCGATATTCTGGTAAATTCTGCCGGCTTTACTCGTATGGTTGCGCATGGCGATCTCGAAGCGCTCGACGACGATCTGATCGACGCCGTGCTGACGGCCAATGTGCGCGGACCGTTTGCGACGATCCGCGCCTTTGCCCCGCTGCTGCGCGCCACCGGTGACGGGGTCATCATAAACATTTCATCGGGTGCCGCAGAACACGGCACCGGCAGCAGCATCATCTACGGCGCCTCGAAGGCGGCCCTCAATACGATGAGCATGGCCTTGGCGCGTGTGCTTGGCCCCGAGATTCGCGTCATCATAGTGGCACCGGGCATGGTCCACACGGGCTTTGTCCCCGGCCGCACCGAAGAGATGATGGCCAAGGCGGCGATGGCGACGCCGCTCAAACGCGCAATCGAGGCACATGACGTCGCGCTCGCCGTAATGGCCTGCATTACGCATCTGACGCACACCACGGGGTCCATAGTCTCAGTTGACGCGGGCCGGCATTTGTAAAGCGATGAACTCCAGAGAATTTTGCGATGAACCTCGTCAGACCTCTGCTGCCTGACGAGGCTCTCTCGGTGCGCTGTCGAGAACACGGCGTATCTTCGCTGCGAGCTGCTCCCGGCTGTAAGGCTTGCTGAGAAGTTCGACGCCTCGATCGAGACGGCCGTTGTGAACTATCGCGTTCTCGGTGTAACCGGAAGTGAAGAGAACTTTCAGCTTCGGCACGATCTCGACGGCTTGCTCTGCGAGTTGACGACCGCTAATTGCGCCCGGCATGACAACGTCGGTAAACAGAAGATCGATTTGGGTTCCCTTTTCGAGGATCGCGAGGGCTTCTGCGCCATTCGCCGCTAGCAGAACAGTGTAGCCGAGCTCCTCCAACATTGACGCGACGGTAGCCTGAACAATCTGGTCGTCGTCAACCACCAGGACGGTTTCCCTGCCCGTTACCGCGAGTGCTGTGACCCGTGCTGTCGGAACGCTTTCTTGCCCGAAATTCCGCGGCAGGTAGAGTTTGACCGTGGTTCCTTCGCCGATCTCACTATAGATTTTCAGGTGACCCCCGGACTGCTTTACAAAGCCGAAGACCTGAGGGAGGCCAAGGCCTGTGCCTTCACCCGGTGGCTTGGTTGTGAAGAACGGGTCGAGCGCCCGCGCCATCGTCTCCGAATCCATACCTTTGCCGGTATCAGTCAGAGCGAAGAGCACATATTGACCGGGCTCCACTTCGACGTGTCGGGCGGCGTACGTATCGTCGAGCGCAGCGTTCGCCATCTCGATCGTCAGCTTGCCGCCCTCTGGCATCGCGTCGCGAGCGTTGATCGCGAGGTTCAGAACAGCCGACTGAAACTCCGAGGTATCGATGCTGGTGTTCCAAAGCCCGCCAGCCGTTACACACTCCACCGTGATTGCCTCACCCACCGCCCGGCGGATCAGCAGAAGCAACTCCTGCACGACGTAGCCAAGGTTGACGATTTCCGGCTGGAGCGGCTGGCGTCTGGCAAAGGCCAGGAGTTGCTTTGTCAACCGGGAGGCACGCTCAGCAGCGACATAGATCATGTCGATCCGCTCGTGCGCTTTGTTGTCAGGACCGATCGCGCGGCGCAGAAGGCCCAAGCTGCCGATAATGATCGTCAGCAGATTGTTGAAATCGTGTGCGACCCCACCTGTCATCCGGCCCATCGATTCCAGTTTCTGTGCTTGGCGGAGCGCCTCCTCGGCCCGCCGCCGCTCGGTCACGTCAAGTAGAGTAATGACGTTGCCACCGTCGGCTGTAGGGTTTTGAAAGATCTCAACGACGGCTCCCCGCTCCCCTTGGTGTTCGACCAAGGTTGGCCGGCTTGTTGCCTGCGCGGGCGCCTGAAGCCCGTGGAGACGCCCTCCGAGCGCGTGTGCGCCCGCTTTTTCGAGAGGAAGCCGATCGCCTTGCCTGAACTCGCTCGCGGCGAAACCGAGCATGGTAATAAAGGCGTTATTCCAGGCACGCAACCGACCGAGGTAGTCGAGCGCGCCTACCCCTTCGCGTACGCTGTCGAGGGTAGCTTGCAGCATTTGTTCCGAGCTGGCGACCCGGCGGTAGGCACGCGCGAGGAGAAATGCTCCGACCACCAGTGCAAGAGCCGCAACCGCGCTCCCGAGGACAAATGTCTGCGTTATGCGTTCCTCAGCAGCGGCGGCGCGTTCGAGCCGAGTGCTCAGCCGCGCGTTGGCGGCATCCATAATCGAGGCAAGATCGGCGCTGACCGCTTCCATGCTCAAACGGCCGGCATTCGTGTTGACAATGGCTCTGGCGGCTTCGTAGCCCTGTTGCCGCATCGCTGTGATCGTCTCCGCGAGCTCATTCATCTTGGTTGTGATGTCGGCTTGCAGCTTCAGGATACGTTCCTGCTGGTCGTGGTTCGCATTAGTGACCTGCTGAAGCTCGACCATAAGCTGAGGCAGCCGTTCCTTCGCTTTCGTATAGGGCTCGAGGTATGCATCCTGATCGGTGATCAGGAAGCCGCGTTGGCCGCGCTCGGCATCCTGGACCGCCTCGTCGATAGCGTTCGCCGCACGAATGGTTTTGAAGCTCAAAAGGGTGTTTGCCCGAGCGATCCGGGCGTCCGGCACGTTTTTCGCCAGCTGGAAGACCACGATGCCCGCTATGAACATCAAGGGTATCACCGCGAACAGCAGACCCGAAACTAGAAAACCAGTATTCCGATATCTCTCCATTGGTATCTATCGTTCCCAGCCTGGATTGTGCGGGGCCCAGCGCATGATCCTCTGGTCTGTGAGCCGACATTCCAGCGGAACTGTTGTCTATCTCTTCTACCTCAGCACCGGGATCTTTTCCTACACCACTGACGATGGCTGGCTTGCGTCAACCATAACTCACCTCGGCTTCCCCAAAGCCGAAAACGATGTATTTCTGCAGTCGCCGCCACATATCTGCTCGGCGGGGAGCAGACGCCTCGGAACCCGGCTTCGGGCCGGCTGGAGAGCTGTATGGGCGGCATCGCGCGGCAACGCGAAATCATAAACCGGCGAGAACTGGCTGAGCAGCTGTCGGCGATTGCCGGCTCCGGGCGGTCGTCTGCCATCGACCGCAGTTCTTTCGTCGTGCCGCTGCGGACAACGTTGACCGATGGCCGCGCCGAAATTCGGCGGCGCTTCGAGGCCACCGGCGACGGCGCTGCGGTAATGCGCGAGCAAAGCTTTCTGATCGACCAGCTAATCCGCGCGCTGTTCGACCTCGTCACCCAAGAGATCTATCCCCTTCCCAACCCGACCAAAGGCGAGCGGTTGGCGATCGTCGCAGTGGGCGGTTATGGACGCGGGGAGCTTGCACCATATTCCGACATCGACCTTCTATTCCTGTTGCCCTACAAGCGGACGCCCCACACCGAACAAGTCATCGAATACTTGCTCTATGTCTTGTGGGATCTCGGACTGAAAATCGGGCAATCGACCCGTTCGGTTGAGGAGTGCTTGCGCCAGGCCAAATCCGATTTGACGATCCGCACCGCACTCCTCGAATCACGGTATCTCTGGGGCGAGCAGACACTTTTCGATGAGCTGAAGAAGCGGTGTGATGCGGAGATCATCCGTGGCACTGCGGCGCAATTCGTCGAGGCTAAGCTCGCCGAGCGCGACGCGCGCCACCAGCGGGTCGGCGACAGCCGCTACCAGCTCGAACCCAATATCAAGGAGGGCAAAGGCGGGCTGAGAGATCTTCACACGCTGTTCTGGATCGCAAAGTACATCTTTCGGATCGATGACGTCGCCAAGCTTGTCGATCTAGGGGTTCTTTCGGCAAAGGAGTCACGGCGCTTCGAACGAGCCCAGAACTTCTTGTGGACTGTCCGTTGCCACCTGCATTACCTCGCCGGGCGCGCCGAGGAACGGCTCACCTTCGACATGCAGACCGAACTCGCGCGACGAATGGGATACGCCGACCGCGCCGGCACGCGCGGCGTCGAGCGCTTCATGAAGCATTACTTTCTAGTTGCCAAAGATGTGGGTGATCTGACGCGGATCTTTTGCGCAATCCTCGAAGCGGATCAGAAGCGTAAGAGTCGCCTCCCTTGGGCAAGGTGGGGCATTGGCAGGCGCGCTCTCGGCGGATTTATTGTCGAAAGGGAGCGTCTCACCATCCCGTCAGAGGATTTCTTCAAAAAGGACCCGGTGGCGTTACTTCGGTTGTTTCATGTCGCGCAGGAGCACGATCTCGACATTCACCCCCGGGCCTTGCGGACGGCTAGTCAGTCTCTCAGTCTGGTGGACCAACGGCTCCGCGAAGACCCCGAGGCAAACCGCCTCTTCCTTGAGATCCTGACGTCGCGCAAGGACCCGGAAACAGCCCTGCGCCGAATGAACGAGGCTGGCATATTCGGCCGCTTTATCCCTGATTTCGGGCGTGTCGTCGCGCAAATGCAGTACGACATGTACCATCACTACACCGTTGACGAGCACACGCTTTTTGCCATCGGCATCCTGCACAAGATCGAAAGCGGGGAGCTCAAGGAAGAGCTCCCTCTCGCCACCCAGCTGGCCGAGACGATCCTGTCGCGTCGCGCTCTTTATCTTGCGGTGATGGTGCACGATATCGCCAAGGGCCGCGGCGGTGACCACTCGGTGATTGGTGAGCAGATCGCGCTGAAGCTCGGTCCCCGACTAGGATTGGAGGCGGAAGAGACCGAGACTGTAGCTTGGCTAGTGCGCTGGCACCTGCTGATGAGCAGCACCGCCTTCAAATTCGATATCGGCGATCCCCAGACGATCAGGAATTTTGTCGAGCGGGTGCAGTCGCCGGAGCGATTGAAGCTTCTGTTGGTGTTGACTGTGGCCGACATCCGGGCGGTCGGTCCGAAAGTTTGGAACGGTTGGAAGGCGGCGCTGTTGCGCGAGCTCTATCAGCGGGCGATCGAAGTGATCTCCGGCGGTCTGATCGAGGAAGGTCCGGTTTCCCGCACGGCGGCTGCACAGACGGCCGTGCGTGGGCTGCTGCCTGACTTCAGCGAGGCCGAATTTGCGACGTTTGTGAGTCGCGGCTACCCCTTCTACTGGTTGTCCTTTGATCCCGACACACATTCTCGCCATGCCCGCCTGATGCGCGAGGCTGAGGTGACCGGCGCCCCATTGACTGTCGAGAAGCGGATCGACCCGCAACGCTCGGTGACGGAGATCACCCTCTACACCGCCGACCATCCGGGCCTTTTTTCGCGTATCGCCGGCGCGCTTGCGGTTAGCGGCGCCAACATCGTTGACGCCAAAATCATGACGATGTCAAACGGGATGGCGCTCGACACGTTCTGGGTTCAGGATTTCGCCGGCGGCCCGTTCGACCGTCCGGACCGGCTTGCCAGGCTCGCAGTGGCCATCGAGAACGTGCTCACCGGCGATCTGAAACCGCATCGTGAATTCGCCCGCTCGCCCGCTTTCCCGAGCCGTACGCAGGTCTTTACCGTGGCGCCGCGTGTGCTCGTCGACAACAAAGCGAGTGCTTCGCATACCGTCATTGAGGTCAATGGCCGAGACCGTCCCGGATTGTTGTTCGAGCTCACCCGAGCGCTGACAGGTCTCAATCTCCAGGTATCGAGCGCCAAAATTTCCACCTACGGCGAGAAGGTGGTCGACGTCTTCTACGTCAAGAACCTCTTCGGCCATAAGGTGGAACACCGGACAAAACTTGGCGAGATCCGCAGAACCCTCGAGACAATTCTGGCCAAAGGCAACCAGCCGGTGGCTTCAGAAACCGAGCCCGAGCGGGTCGCAGCTGAGTGATCGAGCGCGCTGCGCCTCTCAGGTCGTGACCACCACGTTTTCGAGCGGCTCACCGCGCACAAAGCGGTTGATATTCGCCGCCACCTCCGCCCAGCGCCGGGTGACCATGCCCTCGGTCCAGCCCGAGCAGTGTGGCGTCATGATGACATTCGGCAGCTCGTGGAAGGGGTGACGGGACGGACGTCGTTCGGGCTCGGCTCCGGTCGGATATTGCCACCAGACATCAAGCGCAGCTCCGCCCACAAGGCCATCGCGCAAAGCGGCATAAACGGCGTCTTCATCGATGACTGCTCCGCGCGCGATGTTGACGAGGAACGCCGAGCGCTTCATCTGCGAGAGCCGATGCCTATCCATTAGCCGTTCGGTTTCGGGGCCGAGCGCTGTGCACAGCACAACAAAATCGCAAAGCGGGAGCATGTCGTCGAGCTCGCTCAGCGGGTAGACGCGTTTGACGCTACCCTCAGGCCCCTTCGGGGTTCGGTTGGCCGCGATCACACGGCAGCCGAACGCAGCGGCACGCCGTGCGACTTCTTGCCCGACTCGTCCGAGACCGACGATCCCGACCGTTGCGCCGAGGATCTCGCCATGGGGTGCACCGCTTTGGACCCAACTCGGCCGCCACGACGAGTGCATGCGAAAGTTCGTCTCGATTTCCGTGAACCGATGGCTCCAAACGAGCATCACCATCAGGATATATTCGGCGATCGCGGTCTCGTGTCCGAATGCGTTACAGACGGTTACCCCTGGTGGTAAGGCAGCGAGGTCAATCAACTCGATCCCGGTCGCGACCGACTGCACGAAGCGCACACGCGGCGCTGGCGGATACTCCGGGCGCCAATGATTGGTGACGATGAAATCAGCTTCAGCTGCTGCCTCGGGCTTTCGCGAGAGATCTTGCGGGTCGGCGAGGATTTCGACGCCCAGATCACGCGGCAATTCGGCGATGATGCCGTTTGCGGTATCGGCCGCGACGTTGCCGAGAAAGAGCGCCTTCATTTTACGGTATGAGCAGCGAGGAAATCCTCGCGCACAGTGATGCCGAGCCCCGGTCGATCAGGGATCTCGATTTCGCCATCTTGCACCGGGAACGGCTCCTCAACCAAATCATGGAGTAGCGGATTGGCGCCGAGCGAGTACTCGACGATGAAGCCTGCCGGCGATGCGGCAGCGACGTGCAGGCCGGCGGCAAAGGCCGGGGCTCCGGCCCACAGATGCGGTGCAAGCTTGAGGTTATGGGCGCTGGCGAGCGCGGAAATCCGCATCGCCTCGGTGATGCCGCCGCATATCGCGAGATCCGGCTGAAAGATATCGACAGCGCCCAACGTCGCCAAATCGCGGAAATCGTGCCGGGTGAACTCACTTTCACCGGCAGCGATCGGGATGTCGGTTGCGGCCCTCACTTGGGCACAGCCGGCCTTGTCATCGGCGGTCACGGGTTCCTCCAACCAAGTCAGATTGCAATCTTCGACCAAGCGGCAGAACCGTTTCGCCTCGGCGACAGAGAATGTGCCGTGCGCGTCGCACATTAGCCCGCAATCCGGTCCAAGCGCCGCGCGGGCGGCACTAACCCGTCGCGCCGAGTGGCGCGGATCGGTGTCGATGATACCGACGCGCATCTTGACGGCGCGAAACCCGCCTTGCTCGATGTAGCCCAAGAGCTGCTCGCCAATCTTGTCGGGGCCCGCCCAACCCCCCGAGGCATAGGCCGGCATCGCCTGCGATCTCCGTCCGCCGAGCAGTCGCCACACCGGCACGCCAAGCGATTTGCCGAGAATATCCCACAATGCGCAATCAATTCCGCTCAGCGCCGAAATCGTGATGCCGCGCCGCCCCAACACGGGGAAGACCCGCCCTTCCTTGAGCGCGTAGTGGGCGCGGCTGCCGCTGTATAAAGTCTCCCACAGCCGGGTGATATCGCGCGGATCTTCGCCAACCAGTAAGGGCGCGAACTCTTCATTGATCATCGCCGTCAATCCCTGGTTGGCAGCCATGCTGCCCACCTGAGCTTTGGCCTCGCCCCAGCCAGTGATGCCGCATTGGGTCTCGATACGCACCAAAGTCGCATCGAAGGAGGTGGTACGACCAAAATCGCTCGTGTGCTGCTTCTCCAGCGCTATCGGAATATGCACCCAATACGCATTGACCGATTGGATCTTCATAGCCGTCATTCGCGTTGCTTTGCGACAGTGTCCGACAGCTTAGCGCACCAGGTGCAGCTCCGCCATCCGACCTGGGCATGGTTTGTTTCGGAACTTGGCTAACTCCGAAATTTGCTGGATGCCGATTTCAACTGTTTATCGGATAAGGCAATATCCTATCGGCTAACGGAAGATGTGCGGCGGCCATGGCCCTTGAGGAATACAAGCGGAAGAGAGATTTCCGGAAAACACCGGAGCCGTCGGGAGTCGCAACCCCTGATGAAAAGGCTGGTGGAGGGCTGTCTTTTGTCATTCAAAAACACGCGGCGCGTCGGTTGCACTATGATTTTCGTCTGGAACTCGACCGGGTCTTGAAAAGCTGGGCGGTGCCCAAAGGGCCGAGCCTCGACCCCGGGGAAAAGCGTCTTGCGGTCCATGTCGAGGACCACCCGCTCGATTACGGCCAGTTCGAGGGGGTCATTCCCGAGGGGGAATATGGCGGCGGCACTGTACTGCTGTGGGATCGCGGTACCTGGCTCCCGCTCGATCCTGACCCAGAGGCCGCCTACCGGAAGGGCTCGCTGAAATTTGTCCTCAACGGTGAGAAATTGCACGGCAAATGGGCGCTGGTGCGCATGGGAGGGAAAGCCGCGAGCGAACGCCGCGAGAATTGGCTGCTGATCAAGGAACGCGATGAGGAGGCGATGCCGCAGAGCGGCGACGCCGTCGTCTCGGATAATCCGCTTAGCGTCGCGAGCGGCCGATCGCTGGACGCGATCGCCGCTGATCGCGACTGGGTGTGGCACTCGAACCGTGGCGACGGCGAAACCAAGGCTTCACCCGCGCCAGCGCAATTGAAGGATCCAGCTACCATCCCAGGCGCTCGCAAACGCCGCATGCCCGATGCGTTAAAGCCTCAACTAGCCGCGCTCGCGGCTAAGGCGCCAGAGGGACCGGAGTGGTTACACGAGATCAAATACGACGGCTATCGGCTGCTTGCGCGCCTTGAGGGGAGCAAGGTCCGGTTGATCACGCGCGGCGGCCTCGACTGGACGAATAAATTTCCAGCGCTGGCCGGCAGCCTCGGGGAGTTGCCGCTCGACTCGGCATTGATTGATGGCGAGCTCGTCCATCTCGAGCCTGACGGGACGACGAGCTTCGCCGGGCTTCAAGATGCGATCTCCTCTGGGAAAACGGATACCCTGACCTTCTTCGCCTTTGATCTGCTCTATCAAGATGGCTGGGACTTCACAGGAACCGCACTGGAGGATCGCAAATCAGCCTTGACCGGGCTGCTTCCGCCGGACGGCGAGGGCATGCTGCGCTACAGCGATCATCAAATCGATCATGGGCCCGCCTTTCTTCGGCAGGCGTGCGGCTTCAAGCTCGAAGGCATCATTTCGAAACGTCGAGACGAGCCCTACCATCCTGGCCGCCGCAGCTGGCTCAAAGTCAAATGCCGTAATCGCGAAGAGTTCGTGATCGTTGGTTTCACCGATCCCGAACGCAGCCGGCAGGGATTGGGCGCCCTTCTTTTGGGTTATTACGACCCACAGGGAAAATTGCACTATGCCGGACGGGTCGGCACCGGGTTCAAGACGGCCCAGCTTGTGGAATTGCGCGAGCAGCTCGATGCACTCGCGCGCGACGAGCCCACAGTAACTTTGCCCAAGGGTGTCTCGCGCAAGGGCGTCCATTGGATTGAACCGCGCCTCGTAGGCGAGGTCGAATTTGCCACCTGGACCGCAGACAACATTGTGCGTCAGGCCTCTTTCCAGGGTCTGCGCGAAGATAAAGACGCAAGGGAGGTGGTTTACGACCCCAAACTGGGATCTGCTGCGGCGGAAGCTGAGGCAGAGCCAAAAAAGCCCGCTGGAAGGCCCGAGAAAATTGCCCGGAACGCGACAAATGTCGAACCGCAGCGAGCCCGCGACGGCAGTCTGGTGTTCGCGGGGATACGGCTGACCCATCCCGATCGCGTCCTTTATCCCGGCACAACGCTGACCAAGCTCGATGTTGCGCGGTATTACGCGGCCGTGGCCGACTGGGTGCTGCCTCATCTATCGCGGCGGGTGCTCACATTGGTGCGTTCACCTGCGGTCGGCCAAAAGACGTTTTACCAGAAGCATATCGATGCGGGGGGCCCCGCGTCGATCAAGCGGTTCGAGCTCGATGATGGCGCGGGACCAGAGACTTATCCGTATATCGAAGACTTGCCCGGTCTCATCGGGCTTGTGCAAATGGGTGTGCTCGAGATCCATCCTTGGGGTTCGCGCATCGAGAAGCTCGAAATGCCGGACTGGGTCACCTTCGATCTCGACCCCGATGAGGACCTGCCGTGGCAACGGGTCACCGAAGCGGCGATAGACGTCCGCGATACGCTTCTGAAGATCGGGCTCACAAGCTTTGCGAAAACGACCGGCGGTAAGGGCCTGCATGTCGTTGTGCCTCTGACACCCAAACTTGGCTGGGACGAGATCAAGGCTTTTGCCAAATGGGTTGCCGATAGCTTCGTCGCGCAGCGCCCTGAAGACTTCACCGCGAACATGGCCAAAAAGGCGCGGCAAGGCCGCATCTATATCGATTATCTGCGCAATGGCCGCGGCGCCACTGCGGTGGGTGCCTATAGCCCCCGTGCGCGGCCCGGCGCTCCGGTCTCAACCCCACTCTCTTGGGAGGAAGTGGAGAACAGCGTGCGACCCGGAGGCTTTACGGTCGAGACGGTGCCGGAGCGTCTCGCCGGGCTCGCATCGGACCCTTGGGCCGAGATGAGTACAACCCGGCAGTCGATTACCGCAGCGGTGCGGCACCGGATCGGAGGCTGATCTTGATCGTTGCCATAACAGCGATCATGTGGCTTCGTTGAAGTTCCTTTGAGGAGAACGACATGCCGCGAGCAAGTTGGAACGGGTTTCTGCGCTTGTCCTTGGTTAGCTGTCCCGTCTCGCTGGTGCCGGCCACCACCGAGGGAAAGCGCATCCGGTTCAATCAGCTCAACGCCAAGACCGGCAACCGGGTGCAGCAGCAGCTCATCGACTCCAAGACCGGCGAGGTTGTCGATCGTGACGATATCGTCAAAGGATATGAGTACGACCGCGGCCGCTACGCCACAATCAGCGATGACGAGTTGAAGGCGCTGCAAATCGAGTCGTCGAAAATCATCGACCTCAACCGTTTTGTC
>Ga0306926_10006733_pt1 | contig 12371 bp, 7 predicted proteins | sample flu12Cox44000178_FD_203759 | JGI IMG/M metagenome (GOLD analysis project Ga0306926, IMG submission 203759) | Lab enrichment of tropical soil microbial communities from Luquillo Experimental Forest, Puerto Rico - flux8day.12C.oxic.44.000.178 (v2)... | ecosystem: Environmental > Terrestrial > Soil... | reverse complement strand
GGAGGCGGTAGCGGCGGCGGCGGCAGCGGCGGAGGCGGCGGAGGCAGCAGCAGCAGCAGCAGCAGCAGTGGTGGTGGCGGCGGCGGCGGCGGCGGCGGCGGCGGCAGCGGCGGCGGCGGCGGCGGCAGCGGCGGCAGCGGCGGCGGCGGCGGAGGCAGCAGCAGCGGCGGAGGCAGCAGCAGTGGCGGTGGTAGCGGCAGTGGAGGCGGCGGAAGCAGTGGTAGCGCTGGCAGCGGCAGCAGTGCTGCCGGGGGTGCCAATGGAGGGGGAATGGGACACGGCGGTGCCAACGCTCCAGGAATGGGACACGGCGCTGGCAAGGGTCCAGGAACGGCGCAGGGCCTTGCCAACGGGCTCCAGGCATTGGCTGCGGCGGTGGCAAGGGGTCTAGGAATCGGACACGGCGATGCCAACGCTCCGGGAATGGCGCACGGCGGTGGCAAGGGTCAAGCAATTGGACACGGCGGTGCCAACGCTCCGGGAGTGGCGCACGGCGGTGGCAAAGGTCAAGCAATTGGACGCGGCGGTGCCAACGCTCCGGGAATGGCGCACGGCGGTGGCAAGGGTCAAGCAATTGGACACGGCGCTGCCAATGCTCCGGGAGTGGCGCACGGCGGTGGCAAAGGTGCAGCCCGCGGCGGCGGCTTTGGATTCGGCCACGCGAACCTTGGGAATCCGACACTAAGCTCCCATTCGCAAAATACTTCGCACAAAGGCGAAACTCATGACGCCAGAAGCTTTTCCAACCATGCGCAAGATCACACGGATCACTCTAAGAAAGCAGACCAGGCCGTGCAGGTTGACGACAGAGGACCGGGGAAGGAAAGAGGATTTGTTGATTCACTGCCGCCCGGCCGGGAGCAGCAGGCTGATCGCGGCATGACGTTGAACCCGGACACGATCCATTCGGATCTCAATGACATTGTGACCCTAGGACTTTCAACCGACCAGGAACTACAGCCTGATCGCGGGCTGACGTTGAACCTCGAGACGATCCATTCAGACCTCGATGACATCGTAACCCAAGGACTCAAATCGGGCCAGGAGCAGCAGGCTGATCCCGCCGGAGCATTGAACTCCTCTGCGATCCAATCAGACCCAGGTAACATTGTGACCCTGGGATTTCCGTCCAGTCAGGAGCAGCAGGCTGATCGCGGCACGACATTGACTCCCGAGACCATCCTTTCAGACCCTGATGACTTCGTGACCAGGGGACTGCCGCTCAGCCTTGAGCTGAATCTCAGTCGCGGCAAGTCCTTGCCAGTGAGCTGGCTTGCAAAGATTGCTCCGATCAACATCGTGCCAGACGCGGATGAAACTCCTGCGATAGTGCCTCCGCACCGTTGGGAGCTTGGCGATGATCACGCTAAGTTATTGCCCTCAACCAAACTTGAAGAGGAAGACGATGACGACGCAAACGCAGGGTGGAGGTTGGTTCTTTATTTCGCTCCAGTGCTGTTTCTCTTTTCGTGGATCGTGCAGGGTGTGCTCGATGCGAGAAAGCGCAAAGCGGCTAGCCTTCAGTTCGAGCCGAATGCCTTACCGTCCATAGGATCCGTAAACGGTGAGGAGCGATGCAAGCCTTATGGTGCCCGTCCCGCGCTCGACGAGTTAGCCGCCGCGCTCTCAATCGCTGGCGAACCACAGCAAAAGGCGGCTGACGAAAAGAAAGGAGCATTGCCGGAGCAGTTCTCGGGCTATCCTGATGTTGAGAAAGCGAGGGCGGAAATCGAGCATACTCAGGAAATCGACGCGACCTTTCGTAAGGATTTCGATGGTATTGGTTTGGGCTAAAAAAGTTAGGACCGGCCGCGACATCAGTCATCCCTTGCATCCGATCTCGTTGCAGCAGGGCGGCCTGAAATGGCTTCGTCCCCGTCTCTGTATACATAAGTATTCATTGTATTCGGCACAATGAGTTGGCAATTAATGATCTGACTATCACACCTTAGTGGTATAAAAGGCCGTTGGGTCAGGGCCGAGGTCTTTGAAGAAACGCAATGCGGTGATTAGGGAGTCTTTTAGGGCTGTGAAAATTGCCAGGCAGGTCCCGTCGTGCGCGCATTTTTGTGCAATGCACGGAAATCGTTCAATTCGAGTATGAATCGGAGTACAATGGCAGGTGCGTGTCATACAGGGAGTTAGAGGTCAACTAATTCCTTGATTCCCAATCGGAAGGGGTGGGATTCGAACCCACGGTACGGTTACCCGTACGCCTGATTTCGAGTCAGGTGCCTTCGACCAGCTCAGCCACCCTTCCAAAATCTTATCTCTTTCTTTACTGGAGCCGATTTAGCGGGATCTGGATAACATCGATCTCGGTCTGTTATCAAATTTCACTGCCGTCTCGTAAGGGCAGTGACCCTCATTTTATCGGGCACCATTGCCATTATTTGGTCAGAATAACGGCAGCAAGGTCTGGGAACGTACCGATTGAATTTGGCAAGGCAAGCGGCGGTTTGCAAAAAAGCATTTAATGCACGGTCAACGGCGGCTATAAGGACTGAGTCTATGGCTCTTTACACTGGTTGCAGCGTAGTAATTCAGGTCCCGCACGAGCTTGCCGATGATTTAGTAGACTTCTTCTTTTTCCGGATCCTTCCGTTTCTGGCCGAGATATTCGTAGTTGTCAGAGAGTCTGTACATCGCACGGCGCAGAATGCCCACTAACCCCGGGCGCATAGGATCGAACCATTGAGATGCCCTAAAGAACAGAACGACTGTACTGGCAGTGCGGCCTACCGCCAAAATCCCGACCAGCACATTCAGCCATCCTACCAAGGACGGAGCGGTTGTATCGAGGGACGCCGGAAGAATCGCGGCGTTAGCCCAGGCCAATACCGAGCAAAGTCCGAAAAAGCAGATTCTGCGGTGCAGGCGAGGAAGTTGAGCCGACCAATAAAAGCGCTCCGGAGGAATTGGATCGCGGTTGGCGATCATCCCGTTTAGACGCCAGGTCCGGATAATAAACCGGTAGTCGGACGCCGCGACGATAGGGCAGATAACACATGCAATAACAATCGCGGCAAAAACACTCAACGATCGAAGCCATTCCAGCAGGGCGAAGAACAGCCATCCAAGCAAGCCGAAGAATACCAATACTTCGACCATACACTTGACCAATATAGAATCTCTCGGGCTCAAATCCAAGCAGATACCCAATCGCAAGCGACTTCAGGCTCCCTTTTTCGCGAGAAACTCCTGCATGTCGCTTTTATTGCCCTTGAACGCCACGAGAAAACAGGTGTCGTTCATTCCGGTGACTGCTCCCACCCAGGAGTCACCTTCAACGGTCTCCCATTTGCCGTTCCTGACCTTGATGCCTAAATCGTCCGACGGAAACATGTAGAGCAGGATCTCGCGATCGGCGACAGCCATAATCTGGGCAACGGTCGCGCCATTGAACTTAAAGACCCGACATCCCACGGTTTTGACGCCGGCAAACTGTTTGGGGACTGCGTAATGTTCCAATCCGTGTTTAAGGAAAAACCAGTCCTCCAGATCGCCGGCGTTTGTTGCAACGGGCTCGAATTCATCACCTGTGAGATTGTTGGCCGTGTCGAGCAATTCGGTGATTCGATCCGCGCCGTCGAACGTATTCAGACGATCGGAAATCAGGAAAATGACCATGCAAATCGTGGCAACCAGGCCGACGCCCACCGCCAGCAAGATGGTCCGCGGACGGGCGCGTTTCGGTGCGTCTTCCTGGTCCTCCTGGTTTTCGTCGTCCGAAACTGATGCGGCTGCGGATGTCTGACTCTTTGATTTTTCGGGGTCAGATTCCTTTGGGTTCATTCGTTCGATTTGTTCGCTCGAGAGGTCTATTCGACTATGGGATGTGCCTGTCAAATCCGCAAGGTCGAGGCTCCGAGGACCTTGCAGGCACCGTTATGCTATCGCGGGATCTTTGAGCTCTCAAGGCCTTAACCGGTATTTTCGCGTGCCTGTAGGCGCGGGAAAATTTTGTGGCCGCTCTGGTTTGCAAGATTTCGGCCCGGTTGGTTGATTTTCCGCGTTGCTCACTCCTCAACTATCGATTTAGATATGATCGGCGCTCGCGCCTTGAAAAACAGCCAACTGACCTGCGGCGAAGGCATGCTTATTTCGGGGACAGGACACTAGTTATGACTCCAGCTATCAATATCCGCTTATATGCCGATGCCGATCGAGCGGCTGTTTGGAGCATTTTTCAGGCGACCGTGGCTCCGGGAGACACTTACGTTTTCGATCCGGACATCTCCGAAACCGATGCTTTAGCTTACTGGCTCAACCCGAACAATTCCATCTTCGTGGCAGAACGGGAGGGTCGGGTTGTGGGATCTTATATTCTGAAGCCAAACCAACCTGGGCTCGGTTCTCACGTTGCCAACGCCGCTTTTATGGTGTCCCCCTCAGTACGCGGATTGGGTGTGGGGCGTTTGATGGGCGAACATTGCTTAGCCGAAGCTCGCCGGCAGGGATTTCGGGCGATGCAGTTTAACTTTGTGGTGTCCACTAACCACGCGGCGGTCCGCTTATGGAAAGAGCTGGGTTTTTCAATCGTCGGTACGTTGCCCGGAGCGTTTGCGCATCGCGCCCATGGGTTTGTGGATGCTTATGTCATGTACCGTTCGATGCAGTGAAAAAAGAGGGTAGTTGGGAATGTCCAGCAAACCGGAGCGAGTTACTTGAACTGCCTTATTGAGCGTGGCACCTTTTGCGTGCTTTGAGCGGAGTCAAAAATATTCTTTTTGTTTGTACGGGGAACATTTGCCGCAGTCCGATGGCGGAGGGATTGTTTCGTGAAATGGCAGCGGGTCGCGTGGATATTGGCGTGCGTTCTGCCGGGCTCAGTGCGTTTGCGGGGCAACCGCCGAGTGCTCACGCGGTTGAGGTTCTCGCCGATCTTGGAATCGATATCTCCGGCAGCAGAAGCAAGCCGCTCTCTGCCGAATTGATTCGGGATGCGACATGCATAATGGCAATGACCCGTAGCCACTTAGAATCAATCCAATACTTGTTTCCCGAAGTGACCGAAAAGGTCTTCTTATTGCGCGAATTCGAAGATAACCCTTCGTCTTTGGACGTCTCCGATCCGATCGGGATGAGCCTCGAAGCGTATGAAATTACCAGGGATATCATACGCAGAGCGCTTCCCGGCATATTGCGATTCATTGATAGTGGCGCTTTAGATGTGAACGACAGAAGTTACTCCTCAACGATGAGCCATCCTGGAAGCCTTACCCTTGAGCAAGTTGATCCCGCTGTTTTCGAGGCGATCGAATGCGAGCGGAAGCGTCAGTTTGAAAATATCGAATTGATTGCGTCTGAGAATTTTACGAGCCGGGCAGTCATGGAGGCTCAGGGATCAGTTCTGACAAACAAATATGCGGAAGGGTATCCGCGTCGAAGGTGGTACGGCGGATGCGAATATGTCGATGTCGTTGAGCAGCTAGCGATTGATCGTGCCAAACAGCTTTTCGGAGCGGAACATGCGAATGTTCAGCCTCACAGCGGGAGCCAGGCAAACATGGCCGTATATTTCAGTGTGCTGCGGCCGCAGGACCGGATCCTGACGATGGATCTTTCCCATGGCGGGCATTTGACGCACGGAAACAAGGCCAATTTCTCGGGGCGTTTCTACGAGGTCATTCACTACGGCGTCGATCAGACGACTGAACAGATTGATTATGATGGTTTGGCGCGCTTGGCCGAGGAGCATAAGCCGAAAATGATCACGGCGGGCGCTTCCGCCTATCCGCGGATCATTGATTTCAAGAAGATGCGCGACATTGCGGATTCAGTTGGCGCTTACCTGTTTGTGGATATTGCTCACATTGCGGGGTTGGTAGCGGCTGGTTTGCACCCGAATCCGGTGGGGATCGCGGATTTTGTGACCAGCACGACACACAAAAGTTTACGCGGCCCGCGTGGCGGCATCGTGATGTGCAGACCCGACCTCGCAAAATCGGTAGATTCTTTAATATTCCCGGGCATCCAGGGTGGCCCTCTCATGCACGTTATAGCGGCCAAGGCAGTGTGTTTCCATGAGGCCCTGCAACCGGAATTCAAAGAGTATCAGAGGCAGATTACTCTCAATGCCAAATCATTGGCTGCCAGCCTTCATATGAAGGGGTATAGAATCGTTTCCGGCGGAACGGACAACCATCTCATGCTGGTTGATCTCCGTCCAAAAGGCATGAACGGGAAGCAGGCCCAGGAAATTCTCGATCTAGCAGGGATTACCGTAAACAAAAACGCTATCCCCTTTGATACCGAGGGTGTCTTTAAGGGCGGCGGTATTCGGCTCGGAACGCCAGCTGTAACGACGCGAGGCATGAAAGAAGAAGAAATGATGGAGATCACCGACCTCATGGACAAGGCCCTCACCAGTGCCGGTGACCCGTCGGCCTTGGCTGAAGTGCGTGGGGAGGTAAAACGCTTCACGTCGCATTTTCCGTTACCGGGGTAGCATTCTTTCCAGGTCAATTCTGCTCTCGTTGGAACACCCGGGGAAAAATCGAATTTGGGACGGCTCCTGTGCCGTCCCAATTTTTTGCGTTCTTGAACGGTTCTGGCAATCGTCGACGGGTCGGCGGGCAGGGCACGACGCCGCCGTCGCTACGCTTTGGCTGCGTTCTTCCGCGTCCTCTGCGTGAGGCCCGGTCAGGGTCCACCGTTCGGTGTCTGGCGTTCGCCGCTCGGCGTGGGCAAAACCACGGAAGGAGAGCTATCAGGATTCGACGTCAATTTCGCTTTGGATTGCTCGATTTTTGACGCGACATCCTGGTTTTGCGGATCCAGAGCCAAGGCCTTCTGCCAAAAGCTAAGCGCTTGTGAGATATTGCCAAGGGCACGGTGGGTGTCTCCAATGTGTTCGTATACAACCGGGTCTGGGGGTGTTAGCAATTCGGCGGCGTGCATCAGTTCGGCAAGAGCCCGTGCGAAGTCGCCCTTCTTGAAATAGAACCAACCGAGACTATCACAAAACGCGCCGTTATCGGGCTCAATCTCAAGCGCCTTTTTTATGAACGCGCCAGCCTCATCGAGGTTGAGATTTCGATCGACCCACATGTAGCCGAGATAATTGTACGCACGCGCCGCTTTTGAGGGGTCCAGTTCAATCGATTTCTTGAGCAGGCTGGCGGCTTTGTCAACGAGTCCGGCTTGTTCTGCGGCCGCACCGTAGTTGAAGTAAAAGTTCCCGTCAATCAACTCTTCCTGGGACGACCTTGCCTCTTGCAAGGCCGCCTCAAAAATTGGTAAAGCGTCAGAATATCTCTTGGCTGTCGCAAGCGCTATCGCCAGGCTGTAACTCATCTGCGGGATATCGAATCTCCTTCGCGCTTCAAGCAGAGTGTTGATCGCGTTATCGTACTGTTTTAATTCAAGCTGAATTTCCGCCGCGTGCAGAAAATTTTCCGGCTGATTAGGCGCGAGGAGTAATGCCTGCTGGTAATTGGCGAGGGCTCGCTCTTTGTTTCCGGCCTCTTCATAGAGCCGAGCAAGGAACTCGTAGATCTCGAATTTCAGAGGATTTGTCTTAAGCATTTCCTCGAGATTCTGGATCGCCTGGTCGCGCTGACCGGTTTTCAGGAAGCTCTGTGCCAGCTTGTAACGAACATCCGCGTTATCCTTATTCAACTCGAGTGTTCGCAGATAAAACGGAATGGCGCTCGACACCTGATCGATCAGCACATAATCGTCTGCGATCTTCGCGTAGATCACGCCATTGTCACCGGCTAATCCGGCCGCCTTTTTCAGCAGCTGATCGATCTCGGAGAACTTCGATGCCGGAAAGCCCTTTTGACCGCTCTCGTAAAGTTGAATCGAAAGGTCAGCAAGGCTTATCCAGAAGCTGGGTTCTTTGCTGTCCAACTTCCGCGCTTTCCCCAGAATTGCCTGGGCATCCTTCTTCTGGTTGAGCGCCATGTAAATCTCAAACAGCGTCTCGTAGCCCGCCAAACTCTTTGGATCGACTTGAACGGCTTGCTCGGCGTATTTGACGGCAAGTTCCGGCTTTTTCAGCTGCTTGAAATAAAGGTAGGCCAGGTTCAAATAGGCTGAAGCTTCGTTTGGCCGGACCTTTGCTAAATCTTTCAGGACATCAATTCCGTTCGCGACGTCGCCGCGCTTCGCATAGTCGTGTGCGATCCGCACGGACAATTGCGGATTGCCCCCTGGATCGAGCTGAAGACTGCGGGTATAGGCCGCAAGCGCATCCTCGTAGTCGCCCTGCTCTTCGAGCAGGAGGCCTTCCATGTAAGAAGCCTGAGCCTCAGCTTTTTTCTCAAGCTCCTTTGGAAGTTGCTGTTCCGGAGTGGCCGGTCGGATGTCCGAATAAAATGTATCCTCCGGGCTTCGGTACCGGGGCGTAGGAGTGGCTCTTGTTCCAGAAGAGACGGGGGAAGCAGGACTGCAATCCCCTGTGTAAAGAAAAAGAGCCAGCGACGCGCCCAAACTTGCTCCATTTTGTAGCAATAGGCGTGCCGGCACCCAGACGCTCATGGAGCTAACTTAGAACTCAGGACTTGTATCGCAAACGCTTCTTATGCCGGTTTTCCTTCATGCGCTTGCGGCGCTTATGCTTTGCAATCTTCGCTTTTCTTCTCTTTTTCAGTGATCCCATAGCTTCGTTCGATCAGTGCTGGCAAAATGTTTTCCGGACCAGCCGCCGGTTGAATTGATACTAATAAACAACTTTATTCAACGGATACTCAATAATCCCTTCGGCCCCCAGATCTTTGAGTTCCGGTATGATTTCCCGTACGACCTTTTCGTCGATAACGGTTTCGATTGCAACCCACCCAGGTTGAGCCAGAGGCGAGACCGTTGGATTTCGTAGCGAAGGCAGGCGCTGCAACAGTTTCGGAAGCTCCGACTCTGCAAGATTCATTTTTAACCCTACCTTATTGCGCGCATTGAGTGCCCCAAGAAGCAACAAGACGAGCCGGTCAAGCTTGGTCCTCTTCCAAGTGTCTTTCATTGAGGTGCGATTGCCAATGATCTGGGGGTAAGATTCGGTTACTACCTCGATGATCCGCAAATTGTTGGCCGAGAGCGATGTCCCGGTCTCGGTGATTTCCACAATCGCATCGACAAGCTCCGGTACCTTCACTTCGGTCGACCCCCAGCTGAATTCGACATGCGCCTTGACCCCGCGTGATTCAAGAAACCGCGTCGTCAATCCAACGGCTTCGGTAGCGATCCGCTTCCCTTGCAGGTCGTTAATCGTTTGGATCGGCGAGTTTTGAGTGACCACAAGCACCCAACGAGTCGGACTGGATGTTGCTTTGCTGTACTGCAGTTTCTCAATCAACTCGACATCGGAGTTATTTTCTTCGATCCAATCCTTTCCTGTGATTCCACAATCAAGGTACCCGTGTTCTACGTACCGGCTGATCTCTTGGGCCCGCAGCAGCCGCACCTCAAGCTCCGGATCATCGATCGCGGGCTTATAAGATCTTTTTGAACCGGTAATCTGGAAGCCCGCTTTCGCGAACAAGTCAAGAGTCGACTCTTGCAGGCTTCCCGAGGGCAATCCTATCCGGAGTTTCGGCTGGTTCATGGCTTTTTGAGAAAAGGGGCGAATACTTACCTCTATACCCGGATGCTGGCTAGAGAAAACTTCCCTAGCCCGAAAATCTTGCGAGTCAAAGCGCTCGCAAGATTTTCGCGCTACAAAGCCGCCCAGGAGGCGGTATGTGTACAACGCTTTTAACACGGACACGGCTGGTACACGGGACGCGGGGTGGATAGCGGATGAGTAGAACCGAGCGCGCCTCGGGGAGGCGCTTCGAGAATAGGCCGGGGCTTCAGCGCCGGTACTTAAAAACAAAAAGGGGTCCCCCGTCCCGGAGGGCCGGGATGAGGCGGCGCGTAAGCTTCTGCTTAGCACGAAAAACCGCGAAGCTCGGTCCCAAAAGCACCTAAGATGCATCGCAACCCTTGCGGCAAAACGCATGCTATTTCGGCAGCAGGGCTCTTTGGAGAGAAGAGGTTAAAGACAGTTTGTTTCGATTCATGTATTTCAAAGCAGGCTCTTAAACGGACGCGAAGCGGCTGTTTAAGAGCTTTCTAGCCCGCAATGTGCGCGTGGCTCCTCGCACCGTGTGACTTTTGCGGGCTAGTTGGCGTTTGCATATTGTGTAGCACATCGTTATCAACAAAACATCCTATGCCACTAAACACTGAAATTCTTTCTCGGGCCGCAACCGAGGCCCGTGGTCTCGCTATGGATGCGGTCCAAGCGGCTGCCTCGGGCCATATCGGCCTTCCACTTGGTGCGGCCGAAGTTGGAGCCGTCCTATTTGGCCACGCGCTTCGGTATTATCCGGAGGACCCAAAATGGATTAATCGTGATCGTTTTGTACTTTCAGCCGGCCACGGCAGCATGTTCCTATACGCTTGGCTTCATATGGCCGGATATGATCTCTCCCTGGAGGAGCTGAAGAATTTCCGCCAGCTCCACAGCAAAACGCCCGGACATCCAGAATTTCATGAAACACCCGGAGTCGAAGCAACGACGGGACCTCTGGGACAAGGGGTTGGCAACGCCGTCGGAATGGCGATAGCGGCGAAGATGGCCGAGGCGCGGTTTAACACTAGAGATCACGTGATTTTCGATCACAAAATCATCTGCCTCGCCGGAGATGGTTGTTTGCAGGAGGGGGTTGCGGCGGAGGCTGCCTCGTTCGCCGGCCACCAGAAGCTGGACAACCTTATTCTCATTTATGACTCCAATGATGTGACGCTCGACGCGATGGCCATAAAATCGCAGAGCGAAAATACCGCCGAGCGCTTTGAGGCGTACGAATTCGAGGTCCACACCGTCAACGGCAACGACATGGAAGCTTTCCTCGAAGTTTTCGAGAAAGCCAGGAACTCCACCAGCGGCAAACCGCAGTTCATTGTCTGCAGGACGTTGATTGGCAAAGGCATCCCAGAAGTGGCAGGAACAAACAAGGCTCACGGCGAAGCAGGCGTGAAGTTCGTGGACGCTGCCCGCAAAGCAATGGGTCTTCCAGACGAGAAGTTCTATGTTTCGAACCAGACCCGCGAATATTTCGCCGCTCATCGACAGGAACTGAAAGGGGGCTACCTGGACTGGCAGGAAAAATTCAGTGCGTGGGAAACTGCAAATCCTGAACTCGCCGAGCTATTGCGGCGGGGCATCCGTCAAGAGGTTCCCCAAGACCTTCTGTCGCGAATTCCGGCCTTCCCGAAGGAGAGCAAGATCGCAACGAGAAAGGCAGGCAGCGACGTCTTGCAACCGATCGCTGAGGCTTATCCTCTGTTGATTGGCGGTAGTGCCGATTTGTACGGATCTACTTTGAACTACATCAACAAGGACAAGGATTTTGATCCCTCGAATCGCTCAGGGCGCAATATCCGATTCGGAATCCGTGAACATGGAATGTGCGCGATGCTGAACGGCATTGCATACCATGGAATCTTCCGCGCCTCCGGCGCAACCTTCCTGGTATTTGCCGACTACTGCAGGCCCTCGATCCGATTGGCTTCTCTGACGGGTCTGCCGGTGATCTATATCTTTACTCACGATTCGGTTGGGGTCGGCGAAGATGGTCCGACGCACCAACCGGTTGAAACGGTAAGCGGCCTACGTGTCATACCTAACCTGGACGTGATTCGGCCCGGAGACCCGGAAGAGACCGCCGGCGCGTTTGCCGCAGCTGTATCCCGGATGGAGGGGCCAACGTTGCTCGCGTTGTCTCGCCAGGTTATGCCAATCCAGAATGAGGTACCCGTCGACCTCCGTCGCGAAGGCGCATTTAGGGGAGGATATGTGGCAATCAAAGAGACGGGAGAATTGAAGGCAATAATCCTGGCGACCGGGAGTGAACTTCAACATGCAATCAGTGCGGCAAGACAACTTGGCGATGGTTTCCGCGTGGTTTCGATGCCTTGCACCGAGCGGTTTCTGCGCCAGGACCAAAGCTACCAGGACGAAGTGCTGCCTCCTTCTTGCCGAAAGCGAGTTGCCATTGAAGCGGGTGTAACGACTTTCTGGGCCCGCTTCGTTGGTCTTGACGGCAAAGTTGTCGGTATCGATCGTTTTGGCATGAGCGCTCCGGGAGGGAAGGTGATGTCGCAGCTTGGCATTACAGCGGAGAGCGTGGTAGCGGCGGTCAAAAGCCTGATTGGTTGATCGTTTAAACCGCCCTTTTGTCTGGGACCGGACCGATGTTATGCAAGCTTTGTCTGCCGCAACCAGGCATGCACCCAATGGGGCGCTTTTATTGGTTCCGCGGCTGCAAGGGACTGCAGCTCTCCAAGTCAATGTCGTTTTTCAGGGAGGGATGGCCTCCGCCTTCGCCAAGGCTTCCCGTAGCTAAATTTCTTATGATGCTCTGGCTGGTTGACGATGTAGG
>Ga0306926_10006729_pt1 | contig 12374 bp, 11 predicted proteins | sample flu12Cox44000178_FD_203759 | JGI IMG/M metagenome (GOLD analysis project Ga0306926, IMG submission 203759) | Lab enrichment of tropical soil microbial communities from Luquillo Experimental Forest, Puerto Rico - flux8day.12C.oxic.44.000.178 (v2)... | ecosystem: Environmental > Terrestrial >... | reverse complement strand
TGAACTTCTCGTCCCAGATGTCGTAGACGATCTCCGCGCGCTGGACGGCGATCGCGATCGGCTCGCCGGCCTGGTCTTCGAGGGCCACGCGGATGAGGACCCGCGTCGAGAATCCCGAGGTGAGGTGCTCGCGCTCGGCCGGGCCGAACAGGTCCTGCAGCCCCACGGAGATGGCGAGCTGGCCGTCGCGCACGGCGACGCCGGTGGTGCGGACGGGCGGGCGGTCGGCCGCCGCCACGGGGGGCGCGGCCGCCAGCAGCGCCGCGGCGGCGAACAAAACCCGGGCGGCGCGCGTGCGGATCATCAGAACGAGCTGCGGCTGAGCGCGTTCGCGATCGAGATCGTGAAGATCCCGATGTAGGTGTCGAGCCGGATCCCAACGTCCCCGGTCAGGTCGATCGGCACCGAGTGGATTGAAAACGGCCCCGGCGCGAGGAAGTCCCCCCGGCTCCCCATCCCGAACACCCCGAACGCGAGGAAGGCGTCCCCGCCGTAGACGAAGCTGCGCCGCCGCCAGATCGGGATGGCGTACTCCACCAGCAGGCTGCCGGCGTAGTCGTCATAGCGGTGCCCGGCGATGGGCGTGTCGAGGATGTTGGGCGACGGGAGCGTCGAGAAGTTGATCCCCAGCGCCCGCCGCGGCAGGAGCAGGTTGAGGTCGCCGACGAAGAAGCGATCGAAGAACGGCGCGTCCCCCTGGATGGCCCCGCCGTACACGTGCAGCCCGAGCGCGTGCCCGCGCGGCATGGGCCAGTAGAACGACCCCGCCAGCACGGTCTTGACGTAGTCGTAGCTCGAGCCGAGCAGGCCCGTCGCCGTCTCGACGGACAGCGCGACGCGCATCCCGGCGCGCGGCAGGATCGGATCGGAGCGCGTGTCGTAGTCCGCGCTCCCCATGACAGAGCCCACGCGGGTGGTCCCCTCGCGGATCATGAAGTCGACGTCGAAGCCCGAGGGGAGCTCGGTCTGGACGACCTCCTCCCGGAAGTCGACGCCGACGTGGAACGGGCCGCGGAAGCTCTTGCCCACCCCGAGGACGCCGCCCGCGCGCTGGACGTGGTTGGCGACGAAGTCGCCGGGATCCGCGTCGTCGTTGTCGCCCGAGACCCGGTAGAACTCGCTGAAGTCGTTGTAGATGCCGGTCACCGACAGCGTGAGCCCGTAGGGGCCGCCGAGGGCCGGGACGGCGCCGCGCACGCGCACGCCGAGCCCGGGCACGGCGAAGCGCACGATCGGCTTCGTCGAGGCGACGACGCCGAGCCCCAGGCTGATCCCGCGGCCGAGGAAGTTGGTCTCCGACACGTCGGCGCCGCCCCAGAACGCCGTCGCCGCGCTGGTGGCGGGGAACAGATCGTTGATGACGAGCGTGCCGCGCTCCTCGACCTCGACCACCAGGACGACGCCGCCCGCGCTGGCGCCACGCGTGACCTTGAGCCGCACGTCGAGGAAGTAGCCGAGCGTGAGCAGCCGGTAGCGGGCGGCGTCGACGCGCGGATCGGAGGCGTCGACGCTCGCCCCCTGGCGGAGCCCGAGCGCCTCCACCTCGGCGAGGATGATCGCCTTCGACGTCTTGCGGTTCCCCTTCACGATGATGTCGTCGATCACGTAGCGGGGTCCGAAGCGGGGATCGGCGAAGGGGGCGGCCGCCTCGGTCGACGTCCCGGCGAACGGCGTCGAAGTGTCAGCCGGCGTCTCCGTCGCCTCGCTTTCCCCGGCCGCGCCGGAGCCGACCCCGCCGTCGGGGGGCGCGGCTGGCTCGTCGGCGCGCGCCCGCCCGGCGCAGAGCGCGAGGGGAGTCACCAGGAGCGCGAAGACGATCGCTCGGCCGCAGAACGCGGTCACGCGCCTAGCATAACCCGAGGGCTGGGCTCCGACGCGCCTCGAGCGTGAGAGCGGCGTCACGACCGGCGGCGGATAGCGACGCCGTCAGGCTCGGCCGTCAGCCGGCGTCGCGCAGGCCGGCGTCACGCAACTTGAGATCCGACAGCCAGTCGTGGGTCCGGACCTGCTCCGGGAGGATCTCGCGGCCGACGATCCGGCGGCTGTCCTGATCGAGCTTCCCCACGTCGTGAAGGTAACGCTCGAGCCCGCGGTCCTCCCCCTCCTCGAGGGCGGCGATGGCCGCCGCGTCGCGCGACGCCCCCTCGCGCGACGCCCCTTCGCGTGACGCGATGGAGCCGGCCAACGCGGCCCACAGCCCCGGCCCCTCCGCCGGCGCTCCGCCGAGGTCGGTGATCCGACGGCGCAGGCGGGCCACCCGGCGCTCGTGGGAGGCGAGGCAGGCGCGAAGCTCGGCCTCGGTCCGGCGGTCGACCACGTGGGCCAGGGCCAACCGGTAGCTCGCGACGGCGGCGATCTCGCCGCGCAGGAACGAATTCAAGGTCCGGATGCTCCCCCCCCGGTTCATCGCCGCGCTCGGCAAGTTGATCACTCCGCCGAGGTTCGTGAAGCGGCGGTCACGGCCGCCTCGACGACGTCGAGCACGGCGGCGCCGTAGAGCTCGAGCTTCTTGGGGCCGATCCCCGAGATGAGGAGCAGCGACGCCGGATCGCGCGGCCGGGCTTCGGCGATGGCCAGCAGCGTCGCGTCGCTGAAGATCACGTACGCCGGCACGGCGCGCGCCGCCGCCAGGCTCTTGCGCAGGGTCTTGAGCGCCTGGACCAGCCTCTCGTCGGGCGGCTCGCCCGCCGCGAAGCCGCCGAGCGCCGGGTCGCGCCCCTGGACGCGGTCGCGCGGCAGACCGGAGCGGCGGCCGGCCTCCCCCGGCTCGCGCGCGGCGGGCCGGGCCTCGGCGAGCCGATCCCACCCGGCGCAGACGTCGCAGGAGGACTCACACGCGGGCACGTCCTCGCCGAGCCGCCGCGCGACGCCGCGGTGCCGGCAGCCGGGCGCGGACACCAGCCTGAACATCTCGCGCGCCGCCGTCCGCTGCCGCGCCGCCGCGGTGGGGTCGGCGTCCTCGTCGAAGCGATCGTAGGCCAGGACGTCGGCCCACGAGTAGAACAGCACGCAGTCGCTCGGCAGGCCATCGCGGCCGGCGCGTCCGATCTCCTGGTAGTAGCTCTCGATCGATCGGGGCATGTCGCGGTGGATGACGTAGCGGACGTTCGACTTGTCGATGCCCATCCCGAACGCGATGGTGGCCACCACGACGTCGAGGTCGTCGCGCGCGAAGGCGTCCTGGGTCTCGGAGCGCGCCGCCGGGTCCATGCCGGCGTGGTAGGCGGCGGCGCGTACGCCGCGCCCGCAGAGGAAGTCGGCCAGCGACTCGCAGGCCTTGCGGGAGAGCGCGTAGATGATGCCGCTCTGCCCGCGGCGCGCATCGACCAGGCGCGCGATCGCCCCGCGCACCCCCTTGCCGCCCCCGCTCCCGACGGCGGTGCGCCCCGCCGCCCCGCCGTCGCTCGCCTCGTCCCCCCCCTTGCGGTAGGCCGAGATGTGCAGGTTCGGCCGGAAGAAGCTCCCCCGGTAGCAGGCCGGATCGGCCATCGCCAGCTGCGCGATGATGTCTGCGGTGACCTCGGGCGTGGCGGTGGCGGTCAGCGCCAGCACGGGGACGCCCCCGGCCCGCCCGTTCGCGAACCGCTTCTTGAGACCGGTGAGGTTGCGGTAGGCGGGGCGGAAGTCGTGCCCCCAGTGGCTGATGCAGTGGGCCTCGTCGACGGCGATGAGCCGGAGGTCGAGGCCGCCGAGCACGCGCCCCACCGAGGCCTCGATCCCCTCGGGCGCCGCGTAGCAGATCTCGTATTCCCCGGCGGCGAGCGCCCGCACGCGGCGCTGGCGCTCGTCGGGCTCGAGCGTCGACGAGAGGTAGGTGGCGCGCAGGCCGACCTCGTTCATGGCGTCGACCTGATCCTTCATGAGCGCGATGAGCGGCGAGACCACCAGCGTCGTCCCCCCGAGGATGCGGGCCGGGATCTGGTAGGTCAGCGACTTGCCGGCCCCGGTGGGCATGACCCCGACGCAGTCGCGCCCCCCGAGCAGCGCCTCGATGATCTCGCGCTGGCCGGGCCGGAAGCTGGTGTAGCCGAACACCCCCCGCAGCACCTCGTCGGCGGCGCCCGGCGCCACCGCCGGGACCGACAGCGCGCGGGCGACGTCCCGCAGGAGCGCGACCGCCCCCTTGTCGAAGGCGCCGGGGCGGCGGCGCCACTCGGCGCGAAGCTCGTCGAGCGCCGCGCCGCAGGAGGCCCGCAGCTCGGGGTCGGCGGGGTCGCCGTCCCGCCAGCGCGCCGCGAGCGCCCGCGCCTCGGCGGCGACGTCGCGCTCGAGATTCAGGGCCTGCTGGTTCGGAGCCGACGTCTCCATGCGCGACTTATCGGCAACCACCCCGCGAAAGTCGCGTGCATCTTGCCCGCGGCCCGCTGGCGGTTAGCTTGCATCCTGGGGGCGGGGGAGAAGATGGCTCAGGCATTCCTCATTGGTCGCATCTTGGTCGGATGCTTCTACCTTTTCAACGCGTTTAACCTGTTCGCGGGGGCGACCGGGGCGGCGGGTCGCGCGGCGGCGGCGCACGCGGTGCCGATGCCCACGCTGGCAGTGCTGCTGGCCGGCCTCCTCCTGGGCGTCGCCGGCCTGAGCCTGCTCCTCGGCCTCTACCCCGAGATCGGGGTGGCGGCGCTGGTGCTGTTCTTCGTGCCGGTCACGTTCGTGATGCACGCGTTCTGGGCCGACGCCGACCCGATGCTGCGTCAGATCGACCAGGTCAACTTCGCGAAGAACCTGGCGCTGCTCGGATCGTCGCTGATGTTCCTGGGGGTGCCGCGCCCGTGGCCCTTGAGCCTCGAGCGCCGGCTCCACCTGCCCGTCCGCGCGACAGTTTAGGCGCGGGCGCCCTCTAGGCGCGGCGCCGGGTCGAGGCCCCCGCTCAGCTTCGCGCGGGCGGCGTCACTGAAAGCGGCGAACGTCGCCGGCGACTGGAGCACGAAGCGGACGAGAGGGGACCGCGAGCGCTCGTCGAGCTCGGACAGGACGGCGGCCACGGCGACGTCCGCCGCCTCGTGCACCGGGTAGCGGTAGACGCCGGTTCCGATGGATGGGAACGAGATCGAGCGCAGCCCGAGCCTGCGGGCCGCCCGGACGGCCTCGACGTGGCAGGCCGCGAGCTCCGCGCGCGCGCGCGCCGGATCGTCGGCGTATACGGGCGCACGGCAGTGGACCACGTAGCGGGCGGAGAGCCCGAAGCCCAGCGTCACGACCACGCGCCCCGGGGGCAGCCGCCCGTTCGGGAGCTCGGCGAGCGCGACGTGCACGGCCTCGACGAGCGCCGGACCCGCCACGCGGCGCACGGCGAGATCCACGAGCCCCGCGCCGATCGGGTTGACGATCGCGTCGGAGGTCTCGCGGGTGAGGTCGCCGGTGGCGATCTCGAGCGGAAGGCCGCCCCGCCGGAGGTGGCGGCGCCCGTCGGCGGCATAAGCGGTGGCGATGGCGCTCACGACTGTCCTCCCCGCGATCCGGCGACGAGCGACAGCGTCGGAGCCGCGGCGCGCCGCCCGTCGAGTCGGCGGGGCGCCTGGCCGCCCGCCAGCCGGCGCAGCAGCAACGCGAGCAGAACGGCCGGGAGCGCCAGGACCGCCGCACAGATCGCCAGCCCCAGGGTCAGGAACGAGAGCACGCGCGACCCCGTGGCGAGGGCGAGCGCGCCCGTGCCCACGAGGGCAACGAGCGGGGCGGTCAGCGAGAGGCGGGATCGGTTCAGCGTCGACATCTCGGGCTCCTTATCTACGAAACAAGGTAGCACGTCCGTTATAATAGACAAGCCTGAAAGCGAGGGCCGGCGCCGCCTCGCGTCCTGGAGCGGAAAGGCCGCGGATAAGGGCCTTACGGCGGGTGTTTCCTCGGGTTTGTGTGAGCCGTTTTGCGAACGGCCGATTCGTGCCCCGCGGCGGTCGATTCTCGTTGGATCCGCCGTAGTTCGGCTATATTTGGTGTCGAGCTTCGGTGGCTGGTCGTCCCCGAAGTCACCCCCGACGATGACCCTCACGCACCTGCAGCGCCTCGAGGCCGAGAGCATCCAAATCATGCGCGAGGTCGTGGCCGAGACGGAGAATCCGGTGATGCTCTATTCCATCGGAAAAGACAGCTCCGTCATGCTGCACATCGCCAGGAAGGCCTTCTACCCGGCGGTCCCCCCCTTCCCGCTGTTGCACGTCGACACCACCTGGAAGTTCCGCGAGATGTACGCGATGCGCACGCGGATGGCCGCGGAGTCGGGGATGCAGCTCATCGTGCACGTGAACCCCGAGGCGCTGGCGCAGGGGATCAACCCCTTCACCCACGGCTCAGCCGTGCACACCGATATCTGGAAAACGCAGGGGCTCAAGCAGGCGCTGGACAAGCACGGCTTCGACGCGGCGTTCGGCGGCGCGCGGCGCGACGAGGAGAAGTCCCGGGCCAAGGAGCGGGTGTTCTCGTTCCGGAACGCCCAGCACCGCTGGGACCCCAAGAACCAGCGGCCCGAGCTCTGGCGCCTCTACAACACGCGCAAGCACAAGGGGGAGTCGATCCGCGTCTTCCCGCTGTCGAACTGGACCGAGCTCGACGTCTGGCAATACATCTACCTCGAAAACATCCCCATCGTCCCGCTCTACTACAGCCAAGAGCGGCCCATCGTCGTGCGCGACGGCGCGCTCATCATGGTGGACGACGAGCGGATGCCGCTGCGGCCGGGCGAGAAGCCCGAGATGCGGAAGGTGCGGTTCCGGACGCTCGGCTGCTACCCGCTCACCGGGGCCGTCGAGTCGGCGGCCGATACGCTGCCCGAGATCATCCAGGAGATGATCGTGGCCCGTACCTCCGAGCGCGAGGGGCGGGTGATCGACTTCGACGCGCCGTCGTCGATGGAGCAGAAGAAGCAGGAGGGGTACTTCTGATGGCCGGCGCCACCCAGGCGGCGCTCGACGCGGACATCCGGCTGCGGGTGGGGAAGAGCCTGCTCCGCTTCAACACCTGCGGCAGCGTCGACGACGGCAAGAGCACGCTCATCGGGCGCCTGCTCTACGAATCGAAGGCGCTCTACGACGATCAGCTCGCGGCGCTGGAGGCGGATTCGAAGCGGGTGGGGACGCGCCCGGGCGAGCTCGACTTCGCGCTGCTCCTCGACGGACTCTCCGCCGAACGCGAGCAGGGGATCACCATCGACGTCGCCTACCGCTTCTTCTCCACGGCGCGCCGCAACTTCATCGTCGCCGACACGCCCGGCCACGAGCAGTACACGCGCAACATGGTGACCGGCGCCTCGACCGCCGATCTGAGCGTCATCCTGGTCGACGCCCGCAAGGGGGTGCTGACGCAGACGCGGCGTCACAGCTATCTCGTGTCGCTGCTCGGCATCCGGCACGTCGTGCTGGTGGTCAACAAGATGGATCTCGTCGACTTTAGCGAGGCCACCTTCCGCGCCGTCGAAGAAGAGTACCGCAAGTTCGCCGCCGAGCTGGGGCTGCCGGCGGTGACCTGCATCCCGATCTCGGCGGTCCGGGGGGACAACGTCGTCGTCCGCTCCGCGGCCACCTCCTGGTACGCGGGGCCGACGCTGATGGGGCTGCTCGACGGCGTCGAGGTGGTCGAGGCCCGGCTCGGCGACCAGCCGCTGCGGCTGCCCGTGCAGTGGGTCAACCGCCCCAACCACGACTTCCGCGGCTTCGCGGGAACCATCGTCGGCGGCCGGGTGCGCAAGGGGGACGCCATCCGCGTCCAGCCGTCGGGGCGGATGAGCCGCGTCGCCCGCATCGTGACCGCCGGCGGCGATCTCGACGAGGCGACCACCGGACAGTCGATCACGCTGACGCTGGAGGACGAGATCGACGTCTCGCGCGGCGACCTCATCGTCACCGCCAACGCGCCGGCCGACGTCGCCCACCAGTTCGAGGCCACCGTCGTCTGGATGAACGAGTCGCCGATGCTGCGCGGCCGCAGCTACCTCATGAAGATCGGCACCAAGACCGTGACCGCGACGGTCTCGCCGCTCAAGCACAAGATCAACGTCAACACGCTGGCCAAGGTCGCGGGGAGCAAGCTCGAGCTCAACGAGATCGGCGTCTGCCAGCTCGAGCTCGACCGCCCGATCGCCTTCGACCCTTACGAGGTGAACCGCGACACGGGCGGCTTCATCCTCATCGATCGCCTCAGCAACGACACCGTCGGGGCGGGGATGCTCCGCTTCGCGCTGCGCCGCGCGCAGAACGTCCACTGGCAGGCCCTCGACGTCAACAAGCCGGCCCGCGCCGTGCTCAAGGGGCAGAAGCCCTGCGTGCTCTGGTACACGGGGCTCTCCGGCGCCGGCAAGTCGACGATCGCCAACCTGGTCGACAAGAAGCTGCACAGCACCAGCCGGCACACCTACCTGCTCGACGGCGACAACGTCCGGCACGGGCTCAACAAGGACCTCGGCTTCACCGACGCCGACCGCGTGGAGAACATCCGCCGCATCGCCGAGGTCGCCAAGCTGATGGTCGACGCGGGTCTCATCGTCAGCACCGCCTTCATCTCCCCGTTCCGCGCCGAGCGGCAGATGGCGCGCGCGCTGCTCGGGCCCGGCGAGTTCATCGAAGTCTTCATCGACACGCCGCTCACCGTCGCCGAGCAGCGCGACCCGAAAGGGCTCTATAAGAAGGCCCGCCGCGGCGACCTCAAGAACTTCACCGGCATCGACTCGCCGTACGAGGCGCCCCAGAACCCGGAGCTGCGCATCGACACCACCAGCCTCTCGCCCGAGGACGCCGCGGAGCTGATCGTCGCCCACCTGCAGCAGCGCGGGTTCCTGACCCCGGGGACGTCATGACCCGGACCTTCATCTTCAACGGCGACGCCGACGGCCTCTGCGCCCTGCAGCAGCTCCGCCTCGCCGAGCCGGGCCCGGCGGCGCTGGTCACCGGCGTCAAGCGCGACATCGCGCTCCTCGGCCGGGTGGCGGGCGCGCCCGGCGACGACTGCACCGTGCTCGACGTCTCGCTCGACGTCAACCGCGCCGGCCTCGTCGCCTTGCTCGAGGCCGGGGTCCGCGTCCGCTACTTCGACCACCACTTCGCCGGCGAGATCCCCGTGCACCCCAACCTCGACGCGCACATCGATCTCGACCCCAAGCTGTGCACCAGCCTGCTCGTCGACCGCTACCTCGAGGGGCGCTTCCGGGCCTGGGCCATCGCCGGCGCGTTCGGCGACAGCCTGCGCGACGAGGCGCGCGCCCTCGCGCGGGCGGTCGGCCTCGCCGACGCCGACGCCGATCGGCTGGGCGCGCTCGGCGTGGCCGTCAACTACAACGCCTACGGCGAGACCATCGCCGACCTCCACGTCCCGCCCGCCGAGCTGGCCGAAGAGATGGCGGGATACCCGGATCCGCTCGACTTCGCTTCCCGCTCCCTGACGTTCCGCCGCCTCGAGGCCGGCTTCAAGGATGACATGGCGCTCGCGCGCCGGCTGGAGCCGTCGCGGCAGACCGCCGGGACGGTGGTGTTCCTGCTCCCGGACCTCGCCTGGGCCCGCCGCGCCAGCGGCACGCTGGCCAACGACCTGGCGAAGGCGCACGCGGGACGCGCGGTCGCCATCGTGTCGCCCAAGTCCCAGGGGGGCTACCTGGTTTCGGTCCGCGTGCCGACCGACGCCGCGGTCTCGGCCGAGGCTTTCTGCCGCACCTTCCCCACCGGCGGCGGGCGCCGCACGGCCGCCGGAATCAACCACCTCCCCCCCGACGAGCTCGACCGCTTCGCGACGGCCTTCGAGGCGCAATTTCGCGCCGGCTGAAACCCCAACCACACACGCGGGACCGGCACATGAACAACATGCTTTCGAGAATGGGGGCCATCTACCGGATCCTGCGCCGGACGTTCGGCGTGAAGGTGATCCCGCTGTTTCTCGCGGTCCTCTTCTCCGTGGTGCGCACGTTCGTCGCGCTCGCCATGGCGCTCGACCACCTGCTGTTCCCCAAGCTGGCGCGCACGCGTGCCAACCGCCCCATCGTGCTGGTCGGCAACCCGCGCACCGGCACCACCTTCCTGCAGCGCTTCCTGGCCGACGAGGGGTTCGGCGCCGGAATGGAGCTGTTCCTGATGCTCTACCCGTCGCTGGCGCTGCAGAAGCTGCTCCGCCCCATCCTGCCGTTGCTCGAGAAGATCAGCCCCGCCAAGTTCCACGCCACGGAGGCGCACAAGACCAGCCTCGGCTCCGTCGAGACCGACGACGTCGCCGTGCTGTTCCGCTACCTCGACGGGTTCTTTCTCTACGGGTTCTTCCTGTCGTTCGACGAGGAGGACCGCCTCCCCTGGTTCGACCCGCGCGTCCGCGACACCTCGGCGCGCGACCTGGCCTGGCTCGACAAGCTCTGGCGCCGGAGCCTCGTGCTCCACAAGGCGGATCGCAACATCGCCAAGGTGTTTTCATTCGCTGTCAGGCTGCCGCAGTTCCTCGAGCGCTACCCCGAGGCGCAGATCCTCTACATGGCGCGCGATCCGCTGTCGATCATCCCGAGCGCGATGAGCCTGGTCATCGGCGTGCTCGACAAGGCGGTCGGCTTCTGGTCGCTGCCCGACCCGATCAAGCAGCGCTGGCTCGACCGGATGTACAAGGCCTGGATCCTCCTCCTCCAGAAGTTCCACGAGGACTGGACCGCGGGCCTCATCGACAAGAAGCGCGTCTTCGTCGTCCGCTACGACCGGATGATGGCCGACTTCGAGGGGCTGATGGAGGAGATGTGCGTCTTCCTCGACCACGAGATGACGCCGGCGCTGCGCGCCAAGATCGAGGAGCGCGGCGAGAAGCAGCGCAAGTACGAGTCCGAGCACAAGTACGACCTCGCCAAGTTCGGCCTCACCGAGGAGCAGATCCGCCGCGACTGTGCCTTCTTCTACGACACGTTCCTGCCGCCGCTGGCCCTGCCAGGCGCCGCCGCCAACCGGGGATAGGGGCCTAGAGAGCGTCATGGATCCACTCGTCTCACTCGGCGGCTTGCTGGTCGGCTTCGTCGTCGGGCTCACCGGCATGGGCGGCGGCGCGCTCATGACGCCGATGCTGGTGCTCATCTTCGGCGTCCAGCCGCTCACCGCGGTCTCGAGCGACATCGTCGCCTCGATGATCATGAAGCCGATCGGCGGCGGCGTTCACTGGAAGCGCGGCACCGTCAACCTCTCGCTCGTCAAGTGGCTGGCCCTCGGCTCCATCCCGTCCGCCCTCATCGGCGTCCTCATCCTGAAGCAATTCGGCGTCGGCCCAGCATTGCAGTTGCGGGTGAAGTTCGCCCTCGGCGTCGCCCTGCTCGTCGTCTCCCTGGGGCTCATCATCCGCCCGCTGCTCGCCAAGCGCCGCCGCCCCGGCGACAGCCAGGCTCCCTTCGTCGTCAAGCGCCTCCCCACGCTCCTCATCGGCATCGTCGGCGGCATCGTCGTCGGCCTCACCTCCGTCGGCTCCGGCTCGCTGATGATCGTGCTCCTGCTGATGCTCTACCCCCGCCTCAAGCTCTCCGAGCTCGTCGGCACCGACCTCGTCCAGGCCATCCCCCTCGTCACCAGCGCCGCCATCGGCCACCTCCTGTTCGGCGACTTCGTCCTCGGCCTCACCGGCTCGGTCCTGCTCGGCAGCATTCCCGGCGTCTTCCTCGGCGCCCACTTCTCGTCCCGCGCCCCCGACCACGTCATCCGCCCCGCGCTCATCGTCGTCCTCACCGTCTCCTCGCTGAAGCTGCTCGGCGTGGGCAACGGCCCGATGACCGTCATCGTCCCCCTCGCCGCCGCCTTGGGCGTCGCCTTCGCCGTCCGCACCGGCCGCCGCCTACGCCGGACCGGCGAGATGCCCATCCCGCAGCCCCGCGTCTGAAACGCGCCGCACGGCCGCGTGCTACGATCGCGGCATGGTCGCGGCCGTCCGCAACTTCTCGCGCCAGGAGTACGAGAAGATGATCGATGCGGGCATCCTGGGCGAAGACGAGCACGTGGAGCTCGTCGCCGGGCGCATCGTCCAGATGAGCCCCGAGGGTCCGCTGCACGCCGGCACCATTGACCTCTGCGCCGACGTCCTCCGCCGCCTCTTCGGCCCGGGCTACACCGTCCGCGTCCAGCACCCGCTCGCCGTCGGCCCCGACGCCGAGCCCGAGCCGGACCTCGCCATCGTCAGCGGCGGTCCCCGCGAACACCTCGGCGGCCACCCCCACGACGCTGTGCTCGTCGTCGAGGTGGCGGAGTCATCGCTGGACTACGACCGCGGGGACAAAGCGCGCCTGTACGCCCGCGCCGGCATCCCGGAGTACTGGATCGTCAACCTGCGCGACCGCCTGGTGGAAGTGAGCCTCGACCCGACGCCGGAAGGTTACCGCCAGACGGTCAGGCTCGAGCCTGGTAGCGAGATCGCGCCCCGCGATCGACCCGACGCGGCCGTCCCCGTGGCCG
>Ga0306926_10006726_pt1 | contig 12377 bp, 14 predicted proteins | sample flu12Cox44000178_FD_203759 | JGI IMG/M metagenome (GOLD analysis project Ga0306926, IMG submission 203759) | Lab enrichment of tropical soil microbial communities from Luquillo Experimental Forest, Puerto Rico - flux8day.12C.oxic.44.000.178 (v2)... | ecosystem: Environmental > Terrestrial >... | reverse complement strand
TTCTGAATTCAGCAAAGGAAAGTGACCTGCAGAAGGCGCTCGCCATTCGCCTGGTCGCGGTTGACGCCGGCCCTCTCACACCGGCTCAGGCTGCTAGGGAACCTGATTCGCTTCGCAACGCCCAAGCGAGGCTTGCCAGGTATGGTGTCTTCGTTCCCGATAATCAGGAACTCCACCCGATCGCAATCTACGATACGCAATGTCACCGCATTATTCATGGCAGACTTTATACCGTGACCGAATTGCCCTGGGTCCATTATTATGGCCGCTTCGACGATTACATCGCGATCTATTTCGGGGGAAGCGGTGCCTATTCCAAAGAAGGATACTGGAAGTAAACCCGGCGAAGCTGAGGGACGCAACGACGGATCGCCCATGGCTTCGCGCGAGTCGTTTGCCCATAGGCGCCTAAAGGAACTGACTCTTCTCTGGGCCTACCAGCGCGGCTACCGATGTTGTGCCAGGGAAGTGCGATCGCCTCGTTCACCTTATCGGGTCGATGTGGCTGGAGTCCGAATCGACCGAAACCGGGGGACCTCGACGGTTGCCGTATTTGAATGCAAACAAAGCCGGACCGATTTTCTGCGTGATAACCGCCGCCGGGATGAACTCAGAGATAAGTTGTTGCAGCTTCAGGAGCGCCGCAAAAGATTGGAAGCCCTGCTCGCCGTACACTATCCATCTCTTCGAACCTCAGACTGTCTCTTTCCGGAATGGGCGAGTTTCGACTTCACAGCAATCGACCATCAGGGCTACAGGCAAACGATTCAGAATATCGGACGGGTCCAGAGCCAGTTGCTCCAGAATATCAAGTTCGATTGCGCCACCCGCTATCAACTGGGAAACCTGCTCTACCTCGTTACGCCGGAGGGAATGATTGATCCGGCTGAAGTCCCGCTTGGTTGGGGCTTTCTGGAGGTCGAGTGCGACGGGACGATCAACGAAAAAATTCTCCCGGCACGGTTCAGCCAGAACGGCACCATCGATTGGTTAGTGCGAATCGGAGAGGCTTCGGCGGCACGGGAAGTACGATCCCTGCTATTCCGTCACGGCTCCGAGAGACGCTGAACTAACCTGTTTTGCGTATTTTGCCAGTACGCCTTTGGAATATCTCGGCTTCGGTTCTTTCCAGTTTTTTCGACGCAAAGCCATTTCGGCATTCGAAACTTTCAAGCTGATTACCTTGTTCTCCCCATCGATCTGGATTGCATCTCCATTTTTGATGAGCGCTATGGGACCTCCGACAAAAGCTTCGGGCGTCACATGGCCGATTACAAATCCATGGCTGCCTCCTGAGAATCTTCCATCTGTGATCAGAGCTACATCCTTACCGAGACCCTTACCCACAATCGCCGAAGTAGGAGATAGCATTTCGCGCATTCCTGGCCCTCCCTTTGGACCTTCGTACCGAATGACGATGACATCCCCTTTCTTTATCTTGTCATCGAGGATCGCTCGAAGCGCTTTTTCCTCCGACTCAAAAACGCGGGCTTTCCCTTCGAATTTCAAGCCTTCTTTCCCAGAAATCTTGGCCACGGCCCCTCCGGGCGCCAGATTGCCGTAAAGAACAACCAGGTGACTGTCGGCCTTTATCGGATCCGCAAAATCGCGGATAATTGTCTGCCCTTTTGGATATGGCTTAACCGGCTCAAGGTTTGCCTTAAGCGTCTTGCCGCTGACGGTCAGACAATCCCCATGCAAAAGGCCCTCTTCCAGTAACATTTTCATCAATGGCATGATCCCGCCGATCTGAACCAATTCCCACATCACATGTTTGCCACTCGGCTTCAAATCCGCCAAAACCGGAACCTTTTTCCCAATTCGCGTCCAATCGTCCAGTTTCAGTTTTATTCCCGCGGCGTGTGCCATTGCCAATAGGTGAAGCACGGCGTTGGTCGAACCACCAAGCGCAATAACTACGGTCATGGCATTTTCAAATGCCTGTTTTGTCATGATATCCAGCGGGCGAATACCATTCTTTATCAGCTCCACGACAGCCGCCCCCGCAGAGACGCAATCGGCCAGTTTCTCCTTCGAAATAGCTGCCTGTGCGGAGCTGTTGGGCAGGCTCATCCCAAGGGCCTCAATGGCAGAGGCCATCGTGTTTGCTGTGTACATCCCACCACAAGACCCGGGACCAGGGATTGCGCACGACTCCACCTCCTCGAGTTCTTGATCGCTGATCTTTCCGTTGGAATGCTCGCCAACTGCTTCGAAAATCGAGACGATATCCAGGTTCCGATTGTTAATGCAACCGGGTAGAATTGTACCCCCATAGACAAAGACCGATGGCCGATTCAATCGGGCCAACGCAATCATGCATGCCGGCATATTCTTGTCGCAGCCTCCGATCGCAACAAGTCCATCAAACCCCTCCGCCGCGGCGACCGTTTCAATTGAATCAGCTATCACCTCGCGCGAAACCAGCGAGTATTTCATTCCTTCGGTGCCCATCGATATGCCATCCGAAACAGTAATCGTATTAAAGATAATCGACTTAGCCCCCGATTGATCGACTCCCTTGGCAGCCTCACGCGCCAGCTGATCGATGTGCATATTGCACGGGGTTACCATGCTCCAGGTTGATGCCACACCGACAATCGATTTCTGGAAATCCTCCTTTTTGAATCCCACAGCATACAACATTCCGCGACTGGGAGCTCTTTCCGGACCATCCAACATTGGTGCTGAATACAAACGGGGTTTATAGGGGGAAGTTCGATTCATATGCCGAATTTTCCTCTAAAGCCCTTCGCATCGCCAGAAAAGAGAAAAGTGATAAAAAAAACTGCCTTCCCGTACCGCAATTCCGGCGGAATAACTTCGGTCACCTGGATCTCCAACAGGGCATGGGGATTGCAATGAGAGTTTGGCAAAGGAGGCAGCTGCGTGACTCGCGATGTTGATCTTGATCTAGAGGCAATCGTAGGCCGTTTTTATGCCCCTCTCTATCGTTTCGCCTGGTCGTTGACCAAAAGTGAAGCGGAAGCCGCCGATCTGACTCAACAAACGTTTCTCATTTTGGCCCAGCGATCCCACCAGATAAGGGATGTCTCTAAAGTGAAGTGCTGGCTTTTTACCACCCTGCGCCGTGAATTTCTCCGGATCGTTCGTGTGCACACAAACCATCCGAGCACGGAATTTCAGCCAGATATCCATGACTCTCCAGTTTTGTCCGAAGACGCTATAAGAGTATTGGACGGCAAGACGGTCATTGAGGCCCTGGCAGCAGTCGAACCGACTTACCGGACAGCCATCGAGCTATTTTACCTGAGCGACCTTTCTTACAAGGAAATCGCTAAAACGCTCGATGTTCCGATCGGAACTGTAATGTCCCGTCTGTCTCGCGGGAAGGAGCAGCTCAAGGCCATCCTGGCCGTAGCGATCGCAGAAAATAGCCACAAAGTTATTCCTATGAACCGAGATGAAGAAGCCGCGAACTGAGATTACAAACGAACGTGCGAAGTTCCTATTGAGCGCATACCGGCACAATGGTGCGGATGCTCAAGACCCCATTTTTCGCGACGCGCTCGAGCAGGCGACACGCGATCCTGATCTCGCAAGTTGGTTCGCGAATCAACGCAGCTTCGACGCCTTGGTCTGCGAAAAGCTGAATTCTGTTCAACCCCCTGCATCTCTCAAACCAGCTATCCTCTCTGGCATCTACAGCGTGGGGTCGAAACGCCGCTTCCCCCTGGCCCGGCTTCTGGGCGTCGCTGCTGTACTCTTTCTGAGCGGGATACTCCTGACCGTAATGCAGCGCCGAAACGTCCGGGACGGTCATTCTCTTTCAGAGTATGAGAGTACGGCGTTAGCGGTTTTGTCTGAAGGACCTAAACTGGACTTTTTGACTTCAGATCTCTCTCGTACGCAAGAATATCTTTCGCAACGAGCGGTTCCCCGTGCTTCCGAGATACCTGCCGGGCTCCACGAACTGCCAACAGTCGGATGCAGAGCAATCAATTGGAACGGGAAAATGATATCTCTCACCTGCTTTACCTTGCCCAGCGGACAGTTACTTCATTTGTTCGTGGTTGACGGGAAATCCTTCGGCAAAATTGCTCCTCAGGGCGATATCCAGGAAATCAACGGCTGGCACGTCAAATTTCGCCGCGAGAATGGCATGCTTTTAATGTTTATAAGCAAAGCTCCTATGTCTGAGCTTGTCCGCTATATATAAGCTCAGATTCCATTCTTCCACCCTTCCACGCTTCCACCCTTCCACGCTTCCATCCTTCCATCCTTCCATCCTTCCATCCTTCCATCCTTCCATCCTTCCATCCTTCCATCCTTCCGCCCTTCCCTCCCCCCATTCTTCCCTCCTTTCATTTCGCGTTTTTTCAGAAATAGCGTCGACAGATCGCGTTTGATCATGCGAGTACTAGTCGTCGTAAAATAGCGGGCCCCCGCATAGCGCTACTCGCTGATGGGCAATAAGTTCGGCGGCTACGAGGTTAACTGATCATGAATGAAATTGGTTCATCCCCAGGGAGGGCTCTCGCAATCGTCGTGACCGGTGTGTCTGGCTCTGGTAAATCCAAAGTCGGCCAGGAGGTCGCCAAGAGATTAGGTATCAAATTTCTTGACGCAGATGATTTTCACCCCGCCGCAAATAAGGACAAGATGCATCGCGGTATAGCTCTGACGGATGACGATCGGCGCACCTGGTTGGAAAATCTCCACGACGCGTTGCGGCAGGAACTGGAATCAGACACGTCTTGCGTGCTGGCCTGTTCTGCGCTCAAACGGGTCTACCGAGAACAACTCCGCGAGGGACTGGATGGCGTGCGTTTCTTTTACCTGAAAATTGACTATGAGGTGGTGGCCAGACGCCTGGAGTTACGAACGGATCACTTTTTCGACAAGAGGTTGCTGGACAGCCAATTCGCCATTCTGGAGGAACCGCAACCGCCCGAAGCCTTTGTCATCGATCAGAACCGGCCGCTAACAGAGGTTGTACAGGAGGTGCTACAGCAGGTCGCTACTCTCGGCCTCAAACCAACCTAAGCCATGATGCCCAACTTGTTGCCCCTGATCGGAGGAACATGAAAAATTCTGTATCCCGGTGGCGTATTAAAAGCAGCGCTAAACAGATCAAGAGGAAGCTGCGAGAATGACCCCGGAAGCGTTTCGATTACTGGCAGCCTTCATCGGGATCATTCTGTTGGTTCTGCTCGTAGCGCGGCTCAAACGGCATCCGTTTCTTGCTTTCATGTTCATCTCCTGGGGCCTGGCCGTGACCTGCGGGATCGATCCGGGTCAAGCGATTGTGGCGTTTTCCAAGGGCTTTGGTGACATACTTAGTTTTGTCGGTATCGTCATTGGGCTCGGAACGATGATAGGCGGATTGTTAGTCTCCTCCGGAGGCGCCGACGCGTTCGCTAACGCCATGATCGCAGCCGGGGGACGAAAATACGTCCCTTGGACGATCTTTTTCGCGGCATTTCTAATCGGCTTACCGTTGTTTTTCGAGGTCGGGTTTGTCCTTCTCGTACCATTGGCATTCGTTATCGCCAAGAAAATGGGCGCGCCGGTTCTGAGCGTTTCTTTAGCGAGCTTAATTGCCTAGCGAGGCCGCGCCTCAGACGGAGGTCCATTTTTGATGAACGTTTACCAGGATGCCCATAATCATCTGCAACATGCGGCGCTCCACCCGTATCTGGCGGAGATTCTGTTGACGGTTCGCGCGCTGCCTGTGACCTGGATGGTCGTGAACGGAACCGCCGAATCGGATTGGGAAAAAGTGGCGAAGATGGCAAAGGAACTCTCTTTCGTCATTCCGAGCTTCGGTCTGCATCCATGGTCTCTGCCGGAGAGATCGAAAGACTGGGAAGAAGGGCTGCGCACCTATTTGACGCAAACATCGTGTGCCGTCGGCGAAGTAGGTTTGGATTTATGGATGCAAAACAGCGACCTGCAATTGCAGAAGAAGATTCTCAGAACCTATCTCGAGCTGGCCGCAGAATTCCAGCGGCCGATTACAATTCATTGTCTGCGCGCATGGTCAGAACTCCTCGAGCTGCTTCCCACAGTTCCGATCCCAAATTGCGGCTTTCTTCTCCATTCCTATAGCGGCCCGGCCGATATGATCGATAAATTCTTGCCGTTCGGCTCGTATTTCTCGTTTTCGGGTTACTTTCTGAACCCAGCGAAAGAACAGAAAGCGCAAACGTTCCGGGAAGTCCCGTACGATCGACTTCTGGTCGAAACCGATGCTCCGGACATGCCACTGCCCGCCGAACGGAACCAGTTTCCATTGCCAAATGCGGCTGAATTTGAGCGCCCAAATCATCCAGCCAATATCCGGGCGGTCGTGCGCGGCCTCGCTGAGATTCTGAATAAGCCGGAAGACGAAGTTCTACGGACGGTCGGTCACAATTTCCGCCGGCTTTTTCAGAGTGTCATTCCTGGCGAACGTTCACAACGCACCAGTTTCTGCTGAATGACATCGAATCCATCCTTCCGAAACTGAGGCGGGATGCTACCCTCCCAAACCGACTTGAGTCGGGGAGCTCACCGGCAACTAAATGCCCCCTGCACTAAACTTCGCTTTCCCGGGGCCATCAATTTGCTATAAGAAATTATCGGGAGGAGATGTTAGTGATCAGTCGTAAATCGGTCGAAAACCTGCGCGCCGCAATTTTCATAGGAGATCTGAAAGCCAAATCCGACACCGAAGCGATCCGCAAGATGCTCAGCGCTCTTGATGGACGTCCCCAGGTCAAAGACTTCGATAAGCTGGCAGCAGCTGTTTTTGAGCGCCAGCAAACTGACCCTCCCCTGTTTCCTGGCGGCATCGCATTTCCTCACGCGCGCACGGACAGCGTTTCGGCCCTGGTCATGGTCTTTGCAACCTGCAAAGAAGCAATTCTGTTCGGAAACATGATGGTTCGACTGATCTTCCTGATCGGTGTTCCAAAGCATGCCGGCGCTGAATATCTCGAGATTATTTCCTTCCTGGCTCGGCATGTGAGAGGACAGCAAACGGTCAGCAGACTCGTGGATGCGAAAGATCTTTCCAGCTTCCTCTCCGCATTTGCCGAACCGAATGGATGACAGTGAAGAAGATAAGCAGACGCGGCGCCTCTCCCCGTTATTCCGACGTCTGCTGAAAATCAAGGTCTGGCTCATCGAGCGTTTTCGACTCAGTGAGCGGCAAGTCACTCTTATCTGGGCAGCTCTTATCGGCTTTCTAGGCGCACTCGCTTCGGAAGGCTTTCGCAAAGCGAGCGAACTGCTTCACTACGTCGCGACAGGGTCCAATTTGGGCATCATCTCTTCATTCGCGCAACTCCCGTGGTGGCAGCGGATCATTGTCCCCGCGACTGGCGGGTTGCTGGCAGGTTTGACCCTCTGGTTAGGAAACCGTCTCTTTTCAAGCGTTCGGCAAAAAACCACTACCGATTACATGGAAGCAATCGTGGTTGGGAGCGGCATTATCTCTGTCCGTGCGAGCATCACAAAGAGCTTATCCGCACTTTTTTCGATTAGCACTGGAACATCCATCGGACGCGAAGGACCACTGGTACAGCTTTCATCGCTGGTCGCTTCGCTGGTGGCACGGATGCGCAATTTTCCCATTCCCCAGAGGCGCCACCTGGTAGCCTGCGGAGCGGCTGCAGGAATCGCCAGTGCGTACAATGCACCGATCGCCGCATCCTTTTTTGTTGCGGAAATTATTCTTGGAACAGTCGTTGTCGAATCACTCGGACCATTGATCCTGACATCCGTCGTAGCCGCTTTCACCTCCCAATTTCTTCACGGCGGCGAGCCTCTCTATAAGTCGCCCGGCTTCAACTTGCACACCCAATGGGAAATGATTCCACTCTCCTGCATTGGGATCATTGCGGGCTTTGTCGCACCTGCGTATCTCCAACTGCTTCGTTGGACTGAACGCCTTATTTCGAAGATTCGCATTCCAATTCCATTAAAATTGGCCCTCGGCGGCGTCATAGTTGGAACGCTTGCAATTCTTAACCCCGCGGTTTGCGGAAACGGTCAGGGTCTGCTGCGCTCGCTTTTCCATCAAGGCTGGTTCTGGGATGAGATCCTGGCAATCCTACTGCTTAAGCTGGTCGCGACCGCAACCGCTTTCGGATCGGGGGTTGTTGGCGGCGTTTTCACCCCTACCCTATTCATCGGAGCCGCGATTGGCACGTTGTACGGTCAGGCAATTCTCTATATCGCGCCGGGCCTTCAATCGGACCCTGCGATGTATGGTCTCGTCGGGATGGGAGCTTTTATCGCAGCCGCGACCGGCGCACCGCTCATGGGCATCTTGATGGCATTTGAACTGACCCTCGACTACGCGCTCGCGCCGTTTCTCATGGTGAATTGCGTCGTCGCCTACTATTGCAGCAGCATTTTTGAGCGGCGATTCATGTACGGCGAATCTTTGGAACGCAAAGGAGCTGCCTTCTTCAACCAACAGCTTGCCGAAGTGAATATTCGAGACCTGGTGCGCGCGAATCCTATCACCCTGCCCAAGAATGCAACCTTCGCTCAAATCGCGGAAACATTCGTTCAACACCGCTTCCAACACATTTACATCACCGATAAGGAGAGCCGGCTACTCGGCGCCGTTTCTCTCCACGACGTGAAAACTTTCCTGGATCGCCCTGAGCTCGAATCGGTGGTTATTGCCGCGGATATCATGAACGAGGATTTTCCGTGCGTCTCCCCAGGTCAGGGAATGGGCGAGGCGCTGCACAAATTTTCAGCGGCGCATTGCGAGCGGTTGCCTGTTGTCGATGATCTGAGTACCCAAAGATTAATCGGAAGTATCTCAAAGACCGACATCATTCTTCATCTTGCTGGAGACCAAAACAGATAAGCCCGAAGATCTCACGAGGGCCGCCGGCAAGGCGGTGTAGGCGAAGCGTCCTCGCTTTGCTTCTTCGGAAGAGGGCAAAGCGAGGACGCTTCGCCTACCCATCGCAACCCTCTGGGCCACGGTTAGTGTAGCTGTTTTTCCGTCCCACGCCTGGCGGACTCGCTCTTCACGTCCCCGACCATTTTTGCTGCGGCGGTAGGGTCCGATCTCCGAGCGGACCGTCAGCATTGGTCGCTTTGAACTTAAATCCCGAAGGACCTTTCTAACCCGTGCGGCAGCCGCCAGACGCGCCGCTTCTTTCAGCGGGCGATTTTTGCGGGTTAGCGCAGGTCGCGTAATGCTTGGCCAAAATGGAGAAAGAGATCGGAAGGAAGCATCGACTCCTCGGACAAGGCATTCGCAGCTAATTCTCCCGCTCTGCCGCAAAGCCAGGCGCCAAAGCGACCGGCATCATAACAGGAAAGTCCCCTGCCCAGCAGAGCTCCGCAGACTCCGGTCAACACATCGCCTGACCCGCCTGTTGCCATACCTGGAGAACCGCTCGAATTGTACGCAACGGGTTTCCCTTTCTGTCCCACTAAAGTTCTTGCGCCCTTAAGCAGAAGAGCCACCGGAAACTCGGAAGTAAACTCCTTGACAATCTGAACCCGCGACTTGCCCGACGTCCGCCATAGGCGCGACATTTCGCCGGGATGAGGCGTCAGCAGCCGGGGTCCTACGGAGTGATGGAGTTGGTCGATAGCAACGGACAGCGCGTTTAAAGCATCGGCGTCAACCACGGCGGGGCCCGGAAAAAGTTTGACCAGGTCGAGAATTTCTTTTTGCCGGGAGGTCCCCACGCCCGGCCCGATCGCCAAAGCATCCAGCCGGTCATCCAGGATCGATCGGAAATCGCTCATCGGTTTCACCATGATCTCCGACATAATCTTAGGGACGACAAATTCGTAAATGTCGCCTGGAACGTACAAATTGATAAGGCCCGCTCCTCCCCTGGCAACCGCTTCTGCACAAAGAATCGAAGCGCCAACGAATCCCCGGGACCCCGCAGCGATGCCAACACGCCCATAGTTCCCCTTATGGGAATCAAATTGTCTGTGGGGCGACAGATGGCGAAGATTTCCAGGTTCCGAAAGGATACCATTGGCCGGTTCCTTCGGGGCACGCGACGTCAATTCTTCCAGATCGACGACGAGAATCCGTCCAACCGAGTTGGTTGCGTCGTCGCGAAAAAGAGCTGTCTTCGGAAATCCGATCGTAATGGTGCAGTCAGCCAGAACAACATCGGGATCAACCCCTTCTTCTCCAAGTCCGGTCGGAAAATCCACAGCATATACTATTGCGCCCGTATTTTGCCGGAGAGCATTAATTTCGCGGGTCAAGACCTTCAACTTTGTGCTGAGTTCCGGCCGGGAGCCAAGACCCAGAAGACCGTCCAGGACAATCCTGGAACGGTAATCCGGCAGAGTGACCAGCGGTTTTTCAATTCTCAAGGCATTCAAGCCAGTAATCTTCTTCTTTGGCAAACTCTGAAGATCGGCGTCAAGGGCAAGACAACGCGTCCAGATCTCCCATCCGGCCTTTGCGAGAAGGGAGGCGGCGACAATCGCATCCCCCGCATTGTTTCCCTTTCCAAGGTAGACAACACACAGGCCAGGCAGAGGCTGCCGCCGGAGAATGGCATCTGCGATACCAGCTCCGGCACAATCCATCAATGTTTCGGCTTGGACCCCCTGTTCAAATGCAGATCTCTCGAGATTCTGTGTTTCGAAGGAGGAGAGAATAAAATCGGCCATAGACTTAACCTGGATGGAGTCCGGAAAATGGGTGGAACATCCTGATTTTCAAGGAGTTAGGCGTTATTGCGTCGTTTTCACAATTTGTCAACGCGCTCGGATTGGTAGGGCCGGATCTCCGAGCCGGCCAGTCCAGGGAGGTAGACTCTCAAGGCAAGCACGCTCTTCTCGGCGGTCAGCTCGAAGACCTGACCCTACCGTAGCCCCGTCTTGCATTGCCCGGAACAATGCACGTGGGAACCGAAAATGCATTCTCATTGCACAAGTCATACACCCGCAGGCAGTTGCGGAGGCCGTTCCTTGCATGAAAAACGAACATCGGCGAAAATGCCCCGAGCTTCGCAGCGCATGGGCCTAACCCAAGTCCATTGTACAAGTCACAGAGCCACAGCTCCTTGTGAACGTTTGCCAGTCCCAGGTCGTCCAGAAACTCTCTACTGTTTGTCTGCCTCTACACGGAGGTCGATAGCCACATCGTCCCCGACGACTTGGGTTCCTTCGATCATTTTATTCCAGCTCAGGCCAAATTGGCTGCGCTTGAGATTGGTTTTGGCCTCCCAGCCCGAAACAGTCTTTCCCTCCATCCCCGCTCCCTTGCCCAGAAGCTCCACATTCAAAACGACCTCTTTTGTGACACCGTGCATGCTGAGATCGCCAGTGACCTCAGCGGTCGCTTCACCAGTTTTCTTCACGGATTTGCTCTTGAAAGTAATTTCCGGAAATTTTTCGGCGTCGAAAAAATTCGCGGACCTCAGATCCTTGTCCCGCATATCAACGCCGGTGTCGACACTGGCCGTCTTTATCGTTACCTCCACAGTCGAATTTTGCAGATTGGCCTCATCGAACACAATCTTGCCTTGAAAATCGTCGAATTTTCCGGGCACTTGCGAAAACAGATGCCGAACCTGGAAACCCATTGTGGAATGATTCTTGTCGAAAACGTACGTGTCTGCCGACAAGGCAGACTGGGAAAGAACGAATGCTGAAACTGAAGCAAGGAACGTGATTATCTTCATACGGTTTTTGCAAAGTTAGGTAGGAATGACAATAACCAGTCTACGCAACACCAATATGACCGGCTGGCAAATGAGAAAACCCGTTTGGTGCGTCGACCAAACGGGGTTTCTCGATCGCGGGGGGGAAACGGGTCGCCCGAAGCTCCCCTCAAAAGCTCAAACTTTACTTTTAAAGTCCTTGCCTGGGACAAATTTGACAGTCTTCGATTTCGGAATGCGAATTTGTTGAAGAGTTTTTGGATTTACACCTTTTCGTGCCTTTCTTTCGACGACCTTGAAAGTGCCAAATCCGACAAGTTGCACCATTTTGTCCTTCTTCACCCCAACTTTGACGGCATTAATGACCGCCGTGACGGCCCTTTCCGCTTCAGCCTTGCTGGTTTCGCCTCCGAGTTGTTTCTGGACCGCCTCGACTAACTCTACTTTGTTCATGATAAACGATGCGCCCGCCGTGGGGCTTGGCCTGTGAAGTTACTATCCAAGCCGATTCGCGGCCGCTGCTGGTTTTGACGTTTTCCCAAAATTCCCAAGTTATTGTCAATGCATTAATCTCTATTTTATGGAATTTCATCCCGTACTCGAACGACTCAGCCGTTTTTTTGACGCCCAACCGGAAATCGCCCCTGGCGTTTACGTGGCTCCAAATGCAACGATCGTCGGCAAAGTCTCTATCGGATCCGGCTCGAGCGTTTGGTTTCAGGCGGTTGTCAGAGGCGATATCAATGAGATTCGAAT
>Ga0306926_10006725_pt1 | contig 12377 bp, 13 predicted proteins | sample flu12Cox44000178_FD_203759 | JGI IMG/M metagenome (GOLD analysis project Ga0306926, IMG submission 203759) | Lab enrichment of tropical soil microbial communities from Luquillo Experimental Forest, Puerto Rico - flux8day.12C.oxic.44.000.178 (v2)... | ecosystem: Environmental > Terrestrial >... | reverse complement strand
CGGACGCGTTCGGTGTTATCGGTTCGCGCTCGTTCGGCGCGATCGTCGTGCTGGGCCTGGTGCTGGTGGCAATCTTCCTCTTCTGGCTGGTCGCTGCCGAGTCGATCTACGAGCTGACGCTTGGTCCGGAGCCTCCGGCCTCGATCGGCTCGTTCGCTCGCGACGTGCTCACCACCGCCGCGGGTTGGACAATGATTGTCGTCGGTGTCGGCGTTGGTTTCCTCTTCGCCCTGCTGGTGCTGGTGATAAGCGTCGTGTCTTTTCCGTTGTTGCTCGACCGCGACGTGGGGCTCGGCGCGGCAATATGGACATCGGTTCGCGTGGTGATCGGCAACCCGGGTCCGATGGCCATTTGGGGGCTGATCGTTGCAGGCGGCCTTGCTATCGGGTCGATACCGCTATTTCTTGGTCTGATCATTGTCATGCCCGTGCTGGGGCACGCCACCTGGCACCTGTACCGCGCGGTGGTGTCGAGCTGACCCAGTTCGATACGCCAATTTCCCGGTAAATTCCCGGTTTCGGGCCGAAATGGCGCAGTTTTCCCCGTTTCGACAGACAAAATTTCCCGGTATCGGACAGGAAACTCCTGGTTCGCTTCGCTTTGGGAATTGCTTCGTGAGTATTTGATTTCGCTGCGACTTTGGCGATCAATTCGACGCCTTGAGCCGCGCCTTTCAAATTCCCGGATCCGACATGGGTCAAGGCTCTGGGTTAAGACCTGATCACGGGAATTCCAGATCGGCGAGGGCGCCGACGGTGATCGGCTTGAACGGGGCGCGCGGGCGGTAGGCGCCGATTTCAGCGATCGGCTTGCCGAGTACGTCGGCGGCGATCGCCGCGACCACCGGGCCGCAGATCCGGCCTTGGCATGGACCCATCCCGCACCGGGTGAAGGCCTTGAGCTGGTTGGGGCCCTGAGTGCCGAGCTGCGTTGCGCTGCGGACCTTCCCGACCGACACCTCCTCGCAACGGCAGGCGATGACGTCGTCTTCGGCCGGGACCATGACCGAGCGTGACGGGCGATAAAGACGGTCGAGAAACGGCCGGAATGCCCGTTCGCGGTCGAGCGGTGCCCGGATCGGTGCGGCGCGGCGGTCGCGCTCGGCTGCTCCGATATGGCCGAGCCACATTGCGGCATCGAGAGCGGCCAGCCGTCCAGTCAGCGCCGCAGCCTCGGCGCCCAAGATCCCTCCGCCATCGCCCGCGACGGCGATGTTGGGGAGACTCGTCTGCCCCCAGGCATCGAGAGAGGGCCGCCAGCAGAGCTGTGCCTCGTCCCACTGGTGTCGCAGTTGCAACGCAAGGCTGACTTGGACATTCGGGATGATGCCTTCGTGCAGCAAGAGGTAGTCGGCAGCAAGCTCGCCATCCTCCCACGCGACGCGTTCGAGGCGCCGCCGCCCGACCGCCCGGAGCCCTCGCACCCCGCGCCGGATCGGTACGCCGGCGCGCTTGACCGCCGAGATCAATCGCAGTCCCTTGATCAGCAGCCGACGGCCCGCCCACAAACCCGTGAGCGGCCGGATGGCTTCGAGATAATTTTCGAGCGGAGCGGTCTCTAAGAGCGCAATCGGCGCAGCGCCGGCGCGTGCGAGCTGGGCGGCGACTAGGTAGAGGAGCGGTCCCTGTCCGGCCAACACGACGCGGCCTCCCGGCACGAGGCCCGAGGACTTCAGCAGAATCTGCGCCGCGCCGGCCGTCATGACCCCGGGCAACGTCCAGCCCGGGATCGGCACCGGCCGCTCGAGGGCGCCCGTTGCGAGCAGGACCCGGCGCGCGGTCACGGTCTCGGTGCGGCCGGCGGCTTCGAGAAACAGCGCACCCTCGGGGTCGACATGCCACAATGTCGTGCCTGGCCGAAAGTCGACGCGGCTCGCCTTGAGCGCCGCCGTGAGCGGCCGGCCGGCGAGATAATCCGATCCGAGCGGGGTGCCGGGTTCAGCGCGCTCGATCGCTCGATACATCTGGCCGCCCGGCGAGCCCTGCTCGTCGATCAGCACGGTTTCGAGACCGAGCTCATCGGCGAGCGCGGCGGCGGCCATACCCGCGGGACCTGCGCCGATGATCGCGAGCTCGACCGTCATTGCGCCTTGGGATCGATCAGCCGCGCTCGCGTCTGGCGGCTGATCCGCATTCCCGGCCGCACCTCGATCATGCAGCTTTGCCGGTTCGCCACACCGTCGATTTCGGCGAGGCAATCGAAACAGACACCCATCATGCAGTAGGGCGCCCGCTCGCGCCCATTGACCGGCGTTTCCCGGATGCTGTCGAACCCGGCGGCGAGCACCGCCGCGGCTGCGGAAGCGCCGGCGGGTACCATCACCCTGCGTCCTTCGACGGTGACCGCGACGGTCGGCTGAGGTCCGTCAGGCCGCGGCCGAAACATCGAACCGCTTGGACGAAAGGGGTTCGAGCGCAGGGTCGACCGTCCCGGCGGCGACCATCGGTGCGAAGAGATTGGCATGCGCCCCAGCGAGGGTGACCCCGCTGTGGCAATTGGCGGTGAAGGCACCGGGGAAGCGCTCCGACTGATCGTAGATCGGCAGGCCGTCGGGCGGCATAACCCGCAAGGCCGCCCAGGCGCGCACGATCTGCAGATCGCGCAGCCACGGAAACGACAGCACAGCACGGCGCGCAATGGTCTGCATCACGGCAGGCCTTTGGCTGGTGTCGAAACCGGCATCCTCCTGGCTGTCGCCCAGCATGATGCTGCCCTCAACCGTCTGGCGGATTGTCGTGATCGGCATCGGCAGGACCTGCTGGGCGCGCTCGGTGACCAGAATCTGCCCCTTCAGTGGTTTGACCGGAGCAGAGAGCCCGAAGTGCCGCGCCAGGTCGGCGTTGCCGAGCCCGGCCGCGAGAACGACTTTCGGCGCGCTGATCTCGCTGCCGGCGAGCGGGATACGAAAGTCGCCTGGTGCCGCTCCGGCCTCGGTCACAGTGCTGTTCGGAAGGTAGCGTCCGCCGTTTGCGGCAAAGCCCTTGTGCAGCGCATGAAGCAGGCTGAGCGGGTTGGCATGCCCGTCATAAGGCGTCCACGACGCGCCGCTCACCGCCGGCCCGAGCCCAGGGAGCATGTCCGTGAGTTCTCGGCGATCGAGCATCCGGTATTCGAAGCCGAGATTGCCGGATTGCACCCGCAGCCGCTCCATCATCGCGTGGCGCGCCTCGATCTCGGCCTCGCCCAGGCAGAGATGCACGCCGCCCGGCCGCTGGTGGCCGACGGCGATCCCGGTCTTGGCCTCGAGCTCGGCGGCGAGTGCCGGCCACTCATCCGCGGACAGCCGCGTCCAGCGTTGATAATGCGGCGCACCGTCACCCTTGCTCTGCACCCAAACGAGCCCGAAATTGCCGCGCGAGGCGCGGAATGCCACGTCGCCCTCGTCGAGGAGTGCCACCCGCAGGCGCGCGCGGACGAGCCCATAGGCGATCGCCGAGCCGACCAGCCCGCCACCGATTACGATCACATCGTAGCGCTCCATCCGGCCTCCCTGGATCTGCCCGTCACGATCATAGACCGCCTCCGCTGGCATCGGTAACGGCTCGCGTTCGCCCGCGAAGCCGGGCCTGGCCCTCGACCACCCGGCTCCTCCGACCGGCTACTGCCGATGAGCGAAAATAGAGGGAAAATAGTCTTTTCCGCCGGAAAACCCCGTCGCCGAGAACCCTGCTGCCGATCAGTCACTTAGGTCTCAAATTCGCTACGCGGGATATCACGGGAACTAGGGCCTGTCGTCAATTAAGCCAGATCGTAGCGGCGGCGACGTGGAGCGCCAGCGAGGAAATTTCGCGCGGTCTTGTCGTAACGCGTGGCGGCGCCGCGGTACTGTTTGAGTTTACAGAAGAAATTCTCGATCAGGTGGCGCGTCTGGTAGAGCGCCTGATCGAACTGGCGGGGCGTTGTTCGGTTTTGCCGAGGCGGGATCACGGTGGATTTCCCGGCACTCGCCAGCGGTTTGAGAACACGCTCATCGGCATCATAGGCCTTGTCAGCGATCAACACCTCGGCGGCCATTTGCGGCAGCAACGCGTCGGCGCCGATCAGATCATGGGCCTGTCCCGGGGTCAGCAGGAAGCGCAGCGGGTTGCCGAGGGCGTCGACCAGAGCGTGGATTTTGGGGCTCAATCCGCTCTTGCTGCGGCCGATCGCTTGATCGTCATCTTTTTTTGGGTGCGCCGGCACGGTGCTGGTGGGCGCGCACGATGGTGCTGTCAATCATCGCATATTCGTTGTCGGCCTCGGCGGCCAGGTGCTCGAAGAGGCGCTGCCACACCCCTTTCTTGGCCCAGCGGCTGAACCGCTTGTGCGTGTTCTTCCAGTCGCCAAATCGTTCCGGCAAGTCGCGCCAAGGAATTCCAGCGCGGTCGCGGTAGAGCACCGCTTCGACGAATCGACGATTGTCGCGGGCGGTGACGCCGACATCACCGGGTTTGCCGGGCAGCAGGTCCTTGATTCGCTCCCATCGGTCATCGCGAAGTGCATATCGGTTCATGGGTCAGCCTTGTTCCAAGCCGACTCTTCATCAATCACACAAACTGCTGTGAAGGTAGACTCTTTTTACTACACCTTTCCTAATATTGACTCGTTTTACGTGCAGGCCTTACAGTAATTGACGACAGGCCCTAGTGTCCTGATCGGTAAGTTTCTGTTACTATAGCTTGCTGGTCGGGGGGAGCGATGAGCACGCGGGCGATCACCATTGAATTGACGGCAGCGGAGCGGTCGCCGCTGCGAGATTTGGCGAAGCGGCGGCGCACGGCGCAGGGGTTGGCGCGCCGCGCGCGGATCGTGCTCGCCGCGGCGGAGGGCAAGGACAACAAGGCGATCGCGCAAGAGATCGGTGGCGACAAGAAGACGGTCGGCAAATGGCGCCGGCGCTTTGCCGTCCACCGGGTCGACGGTCTGCACGACGAGCCACGCAGCGGCGCCCCGCGGCGCATCGGGATGAGGAGATTGCCGAAACGGTCCGGTTGACCTTGGAGACGCCGCCGCCGGGTGCGACGCATTGGTCGTCGCGCGCAATGGCTAAGGCGGTCAGCCACGCGCCTTCGACAATCCATCGCATCTGGCGAGCCTTTTGCCTACAGCCGCACCGCACCGAGACTTTCAAGCTCTCAACCGATCCGCGGTTTGTCGAGAAGGTGCGCGACATCGTCGGGCTCTACATGGCTCCGCCCGAGCGCGCCATGGTGCTCTGCGTCGACGAGAAGAGTCAGATCCAAGCGCTCGATCGCACCCAACCGTTGCTGCCGATGCGCCCCGGCCAGGTCGAACGGCGCACCACGATTATAAGCGGCACGGCATCCCCGCTTTCGCGAGGGCAGGCTCTTGTCACTGTTCGCTGCCCTGGACGCCGCGACCGGCAAGATCATCGGCAAATGCTTTCCCGGTCATCGCGCCCAGGAGTTCCGCGCCTTCCTCATACCGTCAAGGCCCGCGTGCCCAGCGACCTCGACATCAATATCGTCATGGACAATGCCTCCACCCACAAGACACGAGCGGTCCGCAACTGGTTCGCCAAACGGCCGCGCTGGCAGGTGCATTACACGCCGACCTCGGCCTCATGGATCAATCAAGTCGAACGCTTCTTCGCCAACCTGACCGAAAAGCAGATCCGCCGCGGCGCACATCGCTCCACCGCCGAACTCGAAGGCGCCATCGCCGGTTACATCGAAGCCGTTAATGCCGACCCCAAACCTTCATCTGGACCAAATCCGCCGACGATATCCTCGCCACCATCAAGTGCTTCTGCCTCGCCACCCTCAAAACCGCCGAAATCCAAGCGATAATGGGCGAAACTTCAGGATCGGGACACTAGCGATCAGGGAACGGATTCGACGGAACAGGGAACGCGAGCCAGGTGAGATTCCCTGATGGGGAAATTTGAACCAGGGATAAGATTTTGTAGCTCAGCTGGGCTCAATCCCTCGACATCTGTATCGCCGGTCCTCGCGAATCACCGCTCCCCGAACAAGGTCGTCGAGGGTGTCATACCGTGACGAGGATTGTGGGGCCGGCAACGGCAATCATGCAAGGCGTTGAACCAGTGCCGTCCCGCGGTCGTGACAGGCCGTTGCGTAGTCGGGGTCGCGACGGGCGAGATCCTCGCCCGCACGAGGCGCGCTACCGAGGATCATGATAGGACGGCGATCAGGCGCGCCTCTGCGCTCCTACTCAAGGAGTACCATCGAAGGGTGACGTCGTCGTTCAGCTCTGGCTCCTCGGACCCCGCCGACAGGCATCGCTGAACCGAAGCATGTCATCTTGAGAGGCGACGAAATTACCAGCTAGAATAACATCGAGCATGAGGCGCTGCCCGCCTCGTCCTGGCCCTACCGGAGCACGAAGCGATCACTCCGCTCGTCGCCTTCGAGAAGATTGTCCCCGCCGCACTTCCGCCTCCGGCGGGCGATCCGCGGCGCGGCGGGCACCGCTGCGAGGCTACCGCCAACTCAAAGGATCATCAAAGCCGACAGGTGGGAGCGCGTTTTGTTCCTCAATCTGTAGATAGTGGAAACAGGAGTGCCGTTGCAGTTTGTCACCCATCAACCGGTTCATCGTAGGCACTATACTGACGACTTCCGCAACGCGGCCGCGGTGAAAAGCGGGCTTGAGGTGCTCACGCCCGATGACTGGAGCGTCCACCACCGGGCAGGAATCGTTGCCAATACGAACCCGTGCCGCACCCGGGGGACGCTTGCCGGAGTTGCGCGAAAGCCCGGTGCCGGGGACCGATTATGAAAGACCAGCGCCTTGCAGTCGGACTAATGATCACTCAGGCGGTTCTGTTTGCGGTCGAGACTGCGATGATCCATCACATCGGATCGCGCGGCTCCGCTATGCAGCTTGCGCTCCTGCGTAGTGGCGCCGGGGTGACGCTGGTTGGTGTCCTCGGCTGGAACACCGGCTGGTCGGTGATGAAGACGGACCAGCTACCGTTACAGCTGCTGCGCGGATTTGTGTCGGTCTTATATCTTTGGGTCCTGATGTACTCGTTCGCCCACATGCCGTTCGCTGATGCAACGGCGATTTCCTACACCCAGGCGGCTTACATTGCGGCGTTCTCCGCGCTCATCCTGAACGAACGGGTCACGACTCTCCGATGGATTGCAACTGCAATCGGTGTTGTTGGCGCCCTACTGATCGTAAAGCCAGCTTTTCTAGACCGGAACATCGTTTATTTGGCCGCTTTGCTCGGCACCAGCTTTAATGGCCTCGCGTTCGTGTTGAACAAATATCTGCAACGCCCGGGAGGAGATTCCGAATTGACGACAATGTTCTACGTCAATGCCATTGCCGTCGTGTGCAACCTTCCGGTCTTGGCTACAACAGCGCTACCCGAGCCCGAGGTCTGGCCTTGGCTGTCCGGTGTCTTGATATTCGGGCCCGTGGGGATGTACCTAGGAATGGTCGCGGTAAGACATGCGAGCGCTTCGAGTCTCGGACCATATACATTGCTCCGTCTGGTCATTGCAATTGTCGGTGGTATCGTTTTATTCCGTGAGGTTCCGGATCTGCTCAGCTGGCTGGGCGTCGCCGCCATCCTCTCGAGCTGCCTGCTGGCAACGGTGCCTGCATCGCCGCGCGCACAACCAAGAGCCGTCCTCTAAAAGCTGCCTGCTAAAGCTACTTTGGTCCGGCTCGAAGCCGGATTGTATAGTGGGGTTGTGGTTACCACCACCCTAGGCTGTCTTCAAGATTTCTCGCGAGCTCGCCGTCGTGCATCCACGGCATAATGCCCCAGCATCCGCATCTGGTCGGTATTGGGTTTCATTGTCGCTTCAAAATTTTGCCAATCCGCCGCACTCAAGTCCGATAAGCCGACGACCTCGAAAGAGACCTCGCTATAACATTGGCGCAGCAGCGGCTGCACCTGGAACAGCGGATAGCGGACATGGAACTCGACCGGTGAATTCGTGCGGGTCAGCCGGATGTTGGTAAAGAGCGGACCGAACCAGGTTTCGGATTCTATGATGCCTTCGAAATGGTCGTAACCCTGGGTTCGGGGGATGTTGGCGGGGCCGCGAGACAACAACGCCCAACCCCGTGTCGTCCGCGCCAGGTAGCCGCTCCAGATCTGCACGACACCAGGTTCCCGCGCGACGACCAGAAAAGGCGGGGCCAGAGGCTTGGCCGGATCGGGTGCCACCTCCTCAAACAGCTGGCGAAACCCGGGAAACTGAGCCCCCCGTAACGGGTACCAATCCTCGGCGCCTTCGTAAGTCCACGCGATCTCGACGCCGTCCCACACCAAACTGAAATTCAACGGCGGATAGATGTACCACCCGAATGCCGAGGCGGTCGCGAGGGCTTCGCAATATCGATAGCCGCGGGTCGGAAGCATGCCATCGGCAGAGCGATCGGCCGGTCGCGGTACCGGAGCGTCGGGGATGAGCCGGTAGAATCTGCATATGATCGGTTCAGCCTGCTTAGCCATCTTTGACACTCCGGTTTGCCGTGACGATTGTCGACCCTTCTAACGATGCAACGGGAAGCCGGCGGTGATGCAGCCGGCGCCGAGCCGGACGGTGCCGCGATCGGCGGTCTCGAGCTTGGGCTGCCGCAGCGGCGGGAAGCCGGCGGTGATGCAGCCGGCACCGAGCCGGACGATGCCGCGGTCCGCGATCTCGGGCTCGGGCTGCCGCAGCGGCGGGAAGTCGGCGGTGATGCAGCCGGCGCCGAGCCGGACGATGCCGCGGTCCGCGATCTCGGGCTTGGGCTGCCGCAGCGGCGGGAAGCCGGCAGTGATGCAGCCGGCGCCGAGCCGGACGGTGCCGCGGTCGGCGGTCTCGGTCTCGGGCTGCCGCAGCGGCGGGAAGCCGGCAGTGATGCAGCCGGCGCCGAGCCGGACGGTGCCGCGGTCGGCGGTCTCGGGCTCGGGCTGCCGCAGCGGCGGGAAGCCGGCGGCAATCGATCCGTGGGTTAACCGTTCAGTCGAATTCATCTCGTCCCTCCTGAGTTAAACGTTGAGCAACACTGCCCCGTTAACGAAGGCGAAAGTCTCAGACGGCACAAGAAGCCAGCGTGAAAATTTTTCCTTCTTACCGTGAATCTATCGTGAATAATGTGTGAGATCATCGATTCTTGGGCAGACCGGTCCAGTTCCGGCATGAGGGTTGCATACCACGCGGTCGATAGGTCTGTTGGACATGATCCATCGAGTTCACCGATCGCGGAGGGCGACCTTGGTAGCGCGCCGGCAGATGTGCTCGGTTCGCCATCGATTTGACCGCTGATTTACCAGGATCGGTTACTCGCGTTCTCCCGAGGGCGCTTTAGATATTTTTGGAAAAAATTAGTGACAAACACGCTCGAAATCGTCAAAAATTCGTGAAAGAAACGGGAATTGGCTCAAACGAAAGGATAGTCCGGTGGAACGCGGCGGTGACAGCAGAAATAGAGCCATCGTCCTCGGCGGGTCGACGATCGATGGGCCTCGCTCGTGCGAGGTTAGACCCTCTGCGACCCCGTCTTGTTCGGTGCACATCCTTTCCGGCGAGTCGCCGAGCCTGAGGTCACCCGCAGAAGGTCTGCCACCCACGACTACCAAGAGGTGGGTAGTGCGCCGTAAGGCCGCGGTGGTCGCCGCGGTGCTTAGAGGTGAAATTACTCTCGAGGAAGCTTGCCGCTGCTACCAGTTGTCAGAGGAAGAGCTCCTCTCCTGGGAACGTGCGTTCCAGACCCATGGCCTTGCAGGTTTGCGCGTAACGCGTATTCAGCAGTATCGCGGGCTTCGTCATGCACGACCCCGCTCCGCCTCGCGTAAAGAGGCGGCTGAGGCTGCTCTTATACACCGGGCTTAGCCCTCAGCAGGTTTTTTCTAATGTCACGCTTTGCCCGATGACAGTGGTTACGGATCCAAATATCGGGGAGGTTTCACTTATGAACGAGCCACGCGACAGCATCTCGCCTATTGATGGGGCGCACTATCGAGAAATGGCCCACGGGCTCCGTAAGCTGGCTCACCAGTGTAGGTTCGCCGGCGCGCGGAGGGAACTGCTGCAGCTAGCCGCCAGTTACGAGCGGAGAGCCGATCATTTCGACGGCCGAGCGCGGTAACACCTCTCGCCAGGCTCGCAATGCCCCAACGGGATAGTGCCTGCTCACCGGCGCGCTTGGCCCGCTCCGCCTATCGCTCGAATCGTTGTCCTCCGACAATGATCCGCGATGGACGCCGCGTGGTTCTTCATTCGCGCCCCGTTACGGATCCATTCTCACCAGAGAGCGGGACCCCAGCCTTAGCAAGGGCATTGCAAAAGAGATCGGCCTGCGGACTAGCGCTGCCTGGATACCGCCGTCGGAAGCTCGCTACGGTCAACCCCGGCTCGAGTTCGAGTAGCCGCCGCGCCGGCGCCCGGGCTTCGTCCTCTCGGCCAGCCAGCACCAGCGCCATCGTCAGCTGCCGATAAGAAGACGTGTAGGTGCGGTTCTCCCGCAAGGAGCGCAGAGCGCATTCGATTGCCCGCTCGTATTGGCCGTCGACGAGGTAGGCCATTGTGGCGATGCCACTATAAGCATACATCAACGGATCGTAGGGCGAGAGGGCCATCGCCTTGTTGATCTCTTCGATGGCCAGGGGACCATTGCCCATCCAGGCATGCGCTGCTGCTCTCCATAGCCATGCCGGCGCGGTATTGGCGTTGATGCGCAACGCCGTGTCGAAACGGCGGAATGCGAGATCAAAGTCTTTGTACAGATAGGATGCAACGAGGCCGTGAACGGCGAGCGCCATCGGTTCCATGCTGTTGCATTCGATTGCCGACCGAGCAAAGCGGTCGGCCTGGGTCGCGTCATCCGCCGGATCGGGCGACCATCCCTGTCCGACGCGCAGCACGTGCCAGTAAGCCCGCCAGGCGCGAGCAGCCGCGTAGAGTGGATCCTTTGCGATCGCGGCATCGAACAGCGTTTCTGACGTCTCAAAGACCGTGCGCGAGGAATTGTGCATATTCTCTTGGGCGCGCAAAAAGAGGTCGTAGGCCTCGAGGCTGTCCGGCCGCTTGACACGAATGCGGTTCATCTCGGCTGCGTGCAGATAGGGCGCGACCTTTCGAACGATCATCTCCGAGAGGCGGTCCTGGACCTCGAAGAGGTCGAGAAATCTCTCGTCGAGTTTTGCGAACCACAGCGCCGCCTCCAACTGCGTATCGGTGAGTTCGATCGTCAAACGCAGGCGATCCCCGAGGACCCGCACACTGCCCGAGAGAACGTAGCGGACCCCCAAGACATTGCCGACCTCGCGCGGATGGCGATCCTGGTTCCTGAAGGCCAGGGTCGACAGCCGCGAAATTACGAAAAAATTCGGGACGCGAGACAGCGCCTCAATGAGATCCTCAACGAGCCCCTCGGCAACGAAATCATGTGCGGGATCGCCCGTGAGGTTGCGAAAGGGCAGCACTGCGATCGAGGGTTCGCGCCTCGGCTCGCGCCCGGGGTCGTATCCGGGATTGGCGGTGAGATTTCTCTGTTCCTCGATCTTCCAGCGCGCTGGAGAGGGAGCAAGCAAACCCGCCGCCGCGTTCTCGCTCGACCCGATGCCGGCAGGTTCCTCGTAGATCACCGGAGGAGGCATTTGCGGCGAATCGCCCCGTATGGCTTCGTATATGACGGTGGTCTCCTTCGACGGGGGCAAGTCGAGCACGTTCAGCAGCGCCTGCCGGCAGCGCTCGAATTCACGGATCGCCTGGGCGCGATCGCCCATTTGGGCAAATGCCTTCATCAGGCTGCGCACGGCACCCTCGTGCGTCGGCTCGAAGTTGATCAGTCGGCGTGCCGCCGCAGCGCGCACTTCCGGTTTCGCGTTCTGTTCGGTCAGCCGGTCGAGCTCCGCCTCCAAAATTTTCCGAACGCGATCCTCGAAGCGCGTTCGCTCAGCGGCGAGCCAGTGATCAAACGAGGGTGTGATCCCGTCGAGATCTTCGAGGAGGCGCTCGCCATAGGGCTGGACGAGGTTACTGGGATCCGCTGTGGCATCGGCGCTCGCCTCGATGATTGCAAGCGCATCGACCCAGCACTTCCGAACATCGATGCGAATGCTGTCGCGACCGATCTCTACGAGACCGGGAACGTGTCGATTGACGACACCATTGAGTTCCGAAAGTGACTGGCGCAAGCTCATTCTGGCCTGCGCGTCCGGCGAGCGATCCCACAACAGGCCTACAAGACGGCTTCGCGAGACGCGCTCGCCTTGCGCGAGGCACAAGCAGGCCATCATCCCGCGTGTTTTTCGTCCGCGCGGCAAAAAGTCCGCCCCGCCCGGCGCGACGGCCCGCATGGTCCCGACGAGATAAATTCTCGGCAACGCCCGCGGTACCCACCCACCTGCATAGGCGGGAACGATGTAATCTTCCGCCGGGCTAAGATTCGATCTCACCGCCTT
>Ga0306926_10006722_pt1 | contig 12379 bp, 10 predicted proteins | sample flu12Cox44000178_FD_203759 | JGI IMG/M metagenome (GOLD analysis project Ga0306926, IMG submission 203759) | Lab enrichment of tropical soil microbial communities from Luquillo Experimental Forest, Puerto Rico - flux8day.12C.oxic.44.000.178 (v2)... | ecosystem: Environmental > Terrestrial >... | reverse complement strand
TGTACCGTTTTGACTCAAGATCTCGCATCAGCTTTTGAATGTTGCACTTGTGGAAGAGATCTCCCCATGACCGAACTGGACGAAGTGAGTACTGGAACGGGAAATCTCTTCACTCGAAGGTTCCAATATTCCTAGTGCTGCCACGACAGCGACTGTAGTTCTTGACGTCCCCCTGTGAGACGAATCATTGATCCAGCTGGTTGCCGGCTAATTGTTATGCGTTGCCAGATCGATGCAACGCCATCTAATAGGTTGATCCGACAGTACTTTCCATAGAAAACAGATCTTTCGGGCTGTACTCAATCAAACCTAAACAGAGCAAGGTTCGGTTTGAATCAACGCTCGCGAACGAATTTACCTTTGAGACTCCTGCAAGTAGACTTCGAGCTAGTTTTGCGCCGACCCATTGAGACAACCCGACGCAGAGCCGAGAATTAGGTTTTTGTCCGCGCCTGACCCCGCCGATCCGTGACCCGGCGCTTGCGGGACAAGACCGCCAAACCTTTCGCAACTTTGAGAGGCCCACGATCATGAGTGAGAAAACGGAGTTGGCTATCGATTGCGTCCGGTTGTCCACTCTTACTGCTTCGGATGTAGTGACCGTCGCTTTGCAAATGATGAGATTTCCTTTCGTCGGCCAATTGAACGTTAAGGATGTCTTTCAAACGACGAACCAACTTGAGATTGCAGACCGGAAAGAGAATTTCGACGCGATGACTCAAGTTACGTCGCATAAGGTCTGCGCTGCCAAGGTAAATTTCCTCGGCTCCTCCATTCCGGAAATAGTAGGCTCGGCTATGCTCTAAGAACCGGCCGACGATGCTTGTGACGCGGATATTGTCACTGAATCCTTTGACCAAAGGCCGCAAGCAGCAGAGTCCACGTACCAGTAGATCAACCTTCACACCCGCTTGCGAAGCCCGATAGAGCAGCCTGATCATTTGGGGGTCTTCCAGTGCGTTCATTTTAAAAATCAGGTGGCCAGGATCGCCCTTTTCTTGAAGTGCGATTTCTCTGAGGATCAATTCTTCGAGCCGAAGCCTTAAATTGACGGGCGCCACAAGGAGTTCCTGTGGCTCATTGTTCCTAGAATATCCCGTGAGTGCGTTGAAAAAGTAAGTGGCGTCATTCGCGATTTGCTCCTTGCAGGTCAAAAAGCCGAAGTCGGTGTAGATGCGTGCGGTCATCGGATTGTAATTGCCCGTTCCCAGGTGAACGTACCGACGAATGGCTTCACCTTCGCGGCGGACCACCAAAGCGATCTTCGAATGGACTTTCAGGCCGACCAACCCGTAGACGACGTGTACGCCAGCATCTTCCAAAGTTCGCGCCCACTCAATGTTGCTTTCTTCGTCGAACCGTGCTTTGAGTTCAACAAGTACAGATACTTGCTTTCCCTGTTCGATGGCCTCAAGGAGGGCTGCCACAATTGGCGAGTTGCGACCCACACGATACAAGGTCACTTTGATCGCCAACACGTTCGGGTCGCGCGCAGCCTCCTGGAGGAATTCGACGACTGGTTGAAAAGAGTCGTAGGGATGATGCAGCAAAAGATCTTCGCGGCGGATGACGGAGAAGATATCCTCCTCCTCATTGGCCGCAAGGCTTGTTGGAATGGACGGCACAAAAGGCTTGTCCTTCAAGTCTGGGCGGTTCAGTGCATACAGTTCCATCAACCGCCCGAGACCGATGGAGCCTCGGATCCGGTACACGTCCTGTTTGTCGATCGGCAAATTGCTGGCGAGAATCTCCAATATCTTCTCGGACATTTCCGCGTCCACCTGAAGCCGTACAACGTTGGAAAACCGTCGCTGTCTCATGGCCTCTTCGACACTTTCCAGAAGGTCGTCGCTCTCCAGTTCCTGAATGGCGACTTCTGCGTCGCGAGTCACCCGGAACGGGTGAGCCTCAACGATTTCCATTCCCGGAAATAGCAAATGAAGATTGGCGGTGATTAATTGCTCCAACCACACAAACTTGTTTTCGGACGCTGACGACTTGGAAGTCTTCGCTTGACGAGGACTGGAGATTACCGGAACAAGCCGGGGCAAAGATTCAGGCACTTTGATCCGAGCGAAGTTTTCTGTGCCTTGGTTGTCTCCCACGACCACGGCCAAATTCAAACTGCCACTCGAGATATGAGGGAACGGCCGGCCAGGATCGAACGCCAACGGTGTGAGGACTGGGAACACGTGCTGAAGGAAATACGCGTCCATCGCAGATCGTTCTTCTGGTTGTAGTGAAGAAATGTCCGAGATCCGGACCCCTTCGCGCTCAAGGGCGGGCAGGAGCGTGTCGCGCAAGAAATCCTGGATCTCTTCAACGAGTTGCCGGACTTGTTGACGAATGAATTGCAATTGGAGTGCCGCGGGCAGACCATCGACGCTCGCTTCTTGAGCGCCACTGGCCGCCTGCCTTTGAAGACCAGCAACTCGCACCATAAAAAACTCGTCCAGGTTGGAACTGACGATGGAAAGAAACTTTATTCTCTCTAGGAGTGGATTCTCCGGGTCCTGCGCCTGCTCCAGGACTCTTTTTTGAAATTCCAATAAGCTGAGTTCGCGGTTGATGTACAACTCGGGAGACTCCGCGGTCAACAGAGTCTGAGGGCGTGGTGACGCATCCGATGATGGCGCCCTAATGGGCGCAGCGGCGGCCGAAACCTCCATGGGGTAGTCGGAATCCAATTCGCCGCGTGGAGAAGTTTGCATAGGGCCCCTATTCTACTAGGTTCCAGTTAGAAATAACGCTTTTACCACTACCTCTACCACTGCATGGGAAGATTCCGGCGACCCTCTTATTCCGACAGGTCTCCCGAAACACGAGAATATGCTGGAAGAATGGATTAGGTCTATCTCCGGGTATCACTCCCCCGGGGTACCTCCTGCTGAACGCTAGAAGGTGGTGTGACGTTGGAGTGGAGAAATGAATTTAGGCCACACACAGGTACAGATTTTCAGCAAGCCGCCGGACGAGCGCCAGTCATCGCGCTACGAGCAACAAACAACGCGAATGCGAAATCAAGCCTGGAAGTGATAGCATCTCGGAATGACGGGCAAGTATGGGAAGCAAGTATTTCGGCAATGCGGTCACGGAAAATCCATTCATTACGCCAACCATGTCACCAAAATGAAGTTCGTAGCACCTGCAACTTCCCGGGTTGCAAGTGCAGCGACTGCAAACCGACGAGGAAGGTGTGACCGTCGCCCGGAGGAAAGTTCTCGGTCTCTATGATTAAGCAGCTCTCCTTCGAGCAAGCACTAATTGAGGTGTGGAGACAGGCCCTTCTCGAAAACGTGAAAGTCATCTCACTTGGGGCGGAAAGTTATCCTGTTCGCACAACTGCCAAACGCGGCTTGCGTCTGGTGGACTTTATGCTGGAAGGAATTGCGATAAGAGGAATTGAGCAGAATCCTGAAACGAAATCTCGTTGGGCACCGATGGCACGGTCCGGTAAGAAAGTCATGCAGTTCCTGAGCAATGGGCGCTATGTCGCGAATGTCGTGGATGGAAAAGTGAATGTTTACGGCAAGGAAGCAAGTGCTGGTCGGTAACTTGCCTTGCGAGTTCGACCATCGGCGTTCGATGAAACGAAACTCGAACTTTGGAAGATTGAATGTGACCCACTTTCCAACCCGCCGAAGATTCCGACGCTGCTGAAATTGGTTTGAGCCGCGACGGTCTCCAAGACGCTGTTATGTGTAGTCCAGTTTGAGAAACGCTGCCCCACCCCTATTAGTTGTGTTGGTCTGGTGTTCCTAACTTCCTCGCATTAGAAGACAATCTTGACCAGCCGATGCAACAACTCTTCGAGTGGCATGATCGTGACGTCGTTATATCCAAAGGGCACAATACGCATTTGACGCACCACTGCGTAACTGTTTCCCAGATCGGCGAGAGATTGAATGTCGGCTGTGCCCAAAATGGCCTCGTCTTTCGCGCCACCGTGTAGCAACTTCTCGTCGAAATCTGCCGTGAGGTGGCTAGTGTCCCGTACTCACGCAAACCGCGTTGCTTGGCGCTAGCCAGTTGTGGGCTGAAGATGGTCAACGGTCCAAGTATCACCAGCACAAAGAAACCGGCCATAGCGACTATGGTCATCTTGAATGACAGGAGGTTCTGGCCTTCGTAGAGAAGTCGGTTGGCGATGATTCCCGAAAGCAATACACCCTGGGCGAATAGAATTGGCGCAAAGGCGTAGCTGCTTCTTCCTAGAAAGCCGATTCCCCCAGCACTGTCGGGATGTGTTGGCAGTAAGCGCAATTTCAATCGGGAGGCACGCCAGAGAAGCCAGAACCAGATGACTAGCCTGAGATACCAGCGCAAAAGGATGAATTGAGCGATGGGAATGCTCACAAAGGCGAACCAGTAACCAGGCAACGTGAGGTGAAGGTTGGCTCCCTCGGGCATTGCGTACCAGCTCGCTGATCCAAGGGCCACCTCTTTCAGCCAGACCCAGCGACCAGCCGTGTAAACAAAAACAATTAGCGCCGCCTCCAGAACTACAGAGTTGCGTACACGCATGGCGGACTCGATGATTGCGTGAAATTTCGGAATGTCCTCGGAAGCAACGATTTCGCGTTCAAGAAATAGCTTTACGACCGACCGAGTTCTTTGATGGACGACTAGCTCGGCAATCACAAGTACCGGAATCGCAATTAAGAACCGGACATGGGTTTCAATATCGCGCAAGAAGGGCAAGCCCTGGCCTCCCAGCAACTGGCCCCCAATTGCTGACAAAACTAGGAGCGGCAGCCAGGTGACGGAAGAAATAAAAAGTACGCGGCGCCCTTAAGAGTTCAAGAGTGGGCCCAGTGAGATAGGCTTTCCGGAATAATTGGTACAGCGGGCCGCCGAGTGTCAGTGAGAAGTCGGGTGCTTCTTGCATAGTTTTAGGATTGTCATGATTGGGATATTCTCCTGTGCCTGAAAAACGAATGGCGTGCATCGGGACCTGTAGCGCAATTCTAACGGTTATTTCGCACAGCGTTACAAGGAAAACTTCTCCCCTAGGGTAGTTGGAATAGATAATAGTGCTGCGGTATCGCAATCTGCTGGTGCGGCCGCTGAGGGAAGCGGGCGTGAGCTACAACCAACAGAAGTTGCACAAGGTTGGTTATTTCCAGGAGCTGCTGGCGACCAACCCGGATATCGATGCGAGACTACGGCCACTCCTGCAGCTGTGCCGGCAAACGCTAGTGCGTTTACGGAAAATGGAAGGTGCGCTGGTGCGGTCACTCGAGCGAGACCCTCTCTTGGTCGAACGTGTGGAGCGACTGATGACCATTCCCGCGGTTGGCCCGATCACGGGGCTGACCTGGGCGCTGGAAGTGGGTGCGGTAAAGCGCTTTTCCTCGAGCAAAAAGGCCATCCGTTATTGCGGGCTGTGTGGCGCGGAGAAGAGTTCCGCGGGCATCCGCAAGCGGACCCCCATTTCCAAGCAGAGTAACCGCATCTGCAAACGGTGTTGGTGGAGGCAGCCAAGATGACACCACGGCTGAGCCCTGAGTTGGCTCTCCTTTATGACCAGGCTAAAGCGAAAGGCGACGCCAATCGAGCGACAACCGTAAGCGCTTCGTTACTTGCCCCAAGATCGATTCGTTTGTCACCATCGCCGCGCTACTGTTATCCTGCCGGCAGAGTCCTGGTTCTGGAGGCAAACATGACCCAATCCCTCACACCCCTCGACCCGCTGCTCGTCACCATCGTACTCGCTAGCCTGGCAATCTGCCTGCCGATTCTCATGGTGTTATCGATCCGCTTTTTATGGGATCGCAACTTGAACCTTGGCCATTCGAAACAACTCGAAAAGCTCATCTGGCAGTTGCATCGCATCGCCAGCGCACTGGAGCACCAAATGAATTTGTCATTTCCCGCCGTTCAGCCGGGCACGGAAGAGCCTCGCGATCTCGCCTATCTCCAGAAGCATGCTGCCCAACCGAACCCTGCTACACAGAGCGTCGCAACTCCCAGTGCTGTGGCGCCCTCCCCGCATCAGGTTGGCGTGCAACAGCCCGTGACTCCGCAGCCAGCCGCCCAGGAGGCGTCTACTCCTCCGCGTGTGCCACAAGAGGTTTCTGCCGAGCCCCCACGCCGTGCCGGCGTCAACTCCATGTTCGGCCTCTAGCTTTGATTATTTCCTCGCGGCGCCTTGGCAGGCGACGCTGTTTCTGGTTTAGGTTTTCCGGTGGTTGCGGGGAGAGAACTTCCGGTTTCCCAGCTGGGAATGGGTTCCAAATTCAACAAAGCCGCTAAGATAGCGTCTATCTCCTCCGACCCTTTCATTTCGTCCATTTTCTGGACGGCGGCCAAAAAATAGGGTGAAGCAGGGGTAAGGAAACGGGGGGGTGCGGAGATCGCGCAGGTCTACGTTGGCGAGCCGCTTGCGAGTGTGCCGCGCCCACTACGGGAGCTGAAGGGATTTGGAAAGGTAAATTTGAAGGCAGGTGAAATGAAGCGGGTAACCGTCACGCTCGACCGGCGCGCTTTTTCCTATTACGACGTGAAGAAACATGATTGGTATGCCGAGCCGGGAGAATTTGTGCTCGAAGTAGGAAGCTCGTCTGCGGACATCAAACTTCAGGGAAAGTACACGCTGGCCCCCGGACAGGAGACCCGATAGAAACCCTATGACCGCTGCGCTGGCATTTTTCGATACACAGCGACTCGTACATCTTTCGACCGTCGATCTGGTGATCATTGTTTTCTATTTTGGTCTCGTTCTGGCAATCGGGTTTTACTTGAAGGAGCAGGCCAACACCGGCGAGGATTTTTTTATGGCCGGAAGAGAAATGACCGCATGGATCGCGGGCCTCAGTTTCCTTTCCGCCAATCTCGGGTCCCTGGAGTTGATGGGTTGGGCCGGCGCAGCTTATCAATACGGGATTCTTGCCGCTCACTGGTATTGGATCGGGGCTATTCCCGCGATGCTTTTTCTCGCGCTGGTCATGATGCCGTTCTACTACATCTCCAAGACCCACTCCGTCCCCGGTTACCTCAAGTTGCGCTTCGGAGAATCCAGCCGCGCGCTCTCTTCAATTAGTTTTGCGTTCATGACCGTCCTGATGAGCGGCATCAACATGTACTCGATGGCGCTGGTCCTGAAGATCGTTCTCGGTTGGAACATCAACTTTAGTATTTTGATTTCTTCCATCACCGTCGCCATTTACGTCGCTCTTGGGGGGTTGCGATCCGCGATTTTCAACGAAGTGTTGCAATTCATTCTGATTTGGGCCGGTGCGCTGCTCATCCCGATTCTCGGACTGATCGACGCGGGAGGTTGGAGCGGCCTCAAAGCGCGCATTGCCGCCAACGCCTCCGCGGAATACACACACCTCTGGAGCACACTGGGAAAGTTCAGCGATAACCCGATGGGAATTCACTGGACCGGTATTATCTTTGGCCTCGGCGCTATTATTTCCATGGGCTACTGGACCACGGACTTTCTTGTAGTCCAGCGCGTGCTCTCGGCCAAAGACCTACGCGCCGCAAAAATGGCTCCGATCATCGGCGCGGGTTTCAAGATGATGGTCCCTTTTATTGTGATCTTGCCCGGACTGCTTGCGCTTGCAGTTCTGCCAGTGAAGCTGACTGGGGAATCGCAGGCCATTGCTTCCGGCGGTCATAGCTATAACGAAGTACTTCCGTTGATGCTCGCGCGTTACTGTGGGCCCGGCTTACTGGGTCTTGGCATTACCGCTTTAATTGCGGGATTCATGTCCGGTATGGCGGGCAATGTCAGCGCGTTTACGACTGTCTGGACATATGACATCTATCGCGCCTTCATCAGGAAAGATGGTTCCGACTCACATTACGTGAGCATGGGCCGCTGGTCCACGGTCATCGGTGTGGCAATTTCCATCCTGACAGCTTACCTGGTGATGGATTTTAAAAGCATTATGGACTACGTCCAGGCGTTGTTTAGCTTCTTCATCGCGCCCCTCTTCGCAACGGTACTCCTCGGAATGTTGTGGAAACGCGCGACTCCAGCGGGAGGCTTCTGGGGCCTCCTGGCGGGCACGGCTTCGTCGGTTGGCATGTGGGCTTGGGTGAAGTTGGATCCCTCGGCTATTCGCTACGTAGCCCTTTCGCCGTATGCCCGTGACATGGCGGAAAACATGTACCGCGCCCTGTGGTCCTGTCTGATCTGCGCGCTCGTCACCGTCGCCGTCAGTCTTGTTACCAAGCCTAAGCTAGAGGCGGACCTGAAGGGATTGGTTTATGGCGTTACCGATATTCCATCGGAGAGTTACGTCTCCGTGCTTCATCGGCCCTGGTTCTGGGCCGTGGTCGTCGCGGTATTCTTTGTGGGATTGAACATCATTTTCTGGTGAGGAACGATGAAACCTGGCGGCTCCATTTCCATTTGGTTTTTCATTGGGATTTCAATGCTGGTCAATGGCCTGCTGATCTGCGCGGCAGGGATTTATGAGCTTATTCACCCTCCGCAGACGCAGGTCGTGCTCTTTCACGTGCACGCCGGCGTTTGGTGGGGCGGAATTCTGGCGGTGATTGGCGCTGTGTATTGTATTTACTTTGCCCCTGGAAAAGGGCGCGGGTAGGATTCACCGGAAGGAACGGGACAGCCATGGCAAGCAAGAAAATGACGATGGGGTTGATTGTAGGGAATCGCGGGTTCTTCCCAGATCACCTGGCCAAATCGGGCCGCGAGGAAATGATTGCCGCCCTGCAGAAGGCGGGAATGGATGTAGTGGCTCTCGGCCCGGAGCAAAGCAAGCATGGAGCAGTGGAGACGCACGAGGAAGCAAAGTGTTGCGCGGCGTTGTTTCGCAGCAAGAGCGAGCAGATTGACGGCGTAATCGTGACGCTGCCGAATTTCGGCGATGAGCGGGCCATCGCCGATACCCTGCGGCTGGCGCGCTTGGGAGTGCCTGTGCTGGTGCAAGCAACTCCGGACGCACCGGGGAAAATGAAGATTACCCATAGGCGCGACAGCTTTTGCGGGAAAATGTCCGCCTGCAATAATCTGCGGCAGTACGGAATTCCTTATTCGTTGACGAACTTGCATACCGTAAGCTCGCAATCACCCGAATTCAGGAAAGACCTGGAATGGTTTGCCGGCGTGTGCCGGGTCGTGAAGGGGCTGCGAAACCTGCGGATCGGGGCTATCGGCGCGCGGCCCGCGGCATTCAATACTGTGCGCTACAGCGAAAAACTGCTGGAGGCGAGCGGCATCAGCGTGGAGACACTCGATCTTTCGGAAGTCCTTGGGCGAATCAGCCGGATGAAAGATTCAGACGATCTGGTGGTACAAAAACTGCAGTCCATCCAAAAATATGTGACCACTAGCGACATCCCGCAAGCCGCACTGCTCAAAATGGCCAAGCTGGGCGCCGTCGTCGCTCAGTGGATGCAAGCCGTGGATGTCCAGATCAGCGCGGTGCAGTGCTGGACTTCTCTGGAAGAGAACCTGGGCGTGGTCCCATGTACGGTGATGAGCATAATGAGTGACTCTCTGCTCTCCAGCGCTTGTGAAGTAGATGTCTGCGGGGTGCTGGGCATGCACGCTTTGCAACTGGCCTCCGAAACGCCGAGTGCGTTGCTCGATTGGAACAATAACTACGGAGATGACCCTAACAAGGCGGTTTGCTTTCACTGCAGCAACCTGCCGAAGCATTTCTTCAAGGACGTGAAGATGGATTTTCAGGAAATCATTGCCGGGACCGTAGGCAAGGAAAACACCTTTGGGACTTGCGTCGGCCGGGTGAAGGCAGGCGCCATGAGTTTCGCGCGGTTTTCGACCGATGATGCGCATGGAAAAGTCCGTGGTTACACGGGCGAAGGACGATTCACGGATGATCCGCTTGAGACTTTTGGTGGCGCGGGAGTAGTAGAAATACACGGCTTACAAAAACTACTGCGGTATATCTGTGAACAAGGATTTGAACATCACGTGGCCGCGAATTTCTCCAATGTGGCGCCGATGGTGCATGAGGCAGCGAGCCGATATCTCGGCTGGGACATGTACGCGCACTCGGCGTAGGGATTTCCGAGAGCGCATCCCACGGAATAGTCAAGGAGCACACCTTTCGAGCCCAGAGATTCCTTTGAAATGGATATTGCCGTGCACTGACAATGTCTATCGGGGCTAAACTCGCCGGGTTCTTGAATTGCCTCCTCGCGAGTTGAAGACCGGCGCGTCGAGAACAAGGAAGGTGTTTGGACCTATTGGCGATGTCGTGGACGGGATGATGGGTTAGCCGGATAGAAGCGTGCGGTTATTCCTGGCTTGTGTCGTGCTTGTCCGAAGTCTTACAAATCTTGACTCAAACCGCGGACGCGGCTGCTACGGTCTACGGTCTCGGCGTGTGCGAGTCTAGGCGATCTAAGGAAGGACGCCCTATTTCGGTCGTCGATGTTGCGAATCCCGATGATGCAATGGGGTGCTTTTCCCTGACGAGCTTCTGCCTCGCGCGGGTCGGACCAGGCATACCATTGAGGTAGGCCACAATGCCGCGGTACATGCCTTCGGCGATGCGCTGGCGCTGACCGCTCTCAAGCAGCAGGCATTCGTCGCTCGCATTACTGACGAAGGAAATCTCGGAGAGCACTGCAGGCATATTTGCACCGGTCAAAACAACAAAAGGTGCTTGCTTTACTCCGCGGTTCGTCTCTTGACGGCTGACAAGCTGGAGCCGCTGCGAGAGTGCATTCTGGATATCCACGGCAAGCTGTTTTGATTCCGCGAGCTTTTCGGTGCGCGTGATCTTCTTGATCAGGTCCGGAAGATCGTGAAGGGAAGATTCCGCGAGCGCGTTTTCGCGCGTCGCGAGATCTCTGGATTCCCGCGAGGTTGCCAGACTCACGTAAAAGGTCTCGACCCCGCGCGTTTTGCGGCTGTCGCTCGAATTCGCGTGTATCGAGATAAAGAGGTCCGCGTTGGCGTCATTGGCGATGGCCGTGCGCTCTTCCAGCGGAACATGCCTGTCGTCCTTGCGCGTATAGACTACTTCCGCGCTCGGGATGTTTTCTTCAATTAATTGGCCAAGCCGCAAGGCCACATCCAGACAAAGATTCTTTTCGAGCAGACCGCGGGGTCCCATCGTGCCCGTGTCGTATCCCCCGTGACCGGGATCAATCGCGATGCGGTTGATCTTTAGATCCAATTCACGCGTTAGGGAGGGCTGATCTTTGTGACTGGCGCTTATTTCCGCCAGGGCTTTGGCATCTGAGCTAAGCCCACTCTTCGCAGCGGCCATCGGCTGCGCCTGAACGTCGATCACCAAACGATACGGGTCAGAAAGCAATTTCGCAGAAAAGTCTTTCGCACCTCCCGCATCGAGAACCAGCCGGACCACCTCGTCACTATTTTGCGCGACTCGCACCCACTTGAGCAGCCCACCTTCGAGTGGAACTATCTTTTGTCCGACAGACGGGCGCAGCCGCGCATTGTACAGATCGAAATAGATACGGTCGGGCGAATTAATGCGCGCCGACTCATACTGGACCGCGTCGTCAAGAATGACGACCACTTGCGCGTCGTTGTCCGTGCTCGATGCACGGATTGCAGTCACGCTCGGCATGCCTCGTTCGTTTATCCTTGATTCGATAGCCTCACGGCTCTCCGCTGATTCCTGTGTGCCGGACGTTTGCGAGGCACGGCCTGCTGCTTCGCGTTGCACCACGTTTCTTGTCGCCGTCACTTCACCACGCACTATCTTCGTTATTTGCTTCAGCACGGTGCGCGGCAGGGCCAAACCTGCCGAAAACAGAACGGCAATAAGTATCCCCGTACCAATCCTCCAGCCAGGTAAGCCAAAAGCCGCGCGCGGCTGGTAGGTAAGCTGAGGAGTCGAAGGAAGGCTGACAGCCCCCTGCAAATCGGTAGACGAAAGCACGGCTGATGGCGCTGACATCGAAGTCAGTTTGCTCCGAGTCGCAGTTACGAACTCCAGCCTGCGGGTCGCTTTCTCGACGATGTCTGGAGACAAAGTCTGGTACCCCCCGGCATATCCTTCCAACAGCGAGCGGAAGCATATCTTGTTGATATTTCTTGGAATGCCTTGGCTTCGCTCGGCAATGAGCGCCAAGGACTCTAGCTCGAATAGCGTTCCTCCGTGATGCCCCGCGACTCTCAGCCGGTGCCTGACGTACCTAACCGTTTCCTCCTGCGACAGAGCTTCCAGATGTTGTATCACCGTAATCCGCTGCAACAGTTGGGCTAGCTGCTTCTGCTCCAGTTTCTCTCCGAGTTGCGGTTGCCCGGCCAGAACGATTTGCACCAATTTGGAGTGCGGCGTCTCGAAGTTCGACAGCAACCGGATCGTTTCAAGCACTGACTCATCCAGGTTTTGCGCCTCGTCGACGATCAGGACAAAACGTCTGCCAGCTAGCATTTCAGCAAACAAGATTTCATTCA
>Ga0306926_10006721_pt1 | contig 12379 bp, 10 predicted proteins | sample flu12Cox44000178_FD_203759 | JGI IMG/M metagenome (GOLD analysis project Ga0306926, IMG submission 203759) | Lab enrichment of tropical soil microbial communities from Luquillo Experimental Forest, Puerto Rico - flux8day.12C.oxic.44.000.178 (v2)... | ecosystem: Environmental > Terrestrial >... | reverse complement strand
ATCAAAACTCTCGGCAAGCGTGCCGGCGTGGCGATCAACCCGTCTACCGTGGCGGCCGTGCTGGAGGAGATCTTACCGGACCTTGATCAGGTATTGGTCATGACGGTTGACCCGGGTTTCGGACATCAACAATTTCTCCACACGATCCTGCCCAAAATCCGGCGCGTCCGCGACATGATCGGGCGGGTCAAGCCCGCTTGCGATCTGGAGGTGGACGGGGGCGTCGATGCGGAGACTGCCCGGCTCGCAGTTGAGGCGGGCGCCAACGTCCTGGTGGCGGGATCGGCCATTTTCGGAGCGAGCGAAGGTGTTTCCGCAGGCATGGACCATTTGAGAGCGAGCCTTTATCTGGTGAAGCAATAGTATCTGGAGAAAGGGCACAGTATGCGAGTTGGAATCGCCACCGATCACGGTGGGTTCGGCTTGAAGGAAGAGTTGGTTGGGTATCTTCGTACCGCGGGGCACGAGGTAGTTGACTATGGCGCTGTTGCGCTGACACCCGGCGACGACTATCCAGACTTCGTCATTCCGCTGGCTCGGGCGGTAGCCGGCGGGAAGGTAGAACGCGGCGTCGCGATCTGCGGTAGCGGCGTGGGAGCCTCGGCTTGTGCCAACAAAGTTCCGGGAGTCCGCGCCGGTCTCGTCCACGACCACTTCTCGGCCCGGCAGGGTGTCGAGGACGACCACATGAACATTATTTGTATGGGCGGCAGGACCGTGGGATCGGCCGTAGCCTGGGATCTCGTCGAGACTTTCCTGGCGTCCAAATTCAGTCAAGCCGAGCGGCATCTGCGCCGTCTCGGTAAGGTCGCTTCGCTCGAAGCACAGACAATCGGCCGATAAGGCACAGGAGACAACCCATGAGCGTCCCGCTCGTAGCCGAACCAACGGCAGACACCACAGTCGACCAACTCTGTATCAATACCATCCGCACTCTCTCCATAGACGCAGTACAGCAGGCGAACTCTGGACACCCTGGCACACCGATGGCGCTCGCGCCTCTGGTTTACACACTCTGGAACCGCGTAATGCGCTTCGACCCTCAAGACCCCATCTGGCCAAACCGTGACCGGTTCGTTCTCTCAAATGGCCACGCCTCGATGTTGCTGTGGTCCGTCCTCCATCTCACCAGAACGCAGGCGGTAGATGCCGACTACGAAATCCTGGGCCGGCCCTCGGTGAGCCTGGAGGATATCCGCCGCTTCCGCCAACTCGACAGCAAGGCCGCCGGGCACCCCGAATACCGCTGGACTTCCGGCGTCGAGACTACGACCGGCCCCCTCGGCCAAGGAGTCGCCACAAGCGTAGGCATGGCCATTGCGGAAAAGTGGCTTGCCAACCGCTACAACCGTCCTGGATTCGAGATCTTCGACTACAACATATACGCAGTGTGCGGCGATGGATGCATGATGGAGGGCATCGGATCGGAAGCGGCCTCCCTGGCCGGCCACTTAGGCCTCGACAACCTCTGCTGGATCTACGACAACAACCACATCACCATCGAGGGAGACACCAAAATCACATTCACTGAGGACATCGAGACCCGGTTCATCGGGTACGGATGGAACGTGCTAAGGGTCGGCGACGCCAACGACATCGGGCGCATCGAGCATACAGTCGAGATTTTCAGAAAGGAGAAGGGACGCCCCACTTTTATTGTCCTGGATAGCCATATCGGCTATGGTTCGCCGCACAAGCACGATACCTCCGCTGCCCACGGCGAACCGCTTGGCGATGAAGAGATTCGACTCTGCAAGCGCTACTACGGATGGCCCGAGGACGCAAAGTTCCTCGTGCCCGATGGCGTCTACGATCACTTCGCGGCAGGGATTGGCGCGCGCGGCCGTAAGGCGCGGAGCGCGTGGACAGAACTGTTTGCGAACTACCGGAAGGCCCATCCCGATCTGGCTGCCGAGATTGACATGATGCAAAGGCGCGAGCTTCCGGCCGGGTGGGACAAAAACCTCCCTGTTTTTCCGGCGGACCCCAAGGGCACCTCGGGGCGGGAAGCGTCAGGCAAAGTGCTTAACGTTCTCGCACAGAATATTCCCTGGTTCCTGGGCGGCTCGGCGGATCTGGGACCGTCTAACAAAACCATCTTCAGCTACAAGGGGGCAGGATTTTTCCATTCGAATAACCCTGGAGGAAAGAACCTGCATTACGGCATCCGGGAGCATGCCATGGGGGCGATTGTGAACGGGCTCTCGGTTTCGAAGCTCCGGCCCTTTGGCGCGACCTTTTTTATCTTCAGTGATTACGCGCGGCCCGCGATCCGGCTCTCAGCTCTGATGGAGCTGCCGACTCTTTTCATTTTCACTCACGACGCCATGGGCGATGGAGAGGACGGACCGACTCACCAGCCGATAGAACACCTGGCTTCATTCCGCGCCATTCCCGGGCTGGTCACGTTGCGTCCGGCGGACGCCAATGAGGTCGTCGAGGCATATCGGTACATCGTGAACCTACGCCACGAACCCGCCGTGCTGGTGCTGTCGCGGCAGCCTCTCCCCACCTTGGACCGAACCAAGTACGCACCCGCATCTGGAGTGGCGCGCGGTGCGTATGTACTCGCCGACGCCGCCGGCGGAAACCCGGAGGTGATCCTCATCGCCACGGGCAGTGAAGTCAGCCTCGCCGTAGACGCGCATGAGAAGCTGCTCGCCGAGGGAATTCGCTCGCGGGTGGTCTCCATGCCGTCATGGGACATATTTGATCACCAGACGCAAGAGTACCAGGATAGCGTGCTGCCACCCAGCGTGAAGGCGCGGGTTGCGATCGAGGAGGCTTCGACCTTTGGATGGGAGCGATACGTGGGTAGGTCGGGCCGCATTATCGGTATGAAGACGTTCGGCGCCTCGGCACCACTCAAAGAACTCCAACGGCACTTCGGATTTGAGCCAGACCGCTTGGTTGCGGCAGCCAAAGAACTACTGGGCAGGAGCTGAGAGGTGGCCCTCGTTCTCGACAGGACTCCGGTCCCTCCCGAACCAGAGAAACCTAGCGGGGTGAATCCTACGCAGGACACTGGGCTAAGCTCCCCTCTTGGCGCAACGATCGTTCCCGGCGGAGTGAACTTCAGCGTCTTTTCCCGTACCGCCTCCGACGTGGATTTGCTGCTCTTTGACCGGGAAGATGATGCCGAGCCCGCGCGCGTCATCCACTTCGATCCTGTAGCGAACCTCACCTACCACTACTGGCACGTGTTCGTCCCCGGCGTGCGACCGGGGCAGCTTTATGGCTACCGGGTTCGCGGGCCCTTCGATCCACCGAACGGCCTGCGGTTTGATTCATCCAAAGTTCTACTTGACCCGTACGGCCGCGCTATCGCCGTTCCCGGGAGCTATAGCCGCGAGGCAGCCAGCCGGGAAGGAGACAACACCGCGAAAGCGGTGAAGAGCGTGGTGGTGGATCCCAGGGCGTATGACTGGGAAGGCGAAAAACCCCTCCACCGCCCGGCCGTTCGGACAATCATCTATGAGACGCATGTGCGCGGCTTCACGCGGCACCCCAATTCCGGGCTATCGGAAAAAATTCGTGGGACTGACGCCGGAATGGTCGAGAAGATACCGTATCTTAGGGAACTCGGCATCACCGCAGTCGAACTGCTACCGATTTTTCAGTACGATGCCCAGGACTGCCATGGCGTAAAACTCGGACAGCCGGACTGGAGCCCCTGGTCGCACAGCTTGGCACTCAGCGCCGAGTCCCCAAAGGAGAAGGTCCTCTTTCACGTGATCCTGAATGCATATTGGCAGCCGCTGGAATTTGAGCTGCCGCTGCCAGGCAGCCATGGAGCAGGTCCTGGCGGCGGTGGATCGACACGGCCCTCGATTCACCGCACGACATCGTCGAATGGAAGGAGGCACAATCAATTTCATCACCATCGTATCGGGCCGGGTCGCGCTCTGTAGCAGTCCTTTTCGCCACCGTCGAAGAGTTCGTCCCGTAACGGCGCTGGCTCCTCGTACTGTAAAGAGCCCGCGACTAGAATTTTGTGAGCCCCGGTAAAGCAGCCTGCATCCGGCTTGGGAAGCAACATATGTTGCCGCTCGTCGCAGCGGGGGAGAAGGAGTAAATAAACAATGCCACGCCTCAGTGATCAATCGGCGGCGGTTCTCGAGACCGAGGACATAACCGCTTACGGTAAAGCTCGTTCGACGATTCAAGGATCGCCGCTCGGCCCTCAAGAGTTGCGCAATATTGATGCTTACTGGCAGGCCAGCCTGTATCTATGCCTAGGGATGTTATACCTCAAGGAAAATCCATTACTAAAGGAGCCGCTCAAGTTAGAGCACACGAAGCCGCGGTTGCTGGGTCATTGGGGCTCGGACGCCGGCCAGATCTTTACTTACATCCACTTCAATCGGCTGATCAACAAGTACGACTTGAACGCGATTTACATCTCCGGACCCGGCCACGGCGCGCCGGCCGTGTTATCCCAGGCATATCTGGAGGGGACGTATTCGGAGGTTTACCCCGACAAGAGTGAAGACCTAGGGGGTATGCAGCGCTTCTTTAAACAGTTTTCTTTCCCAGGCGGGATCGGCAGCCACGCTACCCCTGAGACTCCGGGCAGTATCCACGAGGGCGGCGAATTGGGCTACAGTATCTCCCACGCCTTCGGTACCGTCTACGACAACCCGAACCTGATCACGCTGGTCATGGTGGGCGATGGGGAGTCCGAGACCGGCCCGCTGGCTACCAGTTGGCACAGCAATAAGTTCCTCAATCCGATCACCGACGGAGCAGTGTTGCCTGTCCTCCACCTCAACGGCTATAAGATCAATAATCCCACGGTCCTGGCCCGCATCAGCCACGAGGAACTGCAGGCTCTGTTCGTTGGCTACGGGTACACACCTTACTTTGTGGAAGGCAGCGATCCGGAGAGCATGCACCAGGCGATGGCGGCCACGCTCGAGCACTGCGTACTCGAGATCCGTAATGTCCAGGAGCAAGCGCGGCGGTCCGGTAAGGCAGCGCGGCCACGGTGGCCCATGATCGTTCTGCGCACCCCCAAGGGCTGGACGGCGCCACGGCAGGTGGATGGCCATTATTTGGAGGGCTTTTGGCGAGCGCACCAGATCCCACTGGCGGACATTGCCAGCAACCCGAGCCACCTGGCCCTCCTGGAAAACTGGATGCGCGGCTACAAGCCGCAGGAGCATTTCGACGATCACGGACAGCTGGTACCCGAATTGAGAGCCTTGGCCCCAAGGGGGAGTCGGCGAATGAGCGCGAACCCGGTCGCTAACGGTGGTTTGTTGCGCCGGCCGTTGGAAATGCCCGATTTCCGAATGTGCGCGGTCAAGGTCGACAAGCCCGGCGCAACCCTGGCCGGAAACGTCCCCACGCTCGGCGAGTTTCTGCGGGAAGTAATGCGACGGAACATGACCAACTTCCGCGTCTTCGGACCGGACGAGACGCAGTCGAACCGGCTTCAGGCCCTCTACGACGTGACCAAGAAAGCCTGGATGGGGGAGTACTTTCCAGAGGATCTAGACTGCGGCGAACTTTCCCCACACGGCCGCGTGATGGAGATGCTGAGCGAGCACACCGTAGAGGGCTGGCTGGAAGGTTATGTTCTAAGCGGACGGCACGGTTTTCTCAATAGTTATGAGCCGTTCATCCACGTTATTGACTCGATGTTCAATCAGCACGCCAAGTGGCTGGAAAAATGCAACGCCCTGCCCTGGCGGGCGAAGGTGTCATCAATCAACCTGTTGATCACTGCGTTGGTCTGGCGGCAGGACCACAACGGTTTTACACACCAGGATCCCGGGTTCCTCGACGTGGCCGCCAACAAAAGCCCCAGCGTGGTTCGCATCTACCTGCCCCCGGACGCCAATTGCTTGCTGTCGGTAGCGGATCACTGCCTGCGAAGCGTCAACTATGTCAATGTCATCGTTGCGGACAAACAGGTGCACCTCCAGTATCTGGACATGGAAGCGGCGATCGCGCACTGCACAAAGGGGGCTGGCATTTGGAGTTGGGCAAGCAATGACCAGGATGCTGAGCCAGACGTGGTGATGGCAAGTTGCGGCGACATCCCCACGCTGGAGTCGCTCGCAGCAACCGCCCTGCTGCGCCAGCACTTCCCTGACGTGAAGGTGCGGTTTGTGAACGTGGTGGACCTTTTCAAACTAGTTCCGAATACCGAGCACCCGCACGGCATGACCGATCGGGAGTTTGAAGCCCTCTTCACCGCGGACAAGCCAGTGGTCTTCAACTTCCACTCCTATCCGTGGCTGATCCACCGGCTCACGTACCGCCGGCCTTGCCAGCACAACATACACGTCCGAGGGTATAAGGAAATGGGCAATATCAACACACCGCTGGAACTGGCCATTCGTAATCAGACCGACCGCTTCAGCTTGGCTATCGATGCCATCGACCGAATACCCCGATTCCGCGTTACCGGGTCCAGCGCTCGCGAGGCGTTGCTCAACCGGCAGATCGCGTGCAAAAGCTACGCCTATGAGTACGGTATTGACCGGCTGGAAGACAGCAATTGGAAGTGGCCCTTTCAGTAAAGGGTCATGAACGGCAAACCTCCGATCATTTACCTGGCACGGCACGGTGAGACCGCTTGGAGCCTGTCGGGGCAGCACACCGGGCTCACGGATCTGCCACTGACAGAGCGAGGCGAGCGGAATGCCCGCCATCTGGGGGAGCGGCTTGGTGGACTCACTTTCGCGGAGGCGCTAGTCAGCCCTTTGCAGCGGGCGGTTCGGACGTGCGAATTAGCCGGCTTCGGGGAAGCGGGCGTTATCGATCGCGACCTGCTCGAATGGGACTACGGCGATTATGAGGGACGGCGCACCTCGGAGACCCACAAGGAGCGTCCTGGGTGGCAACTCTTACGCGATGGCTGCCCTGGTGGCGAAACGCCTGGCCAGGTGGCCGCCCGCGCGGATCGCGTAATAGCCCGTGTGCGCGCTATCCCGGAGGATGTGTTGATCTTCTCGAGCGGGCATTTTCTGCGGGTCCTGGCGGCTCGCTGGCTGGGCCTCGAACCCGCGGCCGGCCGGTACTTGATGCTGAGCACGGCGAGCCTGAGTGCGGTCAGCTATGAACACAACTTGTCGCAACCCGCGATCCGGCTCTGGGACGATACGCGCCATGTGGAAACCTGATCAGTCGTTTGCCATTGGGGTCGCGCCAAGCATCCCTTTGTCGTGGAAAATAATGAGCCTCATCATGGAGTAACCATCGAAACTAGGAAAGCATGAATACGTCAAGACCAGGCTGAACTGATGGCCAAGGCTCCATATAGTAGTACTGCTCATCGGCCTTGCCTTATGAATATACTCGTTCTCAATGTCGGCTCGACTAGCCTCAAAGGCCGCTTGTACGAATTGGCGGCACCGCTCCCCAGCGATCCCGTCGAGCCCCTCTGGGATCTCCAGGCGGACTGGGCGAGTCGGGATGGCCCGGCGGGAATACGGATCCGCACCAAATCGGGCGCACTCCTGGACCGCGAGGTGCCCATCAACCGGCTGCGGGAGGAGTTCGTGCCGGCGATCGAAACACTGTGGAGCGGTGAGACCCGCGTTATTGAGGATCGAAGCCGGATCGACGCGGTAGGCCATCGCGTCGTACACGGCGGCGAAAAACTGAGGGAGAGCACTCTCGTCACACCCGAAGTGGCGGAGGAGATCGACCGGCTCCGAGTCTTCGCTCCGGAGCATAATCCCATTGAGTGGAGCGTTATCGAAGCGATGGAATGGATCCTCGGTCGCGCCGTCCCCCAAGTCGCGGTATTTGACACCGCTTTTCATTCCACGCTTCCGCCTGAGGCTTACGTCTACGGCGGGCCCCACGAATGGTTGGACAAGGGCATCCGCCGCTACGGGTTTCACGGCATCAGCCATCAGTACGTCTCAAGGCGTGCCGCGCAATTGCTGGGCAAGGATCTGAAGACGCTGCGCCTGGTGACCTGTCACCTGGGAGGAGGCTGCTCGCTGGCCGCAGTCAGCCGGGGGCAGAGCGTGGATACCACGATGGGGTTCACTCCCCTGGACGGGTTGATCATGAACACGCGTTCGGGCGCGGTCGACCCGGGAATTCTGATTCATCTCGTCAAGAACTGCCATTACACCGGCGAACAGCTCGACCAAGTCCTCAACCGCGAATCGGGGCTTAAAGGGATTTCCGGCGTATCCGCCGATATGAGGCAGGTGCTTGCCGCGAGCGCCCAGGGCAACTCGCGGGCCCGCCTGGCTTTTGACGCCTTTGTCCATCGCCTCCGCGCGCTGGTCGGTTCGATGATCGCCAGCCTGCGGGGACTCGACGCCCTGGTGTTCACGGCCGGAATCGGGGAAAACTCTTCCGCGGTCCGCGCCGCCGTCTGCTCCGGCTGGGAGTTTCTGGGGCTGAAGCTCGATCCCGAGAAGAATGCCGACACGCCGACGGACGTCGATGTCGCCGCCAACGAGTCGGCGGTCCGGGTCCTGGTGATACACACCCAGGAAGACTGGGAGATTGCGGTCGAATGTTTCCGGCTCACCAAGTCACGGTTTCCTGCTCGCTTGGGTCTCGAGGAAGTCGATCAGTAGGAATTGGTCGGAGCGCAGCCGCCGTGACGAGCTCCGCTCCGGCGATTGGTCGGGCGGCGTCGCTGGTCGCCACGGCTGCCCCACGCCGCAGCTCCCACCGCCACGCGACTGGCCGCACCGTGCAGGCGACGGCCCTCAGAGCAATGCCTACCCGTTTGCAGCAACGGATGGTCCGATGGGCCACACCGTTCTTGACACGGTCGAAGACACAAAGAAAACCTTGCTTTTGCTCGGCTCAAGCCACGGGTTTCATTTCACTGGACGGCCGTCAACGGTTACGCCGGCGAGGACCGCGGCCGACGACATATCGAAATTTCCAGATGGGATAATGCACCAGTTGCTAGTCCCACTTGCGCTGGCCGGTGTTTAGGTCGACAGCGTCAACGCGATCGTGCAGGACGGTTAGAGCGCATACAAATCTGAAAAACCCTAGCTATTTCCCCGCTCAAAATTCCGGGTCGTGGAGCGGACACTCCCAAAACCGGTGCGAACCCGTCTCTCTCATTGGCGCGTGGCTTAGTTGCATTTTCAGTATGGATTTGCGAACCCCCAAGCGACGAACACTTGTTTCTTCGATTTCAGTGTCGAGCACTTTCCTTACCATGGGGGTGGCGGAGGTCACGCGGCGCGGCGCCCCTCAGACGAACCCTCACCCTTATCACTGTAGTGGTTGCGAAAGGCCAAGGCCATCATCAGTCGAGTGACTCCCGTCCACACCATGCCGATGCCAACCAGCGTACCTGCAACCCATAGAGACCCGGCGGGCCATCGACTCCAGATCATCAAACTGAGCAACAGCGTGACGATGCCGTCCACCAAGATCCACCCTGAAACGCCACTCTTGCGCGTTGAGAAATAAGCTGCCATGTCTACCATGCTTTTCGCGAAGAAGAATGCTGCGAGCGCGAGAGTCAATGCGGCAAGGCCCAAAACGGGATGACTGAGCAAATAGGCTCCCGCCACGATATAGAGAGCTGCGATCAGCAGCTTCCATACAACGTGGCCGATGCCTGTGGATTGAAAGGCGTGGACAAATTGCACCAGCCCGCCGATCAAGAGCAGCCATCCTACCACTTGGCCGGTTCCGATTGACGTGAAAAATGGAAAGGTGATGGCCAAAAACCCGAAAATGATCAGTAGAATCGATAACAGAATCGACCATGTAGAAGCCCGCCTCGGTAATCCTTCCGTGGTTGATGTCATCTTTGCCTCCTTGCTCAAGAGGGCCCAACACGACTGCGGAGGAGTCCTGCCGCTCCTCAGGCGCGTCTAAAAATTTGTCAAATGTTGCTGACTTCTACCCGGCTGTTACCCTCTACGGCATCGCTCAAGCTCGGATGTGGTTCCCACCGCCGCGCCCGGCGATCAGGCGTGGGGTGGGAAACCGGTGTCACCCGTCGTCGAGTCCAGGTCGCGCAGAGTTCTTACTTATATCCACGCGTCATGCGTCACCTGCTCGGTCGGAGCACGAACTCTTCTGGTGCGGCGAAGTCACTTGCATCTGCCTGACCGAGCGTGAGCACACGCACGCGTTGTCCCTCACGGAGATCTTGCAATAGGATCTCGCGGCCATTGGAGAACCGGACCGCATCACGGTAACTAAATTCCTCCGCCGTACGCTCGGTGAACGTCACCTCTTCAGCCGGGCCTATCGCGAGCTCTCGTTGTAACTTTGACGAGATATCCATTAGTCGCAGCGACGCACCTGGCGGGATGCAGACAGCCGGCACGGGCGTCTCAAAGGGCATGAAGAATTCCTTTACCATCGACCAGAACGTCCGCGGCTCGGGCGCGGGTGGATTCGCGTTGGGGTGCAAATCCGACGGTGAAGCCAAACCTATGCAGCCGGTTTCGAAGCGGTGCGTGAGCAGCTCTTCGCCCTCTCTTGCCAGCCGGTTTGGAATGCTCATCAACGAATAATCACACATGTGATTGCCTCCTCTCTCTTCGGGATTCAGTCGATGCCACACGTTTCACGTTTCTTGCAATTGACGTTGGGGGCCTCAATAACTCTATTCACATCAGGACCATGCGTCTTTACGTTCGCCGCGGTAGGGGTTCTTCCTGTGCGAGCGGTCGGCCACACAAGCACTCCTTGTGACAAAGGACGGTTCGGCTAGATCGATCGATTCAATTCTTCAGGACTCCAACGCTAGAGAGGGGCCATCCTCTGGTCACTCTTGACCCGGGACGTCGAGCGCTCAATCCGGCGCCAGCTCTGAACCGCTCTCGTTCACCCCACGGCCCGCGCCACGCGCTCACCTTGGATCTCCGCGATCAGCGCATCGTATTCGTCCCTCATACGCCCGGCCGCGTCTCTGTCGGATGCGCGACGGCGATCACCTTTGAGGATCGGGCAGCGCGCCCGGAGGCCAAGCCGTGCGCCCAGTGCCACGAGGATGTGGGTACCGAGCGGGAACCATGCCGAAGCTCTCAGCCGCCGGGCCCCCTCCCCAAAGCGCCACGCTTGTGGAGGAATTTAGCGCATGCGTCCCGGAGCCTCCGGCTGCCAGGGATCCGTCAAAAAACAGCCGCAAGAAACAGTTTGAGCCAACATAGGACCTGATCCGTTGAGGCCAGGCCCTATCGGGGTGTTATCCGTAAACGAGGGAGTGTTGAGGAGCCGGCGGTATAATAAAAAGACATCACCGCCCCCGGGCGGCACTCAGCTGCAGGAGGGATTTGTGACAATCCACGCACGGAACCTGGTAGGGTTTTTGGTCGTGGGCGCTGCGTTGCTGTTCGCTCAGGATTGGACCACGGTCACGGAATTTCCCGGTGTCGATTTCGCCGGCCTGACGCCAGCGCAGAAGACGGCTGCCCTTAAGTTGCTGCGCCAGCAGGAGTGTTCCTGCCACTGCGGCATGAAAATCGCCGAATGCCGTACCATGGACCCGAGTTGCTCCTACAGCAAGGGCATGGCGGGCGTGATCGTGGATGCCATCCGACATGGAAAAACCGCCGACCAAGCCTGGGCCGCCGCTGCCGCTTCCGATTTTGGCAAAGGACCGAAGGAGCACAACCAGCTGCTCGAAGAGCCCGTCAAAATTCCCGTGGCCGACGCGCCGGTGCGCGGGTCGGCTAGCGCGCGCATCGCGTTGGTCGAGTTCTCCGATTTTCAATGCCCTTTCTGCATCGCCGCCACGCCGCAGCTTGAAGCGGTTTTGAAAGCTTACCCCTCGCAGGTGAAATTGATCTTCAAGCAATTCCCTCTCGACAGCCACGCCCAGGCGCCCCTAGCGGCGGCAGCTTCTCTGGCGGCGCAGAAGCAGGGGAAATTCTGGCCGATGTATGACGCATTGTTCGCCCAAAAGGGCTATCTGTCGCGGAAGGGGATCCTGGCCTCGGCTGCTTCGATGGGCCTGGACATGAAGCGGTTCCAGGCTGACCTGGACTCGGCCGAGATCAAGCGCGCCGTCGAGCGCGATATGTCCGACGGCGAGCACATCGGCGTTGATTCCACGCCGACACTATTCGTGAACGGGCAGCGCTACAACGGGCCCCTTACAGCTGCCGCGCTGAAACCGGTGCTCGATGGCGAGCTGAAGCACCCGTCCACGACGGGCAAGAGCGCGTCGCGATAGCAACCTCCCAGAGTCCTTCCTTAGCCTGGGACTCTCCGGCCGGGAATGCGGCTGGAGACACGCTATCCTGAATATTTGGAGTCATTCCCTTGCGTCGTATTTCTCTCGCGTTCCGTTGTTTCGGCAGCCTGCTATTTCGAGGCCGGCTTTCCGCGAGCCTAATCGCGGCGTTGGGGCTGACACGGCGTTCCGCGTCCGGCGCCCCGCCAGCTCCCAAACCCGCGACCGAGCCGCCAGCGT
>Ga0306926_10006720_pt1 | contig 12380 bp, 10 predicted proteins | sample flu12Cox44000178_FD_203759 | JGI IMG/M metagenome (GOLD analysis project Ga0306926, IMG submission 203759) | Lab enrichment of tropical soil microbial communities from Luquillo Experimental Forest, Puerto Rico - flux8day.12C.oxic.44.000.178 (v2)... | ecosystem: Environmental > Terrestrial >... | reverse complement strand
CGCCGCCGCCGATTTTGCCGTTCAGTGAGTCTCCACCGATATTTCCACTCGCGGTAACCGGCAGTTCGCTCGTGATGTGCCCGAACGAGGTTCGCGCTGTCAGGTCGTAGCTGGCGTTTTCCGCAAGGCGTATCTGCATCGGCGAAAAAGAAGTTTTGGCGGTGATTGTCTTGCAGCCGGCCGAAGGGCGCGCCAAAGAAACCGATACAACGCCATTTTGATTGTCGACCGAAGCAGAGCCGCCGATATCTTCGAGCGACACCGCGCCGAAACTGGTTCGGGCTGTTGCATCGCCCTTTACGGCGTTGGCCGAGACGGGACCATTGGTGTTTTCGATCGTCAGGTTTCCGTTTACGCGCTGCACATTGATTGCACCAAAGCTCGTCTTGGCATAAGCGTCGCCGCCCACGTCGCGCAGCTCGATCTGGCCGTTCCCGGTCGTGGCTCTTACGCCTTTCGGCAGACCGCTCGCGCTAATCGCCCCAAAAGACGTGTCCAGAGTGGCTTTGCCCTTGATGTCCCGGACGTTTACCGCACCATTCGAGTCTTCGACCACGACGTTGCCGCCGACTTGTTCGAGTTGCACTTCGCCAAACGTGGTCTTCACGTACACTTCGTTGCCGGTTGCGCGCCCGGCGACTTTTCCGTTCGAAGAAGTGCACTTCACGTAGCCGTTGACGTTCGCAAAGCCGATAAACCCGAAACTGCTGTTCAGGCGCGCTCCACCGCTGACGGTGTCGACGTCGATCGAGCCATTGTTGTTGTTGACCGTCAAGTCTCCGTGAATATTCCTTGCGTTGACCGGACCAAACGAATTGTTGATCGTCGCTGCGCCACTGTCGGTCAATTCCACCGCGCCATTGCCCCCGTTGATGGCCACAACTCCGGTTACGTTGTTTACGGTGATGGACGCGAACCGGTCCTTCACTTCCAAGGCGCCTTTTACCGACGATGCCCTGACGGATCCGTTGGTGTTGATAATCGTCATGTTTCCGTCGGCACCGTTGGCTTCCACCGAACCAAACGAGTTTGTGAGTTTTGCGCCTCCGCCGTCCCGGAAATTGAGTTGTCCGTGGCTATTCTCGATGTCCGCCCAGCCCCGGACCCCGGCAATCTCTACGTTGCCGAAGCCGTTTTTCACCCACAACTTCGCGTCCGTGGGCACGGCGATGTCGTAGTCCGCCGAATAGGAGGGCCCGCCGATGCGCACCTTGAAAAACCCGGACCCGTCGTCGGGATAAACCGTCCGGACCTTGATGCCCTGGCCGTCCTGCGAAACCTCGATACGGGCTTCATTCACGAACTTGTTGGCGGCATCCTGGGAGTGGGCCTGCGCGCGGATGGTCGCGGAGATTCTCACCTCTCGGCCGCCCTCGGCGTGGATGCGCACCGCACCGAATTTGTGCTCGACACTTACGGTCTGGTTAGGGCCGAGCGTTAACGTTTGTTGAAAGTCTTTGGTTGCCGTGCTCTGCCCGGAACCTCGGGCGAGCCCGGGCAGCGCCGACCCCACACAAACGACCAGCAAACAGGCGAACTTCCACACAACTCCTTGTGACCTGGAATCAACGGTCATTCTTTGTCTCCAACACTTCCTCGAGCGTTTGCTGCTTCTCCTGGTACATGGCCAAAAGCTGGTACCGCAGATGAGCGTTCGAAGGATTCTGCCCGGCCTCGGTACGCAGTTCGCTGATGGCTCCGTCGATCACCATCAGCTTTTCCCTGTAACTGACCATGAGCGGCGACGCAGGAGAATCGAGCTGAGGCTTGGCGTCCATCGCCAGCTTGTCGATCGCTCTCATATATTCGCGTTCGGTGCGCTCCACTTCAGCCAGCGTGGAACTCTTCAGTAGTTGATTTCCTGCGGCATCGTCTCGCACGTTACGATGGCGGTACACGTATCCGCCGGCAACCGTCAGGAGCAGAACGAGCGCGCCCGTGAGGGCTGACTGCCAACCGAGTGAGATTCCGCGCCAGAACGACAGCCGCTCCCACAAGGTCGGCCGCGCTATCCCCGGTTCGCGCTGCTGAATGAGGCGGCGCTCGATTTGCGACCACAAAGCGGGATCTTCCCGGTAATCGCGCAGTTCCCCGGCCGCGACGCTCAAAGCCTTCCACGAGCGGATTTCTTGCGCACAAGCCGGGCAGGTCTCGGCGTGACCCTCGAGCGCCAGCCATTCCTCAGCATTGCCGTCCCGAAAAATGCGTTCCCGATCCGTGCAATCGACTGTCATGGTCTTCCTCCTGCCGCTGGGCTCCGCGGCGGCTCGAGTATTCCTCGCAAATTCTTTTTGGCCTGAAATAGGGTGTTTTTGGATGCCGTCTCGCTGATCTTCAGCATTCCGGCGATCTCCCGGTGGCGAAAGCCTTCGACCTCGTACAGCAGGAAGACCTCGCGCTGGTGGCCGGTCAGCTCGGCAAGCGCACGTTCGAGCGCCATCCGCAACGAAGGATGGGCTCCCGGCGCGCGCGGCTCGGGCTGCCTGGATCCCTCCTCGGGTTCGTCGTGGGACTGCTCTTTCCGCCGCAAGCGGCAGCGGCGCAGGTCGTGGCAAGTGTTCACCAGAATCCGAAAGACCCAGGTTACGAACGATGACTGTCCACGGTAGGTCGCGATGCTCCGCTGAACTTTCAGAAAGGTTTCCTGGACGGCATCTTCGGCCTCGCCCTGCGTTCCCAGAAGATTCCGCGCAAGGTTTTTCATTCGCGCGCCTTGCGATTGGTAGAGTCGCTCGAATGCGCTCAGGTTTCCGGCGAGACATCCAGCCGCCAACGCCGCATCTTCGGGATTTACTTCGCCTGCCCGCTTCTGCCCCGCTTCGAGTTCGGAAGGTTCCACTCGCGACTCCCCCTCGCGCGCTACCGGAGAGATTCTATGCTCCCAGGGCAGCGTAAATCCCACGGATCCCATCTGTTTCTCCTGAGGTATAGACGACCGTGAAGGCCCAAGTGTCAGGGGTGTACGTTGCCGGCGAGACAGGTTTAAGTCACTCTATGCCAACGGCTTATCGCGAGGACCGCGCGAGCGCCTCGGTCGGGCCACTCCGCGGCTGAACGTTCTTGTTCAGGTCATCGATTCGCGCGGGAGGCCACCACGCGTTCGTTCGCGCTTTTCAAATTCTGCGAGCGCATTTCGCAAGTCCGCCACCGTGAAATCCGGCCAGCGCTTTTCGAGAAAAACAAATTCCGCGAAAGCGCATTCCCAGAGCAAAAAGTCGGAGAGTCGCTGTTCACCTCCCGTGCGGATCAGCAAATCAACGTCGGTTGATCCTCCCCGCAGCACCTCCGCCAAAACGCTGCCAAAAGCCTCGCTGGAAAGCTCCGTCACTTTGTAGAATTTGCTCGCCGCCTGAAACAGGGAATAGCGCGCCGAGTAGTCCACCGCCAGCCGGAGATGCAGGGTCTTTCCATTGACCGTGGCCGTCTCAGCTTCCGCGACGGCTTCGCGCAAGGTTGCCGGCAACCGGTCGCGACGCCCGATGACGTTTAGTCGAACCCCTTCCTCGATGCAATGCCTCGTTTCGGCCACCAGGTATTCATGAAGAATCCGGAGAATCGCGTCGACCTCAGCCTTGGGCCGCTGCCAATTGGCCGAGGAAAGGGTAAACAGCGAGAGCGTGTGGATTCCCAACTTCGGGGCGATGCGGATCATCTCCTGGGCGGTTCGCGCCCCGGCGCGGTGTCCGGCCGACCGTGGAAGAGCGCGCGAAGTGGCCCACCTTCCGTTGCCGTCACAGATAATGGCCACGTGTAAGCCGTGTTCGGTCGCCACTTGAGTTTCCGGGGTGTGTTCCTTGATCATCTGTTGCTGCACGAGCATGTTCCTTCTCCGCCGCTACGTGTTGCAATGTTCTTTACGGTGCAAAGCGACAGGGCAAAAAATTTTACCGCTCGCGCGTTGCCCGGATCAGCGCCTCCATGTGGTCGAGGTAGCGTTCTAGTGCCCGCCGGCCGGCCGCTGTCAGACGGTACTCCGTCTTCGGAAGGCGTCCGTCGAACGATTTCGTGCATACGATGTAGTCGGCTTCTTCGAGCTTGCGCGCGTGCACGCTTAAGTTTCCATCGGTCGTTTTCAGAAGCGCTTTCAGTTCATTGAACGTCTGCGACCGGTTCACCGCCAGGGCGCTTACGATGCCCAGCCGGATTCGCTCGTGGATGAGCCGGTCGAGGTTTGCGGAAACCGTCTGCGCGGCGGGTGCTCGTACCGGAGAAGGGGCCTCGTCCTTCGCGCTACGCTCCTGGCGGATTGTCGATGCCTTGGCCATAAGAGTTCCGGTCTTCGTAGTCCTTTATCCCCCGTAGCGCAGCGCGATCCAGATGCCGAAGGCAATATGCACCAGGCCAAATCCTGCCGCCATAAAGAAATTTCCCCACGACGCCGGTGCGAACAAGGCGAACCCGCCGAGCGTCATCAGGCAAAGCCCCATGATTGGCACCGCCCGCACCGAAAAAGCTCCACCGGTCACGATGGCCGTTCCGTAGAGCAGCAGCCAGACACCCGGCAGCGCCGCAATCACGTCCAGATTATACATAGCGACGGTGAGCAACCCACCGACGATTATGGGCGGCGCGAAGCTCAAGACAAACTTCCGTCCGGGGCCTGAAAAAAGGGAGGAATTGGCGCGGCGAGCCTTGGTGGCGGCTGCGGGGGCAGCAATGGCTACGGCCACGAAGGCCTCGGCAAGCCAAACGGCGACCCAGGCACGCGGCGTGGCCTGGCGCGACGCAAGCAGCGCTGCCGCAAGCGCCGTAAGGCCGATGGTGACACCTCCCCAGCCCGGGACCGCCGTAAACTCGGCGGCGCGCTCCATGGTTTCGCGGATGTAGCGGAGATGGTCAGCGGCGCGGGAATCGATCGGGATGGGAGCATGGAGCGGGGAACGGCTTCGGTTAGGGCTCGCCATGAACCGAAAGGATACCCGGGTTGCGCAAGTGAGGTCAAGTACTTTGTGTAGCAAAGTTACGAAACGTTTAGCGCGCCTTCCGGTACCGTCCGAGCAGGGCATTCGACCGGATCACCAGCACGTCGAGGAACATCTGCAGGCTGTCTTTCAGCATGCTCACCTTTGTCGCTGGGGAATGCGCCCACCTGACCGGCACCTCGACGGTCGACAAGCCGTGGTGCCGCGCCAGGTAAAGCAGTTCGGGGTCGAACCCGAAGCGCTCGATGGTTTGCTGCTCGAAAATGATCCGGCAGCGCTCCCGGCGGAACGCCTTGAACCCGCATTGAGTATCCACAAAAGGCAAACGCAGAATGATGCGGACAATCCGGTTGAACACGATCCCGGCAAACTCGCGGAACACCGATTGATGCGCTTCGATCAGGCTACGATCCACCGCCCTGCTGCCAATGGCCACATCATGAGCATTCAATCCGGCGAATAGCTTTTCTCCTTCTTCGATCGGAGATGACAGGTCCGCATCGGTGAACAAAGTCATGCTGCCGCGTGCCTGGAGCGAGCCATGGCGCACGCTGAAACCCTTACCGCGATTGATGCCATTCGAAAGGACGCGAAGGTTCGGGATTTTTGCCTTGTAAGACTCCGCGACTGCCGCGGTTTTGTCAGTCGAGCCGTCGTCAACCACGATGACTTCCGTATTGGGCCGTCGCTCCCGGATATAAGCTGCAATTTTTTCGAGCGAGTCGGGCAGCCGCTGCTCTTCATTGAACGAGGGGATAATAATGGATAAATCCGGCGGCTGATTCACAAGAGCTCCCAGGGCTTCCAGCCGTGTTGCCCAAGAAGCGGCACGAACCGGCAACTGTCGCGTTTTTCCTTGAAGTAGCTGGTTCCGCTTTTGGTTACGAGGAGCAGGTGCTGATGTTCTTCCCTTCCGACCGGCGCAATCATCCTTCCGTCTTCCTTGAGCTGCTCGAGAAGCGGGGCAGGCAAAGCCGGGGCGGCGGCGGCCACGAGAATGGCGTCGTATGGAGCGAATTCCGGGAGACCTTGCGAGCCGTCTCCGCAGTACACCTGCACATTGCCGAATCCGATCCGCTGCAAATTTTCTTCGGCTGTGCGCGTCAATTCCGCCCGCCATTCCACCGTGAACACCTTTTCTGCAAGGAGCGAAAGCACTGCAGCTTGATACCCGCAACCCGTACCGATTTCAAGCACTGTTTCCTGGCCGCTCAACCGCAGCGCCGCCGTCATTGCCGCCACGATGTACGGCTGCGAAATCGTCTGGCCGCCTCCGATCGGCAGCGGTTCGTCTTCGTAGGCTTTCGCTCTGTATTGCGGTGGCACAAATTCGTGCCTTGGTACACTTTCCATGGCTGACAGCACGCGCTCGTCCGCAATGCCGCGCCGCCGAATCTGCGCGTCCACCATCGCCTGGCGCAATTCCACGTAGGGATCGTCTGCCATGGAGTGAAGCCAACCTTGGAGTCTGTTCGTGCCACAAGCCGAACGGTCACTCTTTGCGCAGCAACTGCAATGCAATGTCCTTAGTGTAGCCGATAGCTTTGAGGAAGGGCGTCGTCTCATGAATCCTTTTGGCTGCACGTTCGAACAGTGACCCTCGCAGCAAGGCTGTACGGCAGAGCAGGCGTAATGCACGTCCCCACTCTCTAAAATTGAATGCCTAGGGAATTTCTCGATGTTTCTGGTCGGGCGCGGAGGAAGTCATGAAGGCGGTCCTGGCGTTGGCTGTGATTTACCTGGCGATGTTCCTTGTAGCGATTCAGGGTGGGTCCTCCATTGCGGTTCAGGCGGCGGCACAAAGCCTCACAAAACAAAGTCCTTCGGCTACTCCGCAAATCGATCCGGCGAAAGATGCGGATATTCGGGCTTTGCTCGAGCTCGCCGGGACGCGCGATCAAATCGCGGACGCCATCACCACCTCGGCCGAGCAGTACCGCAAAAACCTTTTAGCCACGGTGCCGAATAACGACCAGGGGCAAACCTTTGTCAACTCCGTAATCAAGGAATACGAGAAGAGTTACGATCTCGATGAAGTCGTCAACCAACTGGTAGCCATCTACGACAAGCACTACAGCGAGGATGAGATCAAGGGCCTGCTACAGTTTTATGGCACGCCGTTCGGGCAAAAAGTCGCGGCTGAGCAATCCAAAATCATGCGGGAAGTACAAGAAGCCACCCGCAGCACTTCCGCCAAGACCGTGCGCGCGGCGCTTCAGCACGCCAAACAGGAAAATCCGGGTATCGGGCAGAACGTACATCTCGGCGGCGCGGCGCCGCCCCGTTTTGGCCAGCAACGACGTGGATTGCAGCAAAACGGTTCGCAGCAGGCCACCGAAGAGCAGGACCAGCCGTAGCGCCAACCGGACCGGAATTCGACTTCTACGGCAGGCGCTTTTTGAACTTAATGTCGATGCCAAACGTCCCGTTCTGATCGCGCAAGGCTACAACCGAGATGGTGCGGGTCACGCTGTATTCCACCTGAATCACCTGTTGCTGCGTGGAACTGACGTTCGAAACGTATGTTACGTTCAGATTCGGCGATACCTGTTGCTCCACGGTGACGCGCGCTGCAGCGTTCTGGCCGGAGCCGCTGGTACCAACGCCGGCCAAGCCCGGATCGACGCGAAATCTCGTGATGCCAAACAGCCGCTCCACGCGCCCGCCCAACTGGCTCGAAATCGCTTCCGAAAGCAGCGCCGAGGCGCCCGATGTCCCGCTCTGCGTGGCGCTGCCGGACCGCATCGAAGCTTCCGAAGTCGTCTGTCCCAGTGCCAGCAGTGTAATGATATCGTTGCCCGGTAAGGGCGGGTCGGAACGGTACGACATGCTCATCTTGCTGGCCGTTCCGCTGAAATTCAGCGTGACCTCGTATTGCTGAATGTTGGTTGTGGCTTCGACGTTGATCACCGGATCGAGCCGGAAGGGATTCGCGAAATTCAGGTCGCCGCGCGCCACCTTGTAGCGATTGTCGCGGAAATAGAGGTCGCCCGAGATCACGTGAATATGGCCCAGCAAAATGGGGTGTTCGGCGGTGCCGCGCACCCGCAGGCCGGCCTCGGCCTCCAGATGAGCGCCCGGCCATTCCATGCGGGAATCCGGCGTCGAGCTCGCTTCAACATCAAACTGAAGATTCCTTAAAAAGGAGGAGTTGCTCGGTCCGCTCGGGCTCGATGTCGAAACCAGCGAGCCCGCCGATTCGAGGCCCTGCGTGAGCGCGACGCGCTGAATCATCACTTTCCCGGTGAGCAGCCCCCCGTCGGGCGTTCCGGTCAGCCGCAAGGAGCCTCCAGCCAGCCAACTGATCCCTTCGGGATAGCGAATGCGCAGCCGGTCGGTCTTGGCCGTAATGTCGTAGCGCAAGGGCTTGTCTGAATAGTTCACTGTTCCGGAAAGCGCGAGGATTCCCCCTCCGGCCTCGCCCTTCAAGTCTTCGAAGAATAGACGGTTGGCATCGAAGACCAGATCGCCATTCAGATTGCTGAGTCCCGTGGGAAAGTCCGCCGAACGCGCTGAGACATTGTTCAGTTTTACGCGGCCCACGATGCGCGGCCGGTCCAGCGTGCCTTCGAATGACGCGTTGATGTCTGCGTGCCCTGCCATGTCCACGTCGGGGATATAACCGGTGAACAAGCGCAGATCGACGGAACCGTTCAGTTGCAGCGATACGGTGCGCCTCCCGGTAAACTGGATGGCCCCCTTCATTTCCGCATTGGTGTCAGCTCCCTTCAGCGCGGCGCTCTCGATTTTCAAGCTGTCTCGCGTGGAGGTGAGGTGAATGGGCCCCGAATTCTCGAGCTGAACCCCACTGTAGGCCAGCAGCAGGCGCGTGAAGTTTGCGTCAACCACCAGATTTTCGGGATGCTCGAGGTCGCCATTAACGCTGATATCGCCGTCCGCCGTTGCGTGCCCTTCAAACTTTTGCATGTGCAAAGCCGTAAGCACATAAGGATCGAGATTCATGTTTTTGACGGAAATTTTCCCGTTCAACGGGTGCGGATCGGAAAGTCCAAGCGTAACTCCTCCGCCGATGGCACCTTCGCTCATCGCCGAACTCAATTTCAGTTCAGCCACCTTTTCGTCCGAATGCAGGTCGGCCTCAAAACTCCCGATGACTTCGTTGCTGACCACAAGGTCGACAACGCGGAAACTGCCTTCCGCCTCCGGCTTGGTCGCGGGCCCGCTGGATTTCAGCCGGAAAGAAATCTGGCCTCCGAGCGGGAGATTGGCGGCGCGCACTCTTCGAAAATTGGCCAAGGGGAGGGAAGCTCCAACCAGATCGAGGCTCAGCCATTGATCGCCGTAGCGGTAGCCAGCCGTGCCCGTCACGATTCCGGCCCCGTGAGCCTTTTCGCTGCCCGGAGCGAAGAACCGCAGCTCGGCGTTCGAAAAGCGGACTTCATCCGGCGTGACGTTGAGTTGCCCGCGCAGACGATTGAACGGGACGGTGTATGCCTCTCCGTCCGCAACATCGAGCAGGCCCGTGAGCGATGGTTCCTGACGCGTGCCTCGTCCGTGAAACTGTCCCGTTACCAATCCTTTCAACGGGTAATTCCAGCCGGCGAGTTTTTGCAAACCCTCGATCGGCACTTGTTCCAGGTTGAGCTCACTCGTCCACTGGCAATCCGGGCAAAACTCCCAGTCTTTCAACTCCAGGTGGCCCTCCATCCCGGCCTGCGTCTCACCCCGCACGGCGTGGCCCTGCGAGACGACCAGTTCGTGCGGTGAGTAGGTCAGGTCGCCGTCGATCGTGTCGAGCCGAAAATCCGCATAACGGACCCTCTCCCCGCGGACGTGGCCTTGAAACGTCGGGCCTTCCGAAGGACCGGTGATTTTGCCGGTCCACTGAACTGCGCCGTGTATCGGTACTGCGGCTTCCGGCGTGCCCGCTTTGTCTCCCGCGAGGGCGTGGATGAAATCGTCCCACGCTTCCAACGAGCCGACATCGAGCTTCACGTCCAAAGCGGTGTTCTTCGGATCCAGCGCGCCGGTGAACGAGCCGCGTGAGGTCGGGGTCTCAAACTCCCCTTGCGTCAGCTCCAGCAGGTCACGCTCGTAGCGGTAGCGGAGCTTCCAGTCCCCGGTGACCGGTATCCGACCGGACGGAACCTCATCCGGCTCTTCCCAGTGCATTGTGGCCGAGAGCTCGAAATCGCGGAAATTCTCACGCCAGGTTTCCACGGTATCGGCGGAGATGACCGAATCCCAGTGCAGCTGATCCACGGGAAACCCGAGGTGGTCGATCGCTCGTGAAACCTCAGCGAGCCGGATACCTTGAATCCTTGTTTGCGCCTTAAACTGCAATCCCTCATAGCGCATCGTGATGCGGCCCTTCAAGCTTCCGCCGAGTGCATACGCCGCGAAATCTGGCAGCACCACTCCTTTCGGCTCCAGCACATAGCTCGAGCGGCTGCTCAGGTTTGCCGAGTGAAAATCCAAGAAGCCGAGCGTGACGTTGTCTCCGGCGTAGCTGCCCTTACCGAGGATCTGCCCGTCAGCAAAGGTGCCTTCGCCTCGCAGGTCGATGCGCCCCAAAGGCACTTCGGGCGTTCGAAACGCCTCGCGGATGTCCAGGAGGTCCAGCCAAGCGCGATAGCGGTAAGTCCATTGTGGCGAGGAGAGGTCCTTGGTTTCTGCTTGCAGGTCCACGTGCGATCGCCCGACATCCACGACGGCTTGTTCGACTGTGAAACCGTCGCGGTTCAGCCGGAGTTTTGCCGATAGGTTAGCGGGCACCGGCACATCCCGCCGGCGTGCCAGTTCGATGGACTGCCAGTCCAAGTTCCCAACGTACAGCGGGCGATCGGGCGCGCCACCCAGATCGACGGTGAATTGGAGTTCTCCGCCCTCGAGCGCGACCAGCTTCTTCACGTCGTTGTACAGAATCCATCCATCCTTAATTTCCACATGGTGCACGCGAAGTGCAAGCAGCCTCTCCTGCAAAGGCTGATTCGGCGCCGGTGTCAAAGCCAGCTTCGGCAGGTTACTTGTGCCATCCTTTTCGACGCGAAGGTGCAGGCGCGGCTGCTCCAGAATTAAATCGTTCAGCCCCACCCGCCTGCCCCAAAACGAGTCGATCCGCAGGCCCACGCGTGCTTGTTCGACGCTGAACAAAGGTTCCGTGTCGGCTGGTTCCTTACCATGCACAACCATTCCACGGATCGTGGCGTTCAGCGAGAACCAGCCGACCGAGACCGTCCGGATCTCCACGCGCGCTCCCGTGAGCACCTCGACGCGATGGATGAGAATCCGCCGGAGCACGGGGTTTGCCAGGCCACTGCCCACCGCGATGACCACGAGCGCCAAGGCCATCAGCGTCCAGATGCCGAGCACCCACAACAGGTGCTCGAGCCACAGGATCCTCCGCCAGCGCGATTCCTTGGTCATTTCGAGTCCTCGCCCAGCAGATTGTCGACACGAACTCTGATGCGGCTTTCTTTCAACCATTTGTCCGCTTGTACGTTGATGGCCCGCTGCACCAGCGCTTCCTGAATGAAATCGTGGGCCGCTTCGATTGTGGGTGGCGTTTGTCCGCGTGATTCTGCGCGCGGAACCACCCTGGTTTTGTAGTAATCGTCGATCGCCGGCTCGTCGATCTGAATCGAAGGCCGAAAGCGCGTGTCAAGGTAGTTGCTCAAATATAACTGCGATTTCAGCATGTGCAGGATGTCTTCGTCGGTCAGCCCGCTTTGTTTTTTTCGCTCTTCGAATGCTTCCGGGCTCGAAAACGACCGCTTCAGCCGCCGCAGGCTGCGGTCAACGTCCTCCTCGGAAGGCTGCGGGAACAGTGCCGCTTTGGCTTCGTTGCGCACAATCCACTGGTCAATCAAGCGGTCCAGAATCTCTTTGTCGCTTTCTGCCTTGCCGTCCACAAACTGCTGGTAGCGGCTCAGCTCGCGAACGTCGCTCAGCAGGATGATGTCGTTTTCAACCCTTGCCACCATCCGGTCGAGCAGCTGCTGTGCGGCGAGCCACGGCGTTGCGACCAGGAGAAGCGCCACGGCCGCAAGACTTGTCAGAGGGATGCGCATCAGAAACTCGACCCCAGATTGAAGAATATCTGCAACTTCGGCAATCTCGCACCTTCCTGGCAAAGCACCGCCGCACTCCTGCAGGGAATTACGAATTCCGCGCGATTAATTTCGTAGCCGAGATCAATGCGAATCGGGCCGACGGGCGTTGCATAACGCAAGCCGAATCCAATGGTGTGCGAGAAATAGTTCAATTCATTGGTGCAATTGTAAATGCACCTTGTCGGATTGAATCTCCCCGGTAACTGGCCCGGGTATGCCGTCACGAAGAGCGGTTTCGGGGGAGCCCAGCGCAACGTAATTCGGTTGACGCGGCTGTAAACGTTCCCACCATCGTAGAAAAGTGCGCCCCCAATCTTCGTCCCGGCGTACGGAACTCTCAGGGGAAAGCGCAGCTCCTGGTTCAGGATGAGCGTTGCTTGGCCGC
>Ga0306926_10006719_pt1 | contig 12380 bp, 9 predicted proteins | sample flu12Cox44000178_FD_203759 | JGI IMG/M metagenome (GOLD analysis project Ga0306926, IMG submission 203759) | Lab enrichment of tropical soil microbial communities from Luquillo Experimental Forest, Puerto Rico - flux8day.12C.oxic.44.000.178 (v2)... | ecosystem: Environmental > Terrestrial > Soil... | reverse complement strand
AAGCGAGTGGCGTACTTGCCTGCGTTCTGGCCGAGCATTGCCAGCAGGCGTTCGGCGGCGCGGGTCTTTTCTGAGGAATTGATGCGCCTGCGGGCGCGGTCGAGGGCAACCGCGAAGCGTTCGTCGTCGACCGGCTTCAAAAGATAATCCAGCGCATGCACCTCGAATGCGCGCAGCGCGTGCTGCTCGTAGGCGGTCAGGAAGATGACGCAGGGCACGTCTTCTTTGGGCAGCGTGCGGAGCACGTCGAAGCCATCCATGCCTGGCATCTGCACATCGAGAAAGACGACATCGGGCGTGAGCTCGAGAATTTTCTCGATCGCAGAGGACCCGTCAGCGCACTCGCCGACGATTTCAACATCCTGAAATTTCTGGAGGCGCAGGAGAACGCCGCGGCGAGCGAGCGGTTCGTCGTCTACGATCAGTGCGCGCACAGCGCTTCCTCGGGCTCTGACAGCTGAAGCTGGGCTTGGCGGAAAGGTACTTCGACGGTAACCTCGCAGCCGCCGTCGGCTGGCCATTCCAATTCAAACGTGTGGTCGCCGGCGTAGAGCGTCTTGAGGCGCTCAGCAGTGTTGCTCAGGCCAATGCCGTTCGCGGACAAATCTTTCAATGCAACCTTCACGCGATGAGCGCCGGTGTTGTGCACGACGATGCGCAGGTGGTCGCTGTGCACATCGCCCTGAATGCGGATGGAGCCACCTTCGAGGCGTGGAGCAATGCCATGGCGCACTGCGTTCTCGACCAGAGGCTGCAAGAGCATGCTCGGGACGAGCGCATCGAGCGTTTCGGGGGCAATCGACATCTCGACGCGCAGGCGGCGACCGAGGCGGGTTTGCTCGATAGCAAGGTAACGTTCGGTGAAGGCGATCTCCTGCGCGAGCGGTACTTCGGAAACGACTTCCTCATTCAGGCTGGTGCGCAGCAAGTCACCGATCTGCGAAAGCATTCGGGTGGCGGCGGGTGCGTCACCTTCGAGGATGAGCGTTGACACTGCGTTCAGCGAGTTAAAAAGAAAGTGTGGATTGAGTTGGTGGCGCAGGGCGCTCAACTTGGCGTCGCGGACGTCGGCTTCTGCGCGCAGCAGACGTTCGCGCTCCCGCGCGGACTGCTGCCACTGCTTAATGCTGAAGTAAAGGCTGCACCACAAGAAAAGGACAACCGCTGTTTGGATCGAGTTCACCAGCCAGTCCGCCCATTGCATGGGGTGTAGCTGAGGGACCGCGATCTCACAGCCAGCCCCAGCGAGAGCTCCTGCCAGAAGAGACCAGGCGAAGGCGCGTGTCTCGAGATCGATCCATGACAAACCGCGTTTTTGCAGAGACCGGCAAATCGGGCGAAGAAAAAAGCTCGCGATGAACATCGCCAGAACGCAGGCCGTGTTCACGGCCCACATCCCAGGCTTTTTCAGCTCGGGCAAAATTGCGACGAGCATCAGCAGGTAGAAAAAGATCCAGCCACCGATCTGGAGGGGCCAGAAAGTGGGGAAGCCGAATTCATCCCGCCGGAACACGACTCGTATTCTAGCCGACTTACAGCCAGTTGCATCTGCGGCTGGCCGCGCCAAACCCTCGGTTCATCGCATGAACTCGGCTGCTGAAGGACTCACTGATCCGGTATCCCCGCAGTGGGGGTAAGGTGTGCCTCGTGGCCGCAAGCCAGGCGGCGATGAGAGGGGCCTATGAAGCCAACGAACAGAACCGGAATCATCGATTTGCAATCTAGATCAGGCGCAGAGTGGTCGCTGTCCGGCATGCCGGCCGCTGAGCCGGTTACTGAGCCAGTTCCCGAGAAAGAGCGCATCGTCAGCATCGACGTGCTGCGCGGGTTTGCGCTGCTGGGCATCTTGCCGATGAACATCCAGTATTTCTCGATGATCTCGGCGGCTTACATGAATCCGACCATGTATGGCGATCTGCACGGAGCGAACTTATGGATCTGGGTGTTGAGCCACGTGCTCGCCGATGAAAAGTTCATGGCGATTTTTTCGATGCTATTCGGAGCCGGCATTCTGCTGATGACCAGCCGCATCGAAGCGGCGGGCATGCGCTCAGCGCCTCTGCATTACCGGCGCATGGCATGGTTGACTCTGTTCGGGCTGGCGCACGCATACTTGCTGTGGAGCGGCGACATCCTGTTCACCTACGGTATGTGCGGGATGGTGGTGTACCTGTGCCGCAAATGGAAGCCGCGCCAGTTACTCATCGCCGGATTGCTGACGCTGGCGGTGGCGCCGGCGATTCTGACGGGGGAAGGCATCTGGTCACGCCATTGGACCGCGAAGCAGGTGCAAACGGCGAGCGAGCAGTTGTGGGCGCCGACGCCGGCAATGGTCGCGAACGAAATCGCTGCGTATCGAGGAAGCTGGACGCAACAGATGCGCGTGCGCGCCGAGGACTCGGCGCAAATGCTGAGTGTGTACTTCGTGCTGTTCACCTTCTGGCGGGCGGCGGGCCTTATGCTGGTCGGAATGGCGCTCTTCCAGTGGGGAGTGTTTCGCGCGCGCCTGCGGCGGCCCGATTACTGGACGATGGTCTTCGCGGCGGCGTGCGTCGGGATCCCGCTCACGCTCTACGGAACGGTGCGTGACTTCGCGGCGGGCTGGGAGTTCCGCTATTCGTTTTTTTACGGACTGCAATTCAACTACTGGGCGAGCCTGCTGGTGTGCATGGGTTGGGTCGGGGCGGTCATGTTGGCCTGCCAGTCTGCGCGCTTGATTCCAGTGACGCGACGGTTAGCAGCGGTGGGGCGAATGGCGTTTACGAACTACATTCTGCAGACCCTGATTTGCACGACTCTGTTTTACGGGCATGGGTTCGGGCTGTTCGGCAAAGTCGAGCGGCTCGGGCAGTTGGCAATTGTGCTGATAATTTGGGGGGTGCAACTGATCCTGTCGCCAATCTGGTTGCGACACTTTTCGTTTGGTCCGCTGGAGTGGATGTGGAGGTCGCTGACTTACTGGACGTGGGAGCCGTTCACTCGGGAGCGAATGGCACGCATCTCAGCGGGGCAGCCGGTTCTGGGCGGGGACTCGGCATAGATGCAGACTCGGCCGCGCAATCACGGGAAAGTTCCCGCGAACGATGCGGTGCTGTGATCGAGGACGGGAAGCGTGAGGCCAGGGCGGGCGGCGATTTCGAACAGCCCGTCGCGATAGACGGAGTTCCATCCCAACCCGCGCAGCGGGGACGCGATGGGCGAGTTTCTCGGGAAAAGCACAATATCTGTGCGATAGGTTTCTAACGTTTCGCGCCAACCGGGCGCAGCTTGATAAAAACGGAAAGTCCGCTCTACCCAGTCGTCGGGATAAGCGACTTCATAGCGACTGTCGATGGAAACCTTCACCGCCGGATACAACTTCCACGAAACATATGCTCCGCTGCGAAACGGCGTCATTACGTTGCCATGAAACTGGTTGGCCGCGAGATAGTCGACTGCCCCGACCGGATAGAGCGGAAGGGCAGCGGACTGCGGGACTTCAATCTTCCAGAATTGCCCTCGGACGGCGACGGTGAGGCATGCTGCGATGGCGAGGGTCCAGGCCAGCGCGACAAAGCGGGCGCGTTTCTGGGTGAAGCGTAGGAGCCATTGGCCGGCGGGCGTTGCTTGAAAACTCGCGGGAGCGTAGCACAGCCACGTGATGGCAAAAAACGGAAGCATCTTGCGGTGGAGGAGCGCCTCGAAAGCACTGGCAGTGAGCAGAAGCACGCCCGGAGCGCGGAGCGTTTTTTGCTGGGCGATGGTGTAGAGCCAGATCGAGGTTGCGATCGCGAAGGCAAGCACGATGCTCCATTGCAGAGACCAGAGCGGTCCCCACTCCGGGATGCGAGGACGCGCCATGGTGAGGGCGCGAGCGAGATAGTCGAGATACCGTACTCCGTAGGGATTGAGAAAGACCTCGAGCGTCATCCCGTTGAGAGCGAGTAGTGCGCTGCCGATCGGTTGACGGGCGATGGCCTGCTCCAATGCAAATAGAGCGACGAACCCCAGCCCCACGACGAATCCGCCGTGCAGGTTCACCCAGAGCGGAAAGATCAGCAGCCACAGCCAGAGCCAGCCAGCGTGACCGCGCCGCGCGCTCTCGAGTGCGCACAACAGCGCGGCCGTGAACAGGAAGGAATACGCTTGCGCGCGCACGGCGGGCAGAAAACCGAGGAAGAGCAGATGAATGCTGAGGGGGGCGAGAAATCCGAGCAGGGCAATGCTTGCGCCCCGCATCTGGGCAACTCGCATGGTGAGCAGCAGGCTGCCGAATGCAGCGGTGAATTTCAGTAGCAGCAGGCCCGCTCCGCCCATCCATCGGCCGACGAAGAGCGCGAGGACGCCGGCGCCCCATTCGTGATCGAGCATCGGATGCACAGTGGGCACGTAGGAGAAAGGATCCTGCGTGAGCAGGTGTCCTGCGGTGAGGCTGGCGCGGATGAGGTTCATCTGGTGCCAGAGGTCGATGTCCACAAAGTTGAAGGCGATCTGGGCGAGGAGGAGAGCGCTGCAGCCGAGGTAGACCAAGAACATGTGAAGGCGGCTGGCCTGGGGTGGTGAGGAGCTTCTGCCCAACACTTTGCCGGGAAGCGCGGGGCTGCTCACGGCTTCGAGGCGAACCGGGCGGGATGCGAAGTGGAGGATTGGGTTGGCACTGTGGCTTGTTTGGAAGAAGCAGGCGAGTATAGCGCACCGGATTCCACGCGAACGTTGCCTTTTCGCTCCCGGGAGTGACAGAAGGATCAAGTGCCGGGCGCAGTTCCGCGGAGCCGTCGAGTCGGGGCTACCATGCCTGGCGAGCCAAGCTTTTCAAACGTTTAGGCGGTAACCTCGGTAACGTTGGCCCCCGGTTGGGGGCGTGCTACGCTCCCGGAGAAGCTCTGAAATGAGCAGTTTATGAGGTATCTCCGTGCGCTGGACAGCCCTTCTCTTGGTTCCAGTCTGTGCGGCGGCTTGGGCGCAGGGCGCCAAACCGCATGCTTCGAAGTCCACGTCTGCCAAGTCGTCGAAGGCGTCTCATTCGGCGAAGACGTTACCGCTCACCACGGCGTCGGTGGGTGCGCAACTTCGCTTTGAGAGCGCGATGGAGGCCCTCGAGCGGCTGCGGCGCAGCGAGGCGGTCGACGAACTGCGCGCGGTGGTGAAGCGCGATCCCAAGTGTGCGCAGGGCTGGATGATGCTCGCGCACTTGACGCACGATCCCGATGAGCAAGTGAATGCACGGGCCCGCGCCGAACAACTGGCGCCAAAGGTTACGCCTGGGGAAAAGCTCCTGATCAAGTGGCTGGCCGGCGTGCAGGAAGACAACTACGTGCCCGCGATCACGGCAATGAATGATCTGCTGGCGAAGTATCCCGAAGATCACCGGCTGGCGTTTCTGGCAGGGCGATGGTTGCTGCAGCAGCGGCGGTACGGGCAAGCGACGTATGTGCTGGAGCGGGCAGTGTCGCTGCATGCGGATTATCCGGCGGCTCTGAACGAGCTGGCATACTCCTACGCCTACAGTGGGAGCGTCGACAAAGCGTTTGCGCTAATGGATCGCTATGTTCAACTCGAGCCGAACGAGCCGAACGCCTATGACTCGTATGGCGAGATTCTGCGCGCGGCGGGGCGGTTCGATGAGGCGCTGGCGAAGTACCGGATGTCAATCCAGATCGATTCGAGTTTTGGCTCGGAGCTGGGGCTAGCGGACACGCTCGCGGTGATGGGCAGGGAAGCAGAAGCTCGGGACGCTTACACGAAAGCAGAGATGTTTGCCCCCAGCGAGAGCGACCGGGTGAACTATGAATTGCAGTCGGCGGTGACGTACATCCGCGAGAAGAATCACGACCAGGTAGACCGGTCGTTGCATCTGGTCGCGAAGCATGCGCACGCCGTAGGGCTCGGCAAGCTGGAGGCGGAAGTAAACCGCATCATGGCGATCAGCGCGCCGGATTACAAAGACGCTACCCACCACGTGAAGGCTGCCGAGCATGCGCTCAACGAGGGGCACGCGATGTCGAAGAGCGACCGCGAAGACGAGCGCTCGTTAGTGCTGGCAGCGATGGCGGAGAAGGCCGCGGAGAACAGGCAGATGGATCTAGCCGCGAAGACCGTGCGGGAACTGGAGACCATGGCAGCGGCAAGCCGCAGCCACACCGTGCAGGTCGCATATCACGAAGCGGCCGGCGCCGTCCTGTGCGAAGAAGGCAAGTACGCAGAAGCGATTCCGCACCTGGAGGAAGATAAGGAGAATCCAGGATCGATGCTTCTGTTGTGGAAGGCATACAAGAAAACTGGAGCCAGCGAGGATGCCCGGCTGATGGGCGCGAAGCTGGCCAACCTGAACGAGCCCACCGTCGAGCAGGCGCTGGTCGTACCCACGTTCCGGAACACGCTGGCGGACGAGCAACAGCAAGCGGCGAAATAGGAGGCTGTCCCCGAAGGCATGGCGCGCATACCCCTTTTCCGGCGGCAGTCCGAGGAAGAAATTCCTCCGAAGTTCGTCAGTTACACGGCGGCGCTCTCACTCGAGGGCTTGCAGGTGGGCGTGGACAACCTGCGGCACGACGTATATCTCAGCCCAAAATTTACCGAAATAACGCGGGCCCATATTGCGCGTGCGGTGGCGCGGCATGGCGAAGTGGAAGGGTTGCTGGCGGCGGAGCGCTCGACCGTCAGCGCACAGAGTCATGCGTTTCTGAACCGGCTGGCTGCCCCGGTGAAGGGGCCCGCTGCGAAAGCGGAGTCAGCCGATCTGAAAGACGTGCTGACGGAATTGCACGTTGCCGCGCTGAATCGCGCGAAAGCAGAAAACAAGATTTCGGTGGATCTGCTGGCGCGGCTGGCGGTCCTCAAGTTTCTGCGAGCGGAATTGCAAACGCAATACGGCCAGGTGCTGGAACGCTGCCGCATGATGCTCAAGAACTATGAAGGCGTGCGCGCGGCACAGAAGGCGATGGAGTACCGGGAGCGGGTGGCATCGTTCCAGGTGCGCAAAAAGATCATCCTGCGGAAGACCGGGCAGGAGTTGTTTCTGCTGCTGCGCGATATGGAGAAAGAAACCATTGCGCGCACGCGGCGATCGCGCTTCGGCTCAGACAACGAAGGCCACCAGTTACTGATTAATTATCTGATCTTTTCTGACGACGGGCGCGACGACTTCCTGAATGCCGAACACTACGTGATGCTGGGCAACTGGGAGCGCGATCCAGACCGCTTCGTGCGTATGCGGGAGATCGTTTGCCAGTTCGTGCGGTCGCTCACGCTCGAGGCCCAGAACAGCGAAGACTCGGTGCTTGATGGCTGGCTGAGCGCCCCGGAAAATGCGCACGAGATGGTAGGCGCGGGTACGCCCGACGAATCGACGCCGGAAGGCCGATCGCAGAAAACGCGGTTGGGGAGCCTGGTGCGGCTACTCGAAGACGAATCCGTGATGGAGTTTGTGATCGCGTCGTACGAAGTAGTGCCGCTGCTCTCCGAATATGCGGCGCGCATCAATCCGCAGCAGCTGAAAAATGCCTTGGTGTCGCGGGCGGAATGCGATCGCGTGGAGCGCATGATTCAGGAGGGCGGCAAGCTTTCGCCCCATAGTTTGTATGCGGCGGTTGCAAAAGTTGCGGGCTGCCGGGGCGCGGATCGGGCAAAGGTGGCAGGACGGTTCCTGCGGGACTTTATCCGCTATCACCGGGACATGCGGCGGCTGGAAGTGCTGAATGGCACGCTCGATAGCGTAAACCTGATCGCGAACGAAAAGCTGCGCGAGCTTTCAGCAGTGAACGGAACCCTGTACGAATTCCTGCTGCCGGAGGAACAGAAGCCGGCGGAAGATAAAGTGCGCGGGCACGTGATTATCAAAGCCGACATCCGCGATTCGTCGAGGGTGACGCAGTCGCTCATGGATCAAGGGTTGAATCCGGCGTCGTATTTCAGCCTGAACTTCTACGAGCCCGTGAATAAGCTACTCGCGAAGTATGAGGCGAGCAAGGTGTTTCTGGAGGGCGATGCGATCATCCTGGCGTTACAGGAGAAAGAGAACGAACAGGGATTTGCAGTGGGCCGGGCGTGCGTGCTGGCGCGCGAGATGGTCGACATCGTGCGCGGGTACAACGAACTGGGAACGAAGTCGGGCTTGCCGCCGCTTGAGCTGGGTGTCGGGATCGCTTATCAGGAGTCGGCGCCGCTTTACCTGATGGACGGGGAGAAGCGGATCATGATCTCGGAGGCACTGAACTTGAGCGACCGGCTGTCGTCGTGCAACAAGCGCGCGCGGAAGGCGATTGAGCCATTGGGCAGCCCGTTTCACGTGTATGCCTTTCAGACCATCAGCGATGCGGATGCGGGCGAGAACGCGGACGACTTCATGATGTCGTTCAACGTGGGTGGCATCCGGATGAATGAGGAAGCATTCGAGAAGCTGAAGCTGGAGGTTTCGCTGAAGCCGGAGAACTTGCCCCTGCCGGCGCTGTGGGGCAAAGAGGAATACAAGCTATACAGCGCGCTGGTTACGGTGGGGAACGATATCTTCCGCAAGATCGTGGTGCGGGAGAGCCACATCGCGCACATCGAGGCGCGCACGTTCTCGCTGCAGAAGTGGGGCGACCGGCGGTATTTCGAGGTGTGCACCGAGGCGGCGATTTACGAGATGGTCGAGGAGCATAAAGCGGCGGTGGCGGGACGGTAGGGCTCGGGGCTGAAGCCCCGTATTCTGTTGTTCCTGTACGCGGCCCTGAAGGGCCGCTCTGCCACGGTTGTGCCTGCAGCTTACGTGGACTTGGGCTGCAAAAGGCTTAACCCTAGGCAGCTTCGCTCATCTCGAAGTGCGTTGCTGGTGCCGGAGCGAAGCCGATTCCTCTCTTCGGTCGGAATGACAATCCCAAATAGTTGGGGACTTCTTTCGTGTTAAGGCAGCGTGATGCGGACGATCTCGCCTTTGGGGCCGACGGCGATTGCTTCGCGTGGCCCGACTGGACTGAGCGCGTTTAGGGTTGTCGACAAGCTGCGGCCGGTGGAAGGGCCTTTGACATCGCCCGCGATCGAATGAGTGGCGCCTACGGCCAGGAAGTCTTCGGAGTGTGGGTCCGTAAATCCAATTGCAGAAAAATAGAATTGCGGATGCGCTGGGAGGAGCTGCCAGGTCGCTCCACCGTCGTTGGTCGTGGCTAAGTTCGGGCCATCGGCGTCGGGGTGCTGGTAGTCGCCGCCTGCGATGAGGCCGTGTTGTCCATCACGAAAGGCGATCGAGAAGATTCCAGAAGAATCATTGCCGTGAGCGAGCGGGGTTTCTGCGACCGCCCAAGAGCGGCCACGATCGGTTGAGCGGAAGACGCGGGCGGCGGGGCCGCCGGTGGCAAACCAGACGTTGTTCTCTCCCTGAACGGTAATGCAGGTGCCGCTGGCGGCGAAGGCACCTTCGTGTGGGAGGGCCTCCGGACGCTGCTTCGCGGACAGCGCAGTCCAATGGGCGCCGCCGTCATCGGTGGTGAGTAATTCGAAACGGCCATCGACCGGGTCGCCCACGGCGATCCCATGATTGCGATCCCAGAAGGCGAAGCAGTCGTAGAAGCCTTGCGGATCGGTGTTGGTGAATTGAAGCAACCAGTGCTGGCCGGCGTCGGTGGTTTTGTAGATGCAGGATTGCTCGCCGGGTCCGGCAGCGAGCAGGTACGCTTCATCGGCGCTGAAGGATTCGACGTCGCGGAAGTCGAGTTTTTCTGCGCCGGGGACTTGGGCGGGAATCCAGGTCTTGCCGGTGTCAGTGGTGCGGAGATACGTGCCCTGGGTGCCACTAGCCCATACAACGCTGGCGGAGACGGCGCTCACGCCGCGCAGGTTTTCGGTGGTGTGGCTGTCGAGCGAAGTGACCGTTTGGGCGATAGCGAGGGTGGTATATAGGGTCAGAAGGAGGCCTAGCCGGGGCATGGGGGATTGTCGCATGTGTGCGGGCAAAGACCCTAAACGCAGAGACGCGGAGGTTTCGCGGAGTTCGCGGAGAAACTCAACGGAAGCTTGCTTAGAGGCCTTGATAACAGAGACCACTAGCGCTTTTCAGGTGTCTGACCAACGCCTTCTTGTTTCTGTTCGGTCTTGCGCATGTCGAATTTCCAGGCCGGAATGCATTCGTAGTAACCGACGCGGTGGGTCACATCCGAGTTGCGATTTTCGCGGGCCACCACGTACGTGCGCATCGTCAGGCAGGTGACGTGGGTGTCCCCTGTGTCAAACTTGGAGAGGGAGCGCACATCGCTGGATTGCAACACGCCAGAACCGTCGAGCCGCAGGATGGAGGCGTCGTCTCCGCTGAAAGTGGAGTCGAATTTCGGCGAGTGAGAAGTTTGCGCGAAGCTGGCCGCAGGCGCGGTGAGCAGGAGTACTGCGACGATCATGAGAAGGAGGGTCGTGAGCCGCATAAACCACCTCCGCTGGGGATTATAGCCCCTTTCTGCCGGCTCAGAACGAATTCGCAGGCGATGGTAACTTGGGAGAGTAGTTGGGAATCAACAATACATCGATCAATTGTGTGGTTTCCTGGAGGAAGCATGAGTCTTATTAAGTGCACTTCGATTCTTGCCTTGGCTTCGCTGCTCACAGTTCGTAGTTTTGGACAAACGCTGACAGCGGCGGCGGCCGCGGACTTGCAAGCCGTAATGCCGGAGTTGGTCGAGCAATATCAGAAGCAGAGCGGGAAGACGGTGCAGGTGGTCTACGGATCGTCGGGAAACTTCTATCAGCAGATCCAGAACGGCGCGCCATTTGATGTTTTCTTTTCGGCGAACCTGGACTACGCGAAGAAACTGGAGGCGGCGGGGCTAGCTGAGCCCGGTTCGTTATACGAGTACGCAACGGGAAAGATAGTGCTGTGGGTGGCGAAAGACTCGACCGCTGATTTGAAAGATGGCTTGCGAGCTTTGGAAAGCGCGTCGGTGAGGAAGATTTCGATTGCGAATCCGGAGCACGCTCCATACGGGCAAGCCGCCGTTGCGGCGATGCAGAAGGCGGGCGTCTACGAACAGGTCAAGGCCAAGCTGGTACTGGGAGAGAACATCTCGCAGGCGGCGTCGTTTGTGGTAAGCGGTGCGGCTGACGCGGGGATCGTCGCGCTGTCGCTGGCGTTGTCGCCGAACATGAAAGACAAAGGAAGATACGCGGAGGTTCCCGCGGACAGTTATCCAGCGATCGAGCAGGGGTGCGTGATCGTGAAAACGTCGAAGAAGAAAGACGATGCACGCGCGTTCCTGGAGTTTATGAAATCCGGGGCGGCGGCCGAGTTGATGAAGAGATACGGGTTTGGTGTTCCCGCCGCGAAGACGCCTTAACAACGGTCGGACTGCGCGCGCGGTGAAACTACAAGCGTTCGGCGACGACGCGCAGAATGCGGGCTGTCATCTCCGGATCCTTGCGGAAGGTCTCTGTGAGGCAGTTCGCGCACTGCAACAGAGTGCGCCCGTGGTCGTCCTTCAGCACGAACTGCGGTGGCTGGTCGCAGCCATCGCAGTGGTTGGGATGCGCGCTGCTCCAGCGCTCAATGTCTGAGTAATGACGCGGCTCCGCAAAACCCGCCTTTGGAGCCGTCGATCCCGGACGAGAACTCATAAAGTACGATCCATCGAAAATTTGGCCCGTGAACCGGTCCAGGGAAGCACCCGGCTCGTGTGGCTAGGATGCCGGCTCGGCAGGGGAAGGGAAGAGAAAAACCGTGGCGGCACAAATTAAAAGAGCCAGATCCTCGGAGAAACACCCAGCCTAAACGAAGCTCGCGGGGAATGGGAGTTAGGCTTAGGTTATGAAAGGGTATATCCCATGCATTTACAAATTGCAACGGGCTAGAAGTGCGGACGAGCCACTGGATGAAATGGAATCATGACGACGACGGCGAGATCGACAGGGGTTCCGCTCCGAGTGGCGGGTTCGAATTGCCAGTGCGAAAGCGCCTCACAGGCATAGTGGTCCAGGCGATCGTCGACGCTGCGCAGGACCCTGACATCGGAGACCGAGCCATCCGCGCGGATTACGGCGCGTACGGCCACGGTGCCTGCAACGTTCTGCCGCATGAGTTCGAGCGGATAAGCGGGATCGACTTTATGCAGGGCGCGAGGCGCAGAGAGATCGGCGACGCTGCCTGAGTCGTGCAGTTCGGCAAAGCGCATGATCCAGCTACCACCGGCGGAATTTAAGTTCGGCATGTTGAGGGTCATGGAGTAGAACGGGCGGTCGCCGAATACTTTGCGTTCGAGCTCCGACGCCTGGGACGGCGCGCTAGCGCCGCGCGGGATAGATGGAGGCGGCGTGGCCTTTGCCATGAGTTGGGGATTCACGGTGTTGCGGCTATCGGCGTGGAAGCCTCCCCCGGTGGCGCTGGTCGCTGGGGAGGGCGGGTCGCTTACCTGGAGGCCGGCGGGTGCCCCGTGCAGGGAGAACTT
>Ga0306926_10006716_pt1 | contig 12381 bp, 9 predicted proteins | sample flu12Cox44000178_FD_203759 | JGI IMG/M metagenome (GOLD analysis project Ga0306926, IMG submission 203759) | Lab enrichment of tropical soil microbial communities from Luquillo Experimental Forest, Puerto Rico - flux8day.12C.oxic.44.000.178 (v2)... | ecosystem: Environmental > Terrestrial > Soil... | reverse complement strand
CGGCCGAGAACGGGAAGAACAGCGAATTCCCGATCCCGTAGGCGAAGAACAGCTTGGCCACCGAGTAGCACCGGTCGGCGGCGGTGATGCCCAGCACCTGGTGGGCGTAGCCCTCACAGACCCGGGCGATGCCGCCGTGCCGGTGCATCGCTGCCTTCGGGGTGCCGGTGGTGCCGGAGGTGTACAGCCAGAAGCCGGGGGAGTCGAACCACGTGTCGTAGGGGGCGGCCGGTCCCAGCCGCTGGCCCTCGGCCAGCACATCGGCCCAGGCGACAACCTCGCCCGCGGCCATGCCGTCCCGGCCGGCCGGGTCCTCCTCGCCGATCAGCACCAGGGTGTGCGCCTCCGGCGCCAGCCGGATGGCCTCCCGGGCGGCCCCGGCGAACTCGGCGGAGGCCACCACCACCCGGGCCCGGGTGTCGCGGAGCAGCTCGCCCAGCTCGGTCCCGTTGTACATGGTCGACACCGGGACCGCGATAGCTCCCAGCCGCAGCAGCGCGAGGAAAGTGACAACATGCTCCGGGCAGTCGGTGGCAGCGATCAGCACCCGTTCCTCGGGCCGGATCCCGAGCGAGGCCAGTCCGGCCGCGAAGACTGCCACCTGCCCCGCCAGCTCGGCGTAGCTGGCCGACCCGGCCGGCCCGGTGACCGCGGTGTGGTCGCCGCGGCCCGCTTCGACCTGCCGGTCAAGCAGGTAGACGCTGGCGTTGAAAGACTCGGCGGGCATGGTCGATCCCATCTGCCGGCAGGGCACGCTGGACATATCCTCTACACACCCCTGGCGTGCCGTCAATTACTTGTAGAATCCGGTCATGCCCGCCGCACCCGAAGGCCCAGCGGCTGGCCCGGCCCGGCCGGCCCGGCGCCCGGGGGGCGGGCCCGGCAGCGCGCGTTCGCTACTGCTGACAGTACTGGGGGAGTTCGTGCTGCCGTCAGCGGAACCGCCGTGGACCGCTACCCTGCTGCACGTGGCGCGCGGCCTCGGGCTGGCGGAGAAGTCGGCCCGGCAGGCACTTGCCCGGCTGGCCGCCGATGGCTGGATCACGCCAGGCCGGGCCGGCCGCCGGGTCCGGTGGGCGCTGACCCAGCCCGGCCACGAGCTGCTGGCCGAGGGCGCGGCCCGGATCTACTCGTTCGGCCGGGAGAATCCGCCGTGGGACGGGCGCTGGCTGGTGCTGATGGTGAGCGTGCCGGAGAGCCGGCGGCAGCTGCGCCACCGGCTGCGGACCAGGCTGACCTGGGCTGGCTTTGGCAGCCCGGTGCCCGGCGTCTGGCTCAGCCCGCAGCCGGCCCGGGAAGCGGAGGCTAAGCAGGTCATCCGGGAGCTGGGGCTGGCCGCCGAGACGTTCTCCTTCACCGGGCCATTCGCCGGCATCGGCAGCCAGCGGGCGATGGTCGAGCAGGCCTGGCACCTGGCGGAGCTGGCGGCCAGCTACCGGGAGTTCCTGGCCCGGTTCGCCGGGCTCCGGCCCGGGCCGGGGGACGGCACCCTGTTCGCGCAGATCCGGCTGGTGGATGCCTGGCGCCGGTTCCCGCTCGCCGATCCGGGGCTGCCGCCGGAACTGCTGCCGCCGGACTGGATCGGCGCCCGCGCGGCCGCTATCTTCGCTGGCCTGCACGCGACCTGGCAGCCGCCCGCCCGCGCCCGCTGGGCGGAGCTGGCAACCGCGGCCGGCTGACCGGCCCGGCGCGCCTTCTCATGCGCCCAGCCCGGGTGGCTCAGAAGCGCACGTACTCGTAGTCGAGCGGCTGGCCGTTGATGCCGTTACGGGGCGGGGCCAGCCAGGCGGCGATCTTGCCCGGCTCGTACACCGGCCGCATCAGCGACTGCACGTGCGCCTTGTCGGCCGGGGTGGGCAGCCAGCCCGGCTGTTCCCGTGCCCAGGTGGCGGCGCTCACCAGCTGGCCGCCCGGGGTGACATGGTGGCCGGCGAACATGCCGACCTTGCGGTTGAAGCCGACGTGCGGCAGGGCGAGCTGCCCGGTCACACCGTGGCTGGCTAGGATGCGGTTCCAGCGGGTGATGCCGGTCTGGCAGTCGGCGATGTACTGATCGCGCAGGTCGTGGTTGAGCGCGGCCAGCGCCGGCCGTTCTACCGCCACGATCTGCCCGTCCGCCACCTGCTCGACCGCGGTCACCTGGCCGGCCAGCACGTGGTCGTCGGCCCGGCGTTCCTCCTGCCAGCGGCCCTTCAGCCCGCTGGTGAAGTAGTTCGCGACGTTGCTGGAGGTCTCACCCCCGAACAGGTCCAGGCTGACGCTGTAATGGAAGTTCAGGTATTTCTGGATGACCGGGAGCGGGATCGCGCCCAGCGCTGCCACCTCATCGGTGTCGTGCGCGGCCATCAGCGCCGCGGTCCGCTCCACCACCCGGTCCACGCCGGTAGTGCCCACGAACATGTGGTGCGCCTCCTCCTTGAGCATGAACTCGCAGGTGCGCGACAGCGGGTCGAAAGCGCTCTCCTTCAGCGTGCCGAGCTGGTACTTCCCGTCCCGGTCGGTGAAGTAGGTGAACATGAAGAAGGACATCCAGTCCGGGGTCTCCTCATTGAAGGCGCCGAGGATGCGGGGCGAGTCCGCACTGCCCGAGTTGCGCAGCAGCAGCGCCTCCGCCTCGTCCCGGCCGGCCCGGCCGAAATAGGCGTGCAGCAGGTAGACCATCGCCCACAGGTGGCGGCCTTCTTCTACGTTGACCTGGAACAGGTTCCGCAGGTCATACAGGCTGGGGGCGGTCAGGCCGAGCCGCCGCTGCTGCTCGACCGAGGCCGGCTCGGTGTCACCCTGGACCACGATCAGCCGCTGCAGGCTGGACCGGTGCTCGCCAGGCACCTGCTGCCAGGCCGGCTCGCCCCGGTGCTGGCCGAAGGCGATCCGCCGGTCCGGGTTGCGCTCGGCCAGGAAGATGCCCCACCGGTAGTCCGGCAGCGCGACCCGGCCGAAGTTGGCCCATCCCTCGCGGCCGACCGCCACCGCGGTGCGCAGGTAGACATCCCGGTTCGGCAGCACCGGGCCCATCTCGCCCCACCAGTTCAGGAACGCGGGCTGCCACGACTCCAGCGCCCGCTGCAGCCGCCGGTCGCCCGCCAGGTCCACGTTGTTCGGGATCCGTTCGGAGTAGTCGATGGACATGTCAGGCTCGCTTCCGGTCGAACACAGCGGGCTGGCCGGTGCCGTAGCGGCGCAGCGCGCCCTCCGGGCCGGCCGCGTTCGGCCTGGTGAAAATCCAGTTCTGCCAGGCGGTGAGGCGGCCGAAGATCTTCGTCTCCAGGGTCTCCGGGCCGGGGAAGCGCAGGTTCGCCTCCATCCCGGTCAGCGCGTCGGGGCTGAGCGAGGCGCGCTCCTCCAGCGCGATCCGGACTTCGTCATCCCAGTCCAGGTCGTCCGGCGCGAACGTGACCAGGCCCAGCGCCAGCGCCTCGGCGGCCTCGATCGGCCGGCTGGTCTCCTGCTCCAGCTTGGCCAGCTGGCCCGGATCGGTATAGAACCGTGCGGCCAGCCGGGACAGGCCGCTCGCGGCCGGGTAGGCGCCGAAGTTCGCCGCGCTGAGCATGAGCTGGGCCGGCCCCACGCCGGCGGGTGCATCTTCTGGCAGGCCGTCCAGCATGTACTGGCGGTCGCAGGCAAGCGCCAGCTCCAGCAGCGGCCCGGCGAAGCAGCTGCCCGGCTCGATCAGCGCGATCAGGCTGCGGCTGGTCACATCGAGCCGTTTCAGCGTCCGTTTCAGCAGGTGCCGGATCTCCCCGGCCAGCCAGTCCTGGCCGATGCACCGCTCGATCAGCCGCTCGTAGCTGAGGACCGCGCCGATATCACCGCTGGTGGTGAACACCCAGGTGCCCAGCCCCGGCTCGTTGGTGCGCAGCCACAGGATCAGGTCGTCCAGTTCCCGGCCCATCGCCAGCGGCCAGCAGGCGGCACCCAGGGCGTGCAGGCCGGCGGCGTCTGGCGGGGCCTGCTCGGCGGGGCCGCGGACGGTGATGGTGACCTGCCCGGCGGCGCAGTCGATGGCGGCGCTGACGTGCTGGTAGCCGATCCCGGCAGCACTGATGCGCGGATCGAGCGGCGGCAGGGCCACCGGTGGCCCGCCAGCCAGCCGCCCGGACCTGGCTGCGGCGGCCTGCGCCCGCTCGTGCACGGTCTGGGCGAAACGGCTGGGCGGCGCCACCTCGTCGACCAGGTGCCAGGCACGCGCGGTCTGGCCGCGCACCCCCTCGGCGCGGGTGGCGAACACGTCGGCCAGATCCCGCCGGACGCCGCGCTTGTCCACCACCCGGGTCAGCCCGCCGGTGCCTGGCAGCACTGCCAGCAGCGGGACTTCCGGCAGCGACACGGCCGTCGAGCCGTCATCGACCAGGATGATCTCCTCGCAGGCCAGGGCCAGCTCGTACCCGCCGCCGGCGGCGGTCCCGTTCACCGCCGCCAGGTAGATCTGGCCGGAGTGCTCGGTGGCGTCCTCGATGGCGTTGCGGGTCTCGTTGGTGAACTTGCAGAAGTTCACCTTCCACCAGTGCTCGGACTGGGCCAGCATGCCGATGTTGGCACCAGCGCAGAACGCCTTGTCCAGCCCGCCGGTCAGGACCACGGCGCGCACCTGCGGGTGCTCGAACCGCAGCCGCTGCACCGCGTCGGCCAGTTCGATGTCCACGCCCAGGTCGTATGAGTTGAGCTTGAGCTGGTAGCCGGGCCGCAGGCCGCCGGACTCGTCGACCGCCAGCACGATCCGGGCGATCTCCCCGTCGGTTTCCAGCCGCAGGTGCCGGTAGCGGCTGGGATCGGTGCCGAACGACACCACGGGGACGCCGGGCATGGCAGGCCGCCTTCACGGTCCGGAGGGCTGTGCCTTCATTCTCAACATCTGCGTAGCGTGGCGTCAAGTTTCTGTAGCATGTTGCGGCGGCGAGCGCAGCCGGGAGAAGACCCGCAGCGCGTTCCCGGCCAGCACGGCGGCGAGCACCTCGTCGCCCAGGCCCAGCGCCGCCACCGCCCGGGCATTGCGGGCGATGCCCGGCACGCCCGGCCAGTCGGTCGCGAAGATGAACTTGCCCGCCAGCCGGCGCAGGCTGTACCGCGCGTAGTACTCGGGCAGCCGCTGCGGCGGCAGCCCGGACAGCTCGATCCAGACATTCTCGTGCAGCAGGGCCAGCGATGCCGCGGCGTCATACCACCAGCCGCGGCCGCCGTGCGCCAGCACGATGGTCAGCCCGGGAAAGTCGCGCAGCACTGGCAGCAGCAGGTCCGGCGTGGCGAGCGAGTTGTCGGCGCCAGGGAACGAACTGGTGCCGCAGTGCACCACCACCGGCAGGCCCTCGGTGGCGCAGAAATGGTAGGCCGGGTACAGCATCGGATCCGCTGCGCTCACCCCGGCGTGGACCGGATGCACCTTGAGCCCGACCGCGCCCAGCGCCACCTGGCGGGCGGCCTCATCCGCCACCGGGTAGTGCAGGTGCGGGTTGATGTTGGCGAGGAAGGCGAACCGGCCCGGGTTGTGCGTGATGATCGGCAGCAGCTCCTCGGCCGGCTGGATGCCGGTCACCTTCGGGCTGTACTCACACAGCAAGATGGCCCGGTCGGCGCCTTCGGCCGCCAGCAGCGCGTCGAAAGCGGCGGGGATGATCGTTCCCTCGCCGTCATAGACGTCCTGCCAGCTGGGCTGGCCGTACCGGACCGCCCAGTCCAGCCAGGCAGGCTTGAGTGTCGGCAGCCGGGCCGGGTGCAGGTGGGCGTCGATCAGCGGCAGGCCGTCCAGCATGGGACCCTCTCTCGGCGCCGGGACTCCTCCTGAGCCGACCCTAGCGGGGCGGATCGGCGCGCTCCCGGGACAGGCTGATCCCGGTGCCCACCGTGGCAGGTGGGCAGGCCGTCGGCCGCCGCGATAACGTCGCTGCCAGTGAGGAGCGGCGCCCGCCAGCAGGGTTCACCCTTGGTCGATGGGTCGACCTGAGGGCGCACCAGCCGCCGCCGGCCGGCCGGCGCCGGGCTGGGCGTACCCATCCCACTGCCCGTCCAGCCCGCCGTCACTCGGCCAGCGGGGGATAATCTGTCCGGCTCTGGCCGCAGCGAAGGGCCGCCGGCCAGGAGCAGTCCCGGCCGGCGGCCCCTGGCCCCCGGTGAGCCGGGTCCTACGAGCCGGCCCGTACCGGCTCGCTGGCGGCGGCCGATGGCACCGCGGCCATCGCCTGCTGCGCCCCGGCCAGATCCGCCCTGGTCACCCGGATCATCAGTGCCGAGATGATCAGCCCCAGCAGCGCGATCACGGCCGACACCAGGAACCCGCGGGAGAAGCCGAGCGCCAGGGCATGATCGTAGATCGCGGCCGGCAAGTGGCCGGCCGTGGCGGGCAACGGGTGCCCGGTCCGGGCCGCGGCCGCGGCCGCGGCCGTGACCTGGGACCGGATGCTGTTCGCCACCACGGTCCAGGCCACGGTGCCCAGCACGGCCAGCCCGAGCGCGCCGCCGACCTGCTGCCCGGTGTTGAGCAGGCTGGAGGCAAGGCCGGCGTCGCGATCCTCCACCTTGGACAAGGCGACAAGGGTGATCGGCATGAACAGCATGCCCAGGCCGGCGGCCGTGACCATCATCGGGCCAAGCAGGCCGCCGGAATACGTGCTGTGCTCGCTGATCCGCGACAGCCAGTACATGCCGCCGGCTGTGACCGCCGAGCCGGCCAGCAGCAACGGCCTGGCACCGATCCGGGGCACCAGCTGGGAACTGACCCCCGCCATGAGCATGATTACGCCCACCATCGGCAGGTAGGCCACCCCGGCCTTCAGCGCGCTGTAGCCCCACACCGTCTGCACGAACAGGCTCAGGAAGAAGAACATCCCGAACATCGCGGTACCCACGCAGAGCATGAGCAGGAGGGCGCCGGACCGGTTGCGGTTGCGGAAGATCCGCAGCGGCATCAGCGCGTGCTGGCTGCGCGCCTCGATCAGCACGAACGTGGCGAGCAGCAGCACGGCCGCGGACAGCGAGGTCACCACCTTCGTGTCGTGCCAGTGGGCGACACCGTTGGGGCTGGTGGCCGCGTTGGACAGGCCGTACACCAGGGCGACGAGCCCGAGCGTGCCGGTGATCGCGCCGGGCAGGTCGAACCTGCCGGGGTGCCGCTCGGACTCCGAGAAGGCGCGTGGCGCCAGCAGTGCGACAGCGATCCCGATCGGCACATTGACGAAGAACACCCACCGCCACGAGGCGTAGGTGGTGAGCAGGCCGCCCGCGATCAGGCCGACGGCGGCGCCGCCGATGCTCATCGCGGCGTAGACGCCCATGGCCCGGTTGCGCGGCGGGCCTTCCGGGAACGTGGTCGCGACCAGTGACAGCGCCGCCGGGGCGACGATGGCCCCGCCAACTCCCTGCAGGGCGCGGGCGGCCAGCAGCCAGGCCTGGCTGGTGGCAAAGCCGCCCAGCAGCGAGGCCAGCGAGAACACGATGATCCCGGCGATGAGCACCCGGCGCCTGCCGAGGATGTCGCCGGCTCGGCCACCCAGCAGCAGCAGGCCGCCGAAGGTGAGCGCGTAGGCGTTGACCACCCATTCCAGGCCGGATCCGGAGAACCCGAGCGCGTGCTGGATGTGGGGGAGGGCGACGTTCACGATGGTCGCGTCCAGCACCACCATCAGCTGCGCGGTAGCGATGACCAGCAGCGCCAGGCCGAGATTTGGGTGCCTGGGCCCGGTCCCCGGGGCACCTGCACCAGGCCGCCCGGTCAGGGGCTGTGCGGATGACATGACTTCTCCTTGTCGAAGGGCGTACGGTACCCAGCCGCGGCAGGTTATGCCGGGTAGGAAGTATGGATTGTCTGACGGACGGGCGGCGCGGTGCCGCCGCAGGCGCTGGCCCCGTTAACCGTCCACGCCGATAACCGGCGCGCCGACCAGGGCCCCGCTCACCTCCTCCCGGTCGCTGGCCGGGCCAGGCGGGCTGGCAGGCCCGGCGACTGATGCCGCGAGGATCTTGTGGATGAGGCCGAGCAGCTGGGCCCGCTCGTCGGCGTTCAGGGTCTGCCGCCAGGGCAGGTTGGCCAGGATCTCACCCTGCACCCGCTGCTGCAGGGCCAGGCCTGCCGGGGTGAGGGCGATCCGCTTGACCCGCCGGTCGGCCGGATCGCTTTCCCGGGTGGCCAGCCCGCGCTGCTCGAGCATGTCGGCGATGCTGGTCACAAAGGATGGGTCGCAGTGCATCCGCTGGCCGAGGTCCTTCATGGCCATCGGGCAGTCGAGCCGGTGCAGCGCCTTGAGGAAGACGCCCGGCACGCCCAGCCGGTGCGCGATGCCTTCCGCCCGCCCGACCAGGAGGCCGATCAGCTCCGCCAGGGCGTCGATGAGATCGCCGTCGAGCTGATCGGTGCTGTCCACAGCCACCTCTGTCGCCACCTGCCGGTCACATGTCTGAGATCCTCAATGGTTGAGCAACTCAACCATAAGCGGGCTCGGTTGACCGAGTCAACTCTTTACCGGGTCAATTCTTGACCAACTCAAGCTATCGGCTCAGTGACGGCAGCTCATCGGGCCGGGGACACGGCAGCAACCAGCGGCGGGTGCGCGGAGTCCTGTAAGTGACGGCCCGCCTGCGGGCGGCACCTTACCGGGGACTGGTGCAGCGGGCCCCGGTGCAGCGGGCCGGTGGGGCGGGACAGGAGGGGAGCGGTATGGCGGATGCACCGGCCGGTGGTGGTGCTGTGCAGGCGGCCCGGCGCGGCTTCCTGCGGGCAGCGGGTGCGGCGGCTGCCGCGGGCGTGCTCGCGGCGTGCACACAGGCGCGGAGCGGGCCGGCCCGGGCCCCGACCCGCCACCCGGCCCGCCTGCCCAGCCCTGCGGTCACCGCCCCGGCCACTGCCAGCCCGGCTGCGGCGGACTGGCAGGCGCTGCAACGCGGCCTGTCCACCCGCCGGCTGCTCCGGCCCGGGCAGGCCGGTTATCACGTCGCCCGGCTGCTGTTCGACCCGCGTTTCGACTACCTGCGGCCGGCCGGGGTCGCCTACTGTGCGACCCCGGCTGACGTGGCGCTCTGCCTGTCCTATGCGCGCAGGTTCGAGGTGCCGGTCGTGGCCAGGTCCGGCGGCCACAGCTACGGTGGCTGGTCCGGGACGGCCGGCCTGGTGGTGGATGTGACCTCGATGCACTCGTTCCAGCTCGGCCTTGGCGGGCAGCACGTTACGGTCGGGGCGGGCACCCACCTGATCGACCTGTATCACAAACTGGCCGGGCACAGCCTGGCGGTGGCTGGCGGATCCTGCCCGACGGTTGGCGTGGCCGGCCTCACCCTGGGTGGCGGCGTCGGCGTGCTAGGGCGCGCCTTCGGGCTCAGCTCCGACAACGTCGAGGCGATGCAGATCGTGACAGCCGACAGCAGCGTGCTGGACATCGACGCGTCCCACCACGCCGACCTGTTCTGGGCCTGCCGCGGGGGTGGCGGTGGCAACTTCGGGGTGGTCACGTCGCTCACCTTCCGCACCCACCGGGTGTCCAGCCTGGTGCTGTTCTACCTCCCCTGGCCGTGGTGGCAGGCGGAACGGGTGATCGCAGGCTGGCAGTCGTGGGCCCCGCAGGCGCCCGACGCACTGTGGTCCAACGTGCACCTGTCGGCCGCGCCCGGCGGTCCAGCGCCCAGCATCCAGGTCGGCGGCACCTACCTGGGCAGTACCGGCGGGCTGACGGCGCTGCTGGACAAGCTGTATGCAGCCGTGGGATCCAGCCCGGTTAGCCCATCTTTGCAGGAGACTCCCTACCTGCAGGCCATGCTGTTCGACGCGGGCTGCTCAGGCACGGTGGACCAGTGCCATCTGCCGTGGCAGGCGCCCGGTGGCCAGCTGACCCGGCAGCCCTCCTACGCCAAGTCCGACTTCTTCACGGCCAGGCTGCCCGCGGCGGGGATCAGGGCGCTGCTGGCCGGGGTGGAGGCGCTGACCGGAGTGGCCGGCGCCAGCACCGGCGCGGGCGGGGTCGCGCTCGACGCCTTCGGCGGTGCGCTGAACCGGGTTGCTCCCGACGCGACCGCATTCGTGCACCGGGATGCGCTGTTCCTGGCCCAGTACTCGACCGAGTGGGGAGCAGGCGCGACCACCGGCCAGGTGGCCAGCCAGCACCGCTGGCTGCGCACGTTCTACGCGTCTATGCGGCCCTATGCGAGCGGCCAGTGTTACCAGAACTACGCAGATCCGGATCTGGCCAACTGGCAGCAGGCCTACTACGGCGCCAATTACCCGCGGCTGGCTCACGTGAAAGGCCTGTATGACCCGGGCCAGCTGCTCCGGTTCGCGCAGGGAATCACACCTGGGCCCTGATCCAGGCGGCGCGCCCGGCTGCACTATGGCACGGTGAATGCCAGTCACCGGGCGCACGATCAGGAAGGGTCACGATGTATGACGCGATGATGGCGGAGACCATCAGCATCGCTGGGCATGGCGGCGACCAGATCGAGGCGTACCTGGCCCGCCCGCTGGGGCCGGGCCCCTATGGCGGCGTGGTTGTGATCCACCACATGCCTGGCTTCGATGCGCCGACCAAGGAGATCACCAGGAACTTCGCCGTCCACGGCTACCTGGCCGTCTGCCCGAACCTGTACAGCCGGGAAGCGCCGGGCGCGAGCCCTGATGACGCGGCCGCGGCTGTCCGCGCACTCGGCGGCGTCCCGGACGAGCGGCTGGTCGGGGACGTCGGCGGGGCGGCGGCGTTCCTGCGGGCGATGCCAGCCGGCAACGGCAAGGTGGGCGTCATCGGCTACTGCTCCGGCGGGCGGCAATCGTTCCTGGCCGCCTGCAGCCTTCCGCTGGATGCCGCCGTCGACTGCTACGGCGCATGGATCGTCGGCACCCCGCCGGCGGGGATGCCGCTCAAGATCGGGCCCATCGTGCACCTGGCGCCGCAGCTGTCCTGCCCGCTGCTTGGCCTGTTCGGCGAGGACGACCAGTACCCGGCCCCCGACCAGGTCGCCGAACTGGACAAGGCGCTCACCGACGCCGGGAAGCCGCACGAGTTCCACACCTATCCGGGTGCCGGGCACGCGTTCTTCGCGGTCAACCGGCCCGCGTACCGGCCGGAGGCGGCGATGGACGGCTGGCAGAAGATCTGGGATTTCTACGGCCACCACCTGGCGAGCTGACCGGAGGCTGCGATGTGCACGTACCTGACCGAGAAGGTGGACCTGGCCGGGAGCGGCAAGGGGGCGGCGGGCTGGTTCCCGCTAACCGAGGCGACGGTGTACTTCGACCACCCGCAGCACGCACCCGCCGACCACACGCTGAACATCGACTTCCGCAACCCCGGCCAGGGGCCGTCGGCGCGGATCGCGGTGGAACTTACCGCGGAATCCGCCCGCGTGCTGGCCGCGGCGATCGAGGCGGCCCTGGCCGCTGCCCCGCCCGGCCTGGCCTGAACAGGCGGTCGGGCCGGGAAATGTCGGTGACCCGTGCCAGGATCGGTACTGGAAGGTGGTGGCATGAAGTTCCGGGTCGAACATGACGCGCTGGCCGATGCGGTGGCGTGGGTAGCGCGGGCGCTGCCGTCCCGGCCGGTGGTGCCGGTCCTGTCCGGACTGCGGCTGGCGGCCGGTGACGGGCTGACCCTTTCCTGCTTCGACTACGAACTGGCCGCCACCGCCGACGTAGCCGCCGAGGTCGCGGAGCCTGGCACCGCCCTGGTGCCAGGCCGGCTGCTGGCCGAGATCGTCCGCAGCCTGCCCGGCCAGCCTGCAGAGTTCACCGCCGACGGCGACATGGTGGGCCTGACCTGTGGCAGCGCCGAGTTCGCGCTGGTGTCGCTGCCGCTCGCGGAGTACCCCGAACTGCCGCCCACCCCGCCGGTGGCCGGCACCATCGACGGGGGAGAGCTGGCGGCCGCCGTTGCGCAGGTGCTGCCTGCTGCCAGCCGTGACGACACGCTGCCCATGCTGACCGGGATCTGCCTGGACATCTCGGGTGAGTTCATGAGCCTGGTGGCGACCGACCGGTACCGGCTGGCCGTGCGGAAGCTGCGCTGGGAGCCGGCCGACCCCGGGCTCCGGGCGATCGCCCTGGTGCCCGCACGCACCCTGATGGACGCGGCCCGGACGATGACCAGTGGTGACCCGGTGCCGGTGGCGTTCAGCCCCGGCAGCGAGCCGGCCCCGGCGGATGCCGGGCCGCAGCCGGTCAGCGGAATGATCAGCTTCGCCAGCCACGGGCGGCGGCTCACTGGGCGGCTGATTGGCGGTGAGTTCATCCGTTACCAGTCCCGGTTCCCGGACTCGTACGGCTGTCGCGCCGAGGTCCCGGCCGCCCCCTTCATCGAGGCCGTCCGGCGGGTGTCCCTGGTCGCTGACCGGGCCAGCCCGGTCCAGCTCAGCTTCGGCCAGGGCCAGGTGGTGGTCGAGGCGCACACCGAAGGCCGGGCCCGGGCAGTGGAGACG
>Ga0306926_10006713_pt1 | contig 12384 bp, 6 predicted proteins | sample flu12Cox44000178_FD_203759 | JGI IMG/M metagenome (GOLD analysis project Ga0306926, IMG submission 203759) | Lab enrichment of tropical soil microbial communities from Luquillo Experimental Forest, Puerto Rico - flux8day.12C.oxic.44.000.178 (v2)... | ecosystem: Environmental > Terrestrial > Soil... | reverse complement strand
CTTTCTCAGGTAAAATGGAAAAACGTAACTCCGGCTTGCCGACTTCTGCGTTTCCATATTTTTATCTTCCGTGTTGGAATAAAGAAAAAACAGGATGCGTGTGCGGGTCCTGTCCAGGGGATTCATTTTCGCGCGCGTGTACTTGTAGATCGGCCACATGTAAAAATCGTCCTCAAACGTGTCATTATGCCCCTGGCTGAAAAACGGAAAAAAGCGCGTCATAGTTTTCCCTTCGCCGCGCGCAATTTCGACGAATGGCCAGGGAGCGTCCCATTCCTTGTACTTCTTATTGCGATCGTCGATCTTGGTAAAAAAGGGCCAAATGACCGTTGTGGAATCGCGCTGCGGCGAGCGCTCAAAGGCGTAGAATGGCAGCACTGCCTGTTGCCAGTCCAGGTTGGTGCTGCCGTAACCGCTGTGCACATCGAAAAAAATGGGCCAGAGCACAAACAAGCTTTCATGGCCGGGGACCGTGACCAGGTCGTTGAAACCGTTTGTGATGGTCGTAACGTCCCTGCGCTCGTGCCCGACCAGAGGCCAGACCTGCCAGCCTTCCACCCCACGGCCGTGCCGCAGATGAAAGATAGGGAACAGGTAATTATCGGTGGTTACCCCGTGTTTCACCGTCTGCCCGTAGATCGGAAACGCCACGAAGTAAATCTGTTCACGGAAAAGGCGGTTTTTCAGATGCCCGTAAAAGGGAAATACCGCCGTGTAATTCTCGTTCGTATCCGACGAACGTTGCTGGAAGTAGATCGGGAATACTGTAAAACGCTCCCGGTTGGGCGCTTTCTGGTTAGGCCCTCCTGCCAGGTTTAGCAATTGAAAGAATTGCCAGCGATACTGGGTGCCGTATCGGTCGTAAGTCAAAATGGGGTACAGAATATCAAGCTCCTTCAGCCCGGCCGCTTCGTCCGTCGTGTAGGAAATCAATGGCGGCACTGCCCAGATCTTTTCCGACTCGCGTTGTTGCTTATAAAAGAATGGGCCGACTGCTTCGGTCCGCTGGCCTGGCGTAAGAGTCAGATAAAACTCGTGATAAAGGGGTCCGGCGCTCAGGAAGTCCGCTTCGTCCGCGCCAGCAGGCCCGCAGCAGCAGAACAGTAGTGCTGCTGTCAACCAGAGCCTGGTTAGTGCTGCAACAAGTCGGCCCTCGCCCTGCGTTTGAGACCTGTGTCGGGATTTTGCTTCTGAAGACCGTCGTGGACGGGCGCAATATGTAGACTTCGACATCACAGATGTTGGTCAGTCTACAGTTACGCCTGAAGGCTTTGAGCTCGATTCTTTGTTAACTACCGTTGGCTGAGCCTGGTCATGGCTTGACCGCTTCTTTTTCAACGGCTTTCGAGTAAGGAGATTCAGCAGTGCCGGCAAAAACGTTAATCCCGCAATCATGCAGGTTGCCAGGCCGCACGACATCACGTAACCAAGGCTCTTGATTCCCTGATGCTTGGCCAGGATCAGGCTGCCGAAACCCGCAATGGCGGTTAAGCCCGATACCAGCACAGCCTTGCCCGTGCTTCGAGCGAGGATATTTGGGGTCTGTTCTTCCGCATAGCGGTTCAGGATGTGGATGCCATTGGTAACACCGATGCCGATCACCAGCGGAAGGGTCATTATGTTTGCCGGATTTAGTTGGACGTCACATAGCCCCATGATGCCGCCGAGCCACAGAAAACCTACGCCCACCGGTACCAGGGCTAGCGCGACGCACAACGCACTGCGGAAATGAAACAGCACCAAAAAGACGATTGCGACAAGAGAATAGCGTGCCGCTTCCTCATAGCTGCGTTTCAGTAGATCAGTGTAGTAATATAGCTGGACTGGCGTTCCGGTGACGTTTGGGTAAACGGTCTGAACCTGGGCTATGAACTCTTTTTGGTTTTCGCGTTTCCAAACATCTTTCTTGGGATAAACCATCAGCAGGTACTTGCCGGTGACACCAACGAACCGATCCCGCAAAGCCTGGGGCAAATCCTGCGGACGCAGCGGCGCGTCAGAATCCTGCGTCTTGAGCGCCTGGAAGGTCTGTCGTACATCGTTGAACAGGGCCTGTTGGAAGGCCGCCAGTTTGAGAGAACTTGTTTGTATGTTCGCGGCGTCGCCCCGGAACATCTCCTTGCGCAGTTCGGTGACTGCTTGCCGCAGCGAATTCAGCTGACGCGCCAGGTCCGGCTCGTCTTTTTGAATCTCGGTGGAGGCCGCCCCCAGGTAACCATAAAGTGAATAGAGCGTCCCGCTCAGCTCAGAGATGTTTACCGGTTTTAAATCCGCTGGCGAAAAGGAAATAGGAGTGAGATCCGCTTTGATGGCGCGGACTAGTTTCAGTTTTTCATTCTGGTCGCCGCCGAGATACTTTGTGATCGATTCCACACCCGCTACAGAAGGCAAATTGGTTAAGCGGCTAATCAGCGCTGCAGCATCCTGCTGGTTGGTGGCGATCACCGCTCCGAAGAGGACTGATTTGTCGGCCGAATTAAGCAATTTGTTTTCGTATTCCACCGCCGGCAAGCCCGCGCTTTGCATATGAAGCAGGTTGTAGTCGAAATAAACCTTGTGGATTTGGGTCGCGGCGACGGCGCACAAAGCCACGGTAACGCAGGTAACCAGCACCGGACGTTGCAGCCAGAGGTTTTCGATCCGCGCGCGGCGTTCGGCGACATTTCCCTCGTCATGGTCGATTCGGTTCTGACGCCCTTGAAGCAGCAAAACCGGCAGCATGGTCATCATCGGGATTAGGCAGACCAGCAAGCCGCCGCCGCAGATGACGCCCATTTCCTGGATCCCTTTGAAGTCGGTAAAAGCCATTGCCAGAAAGGCACCCGCCGTGGTGAATGCGCCAGTAAAAATGCCCTGCCCGGTATAGACAATCGCTTTTACCAAAGCATCATGTTCGGTGCGTCCGCGGCGCAACTCCTCTTCGTACCGGGAAATGAGGTGTACGCCGTAGTCAATTGCCAACCCAATCAGAATCGGTACAAAAGTAATCGTGAGGATATTCAGGTGGCCAACAGTCCATGTCGCAAACGCCATGGTATACCCAAGGCCGATAATAAGGCAGAGGGTTGCTTTGACGGGCCTTCCCGTCTCCTGATATCCGTAAATAAAAATCAGCGCGCAAACCAGCAGTGAAGCAACGCTGGCTACCGTGGTGTCCTTTTGGGACTGCTCCATTTCATCGTGTTCCAATACCGGTTCCCCGGTCAGGCCCACGTTCAATCCCGATACCTCTACCTTGGTCTCGTCCACGAGTTCGCGCAGACGTTCCACTGCCTGGCCATTTAGGTCTTCTCGCGCAGCCTGGGATGTGACCAGGTAAATCCTGCCATGGTCGAAAGTGACGTACATCTGCTGGTCCGCCTCAACCGTCGCGTTATTGGTGCTCGCATTATCCGTCGAGTTGGTCCCCCCTCCGCCGGTGAACAAGGCCGTGACCCCCGGGGCCAAAGGTGTGCCCGGTCTTCGAAGGCTCCCCGTTGCCTCAGTGACAATTCGCTCGAGGGCGGGCAAAGCCTTAATCATTGACTCGTTCTCCGCGTTCTGCTCCTGCTTCGCAGTGCGGAACCCGGTGTTAATCATCTCGAAGAGCGAGACAAGATTTGTCGTATGTGTGAACTTCTGAAGGAACGGCCTGTAATCAGACAGCGTTTTCTTCAGGTCGCGCAGATCACCCTCCTGGACGAAAAGCAGGGCCTTGGAGCCCAGCATCTTCAGATCGCCTTTGTAGAAAACATCACGGAATAGATTCGTCTCCGCTTCCAGCCTGGCACCCAGGCGCTCTACAAATTGACGGTTCTTGTCAGGATCCTCGCTCTCGACCACCACAACGAGATCATCCTGGGTCGGGAACTCCTTCTTAAAGTGCACGAAGGTCTGGTGGTACTTCTTGTTTGAACCAACCAGGTTGTCACGCGTCGTATCAAACTTGAGGTGTCGGGTCGTGTAGAGAACGCTCAGCACGAAGAGGACAATCTGCGGGTACACGAACCACCGCCGATGGCGGAAAATGGCCCAGGCAAGCCAGCCTAGCACCCGTGCCACTGTCGTATCTTCGGTAAGGCGCTTTATCTTCACCCTTCGACCTTATCAGCGTCTTCCGGGAAATCAGCGTTTGAGTAAACCTCCTTCACGTCATCGTGATCTTCGAGGGCATCCAGCAGCTTGTTTACTGCCGCCGCCGATTGTTCTTCCTGCAATGGAACGGTGACGGTTGCCAGCTCCGTTACCCCGGCCACCGCCGGCTTGATTCCCTTGGCCTCAAGCCGCTTGTGGACTGCTTCGAATTGCGGCGGCTCAGTCAGGATTTCGAATCCCTGTGGTTCGGCTTTGAAATCCTCCGCCCCGGCTTCCAAGGCCAGTTCCATGAGCTGGTCCTCCTCCGCTGCATCGCGGCCCACAATGATTTGTCCTCTGCGATGGAAAAGGCGTGTCACCGATCCCTGTGTGGCAATAGAGCCGCCGTTCTTTGTGACAATGCTGCGGATTTCAGAAGCCGTCCGGTTGCGGTTGTCCGTGCTGATCTCCACCAGCACAGCTACCCCGTGGGGCCCGTAAATCTCATAGGTCAGATCTTCGAAGTTGGCGGTTTCGCCTCCCCCTGTCCCCTTCTTGATCGCACGCTCGATGTTGTCGTTCGGCATATTCGCCGCTCTGCATTTCAAAAGCACCATCCGCAGCCGCGGGTTCATTCCGGGGTCTGCTCCACCCAACTTGGCCGCGATGCTGATCTCCTTGCTTAACTTGGAAAAAATCTTTCCGCGCTTGGCGTCGATCGCCCCTTTAAAGTGCTTAACCTTCGCCCATTTACTGTGTCCAGCCATAGTTCGCTAAAAATTGACCTGATCCGGATCGAATTTGCCAGATTACTTCGGATTGTGCTGCCTGCAAAGGGGGCGGGTCGCCCACCCTCAATTAACGGCTATCCGACTTTACTCCAGGGCCTTCTGTTCAACAAAAACCGCCGTGCCGTAGCAAAGCACCTCGGTTATACCGGCCGAAATCTCCGTCGCGTCGTAACGCACTCCGATTACGGCATTGGCGCCCAGTTGGCCCGCATGGGAAATCATGTCATTGAACGCATCTTCCCGTGCCCTCTCGCAAAGCGAGGTGTACAGCGATATATTGCCGCCAAACAAGCTCTGGAGGCCCGCCCCGATGTTCCCGACAATTGACCGCGAACGGACAATGATACCGCGTACCACCCCGAAGGATTTGACTACACGGTAGCCCGGCAATTCAAAGGTTGTTGTCGTTAACGGATGCGTCTGAGTCATACCCGATTAAAAGGAGCAGAATTCCCCGCCTGAGAGAAGCCCAAAGTGCGCTTAATCAATTGGGTCGGGCTTCCCATGAAACTATAAAAACCCACTGGTGCAAAGCTGCCGCCGAGCCTTCAGCGACTGGAGTAACTGGAGTAACGGTGTGTTGAGGCCACGACTATTACCATTGCTCCACCACTCCATTACCCCAACGCCACTCTATTGCATCACTAATTGACCCGCAGCAGCGCCAAAGTGATATCGTCCTCCTGCTGTGGAGTTCCTGTGAATTCTTGGATTTGTTTTCGCAGAGATTCGGTCCATTGACCCAGAATCGGGGGAAATGGTGCCTGGGTCAGGGCCGCCTGGAGGCGTTCCGGACCAAACATGGCACCCTTGGGAGTCTGTGCCTCAGTGACACCATCCGTATATAACAGCAGCAGGTCGCCGGACTCCAAGTGAAATTGGATTTTCGGGTATGGGTCAGCCCTCTTTACATAGCCCAGCAAAGGTCCTTGGGGCACGGTCAGGGTTTCGACCAATCCATTCTGCCGACGAATCATGGGTGGCGGATGACCGGCCGACGAAATCTCAATGGTTCGTGAACCGGGGTCAAACACGCAAAAACTAAGCGTGACAAATTGACATTTGGGATTTTGCTGGGCGACCGAATTATTTAGGTCGCGCAGAATATCCCCAGGGTCCTGTTGGCTTTCCGCCAAATTTCGCAAAAGAGCGCGCACCATGCTCATAAAAAGCGCGGCAGGTATGCCTTTCCCGCAAACATCCGCCACGGCAATGGCCAGCCGGTTCGGCCCCAGATTGAAATAATCGTAGAAATCGCCCGAAATTTCATTAGCAGGAACGAGCTCGGCGTGAAGTTCGAAATTCTGCTGCGGCAGGCCGGCAGCCTGGGTCGGTAGATAGCTCAGCTGAATTTCACGAGCCAGGGCAACCTCGTTCTCTATCCGTTGGCGTGAAATCAATTCCTGGTGAAGTTGAGCATTGTCGAGTGCGACGGAAACTTGAAGGCCAATCGCAGTGAGGAGATTCAAGTCTTCAGGCGAGAAAGTGCGGCCCTGCCCCGTCCGTTCGAGGTGGATTACTCCAAGGGTTTTGCCTTTATTGGTCTGCAACGGTACACAAATGAACGAGCGCACCCCCAGCGAGAGTATGCTTTGAGCATCGGCAAAGCGGCTGTCTTTTTGCAGATCTTCAGCAAAGATTCCTACCCCTTCGGCCGCCACGCGCCGTACAATTGAAGCGCTGAAATGCGGTGCTGGAGCCAGGCCGGTTCGGTGCTTGTGCGCGCGGACGAATGGGCGGCCTTCTTCCAGGAACACCACACAACCTCGTTCGGCTTGCGGAAAAAGCACAAAGAGGTGGTCAAGCACCTGTGCCAACAGCCTGTCGGTTTCCAGAGAACGACCCAAATCCGATGATAGTTGAAGGATGACCTGAAGTTTTTGGGCAGCATTCCGCTGAAACAGATCGGTGTTTGCCGTGCTCGCGGCTGTACGTGCCCGGATTGTGAATTCTGGCGGAGCGTCGCCGGTTTCGTAGCGCAGCCGGTAAGGGCCGATGCCTATCTCGTCCGCGGCATTCAAACTGGCCGCCACTTGCAATTTCTGTCCATTGAGAAAAGTTCCATTGCTGGACCCAAGATCCTCCATGCGGAATTTGTCACCGTCCCGGAAGATCCTCGCATGGCGACGACTCACCTTCGGCCCCTCGAGGAGGATGTTGGCCCCTGTCTGACGTCCAATGATCAATTCGGGCGCGTTTAGCTCGAAAGTGCCTCCGGTCGCGGCGCCATCGATAATAACCAGTCTCGGCATAGGGCTGACCCGAGAATACCTTCGCCCTATGGCTCTTTGCAACGAATTCGACAAGCCACGTCGACTTCGAGCCCGCTCCCCTTCAAGGGTCAGAAACGAGGTTATCCTCGTCCTCTCCTCTCTTATCTCGACCTAAAAGCAGAGAGAAAGAGAAAGGATGAGGAAGATTTGCGCCGCCTCTGCACACGGGGAACTACCTCGCATCGAGAGCAGCATTGTCTGGTTTGAGCCTTTTGGCGGCAATTCCCGGGAATGCGCCTTGAGGTTTCTTCCCTACACCTTAGACTCCAGCCCGAATCATGACATATATCAGTCGAACTTTGCTTGCCGGTTTTCTCCTCGCCCCAATCTGTGTCTTGGCCGCTGACGCCCCTGAGCGCGGCTTTAAATCGCTCTTCAATGGTCGCGATCTAACCGGCTGGGCCGGGCGTTCAGACTTTTGGTCCGTGCACGATGGCGCCATTACAGGCACAACCACAAAAGAACATCCTGCAAAGGCCGATACCTTTTTGATTGCAAAGGTTGGCGATACGAACCTGGTGGTGGATGATTTTGAGCTTCGCTTTGCATACCGCATCGTCGAGAACAATACCTCCGGTTCCGCCAATTCCGGCGTGGAGTACCGCGCTAAAGACCTGGGCAACTTCGTTGTTTCCGGCTACCGGGCAGACCTTGACGCGGGAGCGGCATCTTCTGGAAATCTTTCCGATGCAACCGGACGCGGACTCATGGCCAGGCGCGGCGATTTGGTTACGTGGAGTGCGGACGGCAAGAGGAAAGTGAACGGTTCCTTGGGAAAACCTGAAGAGATCCGCGCAAAGATCAAACCAAATGACTGGAACGACTGTGTCATTATTGCGCAAGGTGGCCGTCTGCAGCATTTCATCAACGGCGTGCAAACAGTGGGAGTGATTGACGACGCCGCGGGCAAGCGACTCGCCTCAGGGCTGCTGGCCTTCGAACTCCACTCCGGCAAGCCAATCACGGCTCAATTCAAAAACATTCGCATCAAATCCCTCAGCGGCGCGGATGTCATTGGCGGTTCAAACATCAAAATTGCAAAGGATTTCAAAATCGACCTGGCCTATACCGTTCCGAGAGAAACCCAGGGCTCATGGGTCGCTATGTGCGTCGACCCCAGGGGCCGGTTGTACGTTAGTGATCAAAATGGCGCTCTTTATCGGGTCACATTGCCTAAATCCGGCGCCGAAGCCGTGAAGGTCGAGAAGATCAATATGAACATTGGCTTTGCGCACGGGCTGCTCTGGGCTTTTGACAGCCTCTACGTCGCCGTGAACGAAGGCAAAATGGCTCATGGCATCTATCGGCTGCGCGATACCGACGGTGATGATCAATTGGATAAAGTCGAGTTGCTTCGCAAGATCGATGCTAGCGGAGAGCACGGCCTTCATTCGATGGTGCCCGGACCCGATGGAAAATCGATTTACGTCATCATCGGCAATTCAAGTTCGCTCACCAAGATGAGCTCATCGCGTGCGCCATACGACTGGAGTGAGGACCAATTGCTGCCCCGTCTTCCGACCGGCTTCATGGACGACTCTTACGCCCCCCAAGGGTACGTCTCGAAGATGGACCCGGACGGCAAGGACTGGGAATTGATCGCCATGGGTTTCCGCAATCCATTCGACTTTGCTTTCAACCAGGTCGGCGAGTTGTTTACCTGCGACGCCGACATGGAATGGGACATCGGCGATCCCTGGTATCGTCCGACGCGGGTCAATCACATCATCAGTGGAGCGGAATTTGGCTTCCGCAATGGCGACGCCAAGTGGCCGGATTATTACATCGATAGCTTCGGAGCAGTGGTCAACATCGGGCCCGGCTCGCCCACGGGAATTACCTTCGGTTACGGCGCGAAGTTTCCCACAAAGTACCAGGAAGCACTTTATCTTGCCGATTGGAGCTTCGGCAAAGTCCGCGCGGTCCATCTGACACCCAGCGGTGCCAGTTATACGGCTGAGGTTGAGGAATTCATCGATGGCCAGCCGTTTCCGATTTGCGACCTTGTAATTAACCCAGCCGATGGATCGATGCTGATGGTGGTTGGCGGGCGCGGTGCCCAATCGGCTCTTTACCGGGTCACTTATGTGGGCAAAGAATCCACCGCCCCTTGCAAGCCGGACACGCGCCTGCAGGCTCAGCGCGACCTTCGCCACAAATTGGAAGCTTTTCACGGCAAGAAGGACCCGGCCGCAGTTGGCACCCTCTGGCCTTATCTTTCGGACCAGGACCGCTCTTTGCGATTTGCAGCGCGGATTGCTCTCGAATGGCAGGACCCGGCCCCCTGGCGTGAAAAAGCGCTTACCGAACAGGATCCGCGCAAGGCTATAGCTTCCCTGGTTTCCCTTATTCGCGTTAGTGGCAAAGACCACGTCCATCGCAAGGATTCCGATCCGAAACCCGATCCAGCATTGCGAGGCCGTATCCTGGAGGCGCTCGATCGCGTTGGTTGGATCGGCCTGGGCGACCCCGATCGCACCGATCTTTTACGAGCATACTCCCTGGCTTTGATTCGCCTCGACAAACCGGACGAGGCAGCACAGCAACGGCTGATTGCCCGATTCGATCCGTTGTTCCCAACGAAAAGGCCGGAACTGGATGAATTATTGGCGCACTTGCTCATTTACTTGGAAGCCCCGAGCGCGGCCACAAAGGTGGTTGCCGCTCTTCACGCCGCGCCAACCCAGGAGGAACAGATTGACTACGCCGTCGCGTTACGCTCACTCAAGTCTGGTTGGACCCTTCCATTGCGCGAGGAATATTTCCGCTGGTTTACCACGGCTGAAGGCTATCGTGGCGGTAACACGTTTGCCAGTTCGCTGCGGGACGCCAAGAAGAACGCGGTCGAGTTGCTTTCAGCTGATGATAAAGCCAGCCTCAAACCGATTCTTGAAGCTCATGTTGAACGCAAGTCGCCGCGCGACGCGCTGGCGGCTCGGCCTCTGGTCAAAGCGTGGAAACTGGACGAACTGGTGCCTGTGGTGGAAGCCGGTTTGAAGCAAAAACGAAATTACGAGCGCGGCCGGCAACTCTACAGTCTCGTTGCCTGCTCGGCGTGTCATCGCTTCGCCAATGAGGGAGGCTCGGTCGGCCCCGAACTTACCGGTGTTGGCGGACGTTTCAGCGTGCACGACTTGCTCGAATCCATTGTCGAGCCAAGCAAAATTATCAGCGACCAGTACGCTGCCATCATCATTCGAAAAAAGGATGGCGACATCATCAGCGGCCGAGTCGGAAATCTGTCAGGAGCCAACCTCAACGTGATCGAAGATATGTTCGACCCCGGCCAAATGACCGAAGTCCACCGCTCGGACATCGCTTCGATTGAACCCTCCAAGGTTTCCATGATGCCCGAGGGATTATTGAATTCGCTTCACGAAGACGAAATTGATGACCTCGTTGCCTACCTTCTCTCCCGCGGCAATCCCCTCAACTCGGTATATCACGCAAGTAATTCAAATTGAGTGTCGTTCTCCGGCCCGTAAGTTTGCGCTGGAGCGCGGACATTCTTGTACATTCTTGTCCGCAGCCGAACGACCACGCTCAGGGACACATCGCTTGCGAAGCAGAAATCCAAACACACTGCTCCACGCGAGCATTGAGGCTGCAAGCTGAAGGCTTGCCAGAGTGTAGCCGGGGGTTAAGCAGAGCGTAGCGCAGCGACACCCCCGGATCGCTAATTCCAAATCCCCATCGACCCAGAATGGGTCGCACGCTTCTAGCATCCCTTCAGGATGTACCGATTCTACTGAATGTGTACCGGGGGTCTTCGCTGCGCTACGACCCCCGGCTACCGTCTGCCAACCCTGCGGGTTGAAAACGCTTGGTGTGCAGAACCCGCACCGAATGATTAGGCTCCCCTCCCATGCCCGTGGTTTTCCGACCTGCAACTTTGACAATATCGAGGATTCGATGCAGGGCGGTTGTTGGGCAAGACCGACTGGGTGTGACAGTTTCTCAATCATCTCTTCTACAACGATATCGCTCCTCCGGAGCTGCTGGATCTGCACACACCCTTGACAAACCCGTGTCTGCCCCAATACGGTAGCCCCATAAACCCTCGTCGCCATCACTTAATAGACGAGTTGCTAAAAGCGGACAATCAACCTGACGCGTCACATGACAAAATCGCTTTTAATTTGCCTTCTCACCTCCACATCCGCCCTCGCCCAATGGCACTATCCTGACACCAAAACCGTTGATGCCACCGACACTTATTTCGGCACGACCTATGAAGATCCTTACCGCTGGCTGGAAGACCTCAAAAGCAAGGATGTCGAGGGCTGGTTCAAAGCGCAAGCGGAGCTCACCGACAAGTTGCTCACCAAAATCCCCGGGCGCGACGCCCTGGTCGACGAATGGATGGCCCTGGATAAACTTAAGCCGGCCACTTATTCGGCCATCGCTTACGAAAACGGCCGGGTCTTTTACAAAAAGACACTCGGTGGCGAAAACGTCGGCAAACTCTATTTTCGCGAAGGGTGGAACGGAACCGAGAAACTGCTGTTCGATCCAGACACCTATAAAACAGGCGTAGTCATAACCATCGAATCCATCGTTCCGTCCTGGGACGGGAAGCATGTCGCGATGGGTATTTCTTCAGGCGGCGCAGAATACTCGGAACTCAGAGTCCTCGACGTAGATAAAGCCACGCTGCTCCCGGAAAGCATCTACCCGTCACTAGGGCCTTACGGTTGGACCAAGGATAACGATTCGTTCTTTTACGACGCGGGAAAGGTCTCTGACATCAAAAGCCCGGAAATCGAGCTCAACCGCAAGACAAGGCTTCACAAACTCGGCACCGATTTTGCCAAAGATGTTGATTTCTTCAGCAACGAGAGCTACGCGGACCTAAACATTGCGCCAAAGGAATTCCCGGTTGCCTCAATCGATGAGTCGTACCCGGATTATCTCATTGGATTTCTCGGAACCGTGCAAAACGAGATCCGCTGTTTCTATGCGCCCGTTTCCGAAATGCAGAATAAAAAGATCAAATGGTCTGTGTTATGCCAGCAGTCGGATAACCTCGTTCGTGGCATGGCCTTCGAGGGCGACTACATCTATGCCGTGACCCATGCCGGCGCGCCCAAATACAAGGTGGTGCGAACCAGCATTAAACACACTGACTGGGCTCACTCGGAAACGGTTGTCCCCGAAGCCGGGGATTCCATCCAATCGATCATCAAAACCAAACATTACCTCATCGTCGATTATTCAAACGGCGTTGTCGGTCGCCTGGTGCGTTACGAGTTCGCTACCGGGAAAAC
>Ga0306926_10006707_pt1 | contig 12386 bp, 16 predicted proteins | sample flu12Cox44000178_FD_203759 | JGI IMG/M metagenome (GOLD analysis project Ga0306926, IMG submission 203759) | Lab enrichment of tropical soil microbial communities from Luquillo Experimental Forest, Puerto Rico - flux8day.12C.oxic.44.000.178 (v2)... | ecosystem: Environmental > Terrestrial >... | reverse complement strand
GTCTGGGTCACGGGTACTCCTTGGTACTGCAGGTCTTGCAGTCCCCGAGGACCGCGGGTGGTCCTCGGGGACATTTCTGAACCTAACAAGCGTCGGCAGCTGGAGCTTCCCAGCCAAAAGCGGAAGGTCGACAGTTCGATCCTGTCCCTGACCACCGATTACGGATCAGTCTTTTGTGCTCTGACCTGCGCGAATGCTTGTCTAGTTCGTTCGTGCTCATGGCCATCGAATGACCGCTGCTGCCCGTCCAGGACCGTGGTTCGCCGCCTGCTATCGCACGTGGATCGCACGCCGCGCCCATGCGCCGCCCTAACGGTTTTCAAGAGCATCCGTGATTCGTGGTCTGTCACCGCTACGACCTGTGTTGTTGGCTCTCGGGGCTGGCTCGTCCAGCAAGATCATCCCGCGTATATCCCGCGCACGGGCTATAAGCTCGCGTCATGTCCAGCTCATCAACTGCTCCCCCGCAAGACGTCCAGGTCCTCTCTGTGGTTCCAATCCTCCGGATGTACGACGTCACGGCGACGATTCGCTTCTATGTCGAATACCTTGGATGCTCGCTGGACTGGCGGGACGGCGACGGCGACCGACCGGTGTATCTGCAAGTCTCCCGCGACGGGATACGGCTCCACCTGTCCTCACATCATGACGATGGAACACCGGGGACGGCGGTGCTCGTCGTCGTCCGCAACCTCGACGCGCTGCACGCCGAACTGCATAAACGCGGATACCCGTTCCTCAATCCAGGTATCGAGCCAGGTCCTGGCAACGGCAGGGAGATGCAGCTCATCGACCCCGCTTCCAACCGGATTCGCTTCTACGAGCCCGAACCAACCGCATAATGCTCCGTCCCGCCGAACTATCAGCTTGGGAACTCTGTGGCGCTGTAGCGTCATTACCTGCGGATAGGCTGACCTGTGGGTCTGTTGGGGCGTAACCGTGAGAGACCGTGATTGTCCGCGGTAGCTCCTCCTATCAGGCACGCCCTTGACCACCAGGCCTTGGTGACTCCTCTCCCGCCGACCGCGTGGGAATTGAGATCATTGTGCGGCGAGGAGCACAGCAGCCCTGCCCACTGCGGAGCGACCTGGCGTTGGCGCGGAAGGCCTACACGGCGGCTCGCGGGTCGAGCCCGGCGAGTTGCTCGGCCGCCGAGGAACGGAGCCCGTCGTCGACGTTGGCGTCGCTGGCGATCACCCGGAACGCCTCGGCAGCCGCCGTCGGGTCCAGGTCGGGCAGCTGCTCGGCCGCTGAGGAGCGCAGGCCGTCGTCGACGTTGGCGTCGCAGGCGATCACCCGGAACGCCTCGGCAGCCGCCGTCGGGTCCAGACCGGGCAGCTGCTCGGCCGCTTCAAGGCGCAGCCCGTCGTCGACGCTGGAGTCGCAGGCGATGGCCCGGAAGGCCTCGGCTTCATCATTTGTCCCAACTACATGAGCCAGTCTGAGGTCTGAGCCAGCCTCCGGCCATGGGGATGGCCCCCGACTTGACCCTGACGCTAACCCCCCGCCCTACCCCGCCGTGCCCATCCCTGCCGTCGCTCTTCTTGATAGCCACCGCGGATGAATGTGGCGAACGATTCCGGACAGGCGCCGCACCCCGAAGCCGCCACATCGGGCCCGGATCAGGGAGCGCCGGGTGCGCCAGAGCGCTGGACGGCACGACCACCAGCTTAGAGGCCGCGCGGATTGGTGTGGTCTGTGGGGCTTGGGTGTGTCGTGAGGTAAAACAGGCACAGGTTCCGTGATCATCGGAGTTCCTGACGCTCTGTGATTACGGGAGTCCCTGTGCCTGCGATCCCATCATGGCTGCTGGAACCGTTGTGGGGCCAGTTCGCCGCGCTGCTGCCCGGCCGGCCGGTCTATGACCCGTCGCAATCGCTGGGCTGCCACAAGCCGCGGATCGCCGACCGGATCATCTTCGAAAAACTCATCCAGGTCCTGCGGTTCGGCTGCTCGTACACGTCGATCGCCGACTGCACCTGCGGTGCCACCACGATCCGGGACCGCCGTGACGAGTGGATCAAGGCCGGGACCTTCGCGGACCTGAAGAAGATCGCCCGGGAGTCCTATGACCGCATCGTCGGCCTGGCCTTGCGGGATATCGCCGTCGACGGGTGCATCACCAAAGCGCCCGGCGGCGGCCAGTGCACCGGCCCCAGCCCGGTCGACCGCAGGAAACAGGGCATGAAACGGCCGCTGCTGGTCGAGGGGAAGGGCATCCCGCTCGGCCGGGTGCTCGCCCCCGCGAACCGGCACGACTCCCCGCTGCTGGCCCCCACGCTGGACAAACTCGACGACCTCGGCCCGCTCCCGGATGACATCACCGTCCACCTCGACGCCGGCTACGACTCGCAGAAGACCCGCGACGAGCTCACTGCCCGCGGCATCACCGGCGACATCGCTCATAAGGGGGATAAAGCGCCCATCCAGGCCGGCCAGCGCTGGCATGTCGAGCGGACCAACGCCTGGCACAACGGCTTCAATCGGCTGCAGCGCTGCTACGAGCGCAACGAGGATGTCATCGACGCGTTCTTCGACCTCGCCGACGCCATCATCACCGTCCGTAGGCTCATCCGCCAGGCATGGACCCTCTACCGGCGGGACGGCCGCCCGGCCAGGCGACCATTACGACCCACCTATCCGCGCGGCCTCTAAAGAAAAGGCAAGTAAAGACGACCGGATCATCCACGTCACCGCCCGCTTCGGTTACATGGACCAGACCAGTGTCCCCGATCTCTTGCCGCTGATGCACGGCTCCGGCATGGGAGACCCCTCCACGACGACAGGCTGTCGCACTTCGTGTCGCGCATCGAACTCGTCCAAGGCCACGCACCGGGGATGAGCCGCTGGCGCAAGCGCCTGTTCATCGCGACATCACGAATCACCGCCGACGCCGCCGAATACTTCCAGCTTCCCCGCGAACGCACCGTCATCATGGGCTCGCGCATCGGACTCTAGCTGCCTGGCTGGCACTGATGATCGTCCCTGAAAGTACGCCTTACTGGCGGTTACGCTGGCCGATCTGGTCAGCCACGGTCCCTTGTCTTACGGGCGTGGCCTGTGATGAGGTCGGACTATCCAAAATACGGCCCAGACCTGCGCCTATACCGAGCCGTGTATCGGAATCGAACCGATGACCTACGCACCAGCGGCATCCCGGTTGAGTACGGAGGTCCGATCCGGCCTGCCAATTGGTGCGCGGTAGCCATGAACCTTTGACGGCATCCACGTAGTCGTGTTAGTGAACGCATCAAGCGGGCCGGAGGGGACGTGGACGCCGAGGCGGAGGGGTTCGCACAGTTCGTGCAGGCGCGCCAGCGCGCGCTGCAGCGGACCGCGTGGCTGCTGACCGGCGACTGGGCGGCGGCCGAGGACCTGGTGCAGACAGCACTCGTGCGGTCGTGGCCGCGGTGGGAGCGGATCCGGCGGCGCGATGACCCGGAGATTTACGTGCGCCGCGCGATGATCAATACCTGGGCTAGCTGGCGCCGTCGCCGGTGGTGGGGCGAACGGCCCTCCGAGGCCGTCCCCGACGCCCGGGCGCCGGGGGATCTGGCGGCCGAGGTGGCGGTGCGCCTCGCGGTCCACAGTGCGCTGCGGTCGCTGACCGCCCGGCAGCGGGCCGTGCTCGTGCTGCGGGTCTTCGATGACCTGTCCGAGGCGCAGGTGGCGCACGTGCTGGACTGCGCGGTCGGGACGGTCAAGAGCACGATGGCGCAGGCGGTGGCCAAGTTGCGGGAGGATTCCCGGCTGGCCGGGTTGATGGATCGGGAGCCGCAGTGAACGGGATGGACAGGCAGCTGCGGGATCTGCTGGACGCCGCGGTGGGCGAGCCGCCGCACCAGGTGACCGTCGCGGCGGTGCGCCACCGGGTGATCAGGCGGCGGGTAGCGGAGTACGCGGCCGTGGCCGCGGCGGTCATCGCGGTGCTCGTCCTGGTGGGCATCGGGACGCTCGGCCACGCCCTTCGGCATGCGCCGGCCCCGGCCACCAGGCCGCACCCCGCGCCCCGGATCATCACCTCCCGGTACTACGGCTACACCGAGGCGCTGCCCGCGGGCTGGCGGCCCCCCGGGCTGGCCACACAGCGGTGGGACGGGACGGGTTCCCCCGCCGACCTGGATCCCGTCACCGACCTCTACACGGGACCTGGCGGCGTCGAGGCCTGGGCGGTTGCCGCCCCCACAACGGAGAATCTGGCCACCTACACGAGAACGACTATCCAGGAGTCCGACGCCGTACATTCATGCCCGGTCCCGCAGACCAACCAGGCCATCACGATCAGCGGAGCACCCGCCCGGCTGCTGAGCCTGCAGTGCCCGGCAGGGAGCGGCTTCCTGGTGGAGATCGCGGTCACCGTCCACGACGGCACCGCCTTCGTGTTCGCCTCTCAGAACCCGACCGGGACCAAAGCCACCGACCGGGTCGCCTTCCGCGCATTCCTGGCCGGAATCCGGCTTCAGCGGTGAACGCTCCCCAAGGGACCAACCACGCGCAGCTAGTGGCGCCCAAGGCGGTCACCGCCGCCCCTATCAGCTGCCGATACCAGGCAGGCAACCTGCCAAGCCGGCCAGGCCACCGAGGAGATCATGATGAGCCAGAAACAGCCAACAGCAGATAAGAGTGGCCGCCAACCGCGCTGGCCGGTGGGACAACCGCGGCAAACTGCCGCGCCAGCCGGCCGCCCGGGCAGCGCCCCGGACAACCCAAAGGCCGTCCGGCTGGATTCGGGCCGCGGGCGATACACAGCCGCAAACCCTGCGGACCTTCATCGAAGCGAAGGATGCCCGGCGCGGCCCATCGTGCGAGCGACAACACCACAGAGAACATAGGAGGATGTCATGCGCAAGCTCATCATCTCGCTGGCCGCCTCGGCTGTCATCACCGCCGGGGCAGTAGCTGGCCTGCAGGCCAGCAGCCAGGCCAGCACCGACGGCAACAGGCTCCAGGCGACCTTCACCACCGGCCCCCCGGTCTCGGTCACGCCCAACCTCGGGATGGTCGAGCTGATCCTCAGCGGCACCGGGACAGTCGAGGGCTTCGGGGCCGCGACCGAGGTCGTCGGCCTGGTCGAGGACCGCGCGGTCACACCCTGCGGCGCCGGGAGCTACTCCGACACCGTGTCGCGGCGGGTGGTCGTGCACGGCGGCGTGCTCGTCCTGCACGAGGCGGGAATGACCTGCGTGACCGCCTCCGGCCTGCAGGCCAGTGGCACCTACGAGGTCGACGGGCAGGCGAGCACCGGGATCTTCGCCGGTGCCCGCGGGACCGGCGACGTCACGGTCAATTTGGCCACCCACACCGAAACGCTGTCCGGGAAGCTGATCCTCGCCCCGGCCGCCGCCTGACAGCCGACCTTGGTCCCGCGCAGACACCACGGCACCGGGTCGTTACGGACGCCTTCCCGCTCATCCCCTCCGCACATCACCAATCGCCGCCGCTGCGGTGGCCGCGCCCCGGGCGGCCTCAGCGTCCTCGCCGGCCAGGGACAAATCAAAGCGGATCATCCTGTCGAACTGACCCAGCATTCCCATCAGGCCATGAAGCGCTCCAGCATGACCGACGGGTACGGCATCCCGCTGGACCGGGTGCTGCCCGGGGCGAACCGGCATGACTCCCCGCTGGCGCCCACCTTGGACAAGCCCGGCGAGTTCGGCCCGCTGCCCGGCGACGTCCGGGTGCACCTCGACGCCGGGAACGACTCCCAGGCCACCCGCGACGATCTGGCCGCTCGCGGCATGAGCGGCACGATCGCTCATAAGGGAGAAAGGCGCCGACCCAGGCCGCCTGGCACAACGCCTTCAACCGGCCGCAGCGCTGCTACGAACGGCGCCAGGACGTGATCGACGCCTACCGCGACCTCGCCGATGCCATCATCACGGTGCGTAGCCAGATCCGCCGCGGGTGGACCACCTACCGGTGGGAGAACCGACCCGCGGGACGACCATGATCGCCACGCCTATCCGCGCGACCTCTTAGAAGGTCTGTTTGCGCAGCGGGTCAGGCTGCCCGTCCGCAGGTGAGTCAGCCTATTGGGCTGTCCGGGAGTGACCGTGAGTTCCCCGTATTGACCGGCCGATCGGGCACGCAGCGGGCACGCCGCATCCGCTCGGGTCCGTAATGCGCAGGCCACGTTCTCGGCGGGACGGCGTTATCGAATGACCTTCCGCTTCCGGCTGTCGTGAATACTCCTATGGCGGGTTCGAGGGGGACACCCGCACTTCAACCCGCACGCCGTCTTCGGGAATGCCAGCTGATGGCTTTCAAGAGCGGCTGTGGCGTGCGCAGGAAGATGGCGAAGGTGGCCGAGGCCCCGGTGTCGTGGTGGTCCTCGCCCAGGACGCGGCGGCGGCGGGCCAGTATGTCTTCGGTCAGCTCCCGTGCCGCCTGGTACTCGCCCAGCTCGAACAACGCGCCGGCGGGGATGAAGGCGGAGGTCAAGGTGTCGGGGTGGTCCTCGCCCAGCACGCGGCGGCGGCGGGCCAGGATGTCTTCGGCCAGCTCCCGTGCCGCCTGCTCCTCGCCGACCCGGCCCAGGATCATGACGAGGTTGTCGGCGGAGGCCAGGGTGCCGGGATGGTCCTCGCCCAGCACGCCGCGGCGGCGGGCCAGGGTGTCTTCGCCCAGCTCCCGGGCCGCCTGGTACTCCCCGTCCGCACGCAGGCTGACGGCGAGGTGGCTGGCGGCGGCCAGGGTGTCGGGATGGTCCTCGCCCAGGTCGCGGCGGCGGCGGGCCAGGATGTCTTCGTCGAGCTGCACCTGGGCCCTGCCGTCATCACCAGCCATCCCCGCACTGTCGCCCGGCGGCGCGTGCGTGCCAAGCTCCCGCCATCGACGAGCTGTTCGGAGTAATTCAGCGTTTACTGGTGCCCCAGCGCTGTTGTGCGGCCTGCCGGGTAATGCCGAGCCGGTAGCCAATCTCTGCCCAGGAGTAGCCATGAGCGGGCAGGCCCTTGACCGCCCCGGCCATCGCGGCGTCGATCTCCTCGGACAGGTCGACCAGGAGGGCCAGGGCCTCAACATCACCGTCTCCGACGCGGCGGCTGCAGGTGCGCAGGACGCGGCGGACGAAGGCACCGTACTCGTCGTTCTCGACCTGCCGTCGTGGCCGTTTCGCTGTCAACCCACTTTGACAGTTCCCGGCCTAGAAAGTTGTCAACGAAAGCCGAAATCTGACCAGCTGGCGGAACGGCCGCGCCCTGGTCAGTATTCAACTTCCGCCGACAGTCGTTTGTGGCGCCTTTGAGTGACTGCCAATGACCACAGTTGCCTCCTCATCGTGGCACGCATGTGGCACGCCTCCGCTGGTCAGCATCTGGCCGGGTGTGGACCATGAAACGAGCCGATCACCGCGAAGGTATGGGCGGTTCCTCACTCAATATCTCGTCGCACAACTCTAGGCACTCGTAGCAGATCCGCGGTTCGCCGGGTTCGCTCCCCTTGACTCCCGGCAGCCAGACGCCGGCCGCAGCTGCCATGGCCGCGACCTGGTGGCGGCGCTTCCCGCAGAAGCTGCATTGTTCTGCCCCGCCCTCATCACTTACCTGGTGGATCGTGGCGATGGGCGTGCTGACCGCCTGGCCGGATTCGGCTATCACCACGTGCGTGCCGCTTATACACCGGTCGCAGATGTACACGCCCGGCCCGACGATCAACTTCTTGACCTGCTTTTGGCTCTTGCCGCAGAACGAGCACGACAGCAGGTCTCCGGAATCGGGCACTCGCCCACCGTACCTGGGCAGCAGCACTGGCAGCAGGATGTCATCCACCGCAACATCTGACCTGGCCTGCTCCGAGATTCGCCGCGTTCGGGAACTGGTCCCGCCTGAGGACCGGCCCGATCCTCTCGATGCGAACTATCGGCAACGAGGTCAATGACGGTCGTTTGTGCAGGTGGGATCTGGTGCGTCGATCTGGAATCGATGAATGTCAGCCTGGTTGCCGCACTTTCGTGCTGCACTGCTTCAGGTCAATTGCGGGTGTAGCAGGCGGCTCCGTCTAGCTTCGGCTGTATGCCCTGGATGATGACGAATCTGGCGAAGCCGGTCGGCCGCGTCGGGCGGTGCCAGGCGTCCAGATTCCTGGCCGGCTGTGCTCGTTGGCGGCGCCTGCGGGACCTGCCTGGCGGAACCCTTCTCAAGGACCCATGAAAGAAGCGTCAGAAGTCCGGCTAGCAGCACGGCCATAAAGAGGCCGACCAAAGGCACGGCGACGTATGCGACATTCGGACTTCCGTAAACCGTCACCAACGTTGCGGTGAACGCCATGCTCACGCTCGCGCCTGCGGCGGTCCCGCGCTGAATCACCTTCTTGTTGTGTGATTGCCGGGGGACCTCCGCCGACTGGATTTCGGTCAGCGCGGCGGGAATGTCGGCGGTAAGGGTATCCAGTTCTGCGTAGCTGGCGAGTGCCTTGCTGACTCGCAAGTCAAACTCGTCTTTAGCCAGCCGTCCCTGTACGAACGCGTCCTTGAGCGCGGCGATCACCTGCTCGCGGCCGGCGTATGAGGCGCGCAGGCGGTGCTGGCCTACCGCGCCTGTTAGCATCTCGTCTCCCGGGCCTGCCATCCCTGCCACCTCCCGCCGGACGATGTACCGAAGCGTAGCAATGTGGGCCAGGTTGGTGTCGCGGAGGTTCGCCGCGCGCCTATCGGGCCTGGCCTCTGGCCTGGCCCGCACTGTCAGGTCCGCTGGGTTGGCAGAGGTCTCCAGCGCTCAAGGATGGGTCCTGGAGATCGTTTCTGCGAAGCGGTTAGAAACGATCTTCGGGTGCCCTTGACGCTGGAGGGGCCGACCCAGACAATGCGCGGCGTTGCGGCCCGGTGAGCTGTGATCTTTCATCCGGCGATCGGCGCACCTAGCGCGGGACGACCGGCCTGGCCAGCTTGTGGAGCGCATGATCACGGTGCGTTACGGCGGGTGCGTGCTGCGGCGCGGTGGGGGGCATCGGCGCGGCGGGTAGTGGCCCGCGACGATGCGCTATCGCGCAAGAGGAAGCGGGCCAGGCTGCCCGGCCGCTCGAACTCGGTCAAGTGCCAGCGCAGCCGCTGGTTACTGCGGACGACCCGGCCCCGGCGCGGGCGGACGATGACAAGTCCTTCGTGTTCGAGTGCTTGTAGGGCGCTGCGCGCGGTCTGTCGGCTGACGCCGTACTCGTGTGCTACTTCCGTCTCTGACAGCAGGAGCGCGCCGGGTCCGAGGATTCCTTCTTGGATCTGCCTGCGCAGATCGGCGGTGATTTTCTGTGTAATTGGCTCGTCGGCCATGTCTGTGGCCCTCGTAAGGCTCGGTGGGTTGACCTGAGCCTTCGTCTAGGGACTCACGGGGCGGACAGTCAGCGCTTGTGTCGGCTGGCGTAGGATCAACCGACTCTCCGCTAGCGCTCGGACTGCCTACAGAACGCTCGCGTTCGGGATCGCTATCGCTTATGAGTCCCCAGCCGGGCTCGTTCGTGGTCTGGCGCCATCTTGCTGCCACTTAGGGCAAGATCGGCTCCCATTTTGCTCCCAAAATCGGACACCTAAGCGTCAGAAGCCCCGGCCGGTATCCCTGCCTGGGCTTCTGACCTGTACCTTCTTCGGGGTGAGCGAGGGGACTCGAACCCCCGACACCCAGGACCACAACCCGGTGCGTCGGGAGCCCGCGTAGGCTGCTGCCAGTCGTGCCCAGGCACCCTGGGCGCCCGTCGCTTGGCCCGCGTCGCGCTCGGGCAGATTGCCACTCATGTCCGTGGGCTTGCCGGCGCAAAGCTTCATCGGAGCGGTCAGGCCGCGAGCAGTAGTTTCCCCGAGACGGTCCGGCTGGCGAGCCGGGCGTGTGCCTGCCCGGCCTGGCGGAGGGGAAAGCGTCCGGCGATCCGCGGGCTGAACCGTCCGGCGGCTACCTCATCAAGGACGACACGGAGGGCGCGGGCTCGGTCTTCTGGGCCGGTCAGGTAGTGGCTGGCGGCGACCCAGCGCAGGGTCAGCGAGCCCGCGCCGCGACCGGTGCCGGTGATGCCCGATAGCCGACCCGGGTCGAACGGGGCGACCGGGCCGCTGGACTGGCCGTAGAGCACCAGCGTGCCGCGGGTGGCGAGCATGTCCAGGCTCGCCTCGAACGTGTCGCGCCCGGTGGCATCGTAGACGACGTCCGCGCCGCGCCCGCCGGTGAGGGATAGCACGGCAGCGACCGGGTCGGCGGCATCCTGCACGGCGATGGCGTGCCGGGCGCCCAGTGCGGTCGCTGCCGCAGCCTTGCCGGGGGTGGAGGTGATGGCGATCACCTCGGCGCCGGCGGCCGCGGCGAGCTGGACTACCGCACCGCCGGCCGCTCCTGCGGCCGCGTGCACGACTACCACCTGCCCGGCGGCGACCGGGTAGGCGTGGCGGGTCAGGAGATGACCCGTGGTGCCGCTGATCGCTGTCGCCGCGGCGACGTCAAGCGCCGCGTCCCCGGGCAGCGGTACCACGAACTCCAGCGGCACCGCGGTCAGTTCCGCGTACACCCCGGTCAGGTGACCGAAATGCGCCACCGGCGCGTCGACCAGCGCGGGGTCGGCTCCTGGCCCGGCCGCCACGACCGTGCCCGCGGCCTCGGTGCCGGGGATCAGCGGCAGCGGCACCGGGTACGGTCGGCCTTCGCGGTGCTGCAGGTCCACGAAGTTCACCCCGATCCAGCGGTTGCGGACCAGCACCTGGCCCGCCGCCGGGACGGGGTCGGGCCGCTCGACCACGACCAGTTCGTCCGGGCCGCCGTGCCGTGAGATCTCGACCGCGAGCACTACCGGCCCTGGCCGATCTGGTGTGCCGGGAACCGACGGCCGGCCGACGGGGCGACAGGTCGGCGATCCGGGGGCGCGGCTGACACCAGGATGGTCCAGGCGAGCAGGGCGAGCACCGTGACCGTCTCGATGGCTATCGACTGGATCACGAAGGACGCCGAGATCGATTCCTTGAAGCCGAACAGGCCCACGGTCAGGCTGATGAGCAGGGCGCCGAGGGTGCCAGTGGTGTAGCCCGCGGCCAGCAGCCCGGCCAGCGGCCGTGGCCAGACCAGCAGCACGCCGGCGAGGGCGAGCCCGGTGATGGCGTCGAGCAGGAACAGCGGCCCGTCGGTGGGAATCTGCCGGTAGCCTTCGGCCCACAGGTGCAGGTGGATGTACCCGATCCAGGCTAGCAGCGCCACGCACGCCAGGCGCAGCAGCACGGCGGCGACCCGCCGGCCGGGCGGGCCCAGCGGTTGGGGGCGGCGCGGGGAGGCCAGCCGGCGTAGCCGAGATGTGACGGGTTCAGTCATTTCATTTCCTTTCGCGGGCCTGGGGTTTCTGGTGCCGCGAACCGGCCGCTGCCAGGCTGAAGTGGTATCGGGATCTGTCTGGTGGTACACGGTCATGCTTGCTGGGCGTGGTCAGTGGACCAGGTAGGCGGCCACCGCCTGGAACAGCAGCGGATATGCCCGTGCCCAGCTAGCGGCGGGGGCTGCGGCGACGATGACGCTGGCGTTGGTCCGGCCCTGGACCAGGCAGGCGATCTCCTGGTAGTGGTGCGCGCCGATCCGGGTTACATAGGCGTCGATGACGCACGATCCTGTGCCGCCGCGGAACTTGACGCCTTCCGCGGCGGCCACCTCGCGGGCCGAGGTCGCGTCGTCGGAGCGCAGCAGCGCCAGCCGGAACGCGGCCCAGTGCGTGAGGCTCTCGGTGCCTTGCCGGGGCGTGGCGTTGAGGTAGAGCTGGATCACGTTGCCCGGGCCGAGCCTGGCCGCGGATACAGCGTCGGTGTCACCGTGGATCTGCCGCAGTGAAGGCGGGTAGGACAGCACCGCGGTCCCGCCGGGAAGCGTAACGCGCGGCCAGCTGCCCGGCGCCGCGGCCGGGACCAGCGGCGGGAACGACTGCGCCGGCGGGCGCCCGGGCGGGGCCAACGCGAGGATCGTGACGGTGATGACCGCCGCGGCCGCGAGGGCGACCAGCGCGTATCTGGCGTAGCGCAGGGCATGAACGGTCATGACACTCCATTCGTCTGCCGGCCGGGCCCGCGTCCCGCATCAGGAGCGGGACTCGCGCCCGCAGCTGCGCCGCGCAGCCGGTGCCTAGATGTTGCCGTCGCCATCGCTGGGACCGCCGTTGTTGTCGGCGTCTTGGTCGCCGCCGTTGCCCTGCGGGATGGGATTAGCGGTGTGGGCAGGTGCGGTGACCGACGGGGCAGCCGGCGCAGACGGCGGCGCGGTGACCGTAGCGGGCGCCGACGGGGACTGGTGGCGATTCGTCGGCGCGGTCGGCTGCGTCGTAGCGGAGTGTGCCGGCGCGGTCGGTTTGGCCGCTGGGGAGTGCGCCGCCGCTGCGGTGCCGCAGCCAGCGGCCAGCACCGCGAGCAGGGCGAACCCGGCCGCCGACCGGACGAGGGT
>Ga0306926_10006706_pt1 | contig 12387 bp, 14 predicted proteins | sample flu12Cox44000178_FD_203759 | JGI IMG/M metagenome (GOLD analysis project Ga0306926, IMG submission 203759) | Lab enrichment of tropical soil microbial communities from Luquillo Experimental Forest, Puerto Rico - flux8day.12C.oxic.44.000.178 (v2)... | ecosystem: Environmental > Terrestrial >... | reverse complement strand
CTTCGCCGCGCGGCGGCTCCACCTTGGCGATGTCGGCACCCATCCAGGCGAGCGCCTCGGTGCAGGTCGTGCCGGCCTCGAACTGCGTCAGGTCGAGGACGCGGATGCCCTTGAGGAGGCCGGGTGACACCGGGGTTACGGTCATTGTCGAACTCCTTGTCTTCATTAACTCGGATTACACGCTCTGGATCATCGTCCACCGCGATCTGCGCCGCTCGGCCTGTGTGCGCTCGGTAATCGATTGGGTCAAGGCGCTGTTTGCCGGGCAGCGCGATGTACTGGCCGGCGTCGCCTGAGCGGTCGCGTCACTGCATTTTGTAAAACCCCATCGCGCCGCCGGCCAATACCTGGTGCTTGGCCGCGGCGGACAGCGGCCCGATCCGCTCACGGATCATGTTGGGCGCGCCCGGGAAAAAGCCGTCCTGGTGCGGATAATCGGTCGCCCACAGGATTTTGTGCGGGCCGATATAGTCGGCCAGCACGGCGATCGAATTCTCGACCGGCTCGAACGAGATCCAGCAATTGCGCCGGAAGAGCTCGCTCGGCCGCATTTTCGGCGCGGTGTCGTTAAAGCCCTGGTCGTCGAAATGCCGGTCCATGCGGTCGAGCCAGGGTGCGATCCAGCCGCCACCCGATTCGAGAAACGCGATGCGCAGCCGCGGGTGGCGGTCAACGACACCGCCCCAGATCACACTCAGCGCTGCCAGCATCATCTCCATCGTATGGCTGATCATGTGGCGCGCGGCACGGTCCGTCTCGAAGCGGTCGACACCGACGGTCGGCATCGCGGTGGTCGAGCCCTCGTGAAAGCCGATCGAGAAGTCGAGCTCTTCGGCCATCACCCAGAACGGCTCGTACATCGGGTCGCTGATCATCTTGTTGCCGTGGTACGGGTTCGGCCGCAGAAACCCGCCGCGCATCCCGAGCTTTTCGCGGGCGTAGCGCATCTCGTCGATCGCGCGGGCGACCGACTGCATCGGCAGCATCGCGACCCCGAACAGGCGGTCGGGGTAGGGCTTTCAATAATCGGCGAGCCAGCGGTTATAGGCGCGGCACATCGCGGCGGCGAGCCCGGGCTCCTCGACCGCGCCGGCGAATAGCCCGAGGCTCGGATAAAGAAAAGCGGCGTCGATCCCGTCGGCATCCATGTCGACGATGCGGGCGTGCGGGTCGAACCCGCCCTTCTTTCCTTCGGCGTATTTGAGGCTGTCGAGCTGGACCGCACCCTGCCGCACACCGACCGCGCCGAGGCTGCCGATCCCGCGCGGATTGCCGAGCAACTTGCCCTCGACCGTGAGACGCTCCTTGCCATTCTCGTCGATCGTGAAGCGCGGCCGGCGCTCGCGGTACTCGGGCTCGATGTAGTTGTCCCAGAGATCGAGCGGCTCGAGGATGTGGCCGTCGGCATCGATCGTGTTGTAGGCGCGTGCCATGACCGGTCTCCTTTCTGCTCCGCGGAATGCCTAAATCCTAGCGGATGCGCGGCACCGGCGCGAGACCCTAACTGCTCCCGATGGCCGCGCGGATCGCTGGGATGACCGATAAAAGAGGTCATCTACTAGTGTCTAATTGCGTAAATTAACGATAGTATGTCACAATTGCGCGCCCTTGACCTCGCGTTTTCGCCAGACAAACGGGGCGGCGCGTTCGTGTATGCGACGGTGAAGTCTTGGATCGCCTGCTTCAGGTGCTCGACAGTGCGAAAGCTCGCGCCGGACAAGGCCTTTCGGGTAAAAATGCCAAACCAGATCTCTACTTGATTGAGCCAGCTTGCCGACGTTGGCGTGAAGTGAAACGTGACATTGGGGTGCGTGGCCAGCCAAGTTTCGTTCTTTTTGTGGGTACAGTAGTTGTCGAGAATGACGTGGATTTGGCGATCGGCGGGTTGATCGTCAACGAGCTCGGACATGAGGGCTTGGAAATCGACGCGCTTCTTGGTCTGTGTGGTCTTGCCGCGGATGAACCCGTGGCGACTTCCAGGGCGGCAAAGAGGTTGACCGTACCGTGTCGCTTGTAGGTGGTTTTGAGGCCTTGAACGATCTTACCGCTGCTGGTTCGGACATAGCCGGTGGCCCGTTCCAAGGCCTGGATCGACGGCTTTTCGTCGACGCTGAGCACCAGCGCGTTCGCCGGCGGGTCGAGGTACAAGCCGATAATTCGGCCGCCTTTGCAGCAAACTGCGGGTCGGTGCTGACACACCACGAGCGGTGCCGGCGCAACTGGATGCCTTCTTTGCGCAACACCCGCCAAACCGCGGCGTCCGAAACGCCGAGCGCCGAGGCCAACGTGCCGCCATCCCACCCGGCCAACCCCGCTGGCGCGGGCAACTCCAATTGCCGCAGAATGCGCAGGCGCAAGTCTTCGCCGTATTTTGGTTTCTTGCCCGGCCGGGGCTGATCGTGCAGCCCAGCGATGCCTCGTGCCGCAAACCGCTGGCGCCACAGACCGATCGTGTTTGGCCGGACCCCAAGTTCGCGCGACACTTCGTCATTGCGCTTACCCTCCAGGCAAGCCAAAACGATCTTGGCACGCTCAACCAAGCGGGCTTCCCCGGTCCGGCTACGGGCAAGGTTGATCAACTCAGTTCGTTGTTCGGCAGAACACGACAACGCTACCGCGACCCGAGCCACGAGACACCTCATCTGGTGCGCGGGTCTTGGTATCACACAATCTATCGCGTTTCAACGCAATTAAGCACTGGTTCCGTGGTCGGTTCACGCCGCCAACGCCGACGGCACGACATCCAAGGTCTTCATCACCGCAGGATCGAACGGCTTGAAGGCGATGGGGATCGCCTGCACCAGACCGACGGGAACGCATACACCATCCCGTTCAACAAGGTGCGATCGTTGGTGTCATATCTGATCACCACGTTGACGATCGTCGCCGGTGTTGGCTCACATGCCCCTGTTTTCCCCGCTCGTGGTCGTCGGACCCCGCCGCAGTGAATGCAGGACGGTAGCCCGTTCACCTACCAGGACGGCAACCCGTTCACCTACATAGAATCAGGTGACACGATCAAGGTGAACATCACCTCGACCATCACGTCAGGTAAGGTCATCTCGTGCTCAGGTGTAAAAGCGGACTTCTGATCTTATTGCTTTGCCTTGCGTCATCCACTGCCATCGCACAGAGTCCGTCTCCCGGTAGCGGAGGCAAGACCCCGCCGCGTGAGTTGGTGGATCATCTCATTGTGCGCAACGGCTTCAATGCCAACGGCTACGTCAACGTCCTGAGTTTCGGCGCGAAGTGCGATGCAAACTCGGACGACTGGCTACCGTTCACGAATGCCGCGACAGCTGTCAGTCTGACGAACGGTGGGACTATCCTGCTCCCGCCGGGTCGCATTTGCGCTCTGGGTGCCACGGTGGCGATCACCACCAGCAATGTGCGCTTCGCATGCCAGAGGAGTGGTTACGCCCATCACGATGTGACGGTCCCCTTCACCGGATGTGACGTGCAGTGGATCGGTGAGGCAAACGGCACCATGTTCTCGGCGATAGCTCCGTCAGGGTCCACGGCGAAGTGCCGGATCGACGGGTTTAAAATGGACGGCATCCTCCTCGATGGAGCTGGGCTGGCTGGTAGCGGTATCGTGCTCAAGAGTGCCAGCGAAGGGCGGATCACGCACAACCTCTTCCGAGACTTCAAACTGTACTCGCTCGACCTCAACGTCGTTCAGGCGACCTCATCCAATTTCGGGGAAGCGTGCGATTCGTAGTACAACGACATCAGTCACAACTTCTTCGATCAGGTGACCGTCACCGGTGGAACCGTCTTGCCGCGTGGCTCGACAACACCCTTCCCAACGGCGGCTGCAACGCGAGCCTCAATTACATCCACTCCAATGCCTTCTTCCTGCAGCCGTCCGACACCGGAATCCTGTGCGATGGATGCGACAACAATTGGATAGAGCACGCCAGCATCTTCTCCGGTGCCGGCACCGGCCACTCGATCGATTTTACGATCCACTCGAACGCTGGGCTGACCTACCCGGCGAACAGCAACCACGTCAAGGACATCTCCGCCAGCAACGCGATGATCTTCCGGGGGCAGACGACTTTCCCGTCCTGCATGGATTACGGGACCGTCGGTCTGGCCAGCAACGCGTGCACCTTCGGCATCGTCGAGGATCTGGATCAGGGGAACTCGACACCCGTCCCGGTGAGGGAAACCGGCGCATGCGTCACCTACACGTACACCGACGGTTTCTCGTACTACACGTTCCAGATCCTTCCCACGATGGGCGATTACCACGGCGGGGCCTTCGCGGCGGATGCTCAGCGCGGCTTGTCCACCCTGCCGATCCAGAACAGCGGTTCGGACCACATACGCCTGATCGACCAGGCGAGCCCGCAGAACGTTTGGGGCATCAACATCAACGGCACCGATGGCAACCTCCGCCTGAACCACATAGCCGGCAACGGGTCCAGCACCGAAACCAGCGTTGATCGTGGCCGGCCACATAGAGGTAACCGGCAGCTCTCCGACACCGCAGGCGAACTGCGGAACCGGGGCAACGGTCGCCGGCAATGATGGTGTCGGGAGGATCACGATAGGCACCTCGCCCGGCAACCAGTGCCAGATCAACTTCGTGACGGTCTTCACCAATGCGCCGGTCTGCGATGTTTGGATGGAGACTTGGCATTCGCCGTACCTCGACGTCTTCCCGCAGCCGGCCACCAGCCAACTCACCGTACTCACCACCAGTGCGGGTAACTTCAACGCCAGCGACCACATCGGCATGGGCTATCGATGAAGCTCGAAAGCTGGCACAGCGCGGCAGACAAGGCGCGCTGGAAGATCGCGCGCCGCGACAATTGCACCGATGTGCCGGGGGAGATCGTCGACGCCGACGAGGCGAGCGGCGATTGCACGGTCGCGGTCGGCAGGCGGAACTATGCGTATCATTTCGGCGCGGGCGGGATCCGCCTTTGCGCACGGGGGCGGCGACCACGGCGGGCCGCGCCTCGAAGCGCAGATCGACCGGCGCGTCGAAACTTACGAAGAACTCGGCCAGACACGCTTTGGCACCCACCTCGAGCGGCTCGAGCGCGCGATCTTCTGGGCCCCGGGCTCTTGATCAGCGGCCAAGCCGCGGTCATCGGCACTCTGCTTTGGCGCCTGCCGCCGGCCCGCCAACCCTTCAGCTTTCAGGACATCCCGCCACGACAACGTCGTTTCGTTTCCTACTGACGTCGAGCCGCCGCCGCCCGGCACCCGCTACGTTGCGCCTGCACTTTGACGTGGAATGTGGCGGGAATATTTTCCTCAGCTTTCCCTAGGCTAGTCGCCTGGGGGATTTGCGCTCCGTTCCGGCCCCCCTCGCGGCATTTCCGGCGCGCTCCGGCCGCCCACCGCTAACCCAGAAATTCCTTTGTTTTTCGCGCGTTTTTCCGGGTTCTTCGGTGGTGCTGCCGGTGGGTATCGAACCTACGACCTCTCCCTTACCAAGGGAGTGCTCTACCACTGAGCTACGGCAGCATCTCGGTCCGGAGATCGTCCCCGACGCGATAAGAGCCATTACACGAGCGCCCTTCGGCTGGCAAGGTGGGTCGAGGGTAGGTCCGTGCGGCGGGAATTGGGCTTGCGCCAAGGAGCTACAACGACCGGATGCCGGTTTGCCCAATCGGGACGAAGAGGGATTCCGGTTCCGTTGCCTTTTCTCCCTCGGATTCCGTTTATACACGAAGCCGGTTTCGTTGTTTCGCGGACCCGCAAATCGACACCCAACCGGGGGCCGATCGGGCGAAAATCCTCGCGCCGCACCCTCGACCGCTTGACAGCGACGCCGCACTCTCGTTGCATCGCGGGATGAGCGAGCTTCCCATTATCACTCCGCAAAAGATGGTCGAGCGCGCCGCCCGCGAAGCGCGGCTCGCCAAAGCTTTGCGCGACAATCTGGTGCGGCGCAAACAGCAAAAGCGCGCTCATGAAGGGCGGGCGGCTCGCCAACCGCAAGGAACGGACCGGGAGGACGAGCCGCCGGCTTGAGCCGCTCCCCCCGGTTCCGGTAAAAGCATTTGCGCTAGGCGACAACGCGCTCCCCGGCGGTGCGCTGCGGCTGCGTCGGCAGCCGCCCGTGGAACGAGGCGATGGACAAGATCCGCATCAAGGGTGGTGTGCCGCTCGAGGGGGTGATTCCGATCGGCGGTGCCAAGAACGCAACATTGCCGCTGATGGCGGCTAGCCTGCTGACCCCGCAAACACTGATTCTGGAGAATGTTCCCGACCTCGCGGACATTGCGACGATGGCCAACCTGCTCGTCCAGCACGGCGGCGCGATTGCGATGGACGGGGTCGGAAACGGCGGCCATGCGCTCGAATTGTCGGCCGAGCACATCACCTCGATCACCGCCCCCTATGATCTCGTCCGCAAGATGCGGGCTTCGGTTCTCGTGCTCGGACCGCTGCTCGCGCGCTGCGGCCGCGCCCGCGTGTCACTGCCCGGAGGCTGCGCGATCGGTCCGCGGCCGGTCGATCTTCACATCAAAGGGCTGCAACGGCTCGGTGCCGAGGTCGAGCTGCGCGAGGGCTATATCGAAGCGCGCGCTCCCAGGGGTCTGAAAGGCGCCGAGATCGCCTTCCCGACCGTGTCGGTCGGGGCCACCGAGAATCTTCTGATGGCGGCCACGTTGGCAGAAGGGGAGACCTTGCTGATCAACGCCGCGCGCGAACCGGAGATCACCGACCTCGCCGAGTGCCTCCTTGCAATGGGCGCCCGGATCGACGGGATCGGCACCGACCGGCTGCGCATCGCCGGTGTCGGCCGCTTGCACGGGACGGCCCATCGAGTCATCCCGGATCGCATCGAAACCGGAACCTACATCATGGCGGCGGCGGCGACCGACGGCGAGGTGTGGCTGACCGGCACTCGGATCGACCTCGTAGCGGCGCTGGTGCGCATCCTCGAGGGGGCCGGGGTGGAGGTATCGGCGACCGCCGACGGGCTCAGGGTACGCCGGCGCGGCGCCACGCTGGAAGGGGTCGACATCATGACCGAGCCCTACCCGGGCTTTCCGACCGACCTGCAGGCGCAAGCGATGGCGCTGATGGCGACCGCCACCGGTGCCTCGATGATCACCGAGACGATTTTCGAAAATCGCTTCATGCATGTTCCCGAGCTCGCTCGAATGGGGGCCAACATCAATGTTCACGGCGCCTCGGCCTTGGTGCGCGGGGTGCCGGCGCTGATGGGGGCGCCGGTGATGGCGACCGATCTGCGCGCGTCGGTATCGCTGGTCGTCGCCGGCCTCGTCGCGGCGGGCGAGACGGTGATCAACCGCGTCTACCACCTCGATCGCGGCTACGAGCGGCTCGAGGAGAAGCTCGCCGGATGCGGCGCCCGGATCGAAAGGGTGCGCGATGCCGGCTGACGAGAGCGGTGCCGCGTTCAAGCTGCGCGCCGAGGACGCCGACGACCTCGCGGTAATCTCGGCCTGCCTGCAAGACGCGCTCGTTGCCGTCCGCGACCTCGCCTTTGTGCAGCATGACCGGACATTCCTGATGGTCGCCAACCGCTTCCGCTGGGAACGGGCCTCGCGGCCTGCACATGGCGAGACGGGTTACCAGCGCATCCTGTGCGGCATCACCTTTGGCGCTGTCTCCGGCGTGTCCTATCACGGCTTTCGCCGCAGCGAGGACGATCGGATCTTGTCGCTGCTGGCGATTCGACCCGGGCGCGGCAACGGGGGGGATGCGATCCTGCTCGAATTCTCCGACGGGGTGACGATACGGCTGGATGCCGGCCGCATCCTTTGCCATGCCCAGGATCTCGGGGAGCCCTGGCCGACCCCATGGCAGCCCCGGCATGATATAGACGAGCGGGTGTGACCGCTGCGGTGAAACCGAGCGATGCCCGACAGCCATTGATCATGGCGTTGCCTAACGGTCGGATCCTCGGCGAGGTGATGCCGCTGTTGCAACGGCTCGGGATTACGCCGGAGCCGGCCTTTGCGGATCCCGGCTCGCGCCAGCTGCGCTTTGCGACCAGCGAGGCCGGGCTCGATCTTATTCGTGTGCGGAGCTTCGACGTCGCCACCTTTGTCGCCTTCGGTTCTGCCCAGCTCGGCATCGCCGGCAACGACGTGCTGATGGAATTCGACTACTCGGAAATTTACGCCCCGCTCGACCTCGATGTCGGGCGTTGCCGTATCGCGGTGGCGGCCACCGCGGACTGGGTTGCGCGAGACGATGTCGGGCGCGCGAGCCACATCCGGGTGGCTACAAAATACCCCGAACTGACCCGCCGGCACTTTGCCGCGCGCGGGATTCAAGCGGAATGCATCAAGCTGAACGGCGCTATCGAGCTCGCCCCGCATCTCGGTCTCTGCCATCACATCGTCGACCTCGTCCAGACCGGGGCGACGCTGAAGGCCAATGGTCTGGTCGAGATCGAGCGCATCGCCGAGGTCAGCTCGCGGCTGATCGTCAACCGGCCGGCGCTGAAGACCCGCCCGGAAGAGATCGGCGGTTGGATCGACCGCTTTCGCGACGCGATCGGTCAAAGCCGACGGCCGGCGCCAGGCTCGGAGCGGTCGGATGCCGGTTAGGCTGACAACCCGCGACGCCGGGTTCGAACCGGCTTTCAAGAGGCTGCTCGAGGCCAAGCGCGAGAACGCTGCCGATGTCGGTGCCACGGTCGCCGCGATCATCGAGGATGTCGCGCGCCGCGGCGACGCCGCATTGATCGACTATACTAGGCGGTTCGACGGCGTCGATCTCGCGGCTTCCGACCTCCGCCTGACCCGCTCGGAGATCGCGGAGGGAGCCGCCCGGGCCCCGTCCGAAGCCGTCGCCGCTCTGCGGCTCGCCGCCGAGCGGATCGAGAGTTTTCATCGCCATCAGCCGCCACCGGCGATCGATTATGTCGATGCGCTCGGGGTAAGGCTTGCCAATCGCTGGCGCCCGATCGCGGCCGCCGGGCTTTATGTCCCGGGTGGCAGCGCTGCCTACCCGTCCTCGGTGCTGATGAATGCGCTTCCCGCGAAGGTGGCGGGTGTCGAGCGGCTGGTGATGACCGTGCCGACGCCCGGAGGGGTGCTCAACCCGCTGGTTCTCGCCGCCGCCGAGCTCGTCGGGATCGACGAGATATACCGGGTCGGCGGGGCGCAGGCGATCGCCGCGCTGGCCTACGGAACGGCGACGATCGCCCCGGTCGACAAGATCGTCGGACCCGGCAACGCATACGTCGCGGCCGCCAAGCGGCAGGTCTTCGGCCGGGTCGGGATCGACATGATTGCTGGTCCCTCGGAAATTCTCGTCATCGCCGACCGGCACAACGACCCCAAATGGATCGCGGCGGATCTGTTGTCGCAAGCGGAGCACGACAGCGCGGCACAAGCGATCCTCGTTACCGACGATACCGGCTTTGCTGACGCGGTCGAGGCAGCGCTAGAGGGCCATCTGGCACGACTGCCGCGAGCCCAGATTGCACGAGCGAGCTGGCGGGCGCACGGCGCGATCCTGCTCGTTCGCGATTGGGAAGAAGCCGTCGCGCTGGTCGACCGGATCGCTCCCGAGCATCTCGAGGTCGCCCTTGAGGAGGCCGACGCATTTGCCGAGCGGGTTCGCCATGCCGGCGCGATCTTTCTCGGCCGCCATACCCCCGAGGCCATCGGCGACTATATCGCCGGGCCCAACCATGTTCTACCGACTGCGCGCAGCGCGCGCTTCGCCTCCGGCCTCGGCGTTCTCGATTTCCTCAAGCGCAGCACGCTCGTGCGTTGTAATGCCGCGAGCCTCGCGGCGTTGGCGCCCGCGGCGATTCGTCTCGCCGATGCGGAAGGGCTGGAGGCCCATGCGCTGTCGCTGTCGATCCGGCTCCCGCCCGGGGCATGAACCGGCGATGGGCGATCCCCGGGGCGAAAGGCGGATCGTCGACATCACACTCGACGAGCGTACGGTGGTCCGCCGCAGCCCGGATATCGAGCACGAGCGAGCGATCGCGATCTTCGACTTGCTGGAGGAGAACCACTTCGCGCCCGCCTCCGGGCTTGACGGACCGTTTCATCTCCACCTGTCCATCGAAGAGAACCGCCTGAGCATCGACGTTCGATCGCCGGCAAATGGAGCGGACGAGACGATCCTCCTGTCGCTTGCCCCGTTTCGCGGTATCGTCCGCGACTACTTCATGGTCTGTGAGAGTTATTATCAGGCGATCCGCCGGTCGAGCCTGGCGCAGATCGAGGCGATCGACGTAGGGAGGCGATCGTTGCACGACGAGGGATCGGCATTGCTGGTCGAGCGGCTCGCCGACAAGGTGGTCATCGACCACGACACCGCACGGCGCCTGTTTACCTTGATTTGCGTGCTTCACCTGCGGCGATGAGCCCGTGTCGCCGGCACCGCTCCTCGTGCTCGCTTCCGCCTCGCCGCGCCGGCTCGACCTGCTTCGTCAAATCGGGATCGAGCCCGACCGGATCGACCCCGCCGATATCGACGAGATTGTGCAACCTGGCGAGCTGCCGCCCTCGCACGCCATGCGCCTCGCCGAGGAAAAGGCGCGGGCGGTGATGCCCCGCCATCCCGGCGCCTTTATCTTGGCCGCCGACACGGTCGTCGCTTGCGGCCGCCGGATCCTGCCGAAGCCTGCCGACCCGGCGACTGCGCGGTCGTGTCTGGAGCTGCTGTCCGGGCGCCGTCATCGCGTCCATAGCGGAATTGCCGTGGTCGATCCCAACGAACGACTGACATTGCGGCGGGTCGACAGCCATGTCGCCTTCAAGCGTCTGAGCGAAGCCGAGATCGCGGCGTATCTCCGCAGCGGCGAATGGCAAGGCAAGGCTGGCGGCTATGCGATCCAAGGCCGGGCGGCCGCCTTGATCCGCTGGGTCAGCGGGTCGTACTCGAATGTCGTCGGATTGCCGCTTTTCGAGACGGCTCAGCTGCTCACTGGCCGCGGCTACCGACCGCCTTGTCCGGCGAGCTGCTGATCGCCGCCGGTCCTGGCGAGTGGCGCGCTGTGCTACTCGAGGACGGCGCTCCAGTCGAGCTGTTCGTCGAGCGCGGGGACCGCAGCGAGACCGGCAGCATCCACCTCGGTTGCGTGCACCGCCTGCTGCCAGCCCTCGGTGCGATGCTCGTCGATATCGGCGGCGACCGGCCGGCTTTCCTTCCCGCAAACGAGGTGCTGCCGCGCGGCCGGCGGCTGAACGAAGGCGAGCGCGCCATCGTGCAAATTCGCCGCGAGGCACAGGGCGGCAAGGCGGCCCGACTGACGACGGGCGTGGTGCTGCGTGGCAGGCTCGTCGAGCTGAGGTTGGGGCGGTCGGGCATTCGCGGCGGAGAGACCCTGGCCCCCGAAGACGTGGTCAACCTCTCCGGCCTTGCGAGCGAATGCGCAGCCGGACTGAGACTTCTTCAGCCCGCGCCGATCGATGCGCTGATCGAGGAGGCGAAACGGCTAAACCGTCGATGGCGCGACATCCTCGACCGAGCCGCGAGGCTTTCGCCGCCGGCTCGCCTCGACCCTTCCGTGTCCTTCGCCGCCGCACTGGCTGCCGCGTTGGCAACTCCGCCGGACGTGATTCAAGTGGACGATCCTGCTGTCGTCCCGGAAGTCCGCGCGGCCTTTTCGGATACCGCGATAGAGTGCAGATCGGAGGGCGAGTGGCCGCTCGATCTCGACGCGTTGTTCGAGCGGGCGTTGGCCGGTACGGTCGCACTCGTCGGCGATGGTGCGGTGCATATCGAGGCGGCTCGGGCCGCCGTGCTGATCGACGTCGACAGTGGAACCCCCGAGACCGGATCGCCCGAGCGCACCGCGCTCGCGGTCAACCTAGCGGCGGTCGGGGCGATCGCGCGGCACATTCGACTGCGCAATCTCGGCGGCGGCATCGTCATCGATTTTGTCGGTCTAGAGGATCGTAGACTTCGCGAGCGCGTCCGCGATGCGCTCGCCGAGGCGCTGGCGCCCGACCCGGCATGCCCGCAAATCCTCGGCTGGACCCGGCTCAGGCACCTCGAAATGGTACGGCCGCGCCGTGTACGGCCGCTCGCCGAGGCGCTGCTCGAGCCCGGTCCTGGCGGTGCTCTCGTCAAGACCGCGGTGACCGTGGCACACGAGGCGCTCCGCGCATTGCGCCGAGAGGCGCGAGCCCAGCCGGCGGTTCGATGGCGTCTGACCGTCAGTCCGGACGTCGTTGCGGCGCTGGCCGGTGGGGCGGGAGCAGCGCTGCGCGCACTCGAGCAGCGATTCGGGCGCCCGATCGCGATCGAGGCCGATCCCGGCCTCGATCGCGACCGGTTTCAAATCGTTCCCGTCTGATTATATCGGCCCGCGATGGAGCACAAATTGCTGAATTCGCCGCGTCCCTGTCCGATCTGCGGCAAACCGCCGACCGCGCAAACCAGGCCGTTTTGCTCGGCACGCTGCGCGCGGATCGA
>Ga0306926_10006704_pt1 | contig 12392 bp, 9 predicted proteins | sample flu12Cox44000178_FD_203759 | JGI IMG/M metagenome (GOLD analysis project Ga0306926, IMG submission 203759) | Lab enrichment of tropical soil microbial communities from Luquillo Experimental Forest, Puerto Rico - flux8day.12C.oxic.44.000.178 (v2)... | ecosystem: Environmental > Terrestrial > Soil... | reverse complement strand
GTGGAGGACCTCTACACCACGCCCTGGGATCTCGGCTACGGCCACATCATCAACTTCGATCACGACTTCACCGGCCGCGAGGCGCTCGAGCCGCTGGCGGGAGAAAAGCACCGCAAGAAGGCCTGGCTGTCTTGGAACCGCGACGACGTCGCGAGAATCTTCGCCAGCATGTACGAGCCGAGCGATAAGCGGTTCAAGTACATCGACATGCCTGCCGCGTTCTACGCCGGGGCGCACGCCGACCAGATCCAGAAGAACGGGAACCCCATCGGAGTGTCCACGCTCTGCTCGTATACCTCGAACGTCAGGGGCTGGATCTCAATCGCCATGATCAATGAACACGACCTCGCCTACGGCGAGGAGGTCGAGCTGCTCTGGGGTGAGGCACACGGCGGCAGCGCCAACCCGGCGGTCGAGCGTCACACGCAGACCACCATCCGCGCCACCGTCACCCAGCGTCCGTTCCCCACGGACAAGCGCTAGGTAGGGGGCGATGACGGCGTGGCCGCGCGGCAATGAAGGTAGGCAGTCAGCCGCATCCGTTCGGCGTGAAAAGGTTCGGACAGTCCGGCGGATGCGGCCTTCACCTGCGACTGGGCGGCGGCAGTTGGCTGCCGTTGTTACCCCACGCCCCAGAGCTTCGCGAACTCACTCTCGAATGAGTTACTGCCGAACCAGGCGCCAGCTGCCTGGGCGGCGGCGGTGACCTGAATGGTGCCGATGTTCTGCTTGGTGAACAGCCGGGTCGGGATGGTCTCGTTTACCGGGGCGGTCTTGGTCGCCATCCGCAGGACCTCGTCGGTGAGCGCCCAGCCTTCGTATGCCTCGTCCACGACGACGACGGCCTTGACGAGCGAACCGCTCTTCAGCAGGCCCAGCCCGTCCACGGTGCCGGCCGCGACCGACAGCGAGATGCCGGAGGCCCGGCCCGACCCCTGGATGCCCTGGACCGTCGGCTGGAGGCTGTCTTCGAATTCGGTGTAGTAGTAGGTAGCGTCCGGGTGGGTCTGGAGGTTGGAGCTGGTGGCGGCGGCCTCCAGCGCGGTGGTGGACGCACTGATGTGCTCGACCGTCATCACGCAGTCCGGGCAGGACTTCTTGTAGATGGCAAGAGAGTCGGTCACCTGCGCGATGGACGAGGGATTGTCGATCTCCTCAGCGATGATCCCGTTGGCCTTGCCGCCAGAGTCCGCGATCGTCCACCAGGCGATCTGGTCCGCCTGGCCCTCCGCGCCAGGCAGGTAGCTGACGTGGTCAGTGTTGGGCGTATCGGCGGGCTGGGGAACCTGGTCGGCGACGAGGACCGGCACGCCCTTGGCCACGGCTGCGTTAAGGGCGCTGTACGCCATGCCGTAGGGAATGGCATCCAGCACGATGCCGGCAGCGCCGGCGCCCGTGGCCTGCTGGACGCACGCGGCGATGGCCGTCGGCTGGGCCTGGCCATCGCAGACTCGGAGCTTGAGCCCGGCCGCGGCAAGCGCCTGCTGCATGGTCTGGGCGGCGACCACGAAGGTCGGCGCGTCTTGGATTATCGGTATGTAGTAGACCGTCTTGCCCTTGAGCTTGGACACACCCGCCACGCTCGCCGAGGGCACCGGGTAACTGCTCGTGGTCGCCTCGAGCTTGGCGACGGTCTGCCGGGCGAGCGCCAGGCCGGCTGCCGCCGGGCCGGCCCCGGGGGCCGAGGCGCTTGCCGACGGGGTGGCCCCGGGGGGCGAGGCGCTTGCCGAGCCGCTGGCGCCGGTCCTAGAAGCTGAGCTGGGGCTGGAGCTGCCGCTTGAGCTGCAGGCCGCGAGCAGCGCCGCCGCGATGAGTGCCGCCCCTGGCGTCAGCCAGGATCTCCGTCTAAGCGTCATTGCTTCCTCCATCACGTCCCGTAATGGGTTAGATCGATCTAATAGACCGATCTAGCCGACTGTAGCCACAGGCCTGCGTCACGGGAACGTGCCGGTCCCGAATGCTAAGGTTGCAGCTCCGATGCGTCTGGAGACAGGTGGTATCCGCAAGTTCCGATCGGACGGCGGCCCCGTGCGGGCGGGAGGGGAGTGCCGGTATGGTCGGGGGGAAGCGGATCCGGAGCGTGATGATGGTCGAGAAGAGGGTGACGCTGCGGGACGTTGCCGCGGCGGCGGGGGTGTCGCGCGCTACAGCGGGATTCGTGCTCAGCGACGCTCCTGGCATCGCCATCTCTGAGGCGACGCGGCAGCGCGTCCGGGAAACAGCCCGGGATCTCGGCTACAGCCCGCACTCGATCGCCCGTGCACTGCGGGAAGGGTCATCGCGAGTCATCGTGCTCACCATCGACTCCGGCTACGAGGGGAACTACTCGCGCACCTTCACCAGGGGGCTGGACGACGAACTGGCCGTGCATGACCACGTGCTGCTCGTCCGGCACGGCCACGCCGCTCCCGGCTCGCAGCAGCGGCTGCTCGAGGCGATCTCGCCGCGCGCCGTGCTCCGGATGCCGGATTACCTGGCACCGGGTCACGAGTTCGACGACGGAGGCTGGGAGGGCGGCCTCGCCGGGAACGTCGCGGTGCAGCTCCGCTACCTCGCCGGTCGCGGTCATGAGCATGTCGCCGTCGCGCTCCCTGATGGCAACCCTCCGCTCGGCCCGGTCCGGCTGCGGTTTGCCGGCGAGGCGGCGGGCAAGATCGGGCTGCCCGCACCCTCGGACCTGACGGTGCCGCGGGAGCGTGCCGACGCAGCTGACGCCGTCCGGGCATTCCTCGGCACCCACCCGGCGGTGACGGCGTTCGCCGCCTTCGATGACGACGTGGCGCTGCGCGTCCTGGCTGCCGCCCGAGACCTCGGGCTGAGCGTTCCTGGCGACCTGGCCGTCATCGGGTTCGACGACACCGACTACGGCGCCCTGTTCACGCCCGCGCTCACTACGGTGCACATCGACGCCGAGGAACACGGACGCCAGGCCGCGCGCATGATCCTGGGACTCGGTGGCGGTGGGCTCGCCGCCATGCCAGCGCAAGTGATCGTCCGCGAACCCGAGCCGGCGCGTGTGATCGTCCGCGAATCCGCGTAGCCTGCGTCGCGGCTAAGGCGCGGGATATATCTACTCAGCCGCGGGGCTTCCGCCATGGTCGCCAGACTGTTAAGGTCGCCGCTAGATCGGTCTATTAGATCGGTCTAGGTGATCGCGTTGCATCGATCGCGAGAGGAAACGTGATGGCGGCACCGAGTCTCCAGGATGGCATCGACCAGGCAGGATCGCCGGTCAGGCTGCTGTGGAAGCCAGGCTCCGCGCCCTGGGTCCCGGAGGTGATCGAGCCGGAGTACGCCGGATGGCGACAGGAGCAGGCCGCCTGGCACGACGCGGTAGCGATCGCGGACCTGTCCCACCACATGTCCGACACGTTCATCGAGGGACCGGAGGCGACCCGGCTGCTGACGGCGGTCAGCGCGAACAACTACGAGAACTTCGCCGTCGGCCAGGCCAAGCAGTTCATCCCCGTGGCCGAGGACGGCAACATCATCACCGACGGCATCCTGCTGCGGACCGGCGAGCACGAGTACATCCTGAGCGGGGTCTCGGCCGCACAGGAGTGGGTCAAGTACCACGCCGACGGCTACGACGTGTCTTGCGTGACCGATCCTCAGTCCCTGTTCCGGGGCGGCGCGGACCCGCGGCTGTTCCGGTTCCAGGTCCAGGGGCCGCTCGCGGGTGCCCTGGTGGAACGTGCCTTCGGAGGGCCTTTGCCGCCCGCGAAGTTCTTCCACTCGGTTCCCGTCACCCTCGGCGGGCGGCACTTCCGAGCGCTGCGCCACAACATGGCCGGGCAGGAAGGTTACGAGTTCATCGGCAGTTGGCGAGACGGTGCCGCAGTAGAGGAAGCCCTGCTGACGGCCGGCGAGCCGCTGGGACTGGTCCAGGTCGGCGCACTCGCCTACCCCACCTCCGCCGTGGAGAGCGGCTGGATCCCCGCCCCGGTGCCGGCCATCTATACCAGCCCGGACCTAGCCGATTACCGCAAACACCTCGGCCTGTACACCTACGAGGGGCAGAACCCGCTGTACGGCAGCTACTTCTCCGACAGCATCGAGGACTACTACGTCTCACCCTACGAACTGGGCTACGGCCGGTCGGTCTCCTTCGGCCACGACTTCATCGGCCGCGACGCGCTGCTCAAGGCCAGGGACACAGTCCGGCGCACCAAGGTCACCCTCGTGTTCGACCCCGCCGACGCGCCCCTTGCCATCGCCCCCGGCCAGGACCTGGCCCTCAGCAACGGCCGCTATCGCGTGGAAGCCAGCCAGGAACTGGCCGGCATGGCCTACCACACAGCATCGATCGCCCCCGCGAACGCAGTCCTGTCCCTTGCGATCATCGACATGCAGTACGCAGCGCCCGGCACCCAGGTCACCGTCGCCTGGGGCGAGCACCCTGGACACGGGACCGCTCCCGACGCTGATCTGGGCTTCCCGCGCATCCGCGCCACGGTACAGCCCGCGCCCTACAACGAGCACGCCCGCACCCGCTACCGAGCTGGCTGAACCGGCACCTCCCGGACCCCGCCGCTATCGTCAACCCGACAGCGGCCATCCCCCGGGCCCCATGCCGGCGATGACCTGGTGGCCTCCATCCCATGTCATCGCCGGCATGGCTTTCGACCCAGCACGCTGAACCTTGCTCTCGGTGGGGTGACCGCGACGAGACCTGGGGGCTGATTGCACATCTGGCAGAGGAAGGTGCGTCCGAAGCGCGCTCGCTGCTGGCGTGGCGAGATTGGGCCATTGCGACTGCCGGGCCTAACGCGCTCCGCCGGTGCGGACGCACCTGGCACGCGCCAACCTGATCCCACTCCACGTCTAATCACTGAACGCATGTTAATGTCGGAAATCTTGAACGTCTGAGGTCAATACGGTTGCTGCCGTTTGTTGCTGCCGTATTCTGCTAGCTTCTGACTCTTAAATGTGAGCCATTCGGTTAGATTTTTACCGTTGACTAGATGCCCGAGACAGGCAGCAGCCTAAGTATCCGCACGGGTCACGGCAGAGGCCCGAAACTTCGTTTTCAGAGAACCGAGCTATCACCCTGAAAAAGGCGCAACACGATGCTGCTTTCACGACTATGAGCCGCTATCCTGCACTTAGATGGCACCGCCTGGGGCGCCTGGAGAAGTGAGCGTGAAACAGATGGGATCTACTGACTCACCTGGGCAATCTACTTCCCTAATCGAGCCACCTGCCGATCCATCCCGGCAGGGGGCCCAGCCGGTACGGATCCGGTTTTTCACTGATCGCTACGACTGGATGGGTCCGGTCATCGTAGTGCTGAGTTCCTGGTACTTCGCAGCTCAGGTGCTGGTCGCCTGGGTCTTCCGGCCGCAGTACAGCTTCGTCTCTAACGCGATCAGCGACCTCGGCAATACGGCTTGCCCTCCACCACATTCCAACATCTGCTCGCCTTTGCATGTCTGGATGAATGTCTCGATCGTCATCCTCGGCCTTGCCATGATCGTGGGGTCGATTCTGATCTTCAGCGAGTTCAGCTTCTCGAAGGACCGACGCGAACGCGCTGCCGCGCTCGCCGGATTCGGGTGCATGGCACTGGGCGGCGTCGGCGCCGCCCTGGTCGGGATCGTTCCGGAGAATGTGAATACCGCTCACCTGCACACGGTGGGAACTGCCATGGCAATCGGCTTTGGCCAGCTGGCCATTTTGATCCTCGGCCTGGTCCTACGCCAGATTCCCGACTGGCTCCGTGAGTTCATGATCTTTACGAGCCTCCTCGTTCTGCTGGCCGGGATCTCCATCGCGGGCAAGCATCAGTTCGGCATCGGCGGGGGAGCGCTGGAACGGCTGGCCCAGTACCCAGAGAGTGTGTGGTTGATCCTGTTCGGGTTCTACATCAGCCGAAACCACCATCGAAACAATGTGATCGGGCGTCACTTCAAGTTCTCTGAGAAGCGTCCACCGCAGGACGCCACGTTCAGGTGGGCTCGGCGAGAATCAGCCAACTCTGTAAGGACAGGGCAACCGCCGCAGCCGAAGCTTGCAGGAGAATAATCGCAGCCGGGGCGGCAAGTGACGGCAGCTAGGCGGGCCGCTGCTGGCCACCGTTACTGGCGGCGGGACGCGCCAGGGTCATCTGTGGGAGCTAATGAGTAGGCTTGTCTGCACGGCCGGGGTGCGGGAGCAACTCGCAAGAGATTAAGAGCCTGCCCGCTAGGCCTCCATAGTCGGCTAGCCAAAAATGCAGCGGGCGCACTACTTGCCAGCTTGTGGCCGGTGGTTACGGCGCCCCGCTTGGCCTTGAGCGCATCGAGGATCTCGAGCAGGGCAGACTGGTCCAGGGTCATCGTGTGATTTTTCTTCGCGAGACTTTGGCCGGTTGCAAAGACTCACACGATGGCCGCTACGCGATCAGGAGCCTCGCCGCTACCTACACAACTCCACGGGACACCAGCGCGATCGATGATCGCAAAGGCTGTCGGCACACGCAGTCTGGTGTCTCCTCCTCATTCCGCTAGACGGCAATATCAGGTGCAGCACCGAACAAGGCTGTCACGGATTCGGTAGCCAGATTCCGTTGACCTCAATTGCTTCTCCTTCGCCCGGCCACGGAGGCATCGTGATGCCGATCGCGGCCAAGGGTTCATTACCGAAAGACCGAAACTGGAACTCGGTTCCCAACGGGATAGTAATACAGACGTCAGGCTCCATTGGAACGACCTCCTCTCGTTCTCCTTGCTTGCGCCACATCTCACCGAGACCCCGCAACACGAACCAGATCTCCTCCACAGTTCTGTGGGTAACGGCTATGGATGTCTTGCCAGGGCCTAGTTCGAAATGGGCCAATCCTCCGCTTTCTAGCCCCAGGTGGATCCTGACCTCTGAACCATCCGGGGCGATATCGTCGCGTTCCGCCGGCAGGTGCTTAGTCTCAAATTCCACCCTTGCTCCTCCCTCTCCTTCGTCTTCGTGCACGGAGCGAATCCCGCCGCGTCCTGCTGCATCTGAGGTCAATGCTGCATTACTCAGCTCACTTGAGTGTTCTTTTGGAAGCAGTGGGAATCAAGTGCCGCTAGTACGCTATTTCTTCTCCCTCATTACTGCGACTGCACTCGAATGGCCTGCCGCGTGGCCAGTGAACGCGCCGATCACTCCAATGACCGGTGCGAGGATAGCAGCAACAAGCGTCTTGTCCTTCACGATAGCTAGGGTAATCCAGAGCGCGGCGATTGCGACCAGAATCCCAAGCAAGTAAACCAGGAAAGGCTCCGATCCTGCTATCTGCCATTGCCGCCACCACGATGGTGGCGGCGGGAAAGGGTAATCCTGCTCAGTCTGCTCCTTCCATACTCTCTTACCCGTATCTTTATCTTTTTCCCATTTTTGCCAGTGCTCACCATCGTACTGCCACCAGGTCTTACCTCGATATACCGGACCGTCCATTATTCCACCCTCATTTCACCTGAAACAGCCGGCCGGGTGGCCCCGCTTCTCCGGAGCTGCGGCTATATTCCGGTCGACCTACTTGATCTTTTCTGAGCAGTAATGCGAGCGATTTTTCGTTGCGCTGAACCTTACCGATCTGCGGCCGACGATGCAGGGCTGAAAGCCACTGCGGAACCTGGCAGGTACGCCGCTAGAGTGCTCGTGGATTGCCGCTATGTGCCTCCCTGAGACGTCGGGGGTGCGGTGATTTGGTCGAATGCGAGGGGTACCGGGCCGTTGCGCACCTTACAGTGGGTCTGGCTCCCACCTTTGCTGCTCCTCGTTTGGTCCCAGGCCCAGGCCGGACCAGACCATCGGAACCGGAGGCTGGCGGGACCGGTCTGCTAGGCCTGGGACATGCTGGCGGCCAGCCGCTCCCCAGAGGTGACCGCGCCATCTCGACATGGCCTAGCCTTCAGCCGGAACCCTGCCCGTACCAGGCTGGTCATCTGCTCGCCCGGTTCGACACCTAGCTCACGGCGGACGCTGTCGCGGTACCGCTCGTAGGTTCGGCGCGCCTCAACCAGGTTGCCCTCGGCCAGATGAGCCTCGATCAGGACTCGGTTCGCGCTTTCCCGCAGCGGGTCCGCGCTCACGGCCGAGATGGCGGCATCTATCGCCTCCGCGCACCGATTCACCTCAACCAGGCGACGCGACAAGGCCTCAAGCGCATGCAGCAGACGCTGGCGGATTCGCTCACGCTCGAAAATCACCCAGTCGTCGTACCAGCCAGGCAGCAAATCCATCGCCTCCCAGCGCCAATTCAGCAGGCACAAATCGGTCTGAGTGGCAGATCCATCGACGAGGCGCGCGGCCCACTCGTCCACCACGCCGACGTCCACGACGGTTTCCCGCCGCATTCCCAATGTGCATTTGTCGCTTGCGACGACGTCGATGCCCGCGCACTTCAGCCGCCATAGAGCCGAGCGCAGGTTACCGGCCGCGCGTTCGTCACTGCCTTCGGGCCATAGCGAACCTGCCGCGTAACGGCGATCGACTCTCCCGGCGCTGAGGGCCACGAAGACCAGCAGCCGCTTGCTCCCGTCCGGCACTTCCAGCCGGACGCCGTCGTGGACAACGTAAGGGCCGCCGAACAGCAGGACCGCAGTCCCTTTGAGAAGATCCGGGTAGGAAAGAAGTGAACTAATGGGACTAGAGAACATCGGCTTCCCCCCCAGGCCAGGGCTCAATGCACCAGCCCACCGTATGGTGGCTTCGTCACTTCACCGTCACCATCTATGGAGGACAAAGGCAGGGTCAAGATACTTCAGGCCCCGAATTCTCTAGAGAGGCGTACTCGCGCAGGAAACTGGCCACCAGAGAGAGCGCCTCCCTATAGCTCGCCGCCGGCCGAGCGGCACCCCGGTGCGAAGCGGCGATGTCGAGGCTCGTGGTCACGGTGATCAGGATCCCGTCCGGGCCGCGGTTCTCCACCCGCAGGACGCACACTGCTGTCCTCGGCGACCTGGATCGCACCACGGTGAGCGCCTACCCTCCTGACAGCAGAATTTCTAACTCCCCGGCTGCCCGGCGGGTGGGGCAGCTTGGGCCGGGGCCGCCGCCGCCGACGTGCATTCGTCGAACAACTTGAGGACTACGGTGGCTTTATCGGCGGCCGCGTTGACGGCGTCTTGTGCCTGCTGTACCTGGTCAGCAGCCGCTAGCTTGGCGGTCTGCGCCTGCCGGTTGCTGTCCTGCAGGCCATTGATCTTCATGATCAGTTCCCGCATCTCCTCAGGCAGGCACTTGGCGGCCAGGTCCTTGAACTCCTTGAAGATGTCCTGGGCCTCGCGGAGCAGGATGTAAGCGTTCCGGGCATCGCAGGGATGGCTGCCCATGGCGGCCTTGAAGTTCTGGCCGGCGGTCTGCAGATTGTCGCGCAGTGTGCTCATGTAGGCGGCGAACTGCGCGTATGTCTGGGAGAACTGGGCCTGTGCCGTGGCGAGATCGGCGGCCGCGGTATCTGCCGCGGCGGACGCAGCGGCCGCGGCATCCTGTTTCTGTTTCAGGTCGGCGTTCAGTTTTGCAAGCTGGTCTCCGTAACCGTCGTAGGCCTTCTGCATGCAGTCCTTGTCGGCGCCCAGAGCCGCGTCCAGTGTGGGTATGCAGGGAGACAGTTCGGCCCACAGCGTCGTCACGGCTGCCGACAGGCTGTCCTTTGCCGCATCCCAGGCCGTCGTGACCGGGTCGATCTGGCCAAGCAGGTTCAGCAGCGCGGCCGTATCAGCCTTCTTCGCCGCCTGCTGCTGCGCTTCAAGGTCTGCTTCTCGCTGCTGGCCGGTGAAGGTGGCTATATCCTGCGCGACTTGACTGAGGGCAGCCTCACACGGGTCGGCAGGCGCGCTGGTCTGGTTGGACACGGGTCCTCCCTGGGTTGCTCGTCACCGCGATCGACGATGCTTGTGCCGCCATGCTGGCCGGCTCCAATCACCAGGGCGTTGCGTAAACGTCACCTGGGGCCCCGCGAGCCGTGTGTGACGGTCAGGTGACGGCCCCCGGCCATGATCTGAGGAGCAGGCAGACCACCGACGATCCCATCTCCCGGTGGGAGGGGCACCTTGGCCGTGAAGGAGCGAGCTCGGGCCGTCGAGAGTCCCAGGCCAGCCCTCCAGCCGGCCAAGGCGCTCGCGCCGGAACGTCAGTCGGCCGTTCCCACGGGACCGCTGCGCGCGCCGGGACCGACATCGCCCGCCCCGGTCATCGAGCAGGAGAAAGAGCTCGTTCCCGGGGCGGCTGCGCTGGCCATGCCAGGGCTCTCCGGAGCCCCCGCTCTGCATCCCGCTGACCGCCAGCGTTCCGGGTCGGCCGGCCAGGCTCAGGCGCCAGCTCAGGGCAACGCCAGGATCGCCCGCCGGATGCGCGCCGGCGAACAAGGTCCCGCCACTGACTACGAGGCCAGTCGGCCAGGACAGGTCGCTGCCGCCTCTCCCGCGCCCGCGCCCACGGGCCTCATGGGCAGTCGCGCGGTTACCGCGCCGTCGCAGCCGGCGGCAGGCACCGCAGCCCCGGCCCCCACCGCCGAGCCAGCAGCTCTTACCGCCACAGCCGCCGGCCCTCCCGCCCCAACTGTCGGCCCTGCCGCTCCTGTCTCCCCGGTCGCCGCCGCCCCGGCCCAGGCTGTTGTCACCCCGGTCGCCGCGGCCCAGGCCGCTGCCGCCGCTCCGGCAGCGATGCCCCCGGCTGCCGCCGCTGTATCTCCGGCCGTCGCCCCGACGCAGGCCGCTGTCACCCCGATGGCCGCCGCCTCGGCCCAGGCCGCTGCCGCCGCTCCGGCAGCGATGTCCCCGGCCGCCGCCGGTGCGCCCCCGGCCGCGCCGCGACCCACGGCTGCGGGCACGCTGGGCACGCCGCGCGGCGCTGGCCCCGGCGCGGCCAGCCCCTCGCCGGCCGCTGGTGCTGCGGCCCAAGCCGCTGCCGAGGCTCCGGCTGCCGCGGCCGGACCGTCGCCAGTTACGGCCGCGGCTGCGGCGGCCGGACGGCGCCGCGCCCGCGGGCCTAATGACGATCCGGGTTTCCGGGCCGTGGTGACGAGAGTGAAGAAGGCTGCCGCCGGCTACCGGCGGCATGGCTCGGCGCACGGCGCGGCGGCGTCGGCGCAGGCGGCCGCGCCGGGCCCGGCCAACGAGATGCAGGCCGGCGCCAAGGCGCAGCAGGTCGCCAAGATCGACGCCCAGCATCCCAAGGAGTTCGACAAGGCCACCTTCGCGGCGCTGCTGCGAAGCAAGGTGGACGCCAAGGCCCCCAAGAATCCGGTGGAGGCCAGAGACTTCCCCTCTTCGGGCAAGCTCGGCGAGCTGAAGACCGAGATGACCGGCGCGGCCCGGACATCAGCCGCCGACGCCGGCGCCGACGTCCGCGACCAGGCCCAGGCCGCCCCGGACCAGAGCGGGATCACCCCGAAGCCCGTCACGCCACTGCCGGAAACCCCCGCCGCGCCGCCGCCCGGCGACCTGGGCGCCGCGCAGGCAGCTCCCAAGCCGCTGCCCGCGGCCGACGTATCCGCCGGGGTACAGGCGCAGCAGCAGCAACTTGATGGCACGATGACGCAAGCCGGGGTCACCGACCAGCAGCTCGCCGCAGCCAACGAGCCGACCTTCGCCAAGGCGCTCGGCGACAAGCAGGCAGCCGGCCAGGCGGCGGCCGCCATGCCAGCTCAGTACCGCGCCGCCGAATCGGCCACAATCGCGAGCGCCCAGGCTCAGGCGGTCACGGCCACCGGGCGGCAGACCGCTGCCATGCACGGCCAGAGCGCGGCGCTGCTCGGCCAGGTGACCGGCCAGCAGCACGGCACGATGGCCGCCGACCAGGCAGCGCGGGCCAACATCACTGCCGGCCTGGAGAAGATCTACGAAAACACGAAAGCCGCGGTCGAACAGCGGCTCGCCAAACTAGACAAGGACGCCGGCGACGCGTTCGACGCGGCGCTCACCGAGGCCCGGCAAGCGTTCGAGAGCTACGTCCAAACCGAGCTCGACAAGCGCTATTCCGACATAGAGCTCTGGATCAAGGACAAGCTCCTCACCTGGGGCCTGCCTGCGGAGGTCCAGGCAATCTTCGACGCCGGACGGGCCAGGTTCATCGAGTCCATGGACGCCGCGATCGACCGCGTAGCCGGCCTGGTGGCGGACGGGCTGAGCGAGGCCAAGCAGAAGTCGGCGGATGGCCGCAAGCAGATCGATGAAGAAGTGAACCGGCAGCCGGCGGCTCTTCGTGCCGTCGCGCGCGAGGCCGCGCAGAGCATCGGGGTCAAGTTCGATCAGCTCGACCAGAGCATCACCGCGAAACAGGACCAGCTCGCTGACACGCTGGCCGCGAAGTATGCCGACGGCCTCAAGCAGCTGGACGACCGCATCACGCAGCTCGAGAGCGAGCACGCGAGCCTGATCTCTAAGGCCCTCAGCTCGGTCACCGGGGTCATCTCGACCATTCTCGAGATG
>Ga0306926_10006703_pt1 | contig 12392 bp, 16 predicted proteins | sample flu12Cox44000178_FD_203759 | JGI IMG/M metagenome (GOLD analysis project Ga0306926, IMG submission 203759) | Lab enrichment of tropical soil microbial communities from Luquillo Experimental Forest, Puerto Rico - flux8day.12C.oxic.44.000.178 (v2)... | ecosystem: Environmental > Terrestrial >... | reverse complement strand
AAATACCCCTCATCGAGGATTCTCAAGGCATAAGGACCGATCTCAATGGCCACGACCTACTCCAAGATCGCGATAAAGAAAAACCGAACTGAAAATCCGGTCTTGGAAACTGAATGCCGCTACGCCGGTCAACATAGTCCTCCGACCGGCGGCGTCCAAAAGAGTGTCCAACATGTGCCGCAACGATGACTGCGGCGACAGCTCCGGGAGACCCGCGCTGGCAACAGCGACCCCGGCCCCTCCGACAGCTCTTGCTCGAGCGCGGAGACAAGCACGCGGCGCCGCTTCGATTGGATGGCAAGGGGCGTGTCGTGCCGACCGAATATGAGATCACCGGGGGTTCTGTAAGCCGGGCAGGAGCCAATCGAGCCACCGCGGGGCGCCGTCGATCAATGCTGTCGGCGATGAGGCTGAGCGCCCGCCGGTCAGTTTGGCGAAGGTGACTTTGCCCGAAGGGATTGAAGAGCATACCGCAGTTAAATACGCTCGCTGATTAACGGCACCTGAGACATTCAACTGACCTGTCGTGCCGAGGACGCTCAACGAGCGCAATCGCGCTCCGATCACCGTCACGGACGCTCCCACTTTCAGCCGGCGAACTCGGCCCGCTTCTGCTCCTCGGCTTCCTTTTCCGTCCTGGGCGCGGCTGGAAGTTGCAGCACTGTTGCATTCTGACCTCCCTCAAGATGGGTCAGAAGAATCTGCTGGCCGTCCGGCATTTCAAGGACATCATGATGGACATACGGCTTGTCCTTGTCCCTTTGCCTGAAGATAGCGGTCGTGAACCGGCCCTCGATGCTCTTGCCTTCGTCAGAGGACCAGCGAAGCTTAATGGGCTCGTCAAAGGCAAGTTCGGTGCCGGGAAGAATACAAACTGCTGTTGCGTCACCGATCGGATCGTCGACTGATTTGAATCCGATCGTACCGTGCCCGAAATTGTGGCTAACCAATTTGTCAGCCACGACTGCGGGGCGGGATTTGGCATGTTGGAGGCTGAAATCGCACATGGTCAGAGGCCCCCTTTCCTGGTTTGCGGCGAGAAGCGATTCGTGGAATCAATGCCATCCTCTGCCATGGTCCCAACGCCGGCGGCGCGCGGCCTGTTCAATAAGCTGCTTGTGCACGTCGACAGTAGGCGGCGGAGCCACCCAGCCCCAATCGCCATCGAGGCCCGGGCCACCGACCCAACTTAAGTCGGATACATACGACGATCGCTTGGCACTAGCGAGGCCGCACAAGCCTGCGATGGCGTTCGCGATATCATCATGCGCACCGCTCGGATGATCAATCACGTCGCCACGGCCGCGTGTCGTCCGCCGCTCCAATATGCAAATCTGATTGATCGCCCGCGGATGGTCGAGCAAGCGAATGGTCTTGGCGTTCACCCGCGGCAGCATTTCCAGATAAAGTTGACTGCAGCTCTGCTCGGCATGCTCGTATCTGACGCCGCGCTTCTCGAATGCCTGGGCGCACCACTGGCCCGAATATCTGTCGCCAGTCGTTTCATCGATCTTGTAAAGCGCCAGCAATTGCGAGATCTCCTCAGTGGCGCTCTCGGGATCAAACGGCGCTTTGATTTCGCGCACACAATCAACCACCAGCATGTCGTCGTCGAGGTGGCCGACAGCGCAGACCATGCTGTCAGAGCTTCCGCCGCTCGGATCGGTGAACGAGATATAACGCACGCCCTTGACCGGCGCACGCTCGAACACACCCGGCTCAACGCAAGCCAGTACCCGCTCGCGGTCAATGAAGGCGGCAATGTCGTCTCTGAATTGGCCGAGATACTCGGCTCGCGCCGAGGCTTCATCGCGCGCCAAGGCGCGAGCCACGACGGCCTCGGACAAGGATGGATTGAGCTCGCGCGAGGCGCCTTGCGCCACCAAGATCAGCGGATCGCCGGCCGGACCGTAGTGCTGGCGATGCAACTCCCACACCAAACCCATCTTGCTGTATGGCGATGATGCGATGATGAGCGGGCCGCCGGTGGTGGCAAGGCCGGGTCGGCAAGCGTTGACGATCTCAGCGTCGGTGTTGGCAGCAAGCTCGTCAGAGAACCAAAACGCGGCCTCGTCACAGATCACCGCGACATAAGTCGGACCACGCAAGCGGCGAAACGAGCTCGCTCTCACTTCGACGCTGATGCCATTGGTAAGTTCGAGCGTGTCAACGGTTCTATTGCGGATCAGTTGGCGCAATACCGGTGACTGTTCAAAAGCGGCCGTGGCGTAGTCGAGCACGATCCCGGCCTGCCGCTGATCTGGCGCAATGCAGAGCACGATGCCACGCTCGCCACGAACTAGCGGATGCTTGCACAGGCCGCCGAGATAGGCCGCGAGCGTCGCCATCGCTCTCGACTTGCCGCCTCTTCTTCCAACAATGAATGCGGCTTCCTCGATGCGTTGTCTTGGCTCACGATCGCGGCCAGTAAGCTTCTTGAAGATCGCGCGCTCGATATCGTCGAGGGCTTCGCCCATGCTGGCGACCAGCAGCACGCGCCAAGCACGCCACGTTTCACCGGCGAGAACATTGCCGAGCAGGCTCGGATCCTTCAGCGCTTTGCGGATATTGACAGTCGGCGTCATTCGGCGGCCTCGCTATTGAGGCGCGCCACATAATCGTCAACGCTTGGCGTCACGTCGCGCTTGCGACGCTCGATCCCGAGTGTTTCGACAATGCGGCGGTAATGACCAGCAAGCCGCCCAAACACATCGAGGTTGATATCCTCGCCGAGCGATAGCTTGCCTTCCAGACGTTCCAGCTCGCAACGCAGAGTCGCGGCTGTGGCGATCAAACCACTCTGGAATTCACTCAATGACGACGCGCCGCCCAGATCGTCGGCGTACAACGCTTGAAGATCGCGCCAGCGCCTTGCCCACGGACCTCTGCCATCGCCATCAACGAACGTGCGACTATTGTTCGTTTTGGCGCTACGACAGCGCGGCGGATTGACACCAAGACCAGCACGAATCGGCGACGTTTTCAAAGGCCGATTCCCCTATTAGTTGCGGGCTTGACCACGCCAGACACACAGTGATCAAAACCGCTGTTTCGTGCGCCTTGTGTGTACCCCAATGTCAGGCCACTCGCAACGGCAAGCAAGCTAGTGCCGGATATAGCGGCACTTTCCGCTATAAATACTACGATGTTTAGATTCGTGGTTTATCAGCTCAACCTGCAGCGACAGCAAGGCTTTAGCACTGATTGCAACGTGATCGACTCAACCTAGGGCTAGTAGGCCTTGCCGCCAAATACTGACGGAGAAAATTTAGCTACTAGGGTGCATTTTCGGCATCTACGGTGAAAGCGACCACGCGAATTAACCATATTTCGCGAAGTGCGTTTCCGGTGGTTTTAACACGGTCGGATCAAAAACGGTGATGTAGTACGATTTCAGAACGCACTGAGCGTAGACAGAGAAGCGTTGTTGCGAACGGCGCACAACGACTTAGGGGGCGACATCATCTCGGAATACCGGGGGACTTCGTCGGAATCCGCAAATTCAAGCCTCAGGAAGGCAATCATGAAAAAAGCAGCCCCACGGAAAAAAGCAGCCCCACGGAAAAATGCGACCAATGAAATAATGACCTTCGCGCATTTCGAGCAGCTGGCGCTCAAAGAGCGGAAACGGACGTTCACAGTCGAGGCCCTCATCGACGTGATGCGAAGGAAATCACTGGCTCCCCTTGTGCCTTCGATTGGACTCCTTCTTCGGCAACTCCTCTCGCATCCGCGCAAGAATCAAAAAGACCTGACGCACTCGGAAAAAGATGCTTTCAATGGCGCCCTTCAATCCGCCGAGGCCGACGGGAGTTACGCAAGAATCGCGGCCATACATTCGGACATGTCACACCGTATGCATTCCATTATGGGTGGAGGCTTCGTCGGAGACATGCGCTTCCTTCCGTGGCATCGCGTGTACTGCTTCATTCTCGAACAGCAGCTTCAAATGTACCAGCCGGATATCCGAATTCCCTATTGGGACTGGGCCAACGACCACACCCTGCCTTCCTGGCTGTATCTTCCGTCAGGTGTTACACGCGGCCCCGACACACGCTACCAGCTGCCGACCCAGGGCGACATCGACACCCTCCTCAACGCAACCGACTACGTGAGCTTTACCGAGGATCCGACGCAGGGCCTCGAGGCCTACCACAACACCGTGCACATGTGGGTCGGGGGAAACACGATGCCCAACCCTATGATATCGCCGAACGACCCAATGTTTTGGCTTCACCACGCAAATGTGGATCGCATCTGGGCAGAGTGGCAGGTGAATTATCCCGGTGTTCTCCCGCCGCTCAGCGATGCGGACGCCGTCCTGGATCCGTGGTTGTCGATGTCGCTAAGCGAAGTGAACGACACATATAATTTCTCGTACTATTACGTCTGAGGACCTGCCCCCCGCAGTCCATTGACCACCAGAGCGGTAGCGACACCGCGAGCATTGAGCGACTTCGCAATCCCGCGATGTGATGCAACGCCGGTTGATTGAATTTCACGAATGATCGGCGCGATGTTTTTCGCGAAGCGATCAGTGGTGCCGCAGGTACGGCACTATGACTTGCGCGACCCAACGTGGCGTCTCGTAACAGTCATTCGGCTGCCGTTCGTAACCGCTGTTGCGCTAGCTCATCGATCGGCCTCGAACAAGCGTTGCCACACACGGCCTGTCTCATCCTCCAAAAATTCGGGGAATACGCGGCCCAGCAGTCGCCGCCGTATCTCGGCATCAAGGCCGTTCGCACGCAGGTAATGGTAAGCGGCATCTTCGACTTCAACGGCCAGCCGATCGATCTCACGCCAGCTCAGACCCCGGCCGTCCCCTGCTAGGTCCGCTACAAGCGCTACATCCGCTACAGCGTCGATTCTATCGGCGTTGTTTTGTGGTGGCTCAGTTGCGGCATCCGCTACATCCGCTACATCCGCTACATCCGCTACGGCTTCAGCTTGATCTGCCTGGCTTGTAGCGCTTGTAGCGCTTGTAGCGCTTGTGGCCGGGGACGGAGCGGGTAGATAGCGACGCCAAGCATCGAAGAAGTCGGCCCGATCGTAGCCCTTCGATATTTTATCCCCGATCCTAACGTTCTTCGACTTAATGCCGTACTGCCGCAGCCGATTAGCCAGCCCACGCTCGTCCAGGGGCTTGCCTCGAAGATCGTTCCACGGTGACTCCGGAAGCTTATGCAGCAATTCCAAAATTGACTTAGACGCCATCACATCAGCAGCGCCGAACATGGTGTGCAGATCAGCCAGAAGACGAATGCCAAGGCTTGGTTCTCTCTCGGTGGACTCCGCTACAAGCGCTACGGCCGCATCTCGCGCCTGCCTCGGCCACTCGCCGCCGGCAGCATCGGCCACGGCAATAAGGGGTTCCCACACATCAGCGTCGCGATCTTGAATCTCGGGTGGTAGTTGCGGCCAGTCGATCTCGACGATGGAAGGCGCCCAGGCCTCAATAAGTTCGCGGACCCGCACACCTTCGGCGAAGTGTATCCGGCGCCTATAGAGTTCTACCTTCTCACCGGCGTGCCGGCGACAGCATGCGGGTTATGATGCACCGCGACAGCAGGTTATCAGGCAGCCAACCAAGGCCAGCCAGGGCGACCGCCGCATAAGCTTGGATTTCCTCGGTAACGATAGCGCTACCGTGCGCGACACAGCGGCCGGCAGTGCCGCCACGGCGATGGCCAGCATTCAACAGACCGCGGATTTCTTCGTTCTCTTTCGCCTTCGGACCGAACACCGTATCGATCTCATCAAATAGGATCGTGGCGACACCGTCTTCGCTATTGCCGACCTTGCGGAACAGGTAGGCTGGCGACACATTCACGGCGACCACCGGATTCGGCACCAATAGTTCGGTAATCTCCAACGCGCGCGTCTTGCCGCTAGCGGGTTCCGGCGACAGGAAGGCTATCCGTGGCGTGCTTTCCCATTGAGCCATCAAATGCGTGTGCGCGATCCACAACGTGTGCGCGATCCTGGCGTGATCTGATGGATAAGCGACGAAGCGGCCAAGGAAATTATAAACGGCCTTCAGCATCGCACTGCCACGGTTGGCATCGATCCGAAGCGTGATCGCATCAAGGTCGTTGTTGTTCATGGGGGTGGTTGCGGCGGCAGACTGGCCGCCGCTGCACCTTCGTTAGCTACGCTGCAGGTAAGTAGGAAGCGGATCGTCCAGGCCGTCACCTTCCGGCGGCTTCTTCGGCGCCGCCTTTACCGCCGGCGGCTTCACCGCGGCCAGCTTCGGTGGTGACAGTTTTTGATCAGTGGATTCCGCCTTTGCCGATCCGGTCGGCACCCGCACGCAAACGCCTTCCTTGGTGCCACCTGATCCGTCTGGCAGTGGTCCGGCGTACAGTTCGATCTCCAAACCAGCCAAGGCCTCGGACCTGGTTATGCCTGTGGCTTTCATGATCGCCGACAGGTTCGTCTTGCACAGCGACAAGTTTGTATGGTCGGTAAAATTCGCCACCAACTGGTCGAAGTTCTTTGACTTCTCAGCACCCGCTATGACTTTACGCAGCGGGCCGTTCTTCACGTCAGCCAATTTGATGTACGGCTGAGCAAACTCTGAAAGATCCATAAGGACCTCCCTCGGCGCCATTGTTGATGAGTGCACCTCGGCCCGTGCGCCATAAGGGCCGCGCGAGGTGTTTGGTTAGGTCTATCCCGCATTACCGTTGGTCTGCCGCTGGCTACTCCTCAGCAGCGCGGCGACTTGAAATGCCGCGGCCTCATCATCGTTTTCTTCCCCGAAGTGGAAGTGATCGCACTCCTGCCAGCCTTCCTCGAAAGCGATGTCGACTACTTCGTCGGCTTCGGCTTGGCAGTCGCGCAGCAAACAATCGCGTTCGAGCTGCGTCAGTTGGATGCCAAACCGGGCTTCGAATGCGTCAGTGATGCGCTCAATCAGCCGTTCGGCCATTTCCACGGCAATCACGACACGCCTCCATCGTCCACGCCGATGGCCAGCTCGATGATTCCGAAGACCGCTTCGACGCCAACCTGACGAGTGAATCGAATCCGCTCGTCGACCGAACAGGCGTTCCACAGCTTCAGCATGGCGTTCGTAGCCGACCGGCCATAAGCGGCTTCCAACAGCGGCCGCCGACCGGCCTCGGCGTCGGTGCGCAGATGCGGCAGCGAGTAAGCCACCTTACGTGCCGCCGCCGCGTAGGCGGGACTGACCCGGCAAACCGCCGCGGCCTGGGTGATCGTCGGCTTAACAAGATGCGCGTGATCGAGATTTAGATCAGCGGCCAGAAATGCGCGTCCGTAGGCTGGAAGGTGATTATAGGCGAGATAATCACCAGTAAGCGGGTGCGATGCGTTTGCAAACGCTTCGTTCGATGCTATATGCAGCATGCGCTGCCTCCATGGTTAGCGCCCGTGAAGTGTGTCCCTGCGACAGGACTAATTTCTGATCAGCCAAGCGCCTTTCGCTGATCGGAATACGCGAAACAGAGAAGCCCTGATCTGCCCGGTCGGGGCTTTTCTATTACGCGCTTGCTGCTGCTTGCCGCCGCTCCCAGGTAACGAGAGCGCTGAGTTTCCAAAGGCGGCGCTTCGCAACGATAAGCGGCCTCGGAAAGCGGGGATCATTCTTGAGACGGCGCCACAACCACATGCTGGACGCGCCGCCATAACGCTTTTTGACTTGCGCGGAAGTCAGATAAACGTCGTCATCGGGTTCACCCCCGCGGTCGCCCTGGTGCTGATGCGGTGAATGCGCAGGCGCTACGTTGACTTGCCGCTTGAGCGGCTTCGACTGCCCCAACCTGAGGTCATACGGCGAACGCTGCTGTTCAGGGATCGTCATCGCACGGTCCTCGTTCGAACACGTGCGAACACGTATGATCTGGTGTGGTCACCGCTTAACGGCGGTGACCACTTTTTTAAGGCTTCTTGATGCGGCGGCGAATTGTGTACCAATTGGCCGCTGGATCGTTCCTGGCAATTGCTCTCGCCACGTTCCGGCTCGACCAGTCGGGATGTCGCTGCCAGATTTCATTGGCCTGCGCTTGCCAGTCTCGGCGGTTTTGGCCCGACCGCTCCGATCTGGCTGCCTGACTTCTCTTGAAGGCTTGCACTTTCGCCTGCAATGTGGCGATAGCGGGCTCGTTATCGATAACAGTGAGATGATGAATACGGGTCGCGAATAGAAGAGCAGCTTCGACAAGCGGGTATACGGCAGCCAGTACCGCCGGTTGATCCGCGCCGTCGTGCTCGATGCGCTTAAGGTAAGCTTCCACCTTGTTGATCTGCTTACGTACGTACGTCGCGGCACGAGCGCGGTCGAGCACTATGCCAGCCTCTGGCGCCGTTGCATCGCGATCTGTCGGTCTCTCATTCCCGGCAGTTTCACCTAGGGCCGTCGCGAACTTGCGCCAAAATGTAATGAGATCGGCGATCCGCTGCCGTGTATTCGGCCATTTTCGATCCTTCGCCTGGGCCTGCTGACTCAGCCGCTGCACCAGCGCGAATTTTTCGTCCTCGGACATCGCTAGGAATTGCTCGCGAGAGACCAAAGCGACATCCTTGGCGGTGACGGTAACTAGCCCCTTCGGACTCCGTTTGGTGGTCATTTGCGACCCCGTTTGCGCGTTAGGCTGACGACGTTACCGGCCCTGTTGCTGACGATGCCGGCCAAATGACGCGACCAGCGTTCGAACGCATCGCGGCGTTCGTCCATCAATGTGCTGCGATTATAAGTCCCGACAATTCCGGCCCGCACACCCGAGGTGTGGCCGACACAAAGCTCGATCACGTCCACCGGGATTTTCAGTTGTGCCATTCCCGTAACGCACACTCTCCTCAGGTCATGAAAAACCCAATGGGGAATCGCCTTGCCGGCGGCCTTCTTCATCGCGGCGTCGATGCGATGCTTCGCTAGATTCCAGCCGGATGGCGGCGTCTTGCCATTGCGAGAAAATACGAAGTCGCAGCCAGCCATCCGTGGCACACTGGCCAGCAACGCTTGCGCGGCCTTCGACAACGGCACGATATGCGTCTTGCCGTTCTTGGTTCTCTCGCCGGGAATCGTCCACGTTGCGCCGTCGTCAGACAACTCGCCGAAGCGCATGTCGCTTGCCTCGCGCCGGCGCGCCCCAGTGAGGCATAAAACCTTGATGATCGGACCTAAAACCGGCTCATCATCGAGAGCGCGCCAAAGCAAGCGCAGCTCGCTGTCATTGAGAACGCGATCACGGGCCTCTGCCGCTTCAGGCAGATCGAGATTAGCGAACGGATCGATAGTGACGCGGCGTTGCTTGCGCAGCCACGTCCACATGCCGGACAGCTTCGTATGGATATCGCGGGCGCGGGCAATGCTCACGCCTTCGTTGCGAACGGCTTTTCCCGGTATGCCGGTGTCCTTTGCTTCACTGATCACCTCGAACAAGTCGTGATCGGTGATGCTGCCTATGGCGCGGCTGGCCCAACGTGCAGCGAGGCTGTTCGGGATGACCTCGACGAGCTGCTTAGCCGCGTCACCGTTCTTGGGCTTCTCGGGCTTGACGTCGTCGCCGTAGCGCAAGCCAAGCACCAATGCGGTATCGCGCCAACGCTTGGTCCGTAATTTGGCGTAGCCGTTGATGTAATCGACGGCACACTGGGTGAAGGTGTTGCCGGCCTGCTGTTCGAGCTCGACGCGCCGGTGCAGCCGCTTGGCCTTGATCTCGCTGAGCACGTCGACACCCATGGCGCGCTGACGGTGGATCGCGGCACACAGGTGTCGGGCGGCACTGAGGGACAACGGCTGGCCGACATGCGGCTCGCCTGTCAGTTCCTTGCCGTTGATGTCGAACGGGCCTAACCGGACTTTGCCGGGCTTACCGCCGGGACGGCGAAATCTCATTTCCCAGCCTCGGTAGCCACTGCTCTCGACCACGAGATACAAGCTGCGACTACCAAGGTCGCGAACGCGGTAGCGTTTGTCGTCTGGTCTGTACTTTTTACAGCCGGCATCGGTTAACATTGCTGCCACTTTGCGTCTGGGCTTGGGCTTGAGTTTGCCTTTGCCGGACAAATTGAGCCTCCTTGGGGGTACACAGCGGGTACACGGACAAGGGTGTTATAGGACGTTACGCTTCGTGCGTAACATAGGCGCATAAATGGGAAAAGCAATTGGCTGAGGCGGTTAGTAGGGGAGAATCGTTAGGGTTTGTTACCCTGCGATACGCCTATGCCACGAAAGCGGACATCGGAACTCAGCCGCGCAATGTCCGCTTTGTGCCAAAAGCGGACGTCGCTAGTCTTAATCGATCCATCTCGTTTGCGGCGCTGTTTCGCTTTGGGTCAAAAGCAGACATTGCAGGTCATTCTTCTGATGTCCGCTTTACCCCCAAAAGCAGACATTGGTTGAGTGCTCCGAGATGTCCGCTAAGTGCGAAAGTCGGACATTGGCGTCTTCACTGAGCAGCCTCGGCGATGGTCGAACGTCCTCTCCCGGCGGCCGGAAGAGGGCGTTCTTTGCAACGCGCTACGCGTTGCGCTCGGGGACACGGTGAATCACCCCGGCAGCATCACGGTATTGATGACCTGGATAACACCGTTGGACTGGAGCACGTTGCTGATCGTGATTTCGGCGGTGTCACCCTTCGCATCGATGACCCAGAACTTTCCGTTCCTTTCCTCGATTGTCAGTGTGCCGCCTTGCACCGTTTTCAGCGCCACCTTTCCGCCGCCGGCATTGATTTGTTCGCGTAAGTCCTTGGTAGTGAGGCGACCTGGCACCACGTGATAGGTCAGTACGTTGATCAGTGTTTGCTTGTTCTCGGGCTTTAGCAGCGTCGCCACTGTGCTGTCCGGCAGCCTAGCGAATGCATCGTTGGTCGGCGCGAATACCGTGAACGGTCCCGGGCCTTCCAGAGTCTGCACGAGGCCCGCAGCCTTCACCGCGGCAACCAAAGTGGTGTGATCTTTGGAATTGACGGCGTTCTGCACGATATTCTTGGACGGATACATCGGCGCGCCGCCAACCATCACGGTCGTTTCACTCGCGGCCGACGGGACCAACCCGACGAGAGTGGTGTTAATGGCGAAGGCGGCAACGCCCGCCAGGAGGATTGCTGAAATGCGCTTCATGGTTCGCTCCGTTCTCATTACTCTGGCTCGTCCCCATGGTGAGGACGTTGACAGGTACGGAGCGACGAGAGCTTCGGATGCGTGGCGGTGCTCACAGGTTCGTGAGCTTGCCGCTGCCAATGATAGGGCCTGTCGGCTGGCCAGTAGGCGAACCGCCCGGGGGCTCGAGCGAGACAGCAAGGACGGCGTCGCGGCTGGCCTGGTCGGCAAAAGCTGGGGGAATAGCAATCTGGGTGGCGCGGTCGGCGGTCAAAACACCGAGCGGCAGTGGTTTGCCACCGGAGGGGATCAGCCAGAGCTCGGGGACGCGCACCGGATCGGGCCGGTAGGCCACCGGCATCACCATAACCGTGGCGCGCCTGACATCGACGGCGGCAACAAAAATGTGCTGGCCCTCACCGTCGAGGGAAGCGACAAACTGTTGCGAGCCAGCGCTGAGATAGAGCAGGACGGCTAGGCAGGCCGCCGCGAGCGCGCTTACCATTCCGAAGCTGCGCCAGAACACCAGGCTCTGCCAAAAGCCGGCGCGTTGCTGCGGTTCGCTGGGAAGCGCCGCTGCGATCCGCTCCCAGACCTGCGGCGGCGGGGGGAGTTCGGGGATTTCCGCCGCCCAGGGTGCAAGCCGCTCCTCCCACGCCGCGACCAGCGCGGCAAAAGCGGGCTCGCGTGCGACCCGCAGTGCGGCGGCCTCGCGATCCGTGCCCGTCAGCACGCCAAGCGCATACTCGGCCGCTTGTAGTTCGTCCGCGGAAAACGCATCGTGGTTGCCGATGTCGGTCATTGCTCCAGACAAGCCTTCAATTTGATCATCGCCCGCCGGATCCAGCTCTTCATGGTGCCGAGCGGCACTTTCATGCGTTCGGCAAGCTCTTCGTAGGTGTTGCCGTCGAAGAACGCGCCGCGCAACGCCGCGCGTTCGTGGTCGGCAAGACCATCGATGCAGTATTGCAGCCGCGCCTGCTCCTGCGCGCTCTGCAGTGCCGCGTCGGCGGTCGGCTTGTCGTCCGCGAGCTCGACCGCCTCCTCGATCGGGTCCATACGCCGGTTCTGCCCGTGGGCGCGTAAATGGTCGATGGCGCGGTTGCGCGCGATCGCGATCAGCCAGGTCATCGGACTGGACAAGGCAGGATCGAAAGTTCCGGCCTTACGCCACACCGTCATGTAGACCTCCTGCAACACATCCTCGGCTTCGCCGCGCTCACCCAAGATACCCATGCAAACGGCAAAAAGCTTCGCCGCGGTCAGTCGATAGATCGTTTGCAGCGCATTGCGCTCGCCACGGCCGGCCGCGGTAAGGG
>Ga0306926_10006702_pt1 | contig 12392 bp, 12 predicted proteins | sample flu12Cox44000178_FD_203759 | JGI IMG/M metagenome (GOLD analysis project Ga0306926, IMG submission 203759) | Lab enrichment of tropical soil microbial communities from Luquillo Experimental Forest, Puerto Rico - flux8day.12C.oxic.44.000.178 (v2)... | ecosystem: Environmental > Terrestrial >... | reverse complement strand
CACAGCGCACAGCCGCGCACGTGCTCTTCGACGCGCATGCGCTCCGCGCCCGAGAGCCGGCCGTTCGCGAGCCACGGCAGCGACAGCCACGCGTCCTGATGAGAGCAGGCGTCGCTCATGAAGGCCGGCGCTCCGGCCGCGCGACGCCGGCCTCGCGAGCGCTGCTGTCGGCGCTCGCCGTGGGCGTCGCCAGCTGCGGCAGCAGGCGCTGCAGCTTGGCGCGGGCGTGGAACAGCCGCGTCTTCACCGTGTTGACCGGACAGTCCATTATTTTCGCGATCTCCTCACAGGAATGTCCGAGCTCGTAGCAGAGCTCCACCGCGAGCCGCTGCTCCACGGGCAGCTCGGCGAGCGCCCGTGTGAGCCAGTCGCGCAGCTCTTCAGTGCCCGACGGCTCCTCGTCCGTAGGTGGCAGCATTTCGACCTGCAGGTTCTTCTCGGCGAGCCGCGCCGATGTGCGGAATGCGTTTCGCGCCTTGCGATAGGCGATCCCGAGGATCCAGGTCGAGGGCTGCGACTCGCCGCGGAAGCTCTTCGCCTTGCGCCACACCACCCAGAAGGTGTCGTTGACGACCTCCTCGGCGATGTCGTAGCGGCGCGTGAGGCGTGTCAGGAAACGCGCCAGCCGACGGTGATAAAGGTAGTAAAGCTCCTCGAACGCCTTGCGGTCGCCCTCCGCAATGCGCGCGATCAGTTGGGTCTCATGCGCAATGCCGCTCGCTCCGCGATAGGTCGGCTGTGCCATGCCCGGGTCGCTGCAGTTATTGGCCTTCACTTACACGCTCTCTGGCGGTAAGTGCCACCCGCACACCCGCGGGTTCAATTTCCTTGCGTCCTAATATGCGCGGCAGAGCAGGGTTGGTCAAAAGCGCCACGCCACGCTCCCGGCAAAGCGCTCGTTCGCGCTCGTGTAGGGCACGACCTCCTGAGCCTTGTCGCCCGTCCGGTAATAGCCGATCTCCACGCGCCAGCGGCGGTGCTCCCAGGCGAGCCCCACGTTCCCGTATGCATAGCCGTTCGCGGCATAGATCCCGGGACCCGTGCCGGTGACGTGGTAATAGCCGGCGCCGGCGGTGAGAAAGAATCCTTTGGTGACCAGCCACTGCACGCTCGTGTCGGCGACGAACGCGGGAGCGCGGCCCAGGCGCTCGTAGAACCAATACTGCGGCGCGGCCGGGATGGCGGTCACTGAGACCGTCCAGAAATCGAGGTAGGTCACGCCGACGCTGATCTCCTGATAGTCGTCGGAGATGTCCTGGTGACCCCCGAGCAGATAGTGGGCGCGCCCGCTGACCGTAGTACTCCACTCGTTGCTCAGATCGAAGCGATGGCCGAGATAGATGTCGAGCTCATAATTGGCATACGGCTCGAGGTTGTTGTCACGCGTCGAGCCCCAGACGCCGAGAAACGTGCCATCGCCGCTCGCGACGTGCAGGTCCGCCTGAAAGGCGGCCTTGTTGTTGCTGCTCGAGACTCCGCGATAGATGTAGTCGCTCGTGATGACGAGATTGCCACCGAATGTCAGACCGCCGAGACTCCCGGCTGCCGCCGGCCCCGCACCCACGCCCGGCAAGAGCAGCCACGGCAGAAGCCAGCGCGCCCGGCTGGGCATTGAAAGGTGCAAGATGGACCTCGGTTTCCCTCTGTACGCCCTCGATCATGCCCCTGCACCCCGGTCGCCGATACGACCGCGAGACATAAGCCCGGCGGTATCCCCGGCATCCGCCAACCCCGTACGCGCCCTGCGGTTCCTGGCCCCTGGCCACGTATACTCTCTGGCTTATGGAGAGCTTTTCGTCCGACCACACTGCCCCTGTGCGGCGCTTCGTGGCGCACCCTCCTGGGAGACCGGCTCAGGCCCTCAAATACTGCAACGTCGTACCGGCCGCTTTGGGTTACGTTCCTGGCGCCGCCGTTGCCGCCTGAGGCCATGAGCGCACAGCCCGAGGCCAAGGGGGAGAGCAGCGCTGCCGTGAGCGCGGAAGTCGCCGTCCAGCGCTGGACGCGCGGCACACTCGCCGATACCACGGACCTCGTAGCCGAGGAGACGCCCGTGGCGCTCGTCTACCACGACGTGCCACACGTGGTGATGCTCGCGACCCCGGCCGATCTCGAGGACTACGCCTTCGGCTTCACGCTCAGTGAGGGGCTCGTGGCGAGCGCGGATGAGATTCGCGGCGTCGAGGTCATCCCGGGCGAGGCTTCCACGGATGTGAAGATCAGCGTCGCATGGGAGCGCTTCACGGAGCTGCTGCAACGGCGGCGCAACCTCGCCGGTCGAACCGGCTGCGGACTGTGCGGCGCGGAGACCGCCGAGGATGCGATCCGCGAATGCCAGGTCGTGCCCGCCGGGGTCACCGTCACGGCCACGGAGCTGCACGAGGCGATGGCGCAGCTGTCGGCATTGCAGCTGATCAACGCCCGCACGGGCAGCGTCCACGCGGCGGCGTGGGTCGTGCCGGGTCGAGGCATCCAGGTGGTGCGCGAGGATGTCGGCCGGCACAATGCGCTCGATAAGACGATCGGCGCCCTGGCGCGCGCCAGGGCCGATTTCGCCGCCGGTTACATGATCAACACCAGCCGCGCGAGCTACGAGATGGTGCAGAAGGCGGCCACCGTGGGTGTATCGCTCCTCGTGGCGTTCTCGGCGCCGACCGCCTTTGCGGTGCGTCTGGCGAAACGCTCGGGGCTGACGCTCGTCGCCTTCGCGCGCGCCGACAAGCACATGGTCTACGCGCATCCGCACCGGATCAGGAATCAGGCGTGAGACTCCCATGAGCAGTGACCTGCCGCGGTCCGGACGCGCGCTGATCTGCGGCTCGATCGCTTTCGACACCATCATGGTGTTCGGCGATCGCTTCGCCAATCACATCCTGCCCGACCAGATCCACATTCTGAACGTGTCGTTCCTCGTGCCGCAGCTGCGCCGCGAGTACGGCGGCTGCGCGGGCAACATCGCCTACAACCTCTCGCTCCTCGGTGATAACGGCGTACCGATGGCGACCGTGGGGCGTGACTTCGCTGCTTACCGCGAGTGGTTGACAGGCGCGGGGGTGCCTCTCGAGCACGTGCGGGTGATCGAGAGCGAGCTCACCGCGCAGGCCTTCATCACCACCGACCTCGATGACAACCAGATCACGGCGTTCCATCCCGGCGCGATGCAGCACAGTCACGCGAATCGCGTGAGCGATGCGCGCGACATCACGCTCGGGATCGTGGCCCCCGATGGACGGGACGGCATGATCGAGCACGCGGCGCAGTTCGCCGCTGCCGGCATCCCCTTCATTTTCGATCCGGGACAGGGCCTTCCCATGTTCGGGCCCGAGGACCTGCAGCGTTTCCTGTCACAGGCGCGCTGGGTGACGGTGAACGATTACGAGTGGCAGCTGCTGCAGCAGAAATGCCACTGGGGCGTGCGCGAGATCACGGCGCGCGTCGAGGCGTTGATCGTGACGCTCGGGGCGGCGGGTGCGGTCATCCACACCCGCGGCCAGGAGATCCTGATCCCCCCGGCACCCGTGCAGCAGGTGGTGGACCCGACCGGTGCCGGAGATGCGTTCCGCGCCGGCGTGATCCACGGCCTCCTGCACGGCCGCGACTGGCGCACCATCGGACGGATCGCTTCGCTCATGGGCGCGATCAAGGTCGAGTCGCGCGGCACGCAGAATCACCGCTTCACGCGCCAGGAGTTTGCGCAGCGCCTCGCCACCGCGTTTGCGTGAGCGCACGACGGAACCCCTGGCATAAGACTGAAACGTCGGGCCACACACAACGGGCCGCGACTTCCGGAAGAGTGGGTTAAAATGGCTGTCTTTTGTACCTGGGCCTTGTGGAAGCGTTGCAATGGCGAATGACTATCTCTTTACCTCCGAGTCGGTCTCCGAAGGCCATCCGGACAAGGTTGCGGACCAGATCTCGGACGCGGTGCTGGATGCGATCCTGCGCGAAGACCCGCGCGGCCGCGTCGCCTGCGAGACCCTCGTCAAGACCGGAGTCGTGATCCTCGCGGGCGAGGTCACTACTTCCGGCTGGGTGGACGTCGAGGCGCTGGTGCGCAAGACGGTGCTGGACATCGGCTACAACTCCTCCGAGATGGGCTTCGACGGCGCGAGCTGTGGTGTGATCAACATCATCGGCAAGCAATCGCCCGACATCGCCCAAGGCGTCGATCGCAAGGACGAGCGCAAGCAGGGCGCAGGCGATCAGGGAATGATGTTCGGTTATGCCACCCGGGAGACGGACGTGCTGATGCCGGCTCCGATCACACTCGCCCACCGCCTGGTGAAGCGTCAGGCACAGGTGCGCAAAAGCGGCAAGCTCCCGTGGCTTCGTCCCGATGCCAAGAGCCAGGTGACGCTGCGCTACGAGGATCAGGAGCCGGTCGGGATCGAGGCGGTGGTGCTCTCCACGCAGCACAGCCCGGAGGTCTCCAACAGGGTGCTGCGCGAGGCGGTCATGGAGGAGATCCTCAAGCCCGTCCTGCCGGCGAAGTGGGTCGATAAGCGTACGAAGTACCACATCAATCCGACGGGCCGCTTCGTCATCGGCGGACCGGTGGGCGACTGCGGGCTCACCGGGCGTAAGATCATCGTCGATACCTACGGCGGCTACGCACGCCACGGCGGCGGCGCATTCTCGGGCAAGGACCCCTCCAAGGTCGACCGCTCGGCGGCCTACGCCGCGCGCTACGTCGCCAAGAACGTCGTCGCCGCCGGCCTTGCCGAGCGCTGCGAGGTGCAGGTGTCCTACGCCATCGGAGTCGCCGAGCCGATCTCGATCATGGTGGACAGCTTCGGCACGAGTCGTCTTTCCGCGGAGCACCTCACGAGGATCGTGCGCAAGCACTTCGACCTGACACCCTACGGCTTGCGCGAGATGCTGGACCTCGTGCGGCCGATCTATCAGAAGACCGCCAGCTACGGCCATTTCGGCCGCAGCGAGCCCGAGTTCTCCTGGGAGCGCACCGATCGCGCCGCGGCACTCGCCGAAGAGGCCAAGGGAATGCGCGCCGCTTAGAATTGGATCGGGCAGCCACACCGGCTGCAGCCACGCCGGCTGAGGAGCGTTGCGACGGGCACGGCGCAGAGGCGCGCCAAGCCTGCCAGGCTCAGCCGGACGCGGATCATCGTCACGGCGCTCACTCAGATCTGGAGCATTGAGCATGAACGCCACACTGAAACACACCAAATCCGCGATTCACGCCGGCGATTTCAAGGTCGCGGATCTCTCACTCGCCGACTTCGGCCGCAAGGAGATCGCCATCGCCGAGACCGAGATGCCGGGGCTCATGGCGATCCGCGAGGAGTTTGCCCCCACGCAGCCGCTGCGCGGCGCGCGCATCTCCGGATCGCTCCACATGACGATCCAGACGGCAGTGCTGATCGAGACGCTGCAGGCGCTCGGTGCCACCGTGCGCTGGGCCTCCTGCAACATCTTCTCGACCCAGGACCACGCTGCCGCCGCGATTGCCGAGCGCGGCACGGCAGTGTTCGCCTGGAAGGGTGAGTCGCTGGAAGACTACTGGGATTACACCCATCGCATCTTCGACTGGGCGGATGGCGGCTACTCCAACATGATCCTCGACGATGGCGGGGATGCGACGCTGCTGCTGCATCTCGGGGCGCGCGCGGAGAGCGATGCCAGTGTCATCGCCAAGCCCTCGAGCGATGAGGAGCGTGCGCTCTTTGGCGCCATCCGCGCGCGGCTGAAGGCCGACCCGCACTGGTACTCGACGCGCCTCCGCGAGATCCGCGGTGTGACCGAGGAGACCACCACCGGCGTGAAGCGGCTCTACCAGATGGCGAAGGAGGGACGGCTCGCCTTCCCGGCGATCAACGTCAACGACTCGGTCACCAAGAGCAAGTTCGACAATCTCTACGGCTGCCGCGAATCGCTGGTCGATGCCATCAAGCGTGCCACCGACGTCATGATTGCCGGCAAGGTCGCGCTCGTCTGCGGCTACGGCGATGTCGGCAAGGGCTGCTGTCAGGCGCTGCGCGCGCTCTCGGCGCAGGTGTGGGTCACGGAGATCGATCCGATCTGTGCGCTGCAGGCGGCGATGGAGGGCTATCGCGTCGTCACCATGGACTACGCCGCCGACAAGGCCGACATCTTCGTCACCGCGACGGGTAACTACCACGTCATCACGCACGAGCACCTCGTGCGCATGAAGCACAACGCCATCGTCTGCAACATCGGTCACTTCGACAACGAGATCGATGTGGCGAGCCTCAAGCAGTACGCCTGGGAGAACATCAAGCCCCAGGTCGATCACGTGATCCTGCCGGATGGGCGGCGGCTGATCCTGCTGGCGGAGGGGCGGCTGGTGAATCTCGGCTGCGGCACCGGGCACCCGAGCTACGTCATGAGCTCGAGCTTTGCCAACCAGGTGATCGCGCAGGTAGAGCTCTTCACCAACACGGCGAAGTACCCGGTGGACGTGTACGTGCTGCCGAAGCACCTCGATGAGAAAGTGGCGCGATTGCAGCTGAAGAAGCTCAACGTCACGCTCAGTACGCTGACGGACACCCAGGCGCGCTACATCGGCGTGGACGTCGCGGGCCCCTACAAGTCCGATCACTACCGCTACTGATGAGCGCTTCACCGAAGCAGCCGGGGACCACCCCGGTGGCCAACCCCGGCGTGTCGCCCGCGCGGCACGCCGGTGGTGCGGTGCTGCTCGATGGCAAGGCGGTGGCGGCCCAGGTGCGCGCCGAGGTGGCGCAGCGGGCATCGGACTTTGCCGCCCGGCACGGCCGGCGCCCGGGCCTCGCGGTCGTGCAGGTCGGGGACCATCCCGCCTCCAGCGTCTACGTGCGCAACAAGCGCCGCTCCTCACTGGAAGCGGGAATCGAGTCTTTCGCCTACGACTTACCGGCGATTGCGACTGAGGGCGAGATCCTGGCGCTCGTCGACTCACTCAACCGCAACCCGCTGGTGGATGGCATTCTCGTGCAGCTGCCGCTACCGAAGGGCGTGAATACCGATCGCGTCATGGACGCCGTCGATCCGCTGAAGGACGTCGATGGTTTTCACCCGATGAACACCGGGCTGCTCGCGCAGAAGCGCCCGCGGCTGCGTCCCTGCACGCCCTATGGGGTCATCCGCCTCGCTAAGGAATACGGGATCGACCTCACGGGGCTGCGGGCCACCGTGGTGGGCGCCTCCAACATCGTGGGTCGTCCCATGGCGCTCGAGCTGCTGCTCGCACGCGCGACCGTCACCGTCTGCCATACCGGCACCCGCGACCTGCGCGCTGAGGTCGAGCGCGCCGAGGTGGTGATCGCTGCCGTCGGCAAGGCGGGCTTCATCCCGGGGGAGTGGATCCGCTCGGGGGCCGCGGTGTTCGACGTCGGGATCAACCGCACCCACGCGGGCAAGTTGGTCGGGGATGTCGAGTTCGAGAGTGCGGCCGCACGTGCCGGGTGGATCACTCCGGTGCCGGGAGGCCTGGGTCCCATGACCATCGCCATGCTGCTCTCGAACACGGTCGACGCCGCCCACCTGCGCGCGGGCACGAAGGAATAGAATCACCCGCTGCTCGGTCTACTCTCCAAGGATCTGCGGTCGAGGCGGCCCAGCTGACGCGAGGCTCATCCGATTTCCGCCCTGCAGGAGAAACGCGCGCGCTTCGAGGCGAGTGTCTTACCGCACCTGGACGCCGCGTATCGCTTTGCGCGCTGGCTATGCCGCTCCCCGGGCGATGCGGACGACATCGTGCAGGAGGCGTTCCTGCGCGCCTTTCGCGGCTTCGACGGGCTCCGCGGCGGGGATGTGAAGGCGTGGCTGCTGACCATCGTCAGAAACTGCCACGCGACCGCGATGCAGCAGCAGCAACGCCGTGCCACCGTGCCGCTGCCGGAAGATCACGAGGAGCTCGTGTCCTCTGCCGCCGCCGAAGCGAGCCCCGATCCCGAGAGCGCTGCGGCGGCCGAGGACGAGCGGCGTACGCTCGAGCGGCTCATCGCAGCCCTGCCCGGGGAGCATCGCGAGGTGTTGCTGCTGCGTGAGCTGGAGGACATGAGTTATCGGGAGATCGCGGCGGTGACGCAGGTGCCGATCGGAACGGTGATGTCACGGCTCGCCCGGGCGCGCGCCGCGCTGCGCGGCCAATGGCTCGAGGAAGCCGCCGGAGGACCCCGTGCAGTGCGCTGAAGCGTTGCGCGTCCAGGCGTACTTCGATGGCGAAGTGGACGCGGTCTCGGCACTCGAGGTCGAGCGGCACGCCGCGCACTGCCCCGAGTGCCGGGCGCTGCTCGAGCACCTCGCCAACACGCGCGCGCGCCTGCGCGGCGAGCTCGAATTCGCCGTCGCACCGCGAGAGCTGCGCGCCAGGGTCTCGCGGCTTCTCGAGGAGGAGGCGCGCCGCGGCAACCCGCAGCGCGCTCCGCGCGTGCCATTGCGGCCACGGCCCTTCTGGCTCGGGGCGCTCGGCGGTGTGGGTGCCGCGCTCGCAGCCGCGCTGGCGCTTTTCTTCCTGTCGCCCTCGCTCTCCGCCCCAATACTCGATGAACTCGTGAGCGCTCACGTGCGCTCGCTCATGCCCGAGCACCTGACCGATGTGGTCTCGACCGACCGCCACACCGTGAAGCCGTGGTTCGCGGGGCACGCCGATGTCTCGCCCGTGGTGGCTGACTTCGCCGATCGCGGCTACCGGCTCGTCGGCGGCCGCGCGGATTATTTCGATCGACAGCGCGTCGCAGTCGTCGTCTACCAGCACGGTCCACACCTCATCAACGTGTTCACCTGGGTCGCGGGCCGCCGGGCGCTGCCGGAATTCTCGACCCGCAGCGGCTATCACATCGCCTGTTGGAAGCTCGGGAATCTCCAGTACTGCGCCGTCTCGGATACCGGCTGGGACGAGTTGCAGGGGCTCATGCGGCTCCTGCGCGCCACCGGCGAGACCGACACCCCCCGCTAGGGCACGCGAGCGGATTCCGCCGGCCCGCGGCATGGAATAAAGCGCGCGGCCGGGAGTCTTCTCCTTCGCTGACCGAGAAGGAGGTGACATGCAAGACCCAACTCCCCTCACCACGCGCCGCGGCGCACTCAAGTGCCTCGCCTTTGGCAGCGCCGGAACGCTCTTTGCCCTCGCCGGAGGCGTCTTCACGCCACTCGATCTCGCGGTTGCCGCCGACCGCAAGGGCACCGCAGCTCTCGGCAAGCCGCTCTTCGTGCAGATCAGCGATACCCACATCGGTTTCAACAAGGAGGCGAATCCCGATGTGACCGCAACGCTCAACCGCACGATCGACATCGTCAACGGCCTCCCCGAGCAGCCCGCGCTCATCATTCACACGGGAGACATAACGCATCTCTCGAAGCCGGCGGAATTCGATCAGGCGCAGCAGCTTTTCTCCCGGCTGCGCACCACGGAGATGCACACCGTCCCCGGGGAGCACGACACGACCGACCCCACGGTCACGGAATACTTCAACCGCTTCGGGAAGGCTTCAGGGAACAAGGGTTATTACAGCTTCGATCACGCCGGAGTCCACTTCGTGGCGCTGATCAACGTGTTGCAATTCAAGCCCGGCGGGCTCGGTACGCTCGGGGGCGAGCAGCTCGCGTGGCTCGCGGATGACTTGAAGGGACGGTCTGCCAGCACGCCGATCGTGGTCTTTGCGCACATGCCGCTCTGGACCCTTTATGAGCCATGGGGTTGGGGAACAGCGGACGCCCCGCAGCTCATGGAGCAGTTACGCCGTTTCGGCTCGGTCACCGTGCTGAATGGTCACATCCATCAGATCGTGCAGAAGGTCGAGGGCACCGTGACTTTTCATACGGCCCGCTCCACGGCCTATCCGCAGCCGGCGGCGGGCGAGGGTGCGGGACCCGGGCCGCTGAAGGTACCGCCGGAACAGTTGCCCGGCATGCTCGGGGTGACGAGCGTCGCGGTCGTGAAACATCCGCGCGCCCTGAGGCTCAACGACACGACCCTCGCCTGAGGGAGCGGCCATGAGTCTGCGTCAGTTGCTGGTGCCCTCCGTGCAGCTGTTGCTGTTGGGGGCCATGGCGGCGGTGGTGTCATACGCCACGGCCGCGGAGGCCGCTTCCGAGGGCTCTACCATCGTGATGGCGAAGGAGTTCATGTTCGCGCCCGCCGCGCTGACAGTCGCGGCCGGCTCGACCGTCACCTGGACAAATAGGGACGACGAGCCACATACGGTAGTCAGTGACAGCGGGCTGTTTCGCTCCGCGGCGCTGGATACCAACGAGAGCTTTTCATTCCGCTTCGACAAACCCGGCACTTACCGCTACACCTGCACGATCCACCCGCGCATGGTGGGCACCATCGTGGTGCGCCAGTGAGCCTGACACCAACGTGTCGGAATCGGGCCACTGACGTGTCGGAAATCGACGACGCCTGTGCCTTGACCGCTGAAGTCAGGGACGGGGGCGCAGGCTTTGCGCAACAACGGGGCGCGTTATTTCCCATGACCGCGCTTGCGGCAGCGCCACATGGGCGTGGGAAGTTGCAAGTTGGTGTCAAGGATGCGCAGCGCCGGAGCAACATTCCCGCGTTGGCGTAGCCGGGCGGCTCATCGACACCTGCGCCATCCGGGGCGGTTCCAACATGTAACGAAATGGCACACGCATCCCCGCTCGCGCTGCACGCATTGTGGTGTATGATCCGATGCTCCGGCCCTTCGTTGGGTGTTTTGCGGAGTAAGACTAATGGCACGACGTCCACCGAATGACGGCGCATCGTGGAGCGTACGCGAATTGGCCACGCTCAGGGCGCTCGCGAAGTCAGGGACCCCGACAGGTCAGGTTGCGAAGAAGCTTGGGCGCACCGCGGCGGCAGTACAGCAGAAAGCCATGCGCGCCGGGATCTCTTTCCGGGCAGCGAAGCGGTCCGGCGCACGACGCAAGAAGTAAGTCAGGGTCCTTTCGTCCCGCGCGCAATCGCTGCGGCGTTGCGCCCGGGTAGCGCAGCGCCGGCATCAGGCGCGCCCGCAAGGGCGGCCGGCTGGCGCGTACCAAACACACCAGGTCCCGGGGGTCTGTCGGGGACAGGAGTGTGCAATAACAATGCGTAAGCTCACGCGACTGATGTGGTTGAGCGTGTCGCTGTTGCTCGTTGGCTGCGACGTACAGCTGCGCGACACGACCCCGGCGGAGTATCCCGCTAACCACGACATCGGGATGTACGAGGTCTCGGTCGCCGTGACGCGCGGTGCGCTGGTGTCCCAGGGGTCCGTCTATGTGTTCGCGACCGGCAGCAACGGGCAAAAGGTCACGCTGACTGCCAACGCCGACGGCTCGCGATGGAGCGGCTTGTATCCGGTGCGCTGCCGGAGCAGCTTTCCGCTGCAGTTTGTGGCGGAGTGGAGACTGCCGTTCTCGGTCAAGCGTGAGGTCTTGCCACCGCAGCCGCGCGAGGTGCGCCTGATCGAGCCGCCGCTCACGCGCGCGGCGAGCTTCGACTCCTCGGGCAAGCAACCGCCGGGAGGCTGGCAGGGCAGCGTGCAATATCGCTTCATCACCGTGCCCTCCGTGCAGATCACGGGTGGGCGTATTGGGCCCGACGGCCAGACGGCCGTGGACGTGGCCGCGGCCAAACCACTGTCGGTGGCCTCCGCCTTCCCGGTGGTCGGCGGCTGCGGGGATCTCCTCGAGGTCCGCGTGGCCTCCAAAGCGCCGCGCGCACGTGGCACACTCGTCCTCGATACGAATGACCCTTCGGACCCGCACTGGACGACGCGGGTGGAGTTCGCGCCGAAGTGAGCCGCAGCCGCAGATCCATCCCGGGGGTGTCTCTCGTGACGGTGTTGACGGCTATGGCGTTGACGGTCGCCGCCTCACAGCCCGCGAGCGACGCCGCAGCGGCGACGCCTACTGCGCAGCCTTCAGCACCGCTCAAGATCGGCATCATCGGTACCGGCCAGATGGGTGGTGGCCTCGCCACGCTCTGGGTTGGTGCGGGCCACGAGGTCCTCATGTCCTCGCGGCATCCACAGGAGCTGGAAGCGCTCGCCCGCTCACTCGGGCCGCGGGCGCACGTCGGTACACCGCGCGAGGCGGCGCAGTTCGGTGAGGTCGTACTGATCGCGGTGCCTTACGGCGCCCTGCCGCAGATCGGACGGGAGCTGAAGAGTGAGCTCGCCGGCAAGATCGTGCTCGACACGGGCAATCCTTACCCCGAGCGGGATGGGCCGATGGCGGCCGAGGCGCGCCGCAAGGGGACCGGTGTCGCCTCGGCGGAGTACCTGCCGGGGGTGCGCCTGGTGCGGGCCTTCAACGAGATCAACTCCGGTGACCTGCGCCGCGAAGCGCACCGCAAGGGCGCACCGATCGCGATTCCACTCGCCGGCGATGATCCACAGGCGCTGCAGGTGGCGGAGCAGCTCGTGAGGGATGCGGGCTTTGCACCCGTGGTCGTCGGGCCG
>Ga0306926_10006700_pt1 | contig 12394 bp, 15 predicted proteins | sample flu12Cox44000178_FD_203759 | JGI IMG/M metagenome (GOLD analysis project Ga0306926, IMG submission 203759) | Lab enrichment of tropical soil microbial communities from Luquillo Experimental Forest, Puerto Rico - flux8day.12C.oxic.44.000.178 (v2)... | ecosystem: Environmental > Terrestrial >... | reverse complement strand
GTATTGGTACCGCACCACATACAAGTGCCATATACTCATAAAGGTGGAAAAGGAATCATGTCTTGAGTAGTCATGAAAATAATGCTCCAACACGGCTCTCAGCATTGGTTGACGGGAGAGAGCCAAACGATGCGACCATCTTGTAATGTAGTCGGTCCCAACAGGGGCAATGGTTGGTTCGATCACCAGCGCTTCCATTACAATATCTTCGACTGCTACACCTCCGGCGTGACTCCAATAAATTTACAGTCCCTGTGGCGTTCCCTTGGTTCGCCCATGCTGTATGATGCGCGCGGGACAGGATATCAGCGCTTGACAGCATACAAAGTGGCGCGCCCCGGAGCAGCATTATAGGTGACAACATGGGTCCACAACGGAGGTCATTGGCGGCCGGCGGTGCACGAACTCCCTGCTTGCCTCCTGGAAATCACGATCGGGTATCAATCCATGCAGATCAAATACGTGACGATTCCCTTTGTCACAGTTCTATTCCCAGGGATTGTCGCTCTCTTGATTTCCGCTGCTGTCCCCCTCGGGGAAGACATTACCGGTATGACGTATCGCTCCTCTGCCAAATTGCCCGCACCTCTGGTCCATTTGGACGGCAGTTACAGCTTGATGCAGGACGCCGATCCGGGCTGGAAGATCTGGTTCTGTGGTGGGGACGATCGTGGGGATGATCCCGCTAATTATCAACACAATTTTGGCGACTCTATCTACTATGGTGTCATAAACACTCACAGTGGAGGATACTATCGATCTCCAGAAGTAATTTTGCGGCATACAAACAATGATAGCGATGAAGATGGAAGACATGCTTGCTCTCCAAGCGTGATCAAGCATTCCAATGCAATGATCCGAACGGGCGAAAATCTCTACTTTCTCTATTACGAATGCGCACGTCGGTTCTATGATCGTGCGAACGAAATGAAACCCTTTGAAGGATTCACGCAAATCTGCTTGACCGTAAGCTCTGACGGGATAAACTGGCAGCGATACAATGAAAAAAACTGGGCAAACTCCGGAACGTTTGTCGGACCGGCAACCCCGGTGCTCTCGGTGAGCCCGCAAGTTTTGACGAACTGCAGCTACCAGGTTGAGGATGACAAGTTCACCCTAGATAGCAGCACAAGGAGCATAGACCCGGAAACGGGGCAGCCTATGTTGACGTGTGCTGGCAAATATTGGATCAATGACTACGGAGCGGGCCATCCTTCCGCCATCGCTCGAGCGGACGCACCCGACCAAATGATCTGGCTATATTATTATGATTCGATGAGCAACTGGCGAAATCACGGAGTGTACCTCGCCAAGAGCCAAGATGGCCTTCATTTTCAACTCGGACAGAAAACAAATCTTCCCAACGATGCGATCGTCAGGTACTTCAACGGGTCTGCTCAAGGCTTGTCGAACGCATTCATAGCAGCCACTATCGTTGACGCCCATAATTACCTCTATTACTCCGAAGATGGCATAAACTTCTCGCGCGAACCCGGCCTTGACCTCGGTGTTGTTGGGCAGGGACATTGTGCCGTGCCGGGAACCCCGGGAATCGTCGCGGATACGGGCGGCAATCTTACGTCGCTCGACATCAATATTATTTTGGCGGAGGGATATTTGGGGAGGGCAGACAATGGTGTTCGGTTCGGCTGCTATAGCTCGGATGAGGACCATGTCGGAAGAGGAAGCACGTGGCAGATGTATCTGATGCGAGGGTCTTTAAACCTGCTGGGTCCCCCACCTTCTATCCCGACGAGAAGGGGACCCGAAAAAAGACCAGGAGGGTGAGGATCGCTTCGCGAGGGGATTCGACCTCCAACCCGCTCTTCCCTTATTGCTACAATTTTTCGGTGAACCGATGAGTGTGCTCAACGCCGAACTTGCCGCCCAAGCGATCCGATACGCGCGGCTCGATCAACCGGACCCGCGCGCGCTCAACTTTTCTTACGCCGACGAAGATCAGATGTTGGACCGCAGCCAGCCGCTCGCATATCTCAATTCGGGAGCAAGTGGGCTTCGCAATGTGATGCTTGGTATTCAGCTTGCCGACGTTGTCTCAACTGCCCGCATCATCGACTTTGGTTGCGGGCACGGCCGCGTGATGCGTTGGCTCCGGGCCGCTTTTCCTAATTCCGACATCGTCGGAACCGACCTTTCCGAGGGCAGCGTCGATTTCTGTGCAAAAACCTTTGGCGCCATCCCGGTGCTGTCACCTATTGATTTTACCGCATTTCCACAGGTTGATCCGGCCGATATCGTGTGGTCCGGCTCAGTCATCACTCATCTGAAGGAATGTGCCGCCGAAACCTATTTGGAACTAGTGGTCCGGCTTTTGCGGCCCCATGGCGTCGCGATCTTTTCCACGCACGGAAGGGAATCTGTTCGCTGGATTCTAGAGCGCGGGTTCAATTACATACAAGGCCAATCGCAAGAGCCGATGCTCCGCGGGTACTATTCGTTGGGCTATGGATTTGCGTCCTACAAGGATACCCCCGACTATGGCGTATCCCTCATTCACCCGAGGTGGTTTTTAGATCTGCGCGCGCAACGACGTTCATCTTGCCTTTTATTCTGAGAAGGCGTGGGACGGCCATCACGACGTCATTGCAATCACGAAAATCTAAAGGAAGCCACGAAGAGACTCACAACCTTGTTCGACGTCGTTATTTGGAAAGCAATGAGGGTGGCTGTTAAAGCGCCCCAAAAAAGGATAGCGCCGACCGGCTAGGATCGCAGCACTCGAAAGGAAAACGTGCGGTTTGGTGGCTGGTCCCCCAAAAAAGACAGATGCCGGGCTATTCCTCAAAACGCGCCCATGGCCCACAATAAGCAAAATCACTTCGTGCGGTCGGCCGTCCAAAAATCGCGGGGGGACGGCGATGTCGAAACCGTGATAACCGCTACCGATCCCACGATCCGCAAGGTCTTGGCGAAACTGATTTGCCGGCACGATGCTGACCGCGTCGCCATCAATTACCAGCTCGACCCGAGCGACAGTCGCGGGCGCGCTCTTGTCAACAGCCCAGCCGATGATCGAGCCGCCGACGTAGCCGTCGTAGCTGCCGTCGAGTACTGGCTCCGCATCAAGTGAAGATAGACTTGAGGACGTTGCCGCGGAATCTAGACGAAACGCGGCGTTGTGCGAATTACGATCCGGCGCACGCGGTTTTCCATCGTCCCTCGGTGTGCTCGACTTTCCATGCAGTGGACCAGTGCCGGGCCGGGAATCCCCCATTTCGACCATTTCGGTGCCGAGCATAATCCGCAGCTCGGAGAAATGGGCGTCGGACCAACCGAATTGCGTCAATTCAGACGCGGCGCTCTCCAGCGAAGAACCGAGCGCGAGCGCCCGCAAATACGTCTCCCGGGCCTCCTCTGTCTTGCCCTGGAGTTTCAGGACGTGACCGAGCTGCAGATACGTGTCCGCCACGCCCGGATCAAGCGACAGCGCTCTTCGGTAGGCGACTTCCGCTTGCACCAGCATGTCGGGGTCCCGCAACTCGCCTGACTCCTTCAATGCATGACCGTACTGCACCCAAATCGGCGGGTTGCGCGGATTTCGGTCGAGCGCCTTTCTATAGAGCTGGGCGGAGAGCTCCCACTGCTGCGCGTCTCGGGCGCGATCGGCAAGAGGGATAATAACGGTTGGCTTCCGGTGCGTCAGACCAAGACGCGGGCGGTCGAGAATGCGGTTCAATTCAATGCCATTTCATCCCCAGTCAGATTGCTCGACCAGCTCCGCTCGCCTGATTCAGAAACGCGGGGCCGAAGAAACCGTATGATGGCGTGCCGCCATCCGAGCGGCCCATCGGGTTTCGTTGGCGCTGTGACTTCGATGCGGAACGCAACGACTGCGGCCTTCCCGACCCGCCGAGCCGCGGTCAGCGCATCCCGTAATGCCGCGATTTCACTCTGCAGCGCCCTCTGGGCCGCGGCGCCCCGCTGCGCTTCGCGCTCGGTGTGCACCAGCGTCTCGCGCAAGCCCGCAATCTCGGCCTCCATCGCGGCCGCCGCGTCGCCACGCTCCTGCTTCGCCCGCTCCGCCGTCTCGCGCAGCACCCCGATTTCGTTTTGCAACCTCTCTGCCGCGGCCTTGCGACTCTGCGCCTCGCGCTCGGCGTGTGCCAGCGTCTCGCGCAACTCTGCGATCTCGGCCTGCAACACCTCTGACGCGGCCTCGTGACTCTGCGCCTCACGCTCCGCCTGAGCCAGCGCGATCCGCGACGTCGTAATTTCGCTCTCCATCGCCAACGCCTCGGCGCCGCGTTCTTGCGCCTCTTGATTAGCGCGCTGGAGAGCGGCTTCGTGCGTTGCGAGCTGCGCCTGCGCTGCTTGCAGTGCTACGCGAAGCTCGTCGGCGCGGTGCGAAAGTTCTGTTATCGCTGTCTCACGGTCGGCTAGTGTCGCTTTCAGCCCGCTGGCTTCGTCGCGTTCCCTTGCAAGATCGGCGATTTGTGTCCTTTGCTGTTCGATCTGTGCAAGGACTTTCGCCAGACGGTCTTCGGCGGCCACAGCTCTGCCATCGGCGGCTGCGACGGCCGCATCGCGTTCCCCGACCGCTGCGCGCAAGGCTGTCGCTTCCTGCTCGATCTCGCGATATTTAGCGGCGGTTTTGGCGACGTCCTCGAACGCCTCGATAAAAGGCCTTTGCAATTGCTGAAAGCTGACGAACTGCGAGACGATGTTGGCGATTTGATCGCGCGCCGCGGCATCCTGACTGGCGCTGCCGGTAGCTTGTAGAAGGTGCGCACCAGCGGTTGGTTGGCCTCCAGACGATGGGCTCCGTCATGCCGTGCGCCGCGGTCGATGATGCCCGACAAGACCAGACCGAGATCGGCTTCGCTCTGCTGCCACGGCAACTCGAGAAATCTTTGTAATTTTCCGATGTTGACCGAGGGCTCGTTGAACCACTCTTCATATTCCACCATGCAAAAATCGAATTTGTTCGCATACCGAAAAAAATCGATCATGTGAACGAGCCACCGATATTCTCCAATTTCGGGATCGAGCCGGTCACGCGTATTGACAGACCGCGCGATGTGTGCGGGATTGCGCAAGCACAGTATAATTTTCGGCGTAAGTTTGAGCTCTTTGAAGATCTGATACCAAACCGGCATCAAACGTACCGTGCGCGGATCCTTGAAGCCGAAATAGCCATCACCCATTCTCTTTTCGAGAAAAGCAACGATCTCGCGTCTGATCTGAGCGACGTGCGGGTCCGCCCACCATGCCACCGGCAGGGCGAAATCGTGAAAGCGCCCGAAATAGTCACGGTTGAAGAGGCGGAGAATCCGGTCGTGAAACTCGACGATCTCCCAGCGCTCCCAATGGCCCCGCGGATTGTCCGGTGTCACCGACGTGTTCCCCGGACCCGCAATCTGATCCGCCATATCGACCCCGAGCGCGCTCAGAATATGAGAGCACAGCGACGTCCCGCTGCGATGCATGCCCAGCACGAAAACGATCGGCTTGCGTTGTATCGCACTCGAGATTGCGGTGATCCGGTCGCGCCTCGGCGGTTCGGTGGAGAGCGACTGTGAGCTCAGCATGTCGTCATTCATTGTGGATCGCTAACGGCGCTCTAACGCGGCGAGCGTTTTCTAGCGCGGTTGGCCGCTGCGAGCAACCGCCGAGCGAGCGGCAGAAAGAGATCAGATCGCGGAATGCTTCTTCTGAATGGAGAAAGAAGGAAGAGAGGCACGGAGCTGATCAGGAAGTCCGACCAGATGCGCGCGCTCGTCCTCGCCTGCCTCACCGTGCTCGTCGGCTGCATCATCGACAACGACCCGGTCCGCGTCGAGAATTTCGTCGCCGACACACCTGCGACCTTCACTTACGATGCTTGGACCGATACGGTGATGACGGCGAACGACGACAGCGAGGCGGAGCAGATCCGACGCGACTGGCTGGCCGAGGCGCTCACCGCCCATGGGATGTGCCAGGCCGGCTATGTCGTCGAGACGCGCCGCTTCCTGCAGCCCTGGGACGGGCCGTTCGGTAATGGTGGCGACATCGTCTACACCGGGCGTTGCCTTTAGCGCGCCGGAAGCGACGGCGAGTGCCCGGGCGATGTGCCGAACAACCCTCGGCTGCCGCTGATCGTCTACCGCGGCGCGCTCGAAACCGACGGCGATGCCGCAGCGAGTTGCGTGGCGCTGTTCGACCGCAACGGGTGGACCGGCGCTTGGAGGAATGGGGTCTATTCGCATCATCACTATCACAGTAGCGCGCACGAGGTGCTCGGCATCGCCACCGGTTGGGTCCGCGTGAGACTCGGTGGCGAGAGCGGCCGGACGGTGGAGCTGCGCGCCGGCGACGTTGTCGTAATCCCGGCCGGCGTCGCCCACAAAAACGAGGGCGCGAGCCCGGACCTCCTCGTCGTCGGCGCCTATCATCGGCGAACAGATTGAGGTGGACCCCGATCGTGAGACAGCCGGAGCCGCTCCTTAAGGTGTAGCCCGGCCGATTTCGATTTCGGCTCCGATCGCGGCTGCCGCGATGGCTGGTTTGACGATTCTACTTCTCACCTCATCAATATCAAATCCTTTGTTGGCTGTGGCGCCTGTGGGTATGTGGGCGAAGGCGAGCATTTCCCCGCTTTCCGAGCTGGCTCGGGAGGCGGGGGAAGCGGAGCCGGTCGGCAAAGCCGATCGTCCACATATCCACAGGCCTTCCTGGTAAATTTGCCGCGGCGTGCGATAGCCGAGGCTCTGGTGCTGGCGCTCCTCATTGTAGAAATCGAGCCAGGCGCCAATACCAGCTTTGGCCTCGGCCACACTCGCATAGGCGTTGAGGTAGACCTCCTCGTATTTGAGGCTGCGCCACAGCCGCTCCACGAAGATGTTGTCCATGCACCGGCCCTTGCCGTCCATGCTGATGGTGATCCCGTGATCCTTCAGCGTGCCGGTGAAATCGTCGCTGGTGAACTGACCGCCCCGGTCGGTATTGAAGATCTCGGGCCGGCCATATCGCGAGAGCGCCTCCTCGAGCGCCTCGACACAAAAATCGGCGCCGAGCGTGTTCGACAGCCGCCACGCCAGCACCGCGCGGCTCACCCAGTCCATGACGACCACCCAGTAAAGGAACCCCTTGGCCATCGGGATGTAGGTGACGTCCGAGCACCACACCTGATTGACCCGCTCGATGGCGATCCCGCCGAGGAGGTACGGGTAGACCTTGTGCGCCGCGGCTGCCTTGCTCGTGTTCGGGCGCGGGTAGATCGCCACCAGCCCCATCAGACGCATGAGCCGCTGGACCCGCTTGCGGTTGACCAGGTCACCCTGGGTGGCCAGCCATGCCGCCATTCGGCGGAGCCGTAATACGGCCGGGCGAGATAGTGCCGGTCGATCAACGCCATGATCGTACGGTCCTCCTCGCCGACCTCGGTAGGCCGAAGAGCGCGATATCGCCAACAACCGACACTGCTGTGATACCGGCAGCGCCGAGTCCGTGCGCTCGACCAGCGCACGCCGCTCCGCCCGGCTCATTTGCCGAGCTTTCGTGCCAAAAATCGTTTTCGACCTTCAGCTGGCCAATCTGTCGGTACAGAAGATCGACCTGCGCCTCGCTGGCCATGCCCTCCGCGGCCGCGCTGCTGCCCTCAAAAACGCTCGCCGCGCCATCCAGCAGCTGCTTCTTCCAGTTGTAGATCTGGTTCGGGTGAACCCCGAACCGCCCGCCAGCTCGGCGATCGTCCGATCCCCCCTGACCGCCGCCAGCGCCACCTTCGCCTTGAACGCCGCGTTGTGCTTCTTTCGTGTCCGCCTCATGTCCTGCTCCTGCGCGATCCGCGCTTTCTAGGGGCAGGGCTCCACCTTAGCCAACTGTCTCATTTTCCGGGTCCAGCTCACACGACCTTTACTATTTCACGGTGTTTCCTGAGGTAAACGTCCCCGCAACACGGTTCGCTGCGCCAGCCGCAACACGCCCGATGGCGCAACGCAAGTCGCGAACCTGGCGAAAGAAGCGGCGCCGGGTTTGGGGGGAACATCTCCGACACCGCTCCCATTTGGGCTTGGCCCGGCACGCCCGGCCCGGTTCGATCCTACGCACAGCTTTGGGTCGACAATATGTCACTCAGCGCGGCTTGGCTCGCAATCCGGCTCCCAGCCCCGGCCGGCTTGCTTTCGTGAGCGATCGTGCTGGCGGGACTTGCAAGGGAAAGGAGCAGCGCCGGCATGGACAAGGAGATCCCCAGCGCTGCCCTGCAGGCTTGACCGCTAGGAGACGCCAAAAACCCAGGGTTGATCCTACGCGCCGACACTCGACAAAACGTCAGACGGGGGCAGAGGGAGGTCCGCCGTGCCGCCGGGTTAATCGGCTTGCCGGTTGCCGGGTTTCAGCTTTTGCCCCGCGATGGGAACCCGCGCTGGCGTCTGGGAGCCCATCCTCCCGGCCTAAGGGAAACGGGGCGGATAGCCGGCCCCACGGCCAACAGGCGCTTGAGTCGATCGGCGCGAGCTGTGACTGATCTAGCCGATCGCGGCGCAATGAACCTGCATAGGGTGGCTCGCGATGGTGTTCGTCATGTTGACGATTGGCGGATGCGCCCCAACGGCAACCGGCCAAGGGCGGGCGCCAGTCTCGCGGCAATCGGATCTCGCCGGTCACGGATTGAGCAGCGACGCCGATGCACCATGCCCAATAGCTCCGGGGGTGATCGACCGACTGGCCCCGAGTTCCGCTGCGGCGTCGCGCGCGCGGAAAGCAGGCGGGTGGCCGATGCCCTTGGTCGCCGCGGCGCGCGCTAAGGGTGTAGGTAATGCCAGCTAGCGAGTATCCGGCGATGGCGCGGCGCGTTGCACCAAAGGCGGACGACAATTCGAATGCCAATCCCAGCAGGTCTAAATGTGTAGATTCTCCCATTTTCATGTCGGATCACCGCGCCGGAGGGGGGTCGCGATTGTCTAAGGTGGGTTTGGGTTCCCCATGTCAGCCAGGTTTTGAGTTAGGGCTAGGGTGAAGAAGTCCATCGCGTCACGGTCTTCAGTGCCGATGACGATTATCGCTGTGGTCCAGGCCAGGGCATCGAGCGCGACGTAAGCATTTTGGCGGCACGGCGGGATACCAAGAGTTGGGCCCACGGCGTTGAGGAGATCGGCTGCTAACCGCCTGGAGCGAATAGAGTCGACTTTTTCGAGTTCAGGAGGGTCGTGCTCGAGGAAATGCTCGAGCATGTGGAGTATCGCCGTGGCTCGGCTCGGCAGCACCTGCTGCCGGGCGCGCCAGGCGTCGATCCTCTCGACCAATCGGGGCTCGACCCGGATGTCGATTTTTGCGGTTTTCCGTTTCATGCGGAGAACATAGTGCGCCGCGCGGCACGCCGCTCGATGATTCGCGCCAAAATTGATATTCTGCGCACTTTCCGGCAGCCACTTCGACCCGGCACGTCCCAACCGAGTTTCCTCGGTGTTACGGGTGACCAGCGCCGGAAATTAACGCCAATCAAGTAACAGAGACTTCACGGATAGCCATTCGCGGCGGCAACCTGGCTGACTGGGAATCCATCGTCATTCAGGTAAGCTGACTTTCGGTACGGCGTCTGCTCGTTTGAAGACCGCTTGTCGTAGCCCGCACTCGACGGCAGGCCTTTCTGGGCGAGGGTCTTGAGTTGCTCAAGATTGAGGATCGTCATGCAATGGCGTTCGAAGCTGACGATCTGCTCGTCGCGCAAGAAACGGAGAACGCGGTTGACGTGCGCGACAGTGAGCCCGAGGTAAGCCGCGATATGATGCTGCGCCATCGGGAGGCCGTAACTCGACCCCGTAATTACTCTCTTGCGGCTTAGCCGAGTGTGGAAATCGAGCGCCATTGTCGCCACTCTCCCGCGGGCGTCGAGACTGGAGATCGCTGCGACGTGACGTTCTGTCTGTCGCTGTCGTTGCCCCAACAGCCAACAGATATAGATCGCTATTGATCGGCGTGTCATTAGCTCGTCCAGCGCCTGCCTTCCATCGATCGTTTCTGCGACGATCGATGTCAGCGCAATGACCCCCTCCAAGTCGCGGGTCCGCGAAATCGCGTCCAGCCCGATTATGTCACCCGGCAAATAAACATTTACAATAGCTTGACCGCCGTCAAAGATACTATGAACTCGGCACGCCCACCCCTCGATGAGGTGGTACATTGCGTTGCCCGAGCGGCCAGCCGCTGCCAAAGGCTCTCCCGCCTTAAGAGAACAAGGTGGTGACGCACGGAATCTGGCGGTAAGCTCGTGCCGACCAAGCTCCAACCCGTCGCGGAGCGCATCAGTACCGTCCGACTCTTTCATCACCACCCCCACGAAGGAAGCAAAGCCATTAGCGCGCGTGCCAAAACTACGCACACACCCCGTGAATTATTTCTTCTGCTGCTCGTCAACCGCAGACAACCGAGACGGCGTTCAGACAGGCCTGTGCCAATCGGGCAGCCGACCTGTGATCCAGGAACTCGCTGACCTCGGCATCGGTTTGATGAGTGCGATGCTGTGGCTTGGCGCCTCGGCCGGCGCACTGAAGATGGGACTGCCACGCAGGTCCCATCGGTTCGGGAGTTCGATACTTCACCGTGCCTTCTCACAAAATTCATACACTTTTGTCAACAGATAGTCACAAATTTTTTCAAATGTGTTACAGCCATAGTGCTACGGTTGTCTGATGTAATGAGTGCCCTACGGTTGGCTGTGTGACGCTCCTTCGCTTAGCGTGAAAGCCATCATTCGCTTCGACAATACGTGCGACCACGTATTGACGACGCGCGCGGGTTACTTGCCTCGAAGCAATAACTTAATATGGTTAATCTAACTTATCTAAAAGGCGGTTAATATGACTCAGGGTAGTTAAGATAACTTGGGACAATTAAGAACACCCGCTAACCGTCGTTGGGCCCTGAGCCATATCCCGTCGCTACTCGACCTCCTGCTGAAGATGCCCGGCTAACCCGCGGCCATTGTCACGGCCGGCGGTCGAGGCGGCGGATATCTTCCGCCACCGCGGGCCGGCTTGGCCTGCGTCTCATGCCGGCCAGCCTCGGCCAACTCAAGGTCATGTCGGCGATCGAGCGTGGCCAAACGGCGACGCTGGGCGGGCATGTCGAACGCTGCGAGGAGTGCGCCCACCTGCGCATCTCCTACAATTCCTGCCGCAACCGGCACTGCCCGAATGTCAGGCCGCTGCTGCCAAGGAGTGGCTGGCCGAGCTTCTTTCTCTCCGTCGAGGTGCTTTCACGGCTGTTCCGCCGCCTGTTCCTGGCAAAGCTGGTGGCCGCCCACGACGCCGGCCGCCTCCAGTTCTTCGGCGATCACGTCCATCTCGCCGACCGCCAAGCCTTTACTGCGTATCTGAAACCATGGCGCCGCGCCGAATGGGTCGTTTACAGCAAGCGCCCGTTCGGCGGACCGCCGGCGGTGCTGGCCTACCTGTCCCGCTACACACACCGCACCGCTATTGCCAACAGCCGGCTCGTCGCCTTCGACGGCGAGCGCGTGACGTTCAAATGGAAGGATTACCGGGCCAAGGCCGACAACCGCTACAAGCTGATGACACTCGTCGTCCACGAGTTCATCCGCCGCTTTCTGATTCACGTCCTGCCCGACGGTTTCCACCGCATTCGACACTACGGCCTCTTCGCCAATGGCGGGCGCGCGGAAAACGTCGCGCGAACGCGCCGGCTGCTTAAAACGTGCTGGCGCCACAGAAACCGCCCAGTGATGCCGACGGCATCGGGGACGGTGAGCCCCAGGCAGTCTCGCATCCTTGTCCTTGCTGCGGCGGTCGGATGATCATCGTCGAGACTTTTGAACCCGGCTGCCAGCCCCAATCCTGGCCCGTCCCCTCATCGCTCCCAACAGCTCATGACCAACGCGCTCCCGTCACCGTCTCCTTCGCTGCACCCGTCCGACGCCAATATCTCGCTGGCAACGCCCATGCTCTGCTGGCGGCAACCGTTAGCGCCGCCTTCGACGGGCCAAAACACAGATCTTCACTAGGACAGCACCCTTCCCACGCCGCCCAAGGCGACCAAAAACACCGCCGTGCCACTCACTCAGCGCGCGTCCTCGTCCGAAAACAACGAGCGGTCTAGACTCTCGCGTTAAATCCCCATAGACCGACACCAGCACCGGCGCAAACTCCCCCGCGGTTTTCTCCTTGAGGCTTTTCCGACGCCTGCCTCAATGCGCCCCCTCCGCCTGTGTCTGGCAGGCGTCCGAAAACCCTCAACATGAAGAGCAGTTCCCGCCGACAAGGCTGAGTGCCGGCTATGGGTTCAGAAAGGGACGATCGCCGGAGTGCGCCACAACAGGCGAGACGCGTAGAGTCGAGATGTGGCGCGGTGGCTGTAAGTCGAACAGGTCTTCGCCGGATCTGTTGTGGTGTGCGGCCGTCTGCGCCGCGATGGTCATTGTGAACGTCATTCG
>Ga0306926_10006697_pt1 | contig 12395 bp, 11 predicted proteins | sample flu12Cox44000178_FD_203759 | JGI IMG/M metagenome (GOLD analysis project Ga0306926, IMG submission 203759) | Lab enrichment of tropical soil microbial communities from Luquillo Experimental Forest, Puerto Rico - flux8day.12C.oxic.44.000.178 (v2)... | ecosystem: Environmental > Terrestrial >... | reverse complement strand
GGCGCGTGTCGCGATCGCCTTTGTCTTGGCGATGGCCATCGGAACCGCAGTCGGCATTGCGATGGCGCGCTCACGAGCGATCGACACCTTGCTCGACAGCGGGGTCGTGCTGCTGCTCAATCTGCCGGCTCTGGTCATCGCCGTGTTGCTCTATGTCTGGCTCGGTCTCAGCGAAGCCGCCGCGATCGGCGCGGTGACATTGAGCAAGCTGCCGACCGTGGTGGTGACCTTGCGCGAGGGGGCGCGCACTCTCGACCGCGATCTCGCTGACATGGCCAAGAGCTTCCGCCTCGGCGGCTGGCGCACCTTGCGCCACGTCATCCTGCCCCAATTGTCCCCGTTTTTTTTGGTTGCTTCGCGCACCGGGCTCGCGCTGATCTGGAAAATCGTCCTGGTCGTCGAGCTGATCGGCCGCCCCGACGGCATCGGCTATGCGATCCAGATCTTCTTTCAGCTTTTTGACGTCAAGCGTTTGATCGCCTACGCGCTCGCCTTCGTCGCCGTCGTGCTCGCCGTTGAGTGGGGTGTTCTTCAGCCGCTCGAACGCCGGCTGGCGAGATGGCGCCGGTGACCGTCGGCGTCTCGATCGACATTGACGAGAAGAGGTACCCCGGCCACGCCGGCGCGCGGCCGGTGACGGCGCTGCGCCACATGCACGCATGCGTTGCGCCGAGCGAGTTCTGCGTAATCACCGGTCCCTCGGGTTGTGGCAAAACGACCCTGCTCAACATCATCGCCGGTCTCGACCGCGATTTTGCGGGCGCTCTGAGCTTTGCGCCGTCGGAGGGCGGCGCACCGCGGATCGGCTACGTTTTCCAGAGCCCGCGCCTGCTGCCCTGGCGAACCGTGCGCGAGAACGTCGCGCTGGTCCTGGCGCGCAATGCCGACCGGACGGAACTGGAGGGCCTCCTCAGCGATGTCGGGTTGGCCGATGTCGCCGACGCTTATCCGGCCCGGTTGTCGGGCGGGATGGCGCGGCGAGCAGCGCTCGCCCGTGCCTTTGCCATCGCACCCGACCTCTTGCTGATGGACGAACCGTTCCTGTCGCTCGATGCCGCGGCGGCGGACCGGTTGCGCAGCCTGCTGCTTCGCCTGGTTTCGAGGAGACCCGCCACCGTGCTCTTCGTCACCCACGATCTCACTGAAGCGATCGAGCTCGCCGATCGGATACTCGTGCTGTCGCCAGCGCCGGGACGGGTGTTGTCGGAAATGCCGATTCCAGTCCCGCAGAAGAAGCGGCGCGATCCTGACACGCTGGCGGCACTGCGGGCCGAGCTTGCGCGCCTCGCCGGTCACCCTATCGAACCCCAGATACAGCGAAAATAGCATTTTCACGGTCAAATAGCTCGAATCGCACCGACAAAACGACCGTCATATCAATGGCTTACATAGCAAATTCGTTACTCCGACGGATCAATCGAATTTTCGGGCCGATCAACGAATTCGAATGACCTAACAATCGAATAACAATGGAAATTTCTTGCTGTCGCACGTTCGGATAAAGCAGCGGTCGTGTTCAACTTGCGCGCAACAGGCGCAGGACCCGGTCGAGCTGGTCGAGGCTCGCATAGTGAAGGGTCAGGGTGCCGCCGCGCTTCTTTGCCTCCAGGGTGACACGCAACCCGAGTACCGCGCCCAGCTCGCGCTCGAGTGCCGCGGTGTCCGCGTCACGCGGGCGGCGCTCCGATGGTGGTGTTCCGGCGCGGCGCTGGACAAGCCGCTCAGTGGCGCGGACATTGAGCCCGCGGCGCACGACTTCTTCGGCCAGCGCCGCTGGGTCCGCGGCTCCGAGAAGCGCGCGCGCATGGCCGGCGGACAGCTCCCCCTCGTCGACCCGATGGCGCACTGGCGCCGGCAGCCCCAACAGCCGCACCGTGTTCGCCACATGGCTGCGGCTTTTGCCGAGGGCCTCGGCGAGGCCCGCCTGCGTGCGGCCGAATTCGTCGATCAGCCGGCGGTAGGCCTCCGCCTCTTCCAACGGCGAGAGATCTTCGCGCTGCAAATTCTCGATCAGGGCGATTTCGAGTGCCTCGGAATCGCTGATCTGACGAATGATGATCGGGACCGCGTGCAATCCGACCCGCTGCGCGGCCCGCCACCGCCGCTCGCCGGCGATCAGCTCGAAATCGGTTTCCTGCGCATTGAGCGACCGCACCAGCAAGGGCTGCAAGATGCCCTTTTCGCGGATCGACTGCGCGAGTGCTTCGAGCTCGGCCTCGGCAAACCGCCGCCGTGGCTGCAAGGCCCCGGGCCGGATCAACTCGATCGGCACCAAACGCTGCGGTGCCGGGTCGCCGGCTGTGGCAGCCGGCGCCTCGCCGAACAACGCCGCGAGACCACGGCCGAGCTGACGTCGTGCGGCCCGCTCGCTCATCGTGCGATATCTCCGGTGCGCCGCAACACCTCGGCGGCGAGCCGAATATAGGCCTGCGAGCCGGCGCAGCCGTGGTCATAGATCAGCACCGGCTTGCCGTGCGACGGCGCCTCGGCGATCCGCACATTACGCGGGATCATCGTGTCGAAAACCTTGGCGCCGAGATGGCCGCGCACATCGGCGGCAACGAGATCGCAGAGATTGTTGCGCTGATCGTACATCGTGAGCACGACACCCTGCAGCTCGAGCCGCGGGTTGAGCGCCCGTTGAACTCGTTCGATCGTCCGCATCAGCTGGCTCAACCCCTCGAGCGCGTAAAATTCGCATTGCAATGGCACCAGCACCGAATCGGCGGCCACCAGCGCATTGATCGTCAGCAGGTTTAGTGACGGCGGACAATCGACCAGCACTTCGTCATAATCGCCGACCCGGCTGCGCACCGCCCGGCTCAGCAGAAATTCTCGCCGCTCTCTGGTGGTGAATTCGAGGTCCGCGCCCGCCAGATCCTGCGACGCCGGAACGACGGAGAGGCGGGGAACATCGGTCGAGACGACGGCACTTTCGAGTTCGGCCTCACCCAAGATCAGCTCGTAGCTTGTCAGCGCCCGCGCCGTCCGCTCGATACCGAGCCCGGTGCTGGCGTTGCCTTGTGCGTCGAGGTCGATGACGAGGACGCGATGCCCCGCTGCCGCCAGCGCTGTCGCCAGGTTGATCGCGGTCGTTGTCTTGCCGACGCCGCCCTTTTGATTGGCCACCGCGACAATCCGCGCCCGACGAATGACCGGAACGATGCGCGGCCGGATCTCAGCCGCGGCTAGGCTCACGAGCTACCTGTTGCAAGCGAAGAACGACCCCCCGCGGATCGGAGCGGCTTTGGCAAGCCGACATCGTTATTGTCCAGTGTTTGCGCGCGAGGGTCAATTCCTCCTCGACCCGCTCGCCTTTGAGAAATAGGCACTCGCTGTCCGCGGCGAGGAACCACTCGGCCAGACCGAGCAGCCGGTCGAGCGGTGCGCAGGCGCGGGCGGTCACGACATCAACCGGGTGCGGCGGCACCGCCTCGATCCGGCACGGCCGAATCATCGCTCCAGCCTCTGTAACTCGAACAGCTTCACGCAGGAAGGCGCATTTTCGCGAATCGGCCTCGACCAGCTCGACACCCGGCACCCCAAGGATCGCCAGAACCAACCCGGGAAAGCCGGCGCCGCTACCGAGATCGATCATGCTGCGCGCCCGCTCGGGCACGAATGCCCGAAGCTGCGCCGAATCGAGGATGTGGCGGCGCCATAAATCCGCGATCGTGTCGCGTCCGACCAGATTGATGCGCGCCGACCACCGGATCAGCAGCTCCGCAAAGGCTTCGAGCCGCGCGAGTGTTTCACGTGAAACAGGAACGATCTCGGCAAAGCCGTGCGCATCGAGCAAGGGCTCACGCCGCACGACGCTTGACGTGCTTCAGTAAGGCGACCAATCCCGCCGGGGTCACTCCGGAGATGCGTGCGGCAGCGCCGAGCGTCGCCGGCCGCGCGAGGGCAAGCTTGTCGCAGATCTCGCGCGACAGGCTGCCGACCGCTGCATAATCGAGATCCGGCGGCAGCAATAGTGCCTCGTCGCGGCGGAATGATGCGATATCCCGCTCCTGTCGTTCGAGATAGCCGGCATAGCGCGCATCGATCTCGAGCTGCTCGGCGATCTCCGGCGCGTGCGCCGCAAGCTCGGGCCACACCGGCACGAGCCGTGCGAGGTCGACCCCAGGGTAGGCGAGGAGCTCGGCGGCACTACGGGCGATGCCGTCCTCGTTGACCGCGATGCCGTGGCGCTGCAAGGCTGGCGGGGTCATTCGCAATCCGGCGAGGTGCTGCCGGGCCCAACTCAGCGCTGCCATTTTAACCGCAAAGCGCTGTCCGCGCACCGCGCCGACGCAGCCGAGGCGCAGACCGATCGGCGTCAACCGCTGGTCGGCGTTGTCTGCCCGCAATACGAGCCGATATTCGGCGCGCGAGGTGAACATCCGATAGGGTTCGCTGGCGCCGCGCGTGACGAGATCGTCGATCAGCACGCCGATATAGGCGTCCGCGCGATCGAGCACGAGCGGTTCCTGACCCGAGGCCGCCAACGCCGCATTCAATCCGGCGACGAGGCCCTGTGCCGCCGCCTCCTCATAGCCCGTCGTTCCGTTGATCTGACCCGCGAGGTAGAGACCGGGGACTCGCCGCGTCTCCAGGCTCGGATAAAGCTCGCGCGGATCGACGAAGTCGTACTCGATCGCATAGCCGGGGCGCCGCATCACCGCTCGCTCGAGACTGGGAATGGTCTGCAGCAACGTCTGCTGCACCTCGCGCGGCAGCGAGGTCGAGATCCCGTTCGGGTAAATCGTGTCGTCGTCGAGCCCCTCCGGCTCGAGAAAGATCTGGTGCCGCTCGCGCTCGGCAAAACGCACGATCTTGTCCTCGATCGACGGGCAATAGCGCGGGCCGATGCTGGTGATGTCGCCGGAATACATCGGCGATCGATCGAGATTGGCGCGTATGACGGTGTGCGTCGCCGGGGTCGTCGCCGTAATGTGGCAGGCGACCTGCGGGGTCGTGATACGGTCGGTGATAAAGGAAAACGGCAGAGGCGGCTCGTCGCCTTGCTGAATTTCGAGTCCGGCCCAGTCGATCGTGCGTCCGTCGAGCCGCGGCGGCGTGCCGGTCTTCAGCCGCCCGAGGGCAAAGCCGAAACGCCCGAGGGTGAGCGACAGACCAAGCGACGGCTGCTCGCCGACTCGGCCGGCCGGGATCTTCTCCTCGCCGATGTGAATGAGACCGTTGAGGAAGGTGCCGGTCGTCAGCACCACGCTGCCGGTCGCGCACTGCCGTCCGTCGCCGAGGGAGATGCCGGCTACCCGCCGGTCCAGATCGAGCTGCAAATCCTCCGCAGCACCCTCGACGATATCGAGCCCTTTGGTCTCCGCCAGCAGGTCGCTGACTGCCCGGCGATAGAGCTTGCGGTCGGCTTGCGCGCGCGGCCCGCGCACCGCCGCTCCCTTGCTGCGGTTGAGAATGCGGAACTGGATGCCGGCCCGGTCGATCGCCCGGCCCATGATGCCGTCGAGCGCGTCGATCTCGCGCACGAGGTGCCCCTTGCCGAGCCCGCCGATTGCCGGGTTGCACGACATCTCGCCGATCGTTGTCCGCTTGTGAGTCAGCAGCAGCGTCTTGGCGCCGAGCCGCGCCGCGGCCGCGGCCGCCTCGCAGCCGGCATGCCCGCCGCCAACCACGACGACGTCGTAACGCCCGAAGCTCTCATTCATGGCCGCGGAATTTATGGAGCGAAGGTCGCCGTGTCGAGGTTTCACGTGAAACATCCGTGCTCATTTGAGCGACGCCCGATACATGACCGAATGGGGGAAATGGGGTCAGGGAAATGGGGTCAGAATCGATTTCGCTCTTCGACCGGAAAATCGGCAAAATCGAGTCTGACCCCAATCCCTTGCGAGGAGTGCAACGACGAAGCAACCTCGCCGCGGGGCTTACTTCCCGATGCAAAAATCCCGGAAGATCACGTCGAGCAGATCTTCCACGTCAACAGCGCCGGTGATGCGGCCGAGGCTGCGCAATGCCAAGCGAAGATCTTCGGCGCGGAGTTCGGGTAGGGCGGCGCCGAGCGCCCGCCGCAGCGACAGCGATGCTTCCTCGAGCGCTTGGCGATGGCGGACGCGCGTCAGAACCGGGGCCTCGATCTGATAGCCCTCGGCAACCCGCTGGCCGAGCGCCGACAGCAGAGCATCGATGCCCTCACCCGTGAGGGCCGAGATCGGTAGCGCGGAAGCCGGAAGTTCCCCCCTGCCCGAGACAAGGTCGACCTTGTTTGCGACAAGGATCGTGTCAGGCCCGGCCCAAGCCGACGCGCCGCACGCCTCTGCCGGGCGGCAGGCGTCGAAGACAAAGAGCCTGATCTCGGCTTCTTCGGCACGCCGCAGAGCGCGCCGCAACCCTTCCTGCTCGACCACGTCATCGCTGTCGCGCAGCCCGGCCGTGTCGGCGAGCACAACCGGGTAGCCTCGAAGGTCGATCGCGACCTCTACGATGTCCCGCGTGGTGCCGGCGATCGGCGAGGTAATGGCTGCCTCGCGATGTGCTATCTTGTTGAGAAGACTAGATTTTCCGACGTTTGGCGGACCGATGATCGCGACCGAGATGCCGTCTCGCAGCCTTTCTCCTCGGCGTCCGTCAGCGAGGTGGCGGTCGATCTCGTCAATCAGCAGTTCTGTATCACCGCAGGTACGATTCTCAATTTCCGGCGGCAAATCCTCGTCGGGAAAGTCGATTGCGGCCTCGAGATGGGCGAGAGTGCGCGTCAGGCGCTGGCTCCAGCCGCGGTAGAGACCGCCGAGGGCGCCGTCGAGCTGACGGAGCGCTTGGCGCCGCTGTGCCTCGGTTTCGGCCGCCGCGAGATCGGCGATCGCCTCGGCCTGCAGCAGATCGAGCTTGCCGTTGTGAAAGGCCCGGCGGGTGAATTCGCCGGGTTCGGCGAGCCGCAGCCCAAGGCGACGCAACACCTGCATGATCGCGGCGAGTACGGCGCGACTGCCGTGCACATGAAATTCAGCGACATCCTCCCCCGTCGCGCTGTTCGGCCCGGGGAACCACAGCACGAGCCCGTCGTCGAGCCGCTCTCCGGTCTCGGGGTCGAACAAACGAGTTCGTCCCGCTATGCGCGGCGGCGGCAGCTTGCCGGCAAGCAGGGAGGCTGCCCGCCCGGCTTCCGCACCGCTGATACGGATGATGGCGATGGCGGCGCGTCCGGCCGCCGTCGCCGGGGCGAAAATTGTGTCCGAAGGAGCCGCGCGGGGCCTCAGTGCTTCGGCGGCAGCTGGTCGGGCTGGAGCATCAGCCGTGTTACCCGGCCACCCTCAACCAGATGCGTCTGCAGAATCTCGTCGATGTCCTCTGGGGATTCGTAGCGGTACCACACGCCCTCGGGGTAAATCACCATGTTCGGGCCAAACTCGCAGCGGTCGAGACAGCCCGCGGCATTCCAGCGGATGCTGTCGATGCCCAGTTGCCGCGCCTTCTCGCGCGCATAGCCGCGCAGTTTCTCGACACCCCCGCCCTCTGCGGCGCGGGCAGTGCAGCAGCCCCGCGGATGGCCCTCCGGCCGCACATTCGTGCACATGAAGATGTGGCGGGCGTAAAAGAGCTGCGGGTCAGCGGGGGAGTCTGCCATTTCTTTCTCCGTTTCAGGTGCTGCACGGCGGAGCAGATGGCGCAGACCGCCGTTTTCTGGAGTAGACTGCAACCCTAACCTGTCGCGGCGCCGCGGGCAATGCGCGCACCGCCCGGCACACCCGACAAATCCGCACGGCAGGAACCCGAAATGGACCGTAACCGCCTCGGCGAGGAGACGAGCCCCTACCTCCTCCAGCACAAGGACAACCCGGTACATTGGCAGCCGTGGAGCGATGTGATGCTCGCCGCCGCCAAGACCGCCGACAAGCCGATCCTGCTCTCGATCGGCTATGCAGCCTGTCATTGGTGCCATGTGATGGCGCATGAGAGCTTCGAAAACCCGGAAATTGCCGAGCGGATGAACGCGCTCTTTGTCAACGTCAAAGTCGACCGCGAGGAGCGCCCCGATCTCGACCAGATCTACCAGCATGCGCTGGCATTGATGGGCGAGCAGGGCGGCTGGCCGCTGACCATGTTTCTGACCCCCGAGGGCGAGCCCTTCTGGGGCGGGACCTATTTCCCGCCGGAATCGCGTTATGGGCGGCCGGGCTTCCAGCAGGTTCTCGAGGCGATGAGCAACGCCTATGCGCGCGACCGCGACAAGGTCGCCAAGAACGTCGGGGTGCTGCGCGAGGCGTTGCAGCGGCTCGGCCGGCCGGAGCGAGGTGGCTCGATCGCTCCCGAACAACTCGACCCGATCGCCGAGTGGTTGCTGCGTGAGGTCGACCAGCTTCATGGCGGCATCGGCACCGCGCCAAAATTCCCGCAGACCGGCATCCTCGAGCTGTTATGGCGCGCGTGGAAGCGCAGCGGCCAGGCGCCTTATCGCGATGCCGTGGTCAAGGCGCTCGACGCGATGTGCCAGGGCGGCATCTACGACCATTTGGGCGGCGGTTTCTCCCGTTACTCGACCGACGCCCGGTGGCTCGTGCCGCATTTCGAAAAGATGCTCTACGACAATGCCGAGCTCGTCGACCTTCTGGCCTTGGTTTGGCAGGAGACCAAGAGCCCGCTCTATCGGCAGCGCATCGAGGAGACCCTCGACTGGGTCGGCCGGGAGATGCTGACGCACGAGGGCGGATTCGCCAGCAGCCTCGATGCCGACAGCGAGCACGAAGAAGGCAAATTCTATGTTTGGTCGGAAGCCGAGATCGATGCGGTCCTCGGCGATCGGGCCGCTTTGTTCAAGCGCTTCTACGATGTCGACGCGCAGGGCAATTGGGAAGGACACACCATTCTCAACCGGCTGAAGACCCCGGCCCTCGCCGATGCCGAGACCGAGCGCGAGCTCGCGAATTGCCGCACGCTTCTCCTGCAGGCGCGCGGCGGGCGGGTTCGCCCGGGTCTCGACGACAAGGTGCTGGCCGATTGGAACGGGTTGATGATCGCCGCCATGGCAAATGCCGGGATCGTCTTCGCACGGCCGGCCTGGATCGGGCAGGCGCGCAGCGCCTTCGATTTTATTCGCCGGCATATGACCGAGCCGGACCAGCGTCTGTTGCACAGCTGGCGAGCCGGCCGCGCCCGCCATCCGGCGAGCGTCGACGATTACGCCAATCTCTGCCGCGCGGCGCTGGTGCTTCACGAGGCGACCGGCGACGGCGATCTTTTGACCCAGGCCCGCGATTGGATCGCGATCCTCGATCGCCACTACTGGGATTCGGCAGAAGGCGGCTATTTCTTCGCCGCGAACGACACCGAAGGGCTAGTCGCGCGACTCAAGACGGCCGCCGACTCCGCCGTTCCCGCGGGCAATGGAACGTTGCTCGGCGTACTGCCGCGGCTCGCAATGATGACCGGCGAAGAAGCCTATCGACGCCGCACCGAAGCGATCCTCCAGACATTTTCCGGAGAGATGGGCCGCAATTTTTTCCCGCTCGCCACCTTGCTCAACAATGTCGAGGTGCTGGCAAAGCCGCTGCAGATCGTCCTCGTCGGAGAGAGCGGCACGGCCGAGTTTGACGCGCTGCGGCGCGCCGTATACGGCGTGTCCTTGCCGAACCGGACGGTCCTCAGCCTCTCGCCGGGAGGCTGCCTTTCGCCCGATCATCCAGCATTCAGCAAGGGTCTGGTCGACGGAAAACCGACCGCCTACGTGTGTGAGGGGCCAGTTTGTTCTCCCCCCGTCACCGATGCAGGGACATTACTCGACATGCTGGTCCAAGTGCGCTAATGTTCCTCTTTTGTACCTGAGGAGTCGCGCGCGTCACCGCGTGGTTATGGTGAGTTTGAGACATGCACGCACCGCCTCCCCCCAGAAAGCCCCTGGCGCTGGTGTTTTGCGATATCGCCGGCAGCACCCGACTCATTGCCCAGGAAGGTGACCTTGTTGCCTCCGCCGTGTTCCGCGAATTCTTTGAGCACGCCAGCCGCCTCGGAAGAGAACATCACTGCCTGATGATCAAATTTATGGGCGACAGTTTTTTGGCGGTCTTTGATAATATCGATGATGTCATGCCGTTTGTGGTTTCCATAGAATGCCTGTTGTCGCAAAACCCGACTTCTGTCGGACGATTAGCGGGGTTCTACTTCAGCTTACATTATGGAAATGTTCTATATATTGAGACGTCCTACGGCAGCGATGTACTTGGCGAGGACGTAAACGTCGTCGCCTATTTGAACGAACTCGCGCAGCCGCATGAGATCGTCATCACGCAGGCTGCGCTGGAGCGGATGCCGGGCGATTACCAGGCCCGCGCCGGAGCGAGCGAGTTTCGCCAACTCAAGGGGGGTGGAGGCGTGGAATTCCGGCGCGTAAATCTGCTTGGGTCGTAAAGGGTACGGCGAATGGCCGCGAGCGACACCGAACCGATGCCGGAGGTCGTGACCGAGGCGATCGTCGTAATCGACCTTGTCGAATCAACCCTCACCAGCAACTTGTTCGGCTGGTACGCGGTCGGCCGCCAAGTCATTCGTGATCTGCGGGCCCTGATCGGCGAGGTCGGGGAGAGCCGCGGGTTGCGCTGTCTGAGGAGCACGGGGGACGGCTACCTCCTGACCTTCCATGACCCGCAATCCGCCGAGCGGGCGGCCCTGCGCGCCGTTGAGGCAGTGTTCGAGCTGCTGAACCGGGTTGCCCACCGCAATCGCCAGGTCCCCGAGGAGCGCGCGCTAAATCTGCGCTGCGCGGTCCATCTGGGCGAGGTCGATATCGTCTCGAACGATCGCGAGGGACCGCATATCTCGCTGGCCTTCCGGCTTGAGGAAATCTCGCGCGCATCGCTGCCGGCAGCGCTCAATCCGATCCCGCCCGAGCAATTTCCGTTGCAGAATTACGTGCTGTGCAGCGAGGAAGTCGCCGGGATCTTATCGCGCCGCGCAAGCCCATGGGAGATGGTCAGCATCGGGCTGCTCAAACTGAAGGGCTTCCCCGGCTGGCGCGAGGTGTTCAGAGTGCTACCCGAAGACCATCCGGTCGATCTTGGGAGGGGAATCCGGGTTTCATAGGCCTGCCCCGAGATAGCCTGCAAACCCGACGAGATTTAGGCGATAGTGACGGACGGCTCTGCTGCGGCTATCGTCATAGCCATTAAACCCGAGGGAGGGAAGGATGGCTCACGCGATCCGTTTCGAAAAGACCGGCGGCCCCGAGGTGCTGGCGTGGCAGGAGGTCGCAGTTGGCAAGCCCGCTCAGGGTCAGGTCCGCCTCCGCCACAGGGCGGTTGGGCTCAATTTCATCGACACCTACCAACGCAGCGGCCTCTACTCGCTGCCATTGCCGAGCGGGCTCGGCTCTGAGGCGGCTGGTGTCGTCGACGAGGTCGGGCCGGGCGTCACCGGGCTCAAGCCGGGCGACCGCGTCGCCTATGCCGGCGGGCCGATCGGCGCCTATGCCGACGAGCGGGTCGTTCCGGCCGATCGCCTCGTGCCGGTTCCCGCGGGCATCACCGACCAGCAGGCGGCAGCGATGATGCTGAAAGGCATGACCGCCTGGTACCTGGTGCGTCGCACTCATCCCGTGAAGCGCGGCGAGACGATCCTGATCCATGCCGCCGCTGGTGGGGTCGGCTTGATCGTTTGCCAGTGGGCGAAGCATCTAGGTGCAACCGTGATCGGGACGGTCGGCGATGACGAGAAGGCCGCCCTCGTCAAAAAGCACGGGTGCGATTATCCGATCGTCTATCGGCGCGAGGATTTTGTCTCCCGGGTGGCCGAGATCACTCAGGGGAAGAAGCTGCCTGTCGTCTACGATTCAGTAGGCAAGGACACCTTCTACAAATCGCTCGACTGTCTGGCGCCGCTTGGGCTGATGGTGTCGTTCGGCCAATCTTCGGGGGCGATTGGACCCGTCGACATCGGCATACTCGCGGCCAAGGGTTCGCTTTTTCTGACCCGCCCGACGCTGGTGAACTATACGGCGACGCGGGAGGACCTACTGACCGCATCGCGCGAACTCTTCGAGGTGGTGCAGAGCGGCGCGGTGAAGATCGCGATCAACCAGACCTATCCGCTACGTGAGGCTGCCCGCGCCCACCGTGACCTCGAAGGCCGAAAGACCACGGGACAAACCGTGCTTACGGTGTAGCCCCGCGCTCCGGCCGTCACCCGCCTCACTACCCTCGCCCCCGTTGGGCGGGGGTGGGTGAGGGTCCCGCTCTTACGTGTTCATGGCGTCGAAGAACTCGGAGTTGCTCTTCGATTCCTTGAGCTTGTTGATCAGGAATTCGAGCCCGTCGACGGTGCCCATCGGCGTCAGTACGCGGCGCAGCACCCACATCTTGGACAACACGCCGCGATCGACCAGCAGCTCTTCTTTGCGCGTCCCGGATTTCGTAATGTCGATCGACGGAAAGGTGCGCTTGTCGGCG
>Ga0306926_10006696_pt1 | contig 12396 bp, 11 predicted proteins | sample flu12Cox44000178_FD_203759 | JGI IMG/M metagenome (GOLD analysis project Ga0306926, IMG submission 203759) | Lab enrichment of tropical soil microbial communities from Luquillo Experimental Forest, Puerto Rico - flux8day.12C.oxic.44.000.178 (v2)... | ecosystem: Environmental > Terrestrial >... | reverse complement strand
TGTCGCCCTCAGCGCCGCCATCAGGCCGCGCCGCCACCGGATCATCTAAACCCAGGCACCGCATCCAGCAAACTGCCGGACCTCGCCGGGCGCCAGGCCATCCCTGCCGTGAGTTCAGATCATCCGCCGGGCCCCCAGAAAATCGGGGACCTCAGCCGGACTACCAGCCTCCACCTCAACGTCGGCCACCACCGCGTCGCCGTTAGCCCGTAGCTCCCCCTGGCGGCGAGCCGACATGGGCGCTGACCAGGTGAAACACGTTCGGCTCATGACTACGTAGTCATGTAATTGCCGTGATCAAGGGCCCTACCAGCTGCGCAAACGCGTTGGCTCATCGGCTTGGGGGGAACTTCGGTCAGCGAACAGTCCGAGCCGCTGGTTGCGGAGCAGCTCTGCGGCGTGCGCCCGCCGCCGATCCGGCGAACCCGGCCGTACCTGAAGACAGCCCTGCCCGGGTGTCGGCTAGAACACCGACCAGCCGGTCAGGGTCGTGAACGCGTCGAGAGCTGCGATCCCCGCGATCGAGTTACCTTTGTCGTCGAGACCCGGACTCCACACGCACAAACTGCAGCGCCCCGGAATGATCGCGAGGATGCCTCCGGCAACGCCGCTCTTGGCCGGCACACCGACCCGGTAAGCGAACTCGCCGGCCGCGTCGTACGTACCGCACGTCAGCATGATCGCGTTGATGCGCTTGGCGTCACTGCGTGACATCAACCGGGAGCCGTCGCGGCGCACGCCGTGACGCGCCAGGAAGCCTCCGGCCAAAGCGAGCTCGGCGCAGCTCATCGCGATCGCGCAGTGGCGGACGTAGTGATCAAGGACGCGACCGACCGGGTTTTCAAGGTTGCCGTAGCTCGCCAGGAAATGAGCCAGTGCGGCGTTCCGGTGGCCGTGCTCAGCTTCCGAGGACGCAACCGCTTGATCGCTAGCGATCTCTGGGCAGGCGCACTCTGACCGCAGGAATCGCTCGACGGCGCCGCACGCGTCTCCGGTGAGCGTCAGCAGGCGGTCGGTGATGACCAGAGCGCCGGCATTGATGAATGGATTGCGCGGGATTCCATGTTCGTACTCGAGCTGGACAAGCGAGTTAAATGGTGTGCCCGACGGCTCGCGTCCGACCCGAGTCCAGAGTGCCTCGCCGTCTTTCTCGATCACCAGGGCGAGCGTGAACACCTTGGAGATGCTCTGGATCGAGAATCGCCGGCGCCACTCCCCGACCCCGTGCACTTCGCCCTCGACGGTCGCCACGGCCAGACCGAACGCGTGCGGATCGGCGCCGGCGAGCACAGGTATCTGATCCGCCACGCGTCCGCCACCGAGCAGGCCCCGCGCGGCGTCGGCCACGCGGTCGAGAACGGGCCGGTAATCCACCCAGCCGACCGCTGAAGGCTTTTGCGAGGCCATGATGACTCCATCCTGATCGTGCCAGGCCGACGTCCGTCAACCCACGTTCCTGGCCGGGCCCTGGGGAGCTCCCGCCTTCTGCGTTCAGTGGCCGAGCAGACGTTGGCACGCCGGGAAAGGGAAGCGCAAGCGGTGCCCCGTCAATCCCGAGCCCCAGATCTCGCCCGCCCGCCCAGACGGCCCTTCGGGGGGTGCGGCCGCCGTCGACCTGGCATGCCGGTTTAGGAGTGCCAGTCACCGAGATTGCGCGTCGTGGGGGTCTTCGCAGCTGGGCGCCGCCTGATGCGATAGCCAATCGACATCACGCGCCTGGTGCGGCGTCCACTACGAGGCGACTACGCGCCGCACGGGCTGCAGCTACAGACGCCATCGCACTGAGTGGTGCCGAAGGCCACGGAGAACGCCCGCCGCGCCGCCGAAGTGTTCGGCGCGGCGAGTAGCTCCTCCGCAGTTATTGGCTGAGTCACGCGTAACGGGTCGATCTGGCGCAGCCTGGCGCGTGTCGGGCCGGGCGCGGCTACTTGCGGCGCGGGATGGCCTGGGCGAAGTTGCGGATGATGGTCTGGCCGCAGGTGGTCAGGATCGATTCGGGGTGGAACTGGACGCCCTCGGTCGGCTGGGTGGCGTGCCGCAGTCCCATCGGGATCTGGCCGTCGGCCGTGGCGGTGATAGCAAGGAAGGGGGGCAGGGTGTGCCGGTCGACTATCAGCGAGTGGTAACGGGTGGCCTGGAATGGCTGCGGCAGGCCGGCCAGGAAGCCGCGGCCATCGTGGGTGATCTTGGAGGTCTGGCCGTGCACGGGGCGCGGCGCGGGAACGATCTTGGCCCCGAACGCGGCGGCGATCGCCTGGTGTCCAAGGCAGATGCCCAGCACCGGTACCTGGCCGCCGCAGATCCGCACCACATCGATGCTGATGCCGGCGTCGGCGGGGGCGCACGGCCCCGGTGAGATCACCACGCCGGCCAGGCCGGACGAGGCGACCTGCTCAGCGGTCACCTCGTCGTTGCGGACCACCTCCACCCCGCAGCCGCAGGCGTCGAGCATGTGCGCGAGGTTGTAGGTGAACGAGTCGTAGTTGTCGATCAGCACGGTGACCGGCCGGGCGCGGCGTGGCCGCCTTCGCCGGCGCGCCGCCGGCGGGGTGCGAGCCGGGTGGCGGGCGGTGGCGGGGTCAGGGCGAGACAGTGGCTGCCCGGTGAGGGCCGCTGCCATCTGGCTGGCGACCGGGCCGGCGGGCCAGGCTGCCGGGCTGCCGGCGAGCGAGGCGACGGGCCGGGCGCCGTGGACGGCGTTGGTGACGAACACTTCGCTGGCGGCCAGCAGCTGGTCCCTGCCGATCCGCGTCACGCGGACGCCCAGGCCCGCCAGGCGGGCCGCGCGCAGCACGACAGCCCTGGCCACGCCGGGCAGCAGCCGCCCGTCCGCGGGCGGAGTGTGCAGTATCCCGCCGATCACAGCGAAAATGTTCGCCCGGTCGGTCTCCAGCACGTCACCGTCAACGTCCTCGATCAGCAGCTGCTCGCCGGGCCGCAGGCCCATGGAGCGGGACAGATCCGCCAGCAGCCGCCGGTCGGCCCACTTGTGCGCGCCGAGGCCGCCTTCGATAACCGCCGGCCGCAGGCTTAGCTGCGCGGGTGGCTGGTCCAGCGGCACTACCTCGACCAGGGCCCGCAGCGGCCCGCCGGCCGGCTGCACTGTGATCCGCAGCCGCCCGGTCGGGTTCTGGGTGAGAGTGGCCGCGAGGCTGACGTGCAGGGCCGGGGGCAGGCCCTTGCCGAAAAGGTGCCGGGCGCTGGCGTCCAGCCGGGCGACATGGCCGGCCAGGCCGCGAGCGTCCCCGCTGGTGACCAGCAGCGAGGTGAATACCCCGGCGGCCGGCCGCGGCCGCCGGGGATCCCCGTTCCCGGCACCATCGGCACTGGCCCGTGCTGCAGGCGCGGGCCGCGGGAAGCTGATGCGGCCGCCGATGGCGCGTACCAGCGGGCCAGCCTTGAGCAGGCACTCGGCATACTCGGCGCGGGGCGCCGAATCCGCGACAATGCCGCCGCCGCTGCCCAGCCACACTCGCCCCTCACAGAATTCGAATGTGCGGATGGCGACATTCAGCTCTAGGCCCGCTACCGGGCTGCGATACCCGACGGCGCCGGTGTATATCTCCCGCGGCGTCGCCTCCAGCTCGTGGATAATCTGCACCGCCCGTACCTTCGGGGCGCCGGTGACCGATCCGGGCGGGAAGCACGCGCGAAGGAGATCGCCGTCGCCCCCCGCGGGGCGGAGCGTTCCGCGCACCTCGGACACCAGATGCCACAGGCCCGGATGGGCCTCCGCGGCCAGCAGCCGCGGGACCCCCACACCGCCCGCGGCGCAGACCCGGCTCAGGTCATTGCGCATCAGGTCGACGATCATCACGTTCTCGGCGCGGTTCTTAGCCGAGCGCTCTAGCTCGGCGCGCTGTCGGGCAGCCAGCCGCCGGTGCGCCGACCGCCGGTGCGTGCCCTTGACCGGCCGGGTCACCACGGCCCGGCCCGTCCGGCGCAAGAACAGCTCTGGCGACAGGCTGGCCAGTGCGCCGCCAGGGATGCGGATGAAGGCGGCGTACGGCGGCCGCAGGGCCCCGGCCGCTTGGCAGAACGCGTCCAGCGGGTCGCCGGCGTAGCTGGCCTCCAGCCGCAGGCAGATATTCGCCTGGAAGATATCGCCCCGCCAGATGTAGTCCACGGCCCGACCGACCGCCGCCTTGTGCTCCGCCGCCGATGGCGTCAGCAGGAAATCCCCGCAGCGGTAGCCGCGAGCCGGCGGCACCGGGGCGCAAGCCCGGCGGGACAACTCCTCAAACCGGCGCTCCAGGGCGTCTTCCCGGTCAGCGGTCCACAGCGCCTCGAAGAACCACCTCCCCGTCGACCGGTCGCGGCACAAGGCATGGTCGTAATAGCCAAACCACCATGCCGGCAACTGCCGCGGCCCGCCAGGGGCGGGGGGCACCGGCAGCACCTCGGCGGAATGGCCGAAACCCAGATAGCCGATCCAGCCGCCGCCGAACGCGGGCATAGCAGGCTCCGCCGCGCCCGCTCCCAGCCACCGGGGGCGGCCAGCACCGCCGCCTGCGCCCGCAGTGCCAGGGAGGACCGGCGAGTCGACCACCTCCCCCAGGGAGCAGGGCGGGCTGGCCACCCGCACCGGCTCTGAGCTGATCACATCGCTGCCGTCAGCCCAGGTCCCGAACAGCGCAACCGGGTGCGCATCCGACCGCACCAGCCGCAGAACCTCGACCGGGGCAAGATCCCAGCCCAGCGGGCGGCGCACCACGCAAGGAACCGAGCCCGCCAGCACGCTTGCCTCCCGACGCAACACCACGATGCCCTGCCAGCGAACCAGGCGGCATCAGCCCGCCGTACACCGGCTTCCCGAGAGTAGCTCCCCGCAGCCCGACCTTGCCCAACCGTCCATGTTGCGGCGGCACTCGCTCCGGCGCCGACCGGCATCAGCGGCAGAGACTCCTGGCAGGCCACGGCCAGACTTCCACCGCACCCAGCCAGACATCAACGCACGGCAAACCATGTCCTCTCAGCGCGCGCCTGGCGCGGGACCGCCAACAACCCGATCCCCGACGCGCCGGCCACTGCTTGGCAGCCAGCCGCGGTGGCGTCGTCGATGTCGGGGACGCGGGTTCGGAGCAGGGTGACGCAGTCTTCAGTTCCAGCACATTTAGAAGTACGACGTTGACCTACCTACATCGGGCCGGTCCTCACTTGGGATCGGCCCCGGCCGGAAGTTATCGTGTGATGGTGAGGGTGGAGGTGAGCCCCGAGGCAGCCGATTTCGTCCGTGCCCGCGGCGGTCGGCTGTGGGTCTGGGCGGCCCGCCCGCGGATGTGCTGCCAGGGGACCCCGGCGTACATGCACGCGGCCACCGACCCGCCGCAGGGCATGTCGGGCTTCCGCCTCGCCCCGGCCGACGGGCTGGACATCTGGTTCCGGGCTCCGGCGGGCACGCTGCCAGACGTGCTGGAGATAGGCCTGCGGGGCAGGCGGCGCCCCCGGGTCGAGGCGTACTGGGACGGCTGCCTGATCGCGCTGTGAGCCCGCCAGCACGCCGACCCGGCGGTAGGCCCGGGTGCCGCGGATGCCTCGCTGAGCCGGGACCAATCAAGTGGTGGGGCCGTCAAGCCCGGCAGTTAGCTTTTGTATCCCTGGCGGGATGCCCGTTCAGGGCGTCAGCCACGCGATATCCGTTCGGCCGAGCCGTGTCAGTGCGTTGCCTGGAAGGCCGGCTGCCTAGCTGTCGAGCCCCAGAGTGAAGGTGGGCTTCGGCGAGGTGTCGGGGAGCCGGTGTTCATCGCCGAGGCGCCGGATGGCGGTTCCGGTAGCGAGGAATTCGGTAGCGTGCTCGCCCCAGACGTGATTGTTGACGTCGACGGTTACCCCGACGATGCCCGAGGACCCAGCCTGCGCTGTCTCCGCCTGCATCCTGGCCAGCGCGAGCTCCCGGGCCTCATAGATGCCCTGGGTGAAGACCACCATCTCCTGGTTCTGTCCGGCCTGCCGCAGCGACTGCAGCGCCGACTGATGGGCGATGTGGTACACGCAGACTCCGAGCACGAACGCCACCGGCACCGCGCCGGCAGCCAGCAGCCGGAAGAAGTCCTGAGCCGGCAGGTCCGAGGTGAACGCCCGGCCGTCCGGGGCCCGATGGGCGCCCGCAGTGCCGGTGCCGCCGCTGCCCAGCGCGCGCACTGCAGTCCCGGTGGCGATGAACTCCAGGACGCCCTGCCCCCAGGCGTAGCTCTGCATTCGCAGTTGAACGCCGACGATGCCATCAGCCCCCAGATGGTCGGCCTCGGCCCGCATCCTGGCCATGGCCAGTTCCCTGGCGTTGTACATCGCCTGAGTCAGGATCTGCAGTTCCTGGTTCTGCGACCATCTTCCGACCTGCAGGCCAATGTGGTAGATCGACGATCCGACCACGAAGCCAAGCGGCTCGAACCCAGCCTCGCCGAGCAGCACGTACTCCGAGACCGACAAGTCCGAGGTGAAAACGCCCGCCGGATCGGCGCCGGCGGTGTGGGCCAGCCTGCTGTCCGCGGCCTGCGGCTCCCAGCCAGCCGCATCGCCGGCGGGCTTGTTGCCGAAAAGTGGCATGTGACTCTCCTCCGTCCAGATTCACTCGGTACGCGCAATGGCACGCGGAGCCTACCTGCGGGCGCGCTCACCGCGCACGACGAGATGCGGCCTGCCGGGTACTGCTGGTGAGCCGTGAACCGTCCCGGGACGACGTTCAGGTCTTGGATCGTTGGCTCGCTCACGAGGCTTGGTTCTCGCCGTCGTCAGGAAGCCGTGGCGTGGGGCGCGGCGGGCTGGGTGGTGTCCGCGCGGTCCAGCAGCGGCTGGCAGCCCAGCCGGCCGGCGATGCTGCGGGCCTCGCCGATCGCCACCTCACCGGCCTCGTCGTCGCCGGTGCGGAGCAGGTGCCCGGCGTGGTCGAGCAGGCCGTGAGCCAGGTGATAGGGGGTGGAGTGCTGGCGCAGCCCGGTGATCGCGGCGGCGATCGCCGCGCCTGCGTCCGGGCTGCCGTCGGCGGAGGCCAGGCGGGCGCGGGCCAGGTCGCGCTCGGCGCGCTGCATCGGGGCCAGGTGCCCGGGCTGGTAGCCGTCGAGCAGGGCGAGCACGTCGTTGGTGGTGGCGGTGTCGGCGAGGTCGTGCGCGGTGCGGGCGGCCAGCGGCCACGCCCAGCGCAGGTACTCGTGACTGATGCCCAGACGCGCAGAAGTGGTTGATCGGCGCGTAGATGTGCGAAGTGCCCGCAGTCCTTATCTGGTGTGCTCAGGGGGGGTCGCACCAGAAGCCGAATCCGACTTTCTGACGCCGCCGCTCCCACGCACCTCGCGAAAAAAGGGGCGTTACCGCTGGTCAGCGAGGCGGGCTGGACACGGTCGGCTCCCGTTCGCTCTTATTAGGAAAAGGGTCAGGATGGGCAGCCAAAATTAGCCGTGAAATAGCGCTACTACCTGCAGCTTTGTGGTGGGGGTGGCCGGATTTGAACCGGCGGCCTCTTCGTCCCGAAGCAAGCACCTAGCCTTGCTGACTAGCCCTCTTTGGGCTTCTGACCTGCCCAGACAGTCTGTCGGTGTTCCTTGGCGTACGACGGTATTTCCTGCGGTTGTCACTCACTTAGTCACTCAGGCGGGTGTTAGCGACCTCGTAATTTGGTGATGTAGCGGCAGCGCTTGATGAGCACTGCTGTTACTTTCCCCGCCTTGACTGAGTCCTGGGCCTCGGTCACCGCAACGTGCGCAGTCGCGGCATCACGGACTGCCCGGTGACGGCTATCAAGGTCACGCGTTGTGACGGACGGGATAGTAGCGACACGCGATATCCGCCCGATCGGCGCTCTCTTTGGGCCGACTGACCGGTCGGGGCCGGTACGCGCAGATGGAAAACTATGGGTGTGCCAGATCGTTGGCCGAACTATTCGGAAGTCCGTTTCCGGAGCGATCAGCATCGGGCCAATGGCGCCCCAGAGGGCTCGGTCGGCTACATCGTCGAGGTCTACGACGATGCTTACGAAGTCGAGGTCACGGAACCGGAAACGGGCGAAACGCTGTTCCTCGGAGCCGTTCCTGACGCCGACCTCGACCTGATTTCGGGCCACGGACCGGTTTCATAGAGCGCCAGTCCCGTCGATCGGGTCGCCTCTCCAGCATCACCCCGCGGCTTGCCCGCTCGCGAAGATCACACATTCGGGGCGATGCCTACGGCGATAGTGGACGCCTCGCAGAGCCTCATCGTCTCCGCCTGGCGCATCTGCGCCCTGGGGTCCTGGGGCCAGACGTAGCCGATGAGATCACCTCCAGCGTCGGCGACCAGCAGGCAGTCGGAACTCGATCGCGCCATGGCGCCGATCCTCGCAGTAACCCCACGCAGCACTCCGCCAAAGGCCCGGAGCAGCGGCTCGGCCTTAGGCCAGTCCTCGTCGGACCGCTGGCCGGGCTACCACGTCAATTCCTCGCGGCGTGCCCACCACGCCTCGGCGGCGTCCATCGCTCTTTCCGCCTCGGACACGCCCACCGTCCCATGTACTCCGATTCGCTCATCCATCAATCCGGCCGTTGCGACCCAGTGCAGGGGGATCAGGGTGATCTGCCCCGGGAGCAACCGGCGCTCGCCGGGCGTTACGGGTTCGGGAGCGGAACTGTCGTAGGCGTCGCAGAGTTCGCGGAGGTCGACGTTGGCGCCACTCTCAGATGCCCAGTACAGGCTGCCGGCCACGTCGTAGAGCCGCTCCCGGATGCGCACGAAATCCAGATCGAGATTCGCCCAGGAGCCATCTGACAGTTGGACCGCGTTGCCGAGCTTGTAGTCGCCGTGGATCGGAGCGCGCGGGAGGTCGATGCCGCGCCGGGCTTTGCCCAGCTCGTCGAGGAGGAGCTTGGCGCGGCGCACCACGGGCTCGGCCCCAGGGCCCAGACGGCGACGCGTGAAGCCGAGCCAGTAGTGCAACTGGCGGTGGGTTCGGTGGTCGTCGAGCGGCTGGGGCAGGTCCGGCTCCCAGGTCGCGCGCAGCCCCACGTGCAGGCGGCCGAGCTCCTCGAACAGCCGCAAGTACGACTCCTGGCTTGGGTTTGGCTGCACGTGCGGGACAAATTCTTCGAGTTCCGCCCAGCGGCCACCGACCCTGGCGAGGTCCCGGCCGAGGATCGGCACCGGCTGGGCGACCCGAATCCCTGCCCGCTGGAGTCGCTCGCGCAGCCGGCGCAATCCCGCCACACGGCCGCGCGTCGCCCATGGTCGATGCACACGCAGGACGAGCGGTGCAGCGGCGTCGAGCCGGACGTTCAGGTTGAACTCGCCGCCGATGTCTTGCCACGTCCTGGCCGGCGCGACCTGATCGAGCAGCGCTGCGACCGCGGGGTCATCGGTGCTGGCCCTTGGCCCGAACCAGCTGGGCGGTGGTGGAGGTGGCGTCAAAGCTTGGGTCCTTCATCGCGGAGCTTCGCTGGAAGCACGCAAGCACACGCCCCGGATCGAGGAGGACTCTCCCCAAGACACTTGTGATCGCATCCTAGAACTCGCAAAGCACCCTTCTTGGTAACAGGGTCCGCGGGCGTTGAGGCATCACCGGGCCGATGAGGGCCGCGCGAGGGCCGCGTCCCATACCATTCACCAGCTGACGCCGAGGGTGCTGCAGAACGCCGGGTCCGGGAAGGTGGTCGTCGAAGACCCGCCTACAGGCCGACCACATTCCGTAGTGGCCGTCATTGGGCACTGGCCGCCAGCGGACAGTTTCAGATGGCCACCGACATTGGAGGCCCCTCGCCGGGCGGAGCAGCGGGGCGTGAACCGGTCATTCGGCGGGCCCGCCGAATGACCGGCAGCCAGATGCGCCGGGTGCCGGGCCGCTACGTCAGAACAGGTGGCCCAGCAGGTCTACCTCACCGTCTGGCCAGGTACGCTGCCCGATCTTTTTCACCATCAAGGCACCGGTATCCTCCGCGGTCGCCAGTCCCAGCGTGGTGTGATCGTTGATCTTCAGCCAGGAACAGGGGTTCGCGGCGCGCGCCCACCCATTCCGGGTGTAAAGCCGGTCATCATCGGCGAACAGGATGACAAAATCCATCCCGCAGGAACGGGCCAGCTCAGTCACCTCCGCCAGCAGCCTGCCAGCCAGGCCGCGCGACCGCTGGGATCCCCGGACACACAAGTCAACAACGCCGAACGTCCGCAAGACGGTACTGCCGACCCGGATCACCCGCAGTTCCACCCCTACCTGGCCCGCCAGTTCACCGCCCGCCATCGCCAGATACCGGAAATGTGGCGGGAGCTTGAAGTATGTCCGGCTGGGATACCCGGGGAAGCACATCTGCAGCAGCGCCTGCACCTGATGCGCGAGATCCGCAGGAATCTCTGCCTCCGCTACACGGGAAACTATCGTCGGCTCGCTGCCATCGCTCTGCTGTTCCACGCGTGGACTCTACCGGCCAGCCTGTTCGCGCTTCTTCCGCCTGTAACCCTCCGAAGCGGCACACCGTGCCTGCCCATAGTCACCCACCGTGGCCGGTCATATTGCTGGCCACCAGCGCGAATACCCGCCGTTATGGCGAGTCGCAGGCGCGAGCTATCGCGCTCGGTGATGCGCATAACAGGCATTCGGCGCTTTGCTCAATCGACCGGCGTGCTTTGTACGTCGTGCCGACATGACAAAGCACGTCAAGATGGCTATTCCTACTTCCCATTGCGCCGGTTTGTTCCGGCCATGGATTCTGAAGCAATGCCTCCACCTGATCGACGAGTTCGTTAGCAGGGGTTACAGGCGGCGTGGCCTTAAGAAGGACGATCTCAGCCCCCCGATGCCCGACATGCCTGCTTATTCAGATCGCCGCAGCAGGCACTCAAGCACGGCATCGGCGACCGGGTCGTCTGTGTGGCGCTGGCCAGAGGCTGGCGCGGCAACGGTTGAAGGAGCCCAGCCGCAAGATGCCCAAAGACAGGGATCACGTCCGGGTCTGAGACGGAGGCCCAGTAACGCCGCCTCCTTACCGGTGACCGGGGGTCCTGCTCCGCCTGAGGCACACGCTCTCCAACGACAGGCTGGCCATCGCTTCCGGCAGGCTTGACTTCTGATCTCGGCTATCGCCTTCATGAGGGCGCGCTGTGTGGGTGCGAACACCATGATCAAGACGAGGATGCTGGCGCCCTGCGGCCGGGCACCAGCACCTCAGCGTTCGATTGTGGGTCAGCAGGCGTTGCCGATGCACCGCTTGATGTCAGCTGACTTCGCGGTGCCCAGGTCGGCGAACTGCTGCTGCTTCGCGGTAAGCGTGCGGCCTGCGACCGTCCCGGTGGCCGTGGCGGCGCGGTCCGTGCCGCTGGAGTGGCTGCTCATGCTGAACCCGGCGGTCTTCATGTGGAAGTTGGAGACAGTGCGGGTAATTGGCCCGTGACCCGTCCAGGTCACGTTCAGGCTGAGGGTCGTACGCTTGCATCCGGTCTGGTTGCCATTCGCGTCGATGGTGCACGTCCTCGCGGGCAGGCCGGACCCGCTGACGCTGGCATCCGCCAGCTTCGGCACGCTGATGGCGAACGCAAAGCCGCTCGTCACGAAATCCTTGCCACCGGGGCCGCGCAGGCTTGTGTCGGTCCCGCCGAGGAACTGGCCGTTCTTTAGCCTGCCTTGGAACACGTCGGCGAACAGTTGCGAGCCTTGCTTGGCCTTCACCGCGGAGACGCTGATGTCGGTGAAACTGGTTTTCGTACGAGTGAACGAGAAGGCCTCCGCGAAGGTCCCGTGGAACCGGAACTGTGTCACCTGCCCGGACGCGGCGCTCGCGGGGACCGCAATACTCAGCACGGTGAATCCCATTACCGCAAGCCCGATCAATGATCGTCTCATCGGAACTCCCCTTCCGTCATGGCCGACGGCGGGCCCTGCCCACCGGTTATCCGGCATTCCTCTCCATACCCGCACAAGGTGCGGGCACCCGCCTCCCCCGTTATGGTGAAGCGGCCAGGAAGACGCCCCACTCCTCGGTGGGCCGGGCAGCGTGCGCACGCTGCGCAGAGGCGGTCAAATCGGCGATGCGCGGCCTGCGCGCCTGGGAACGCTTGTCACATACGCGGCACCACCAGGGAGGCGACCTACGGCAAGCCACTCGCGGACCTGCCCGGCTCGCCATCACTTTTGTGATTACCGCGGTGCTGGTCTCGCCCTCCTCGGCCTCGCGTTCAAGCAATTCGACGTATGAGCGGATGGCCGACGCCGTAACGAACGTGGCGCGGCCCTGCTTGACGATGCGCAGCCGTCCGGCACGGATCTGCTCGTACACCACATGGCGGCTCATCCGCAGCATGGCCATGACTTCAGGAATCTTGTACAGCACCTGCTCGGGCGCCTGGCGGGTTAGCGCGGTCGGCATGATCGGGGCTCCTTGTCCATCGGGACTAGGGTGGAGCACCACGAACCAAGATCGCTAACAGCAAGATCGCTAACAGGGA
>Ga0306926_10006695_pt1 | contig 12397 bp, 12 predicted proteins | sample flu12Cox44000178_FD_203759 | JGI IMG/M metagenome (GOLD analysis project Ga0306926, IMG submission 203759) | Lab enrichment of tropical soil microbial communities from Luquillo Experimental Forest, Puerto Rico - flux8day.12C.oxic.44.000.178 (v2)... | ecosystem: Environmental > Terrestrial >... | reverse complement strand
GCCATAGGCCGCGCTGTGACTCTTGTTGAATCCGTAACCGGCAAATTTTTCCAGCAAATCAAAAATGGCGTTCGCTTTTTTCTGGGGAATTTTGTTCGTTCGCGCGCAGCCTTCGATGAAGTTTCTGCGCTCTTTCGCCATCTTCTCCTTATCCTTCTTGCCCATGGCGCGCCGGAGAAGATCGGCTTGCGCAAGCGAGTACCCAGCAAGTTTGCTCGCAGCAGCCATTACCTGTTCCTGGTAAATCATCACGCCGTAGGTGTCGGCGCAGATGTTCTCGAGCAGCGGATGCAAATATTTTATCGGCGTGACGCCCTTTTTCGCTTTCACATATTCCGGGATGAGCTCCATTGGGCCGGGCCTGTAAAGCGCGATTAACGCGATGATGTCGTCGAGCTTTTTGACGTCGAACTGCTTTGAGAGACTAGTCATGCCTCCGGATTCCATCTGGAACAAGCCAATGGTTTCGCCACGGTTGTAGATCGCGAAGGCGGTAGAATCATTCAGCGGAATATTTTTTAGCGAAAAGTTTGGGTCACGTTTGCGAATCAACGTCAGCGTATCCTCGATGACCGTCAGAGTTTTTAGTCCGAGGAAATCCATCTTCAGGAGTCCCAGGTCGTTGAGTGGCCCCATGGCGTACTGGCTGATCACGTCGTTGCCTTTCACGTCATGGCAAAGCGGGATATAATCGGACAAATCCCGATCTGCGATGACTACACCTGCCGCATGCACGCCAGCGTTGCGCGACAAGCCTTCAAGAACTTTCGCGTGCTCAAACAACTGCCTGGTAGCCGGCTCGGTGGCGATCGCTCTTTTGAGCTCCGCGTTTTTTACCGCTGCTCCATCGAGCGTGATGTTCAGCTCGTTGGGAATCATCTTCGCGATACGATCAGCATCGCGATAACTCCAACCCAGTACGCGGCCCACGTCGCGCACCACGCTTTTTGCCTTGAGCTTGCCGAACGTAATGATCTGTGCGACGCGGCGCTCGCCGTATTTTTGTCGAACATATTCGAGGACCTCGCCGCGGCGCGCTTCGCAGAAATCGACATCAATGTCAGGAGGCGAAACGCGATCAGGATTCAAAAATCGCTCGAAAATCAGGCCGTACTGAAGCGGGTCGATGTCCGTGATGCCAAGGACAAACGCGACGATCGAGCCTGCAGCCGAACCGCGTCCCGGACCGACCGGGATCTCCTTTTCCTTGGCGAAATGAATGAAATCCCAAACGATAAGCAGATAACTAACGAACCCTGTTTTTTCCAGAACGCCGAGTTCATACTCGAGACGCCGGGCTAGTTCCGAATCGGCCGTAGCTCGTTCGCCGTAGCGTGCGCGCAAACCCTGGTAACAAAGCTCGCGCAAATATTCTTCCCGCGTTTTGCCGGCAGGCGCCGGATACTCCGGATATTTCGAACCTCCAAACTCAAGGTCGAGATGGCAACGTTCGCCAACATGCAATGTGTTCGTGATCGCCTCCGGAAAATCGCGGAACACCTGCCGCATCTCGGCTGGCGATTTGAAATATAATTCCGGCAGATAACGCATCCGGCTTTCGTCCTGCACCATTTTGCCGGTGCCGATGCAAAGCATCACGTCATGCGCCTCGTGATCGCTTCGGCGGAGAAAATGCACGTCATTCGCCGCGACCAAGGCAACGCCCAGATCGCGCGCCATGTGCACAAGTGCTGCGTTGCACATTTTTTGCTCTTCCATCCCGTGGTCGTGCAATTCCAGGAAGAAATTCTCCGCACCGAGGATATCCCGATACTCGGCGGCGCTCTGTTTTGCTTTCTCGATATTATTTGCCTGAATCGCGCTGTTGATTTCGCCCGCAAGACAGCCGCTCAATCCGATCAAACCTTCCGAGCGCGCCGCCAACATCTCCTTGTCGATCCGGGGCGCATAATGAAATCCATCCAGATGCGCTGCCGTCACAAGTTTCACGAGATTGCGGTAGCCAGTCACGTTTTCGGCCAACAACGTGAAGTGATAGGCCGATTCCCGCCGCGATGGCGGCCGGTCCTTGTGCGATCCTGGCGCCACGTAAACCTCACAGCCGATGATCGGCTTCACCCCGGCGCGCTGCGCTTCCTGGTAAAACTCAATCGCGCCAAATAAATTGCCATGGTCGGTGATCGCCACGGCAGGCATCTTGAATTCCGCGGCTGTTTTCATCAGCTCCTTCATCCGGATACTTCCATCCAGCAGCGAATATTCGGTGTGCAGATGGAGGTGAACGAACGAATCGCGGGACATTAAGTTTGAGTATTAAACGTCAAAGTATTTTAGCAAATTTACCTACGTATTCACCAATGTTGAAGCGTTAAACCGCTTCAGCGTTGAAGCGGAATTGCCAAGCGCGCCCACTCCCTTTAACGCTTTAACGCGTCAACGCTTTTAACGAACACGAAATCGATGCTTGCATCGGTTTCGTGTTGTTGCTATGAGAGCGCGTGCTGCGGTTGGCTTTCGATTGGAAAGCGCCGCCTGATGCCAAGGTTATTGCGACATGAAAAAATTGGAGGCCATCATTAAACCCTTCAAGCTCGAAGAGGTCAAAGAAGCGCTCGCAGAGCTCGGCATCGAAGGAATGACCGTCACGGAGGTCAAAGGTTTTGGGAGGCAAAAAGGGCATACCGAGATTTACCGGGGAAGCGAATACACGGTGGATTTTCTGCCGAAAGTGAAAGTGGAAGTCGTAATGGCGGACGACTTGATTGAAAAAGCGGTCAACGTCGTGGTTGCCGCGGCGAAGACCGGCAAGATTGGGGACGGCAAGGTATTCGTGCTCCCGGTGGAACACGCAGTCCGAATCCGCACTGAAGAGATCGGCGAAAAAGCGGTGTGACGGCGCTACCGCGTCGTTCGTTGAAAGGTTGAAACGTTCAAGCGTTCGGGAATTTGACTACGTGGCATGAAACATTTTAACAATTCAACTCTTTAACTGTTCAACCGTTTAACGCTTCAACCGACCCCAACATGGCCAAAGACAAAACTCCCTCCGACGTCAGCAAAATGATCAAAGACAGCAACGTGAAATTGATCGACTTCAAGTTCACGGATTTGCTCGGGACGTGGCAGCATTTCACGACCACGCTCACCGAATACAATGAGGAAATCTTCATCGATGGGCTCGGATTTGATGGATCGAGCATCCGCGGTTGGCGGGTGATCAATGCCTCAGACATGCTCGTGATTCCAGATCCTGCGACGGCGTGGATCGATGTTTTTAATACCGAACCGACGCTGAGTTTAATCTGCACGATTGTCGACCCAATCACCCGCGAGCCGTACGATCGCGACCCGCGCGGCGTGGCTGAAAAGGCGGAAGCATATTTGCAGTCTACCGGCATCGCCGACACGGCGTTCTTCGGGCCAGAAGCGGAATTTTTTATCTTCGACGACGTGCGATTTGCCAATAGCGGCAACTCAGCGTCATACATTGTCGATAGCGCCGAGGGACATTGGAACAGCGCGCGCGAGGAATTTCCAAACCTCGGTTACAAAATTCGACCGAAGGAAGGGTACTTTCCCGTCTCGCCCATGGACACGTTGCAGGACATTCGCAATGAAATGTGTTTGGAGCTCGAGAAGGCAGGAGTGGCGATTGAGCGCCAACATCACGAAGTCGCAACTGCCGGCCAGGCAGAGATCGACATCCGTTATGCGCCGCTCAAACGCATGGGCGACAATATGCAGTATTACAAATACATCCTGCGCAATGTTGCCAGGCGGCACAATAGAACGGTGACCTTTATGCCGAAACCAATCTTCGGAGACAATGGCAGCGGCATGCACACCCACATGTCGCTTTGGAAAGACGACAAACCGCTCTTCGCCGGGAACGGCTACGCCGGGCTCAGTGATACCGCTCTGTTTTTCATTGGCGGAATCTTGAAACACGCCCCTGCGCTGACGTGCCTGACGAATCCCACCACCAACAGCTACAAGCGGCTCGTCCCCGGATTTGAAGCGCCGGTCAATCTAGCCTATTCCGCCCGCAATCGCTCCGCCGCGATTCGAATTCCGACCTACTCACCCAGCCCGAAGGCAAAACGCATTGAGTTCCGCACGCCCGACGCCGCTGCAAATCCATATCTCGCCTTTTCGGCGATGCTTCTTGCGGGGCTCGACGGAATCCAAAACCGCATGGATCCGGGCGATCCGCTCGACAAAAATCTTTACGAACTGCCGCCGGAAGAACTCGCGCAGGTCGCCAGCGTCCCCGATTCACTTCGCGGTGCAATCGAAGCGCTCCAAGGGGATCATTCCTTTCTGCTGCGCGGCGATGTCTTCAACGAAAATTTCATCGCCAACTGGATCGACATGAAACAAAAGGAATACGACGCGCTCCGTCTCAGACCACACCCGTACGAGTTCGCGATGTACTACGACGTGTAGACCTCACGACTGCTGTCGACGGGAAATAAGAGTCTGTGCTAGCAGACTTTCGTTTCGGAATTTGAGATTCCCACTTTTGATTCGCCCATAGGACTCGTATCGTGCCGGCGCGCTTGATCAAAAACCGAAACGGAGGAGACGATGGCCAAACGGAAGCGAACGCGCGCAAACGCACATCGTACCATTGCACAGAAACATCTGAGCCAGCTCTGGGAAGAGCATGTGCGCTATGAGTTCTCAACGCGTCACACCGAGAATACGCTCGCGACGATGGTCGAAGATTCCTATGTGAATCACATTCCGGTGTTGACCGGTGGTATGGGTCACAGCGAATTGCGCGAGTTTTACTCGAAGCGGTTCATCCCCCAGATGCCCCCAGATACGGAAATGGTTCCTGTTTCGCGGACAATTGGTGAGAACCAGCTAGTGGACGAAATGGTATTCAAGTTCACTCATTCCATTCCCATGGACTGGATGTTGCCGGGTGTCGCTCCTACTGGAAAGCGCGTCGAGATTCCGCTGGTGGCCATTGTCCAGTTCAAGGAAGGCAAGTTGGCTCACGAGCATATTTACTGGGATCAGGCATCGGTGCTGGTTCAGATCGGATTGCTCGATCCTGCCCAGCTGCCTGTTGCAGGTGTTGAAACTGCGCACAAGGTTCTCGACCCGAGTTTACCGGCAAACGAACTTATTAAGCGCAGCGGGCCAGCGCGATCCACCGCGAAGAACAAATGAGCATCGTCGGAAAGGTCGAAAGCCTCTGGCGTTATCCCGTCAAGAGCATGCGTGGCGAGGAGTTGGAGGAAGCGTTTGCAGGGTACCCTGGAGTTTACGGCGATCGCGTGTTCGCCTTCAAAAGTTCAGCGAGCCCGGCGGGATTTCCGTACTTCACAGCGCGCGAGCAGCGAAGACTTCTGCAATATCGGCCCCGGTTTCGTTATCCTGACAGAGCTGCCCGCCCCGTGAATCTGACCGAGGCGGACAGCATGGGCGCAGGTCCTCTCTCCGCCGACATTTTAGAGCTAATGGTCGATATCGAAACTCCGGATGGAAAAACGCTCGCGATTGATGATCCAGCTTTGATCGACATGCTGAGAGCGGATGTCGACGAGAAGCATCAACTCACATTGCTGCAATCGCACCGAGCGATGACCGATTGCCGTCCCGTGTCGATCTTTAGCTTGCAATCAGCGCGGCAACTGTCTGACGAAACAGAAACTCCCATCGACAAGCGACGTTTCAGGGCAAACGTGTATGTGGATTTGACATCTGATAACGCCTTCGGTGAAAACGAACTTGTTAGCCGGTCGTTAAAAATTGGGCCGAAAGTGGTCGTCAGGGTTTTGGAACGTGACCCGCGCTGCGCCATGATCACTCTCGATCCCGATACGTCAGAGAGAACACCGGCAGTACTGAAAAAAGTAGCTCAAGCGCATGAGGGCATGGCGGGCGTTTATGGCGCTGTCCTCATAGAAGGTGTGATTCACAAAGGCGATTCGATAGAAATTCTAAATTAATGCTGCTCGCGACACGGAATACGTACATCGTCAGAAGAGAGCGTTCATGAAAGCAGCGGTTCTTAACGGACCCAACAGCGGTTTCCGTTTTGAAGAGCGCGACCGTCCAACACCAGCACGCGGTGACGTGCTGATTCGTGTACGCGCCTGCGGCGTCTGCCACGGTGACCTGATGCTTCAGTTAGGACAGTTTCCGTTTGCGAAGTATCCAATTGTGCCAGGACACGAAATCGCAGGCGTGATCGAGGACGTTGGGGAAGCCGTTACGGGATTTGAACCTGGAGCACGGGTCGGCTTGTCAGCGCTATTTTCATCGTGCGGCTCCTGCAACCAATGCTGCAACGATGATGAATTTCTCTGTTCGCAGATGCAATTTACCGGCATCACAATGGACGGCGGTTACCAGGAATTTATGGTGGCGCCTGCCAGTTACGTGGCTCCTCTTCCTGACAAGTTTGATTTTGCCGATGCCGCGCCGCTGATGTGCGCAGGCCTGACCGTGTTTAGCGCGTTGCGACACGCCGGCTTTGCGCCTGGATTTAGAGTGGCTGTAATTGGATTGGGCGGACTTGGTCATTTAGCGGTGCTTCTTGTGCGGGCAATGAATGGGCGCGTGGCAGTCCTCTCAACGAGTGCGGATAAGCGTGACCAGGCACTTTCGTTAGGTGCCGAACGCTTCATCAACCTCAAAACCGAATCGCCCGGCGAGGCGCTACGCTCCTGGGAAGGTGGCGCGGATATTATTGTTGCCACGTCGCCCGTTGCGGATTCAATGGTCGCCGCTTTCCCGGGACTTGCGCCAAACGGTACGATGGTCGTGCTGGGTGCTCCACCCCAGAACATAGCGGTTAGTCCCTTCGATCTTATTATGGGGCGGAGACGTTTAATGGGTTCGCCTGCTGGATCGCGAAAGGACCTCCGAGATGTTCTGGACTTTGCTGCTACACACAACATACGGCCGACCGTAACTTGTATGCCATTGGAAGACGCTGGAAAGGCGCTAAAAGAAATGCACGAGGGAAGAATCAGCGGACGAGCTGTTCTCGTGATGCAGTAAGCCACCCTTTGGACTTCTCAGACTAGAGATTTATTGATCCGTAAACCACAATCGCACTTTGCGTCGCGTGTTTCTTTGCGCGAAAGGATTCGCGGGTGCGAAACGGCCAAACGATTGAATCCTATGTTCCGGCGCGGTTAGATGCCTTGCCGTGGAGTTCGTGGCATTGGCTGATCGTCGTTTCTCTCGGCGCAACGTGGATCTTGGATGGGCTCGAAGTCACATTGGCCGGCGCATTGGGGGGAGTTTTGACCCTTCCTGAGACCCTCGGATTGAGCGACGCGGAAGTCGGTGCGAGCGCTACGCTCTATTTGGCCGGCGCGGTGATCGGAGCGCTGCTTTTCGGCTATGGGACCGATCGATTTGGCCGCAAGAAATTGTTCTTCATTACAGTTGCGGTTTATCTGATCGGTACGGCCCTATCCGGCTTCTCCTGGAATTTCTGGAGCTACGCACTGTTTCGCGCAATCACGGGAGCGGGCATTGGCGGCGAATACGCGGCGATCAATTCGGCGATTGACGAATTGATTCCGGCGCGTGTGCGTGGCCGCGTCGATTTGATCATCAACGGCTCATAGTGGGTCGGCGCTGCGATGGGCGCCGCGGCAACGCTCGTGCTGCTCGATCCGCGCCACATTCCGATTTGGCTTGGGTGGCGATTCGCATTCGCAATCGGCGCGGCGCTGGGATTAATCGTGATTTTCTTTCGCCGCTGGATTCCGGAGAGTCCACGGTGGTTGATGATTCACGGGCGGAATCATCAGGCGGAAGAGATCGTGGCGGACGTGGAACGAAAGATTTATGGATCGCCTGCGGTCGCGGTCGGCGCCCACGGCTACAGTGGGGCGTTCCCTACGCGGATTCGCACCCGTACACATACGCCCTGGCACGAGATCTGGAACGCGATTGTGCACGAACATCGGCGACGTTCGGTTCTTGGTTTCGTGCTCATGTCAACGCAGGCATTTTTTTATAACGCAATCTTTTTCACTTATGCGCTTGTGTTGGTGCGCTTTTACGGCGTGCCAGAGAAAAACGTCGGTGCTTACCTTCTACCGTTCGCGCTTGGAAATGTGCTCGGGCCACTGCTGCTTGGGCATCTGTTCGACACGATCGGCCGCAAACAGATGATTACCCTAACCTATGCGCTCGCAGGAGTATTGCTCGCGCTGACCGGCTGGCTTTTTCATGCCGGATTTCTGACGGCGCAAACGCAAACGCTTGCGTGGACAATCATCTTTTTTGTCGCGTCGGCAGCCGCCAGTTCTGCTTATTTGACCGTGAGCGAGATTTTTCCCTTGGAAATTCGCGGAATGGCGATTGCAATTTTCTTCGCAATCGGAACCCTGGTCGGCGGCGTGGGTGCGCCGTTCCTATTCGGTTGGATCATCGGCACGGGATCGAGCACAGCACTTTTCCTGGGATATTTGATGGCAGCGGCGTTGATGATTTTTGCAGCGGTAATGGAAGCATGGATTGGCGTGGCCGCCGAGCGACGCCCGCTCGAACACATCGCCGCACCATTGTCGAGCAAAGGATTATAGCGCGTCTGTGCCAGACGCTGCAGTAAGGGCTGCTTTGCGGTAACCCTTCATCTTCATTTCAATTTTTGATCACATATGTGAGCAAATATTGAAATGCCTCACACTTCGGCGGTCAGAGACCGCCGCTACAACGCACGGTCAGTTCACGTGTATGCATTGGCCCGGCGGGTGCCAGTTTGCTCGAATAAAGATGAAAGGCGTCGGCACGGAACATTCCAGCATCGAACTGGGCGTTGGATTGTAAGAATTTCCGGAGCGCTTGCGCGGAGACATCGCGGCAACGCGCGATCGTGATGTGTGGATGCCAGGGGCGAAGCTCCGGGTCGATGCCGACGGCCAGCGCGGCTTCCTGCACGCGCTTGTGAATTTGGAACAGATGCGGGTGCGCTTTGCCAACGCCGATCCAGATTATTTTCGGCGCACCTTTTGAAGAAAACGCACCGACGCCATTGACGGGAAGAAAGAATGCGCCGAACTCGACCGCACTGAGTTTTTCCCGCAACTTGAGTTCAGCGTCTTCCGGCACCTCTCCGAAAAAACCGAGCGTCAGATGCATCTGCCCGGGCTCCGTCCAACGCACGCCGCGAATCTGCGGATCAAGATCTGCAAGCAATTGGCGGGTTGAGTCCGGCAGATCGATTGCGACGAAGAGCCGTTTGGTCATGGCTTCGCCAGGTTATTTGTTAAACCTTGAATTGTTGAATCGGCAAACGCAAATCCGATGTAACGATGTAATGTTTTAACGATTAACGGACGACGTCACGTCTTCGTTATTCTCCTTGGTCGCCCGGTCGGCCAGGCGTGTCATCCATTGCGGCGTTAGTCGCGGGAGATCGAAACCAGCCCTCGACTGCTCACCGCTTTCGTTGGCTACATCGGGGAGAAACCGATTCACAATTTTCATGGCGTAGCCGGTGAGATTTGGAAACACCGCGTTCCCGGCGATCGCGCCGCGGGCAACAAACGTGAGGGTAAGCGATGGCTGCCCGCGCCTGAACGCCGCAATTATTTTTCGCGCTGCGCGATCCGCGTCCATTGAGATCAGCGGCGCACCCGCGGAGGCAGAGAACCAGGCAAACTCAGCGTTGTGGTTACCTTTGAATTTTGCGTTCACATGCGAGCCGGTGCGCATGAGTCCCGGCGCCACAGTTGTGACGTGAATATTGTCGCGCGCCAATTCAGTCCGAATCGCGTCAGAGAAGCCGGTCAGCGCAAACTTGCTGGCGCTGTACGGTGCAAAATGCGGCACGGCAACTTTGCCGCCGATTGAGGAAATATCCACGATACGTCCCCCACCCCAAAGACGCATCTCCGGCACGATCTGCGAAATCAATTCGTACGGCGCCCAAAAATGCAGTCTCATCGCGCGATCGTAATCTTCGCGGCCCATGTGATCGAGCGGACCGACTTCGATCATGCCGGCGTTGTTGATCAGGATATCAATCCTGTCGAAATGATCGATGACTTTCCGGACAGCGGCCTGAATCTGATCGCGGTCGAGCAGATCGCATTCCACAGTGAAAACGTTTCCGCCACGCGCAGTAAGATCGGCTTTTGCGCGGGCAAGTCCTTCTGGATGACGCGCGAGGAGAGCAACCTGTCCGCCTTGGTCGCAAATGTGTCGCGCCAGTACAAGGCCAAGTCCACGCGATCCGCCACTGATCAGGGCAACTTTATCGCGCAAGGTGTATTGCGCCGTGCGAATGACGCGAGCAGTTATCCAACCGCCGAGTAAAAGTGCGGCTGTTCCGAGCCAAATCCGAGTATTCATTTGCACGACCCTATAATCAGGTACGAAACGTTCGGAGCAAGCGGCCGTGAACAAGGGAGCAACGGCGCGTCACCGGTTGGGTCAGTTACGCATGTTTGCGATTGAAGCGCGCTACTTCACGCGCTGTTTCGCGGTCAATAGCGCGCTTCTTCAAATCGGCACGCTTGTCACGCGCAACCTTGCCCATGCCTACGCCGACTTCAGCTTTCACCTTCCCGTTTTTCCAATATAACTTCAGCACCACGAGCGCGCGGCCTTTCACTTGCGCTTCGCCGTAGAGTCTGTCGATCTCCTTGCGGTGGAACAACAATTTACGAATCCGTTTTGCGGTTGGAATTTCGTGGCTGGCGCGCTCGTAGGGCTGAATATCGGCGTTGTAAAGGAACGCTTCGCCGTTCTCGATTCGCGCGAACGCGTCACTGATATTGGCCTTGCCAGCGCGGATTGATTTAACTTCGCTGCCCTTCAACTCGATACCTGCTTCGTAGCGGTCAACGATGTGATAATCTCGCAGCGCTTTGCGATTGATGATCGATTCAGCTGCCATGTTGCCAAAGGATGTGCGAATCGCTTGCGCTGATGGCTGTAGCGTCTGCTATCCTCAGCGGATTATCCATCCAAAATCATGCGCTGAGGACAGCGCACGCTACAGAATAAGTTACGCGCCGTCCGTGGAACCTTCGAGCGACTCGTAAGTCAGTTTACCGGCGATGATTTCCTTTAGCGCAATATCCGTTAACGACATTCGCGGTGTCGTCTCTACCAAGGGCCGATGTCCTAAGCCAAGCTGACGCACACGCTTGGATACAACATTAATCAGAAGTTGCTGATTCGGGATAACCTGTGCTGCTTCCTGAAGAAGTTGAGTGGTCATATGGCGCAAGGAACGAACGGGACGAACCGTCTCGGTCGGGAATTGAAGGATAGTCGACACGCTGCTTGTAAGCGCGGACGGAACAAGTTGCGGTGCGAGCATGGTAAAAACGAGTGTTGACTTTCCAGACGAAGCGGCTCGTTGTCAACGCTTTTTGTCCGGGAGACCACAAAGTAATTTCGTGGGAGGTGCCGAAGACGGACCTGCCGCGACCCGGTCACCGGAGTCATTTCGGCTGCCACTGGCCGACCCACGTGCCCCATCCGTAGTATCCAAACGGTACGAGCCGACCCTCGCTCACAAGGGCGTCAACTTGTGCGCGAAGCGGCGCCGCTTTCGGCGGCCCAAAGTAATCGTCAATCACGACCCAGCAGCCGTCGTTGAGCAGGTCACCGTAGCAATCCAAATCCCGTCGCACGTCATTGTCTGCGTCGAAAATAAACAGGCTAACTTCGCGGCTGCTTAAGCGCTGACGAACCTCCGCGATGATTGCTTCGTCCGAGGAGCGCCCGTTAATCAAGGTGACATCTTCCACTACGCCGAACCGCGCGAGATTCTTTTTCAAATCCTTAATGATGTTCCTACTCGACAGCCGGAAATGTCTTACACTCCCTCCCGCTTCAATCGTTATGATTTTCTTCTGCGTGCCAGACTCACGCGCACCAAACGCCGCGGCGATTGTGGATCCGCCGACGTAAGGGCCGATCTCGAGTACATTACCTGTCCCGAAACGCGCGAAGTGGTAGATCAGAAGCAACACGTCCATGTGCAACATCGACGCTTCGCGCCCGACTTTTTCCAATCGATGGCGCACTTCAGCGCTGCGGTATTCCATCAGCGTCCGAAGCAGTTCCAGCACTTCGCGAAAATGAGATGAGGGACTTGGTTGGGGATTCGGCTGATCAACCACAGCCGATCTTAGCGGGGCGACATAAGCGTGCAAGAATGTGAAGGAACAAATTGGCGTCCAGAGCACTTCCCTGCCCTACTGGGTGCGCCACTCCGTACGCGCCGGATGGCTTGCTAAGTGAATGCTCGCGAACCTGATTTCGAACTCCTATAGGTAAAACGACCGTGAGTAAAAACAAGAAAGGCCAGAACCCAACCTCGATATCGTGAATTGCTTGGGCTTGTAAACTGGACAATCGAGCGTCGTCGGATCATGATTTCTTTGGCTCGTATTCTACTACTGCGAGCGTGGCGCAATCGTAGATACCGGGCTTAAGT
>Ga0306926_10006694_pt1 | contig 12397 bp, 10 predicted proteins | sample flu12Cox44000178_FD_203759 | JGI IMG/M metagenome (GOLD analysis project Ga0306926, IMG submission 203759) | Lab enrichment of tropical soil microbial communities from Luquillo Experimental Forest, Puerto Rico - flux8day.12C.oxic.44.000.178 (v2)... | ecosystem: Environmental > Terrestrial >... | reverse complement strand
GCTTGGTGGCGACGCCGGGCATGCCGGCCTATGTGGCATCGAAGCACGCCGTGATTGGGCTCACCAAGACGGTGGCAGGCGAGGTCGCGCGCCAGGGCATCCGGGTTAACGCCGTGTGCCCGGGGCCAGTCGATACGCGCATGATTCATGCGCTGGAAGAGCAGATCTCGCCCGGCAACTCGGCCGCGGTCGGGGAGCGTTACCAGGCCGCGATACCGAGTGGCCGCTACACGACCGCGGATGAGATCGCCAACATGGTGCTTTTTCTTTGCTCCGACCTCGCCTCTAACACCATGGGCGGACAATTCGTCGTCGACGGTGGGCGCTCGGCGACCGGGGGGGCGGTCACCAATCTGGTGACGCGGTAGAAGACAAGCGACAGCAGTACGTCCGATGAGCAACAATCATGATCAAGCTAACCACCAAAGCGGATATCGACCTGCTCGTAAAAGAGGCCTCTGAGATGTTCGAGGAGACCGGTTGCGTCCCCGACATTGACGGCAAGAAAGTACGCGCGGAAAAGATCGTCCCACGTGCAAAGCGATACATATTGGAGACAATCGACAACCCCAAGGCAAGCTACGATGCAACGACATGGCATTCGCCGGGGCATACGTTGGTTCTCTCGTGGCTGTCACAAAAATGGCTGAAGTACTGCCAAAAATTAGCACCTACCGTCCTTAAGGACCCTGATCTACACCTGCCTAAGGACCAACGAAAGCTATGCCTCGATTGGGCCGCAGATGAGTTGACCCGACAAATCACGCGGCGGGGACAGAGGTTTCACTAAGGCAAGCACAACGATGAGTCCGGGCGCGAGGGCTGTCGGAAAGCGGCGTCGCTATCCAAAAAGCCGGAGTTGCTGCATGGCTTGCTGGAACGCGGCCAAGCGCGACTTCGTCCTCCTCCGTGCTCGTAAGCACGCCGATGTGCCGCATCTGCTTTTGCTGCTGCCCGCGCACGCGAGCGGCCACGCCGCCGCCGCGCCGCCGAGCAGCGTGATGAACTCGCGCCGCCTCACTCGATGATCTCGTCGGCACGGGCGAGTAGCGTTGGCGGCACGTCGATGCCAAGCGCTCTCGCAGTCTAGATAGCCCGCTTCAACGTACCTTCGGCGCCCGCACATGACGCAGGTGACCCTCTTTCATCCACACGCGGCAGCCATCCTCCCCCGCACGCGCCCGCAGCGGCGCCCCGATGGGCAGCCGCAGCCATGACTGCGGTGCGAACGTTTCGCCGCCCTCGCGAAAGCCGCCGGCGAGTACGAGCAGCTCGAGGCCGCCCTCGGGGTCAAGGTCGATGGCGGCGTTCGGTGCCCACGCTTCGAGGCGCACGTCCTCGTGGGTATCCTTGAACAGCGAAGCGACCTGTACGCCGGCGCGTCCGTTCGCGCCGCGCGGCGCCGCCTTGCTGGTGTCGATGCGCACCTGCTTGCGGTCGGAAGGGTCAAACTGCCAGAGCTTCACGAACAGGGTGCAGCCCGGCCGGGAGCCCGGCGTATGGCGGGAGTGTGGGGGATTGCGGACATAGAAGCCTGCCGGGTAGTCGCCCTCTTCGTCCTCGAAGACGCCTTCGAGCACCAGGAATTCCTCGCCGCCGCCGTGCACGTGCGCCGAGAACGAGCTGCCCGGCGCGTAGCGCACGATGCTGGTGGCGCGTGCGACTTCGCCGCCGATGCGGTCGAGCATGCACCGCTCCACGCCCGGCATGGGCGAGGCCTTCCAGGCGAGCGCAGCCGCGTGCGCGGCGACGCGCCTGGCGAAGTCGGCGTTGAGATTTGTGCTGGCTGACGCGTCTGCGGTCATTCCTTCAGGTTACTCCTTTTTGGCGCAGGAGGATCGCACATTCTCGTGCAGTGCGACAAACTCCAGCATGCCCGGCGATCGTCGGCGGTAGCCCCGCCCGGCCCCTCCGGTGCAAGGTGGCGCAAGGCCGGGGTCGCCGACCTCCCCGCGGGGAGGTATAGGCCCCCGGTGGATTGGCCGGTGCGGCCTTTTATTGGCCAAAGTCCGGGCAATACTCGGGCCGGTTCCTCTTGAGCCAGGGGGGTATGGCCATGAGAGTTAGCCTTCTCGCGTCGGCCTTTGTTTTCGCCACTGTGACAGCCGCGTTTGGCCAAAATCCCGCTGACACGATCGGCAACGACGCGAGCAAGCTTCTCGACATTGCCCAGTCGGGCAATGCTGCCGCGAAGACAAAATATGCGGTGGAGGGGCTTTCCGTCGGGAGCCCGCTCAAGGCCGACAGCGCCGCCTCGCGCGATTACAAGTGCAGCCCGAGCGAGCAGTTCGAGGCGCTGACCTGGTGCCAGAAGACACGCGCTGACCGGACGAAGCGCGGACCATTCACGGCAAATTATTCGGTCCTGCATGGCGAGCGCGGCAACGTCGTCTATGTCAACCGCCGCCAGGAGCCGTCGTTTCTTGATCGCAGCGAAGCGGACAAGGAGATCAAGGAGCAGTCGCGCAAGCTCGGGAGCGAGGCGCGCATTACGCGCATGCCGCACCGCGGCACAAATGACGGCATCATCGCGCTCTGGGGAGAGGTGACGCTCGAGCCGCTCGATGCCGACAGCATCAAGGTGCTCGCGGAAGGGAAAAGCCCGAAGAAGGGGCTGCTCGTCGATTTTCTCGGGAACTTTGCGCGCTCGGCGAAGGAAGGCCTGCCCGTCTATCGCATCAGCGGCGGCGCGGGATTCCTGTGGGCTGCGAGTTTCGATCAGGGGGGACGTGGAGCGCTCAGGGTTGCGGCGGTCGATGCATCGGCGCTGCCTTCGCCCGTATCGCTGCCTTCGCCTGTGCCTGCGAACCCGACTGCAACGTTGCCGGTGCCGGCTCCTGTCCTTGCCGCGGCCGAAATGCAGCCTGCGCTGCCGGTGCAGCAGGTAGAGCAGGTGGAGCAGGTTGAGCAGGTGGAGCAGGCTGACACTGCGGGACCGGACATCGCCGAGCTCAAGCAGACAATCCAGGCGCTCAAAGCGCAGCTCGCAAAGTCCGCCGGCAGAATTGCACAGCTCGAGAAGGAGGTTGCTGAAACCGGGCCGCGCGCGGGCGTCGATACGAGCGACGGGCCGCTTGGGGAAGATACCGACCTCGCGGCCGTGGTCGCGCAGCTGCGCGCCGAGAAGGCGGCGCTGGCAGCCAGGACCCGCACTTGGGGAGTTGCGGGCGTCGGGGCAATCATCGGCCTCATCGCTTTCACGGTCCTGCTGGTTCCGTCGAGGAGGGCGAGGAAGGCCGGCAAGATGGATATGGCCGAAGCTGCACCGGCAGAAGGAACGGGCAAGATCGATGAAGGCAACCTGATCCATCAGCTCGCGGAGACGCTGGGCGTCGACGAGGCGGCCGTCGCAATGCCGCAGCTCTCACCGGCGCCTTCGGGATCGCTGGTGCCGGCAAGCCCGGCTGAGGGCGCAGCAGCCGAGGAAGGAACGCCGGCCAAGAGCCCGCAGCAGGCCGACGTTGCACCCGCCGTGCCGCTCGCGCTTGCGGCGCCGGCGGCAAGCCCAGCGCCGGCGGCCGTCCCGAACAATCCCGGCACATAGCTCGTACTCGTAGTACCCGTAGCCCGGATGGAGCGATAAGCGCGTTTACGCGCGTCTGCGACGCGCTATGGCGACATCCGGGTGCGGCGGCGCGTTTCGATTGCGCTCAACGTCGGCTACGGACCCGCCCCTGCAAACAATGCCGCTGGACGCCGCCGCCTACGCCGCCCATATGGGTGGCATCGATCGCACTCGCGTGGCGAGGGCAGCATGGCGGATCCTGCGCGCCTGTTCAGGACACGGCTAACTTACGGCATCACGCAGCTCCCGCGCTTTGCGTGGTATGTCGGCCACGGCGCTCTCATGCGCAGGCTCTCCCGCGAGGCGCAGCGGGGCGCCCCCGCGCCCGCGCGAGCGGCGCAAACGCAGCGTCCGGTTCCCGGCCGCTGGCGGCTCTATGCCGACATGGCGCGTCTGTTCCGGCAGGATCTCGCCAACGTCGAAGCCGGCATCTATCCGCTGCCCGCGGATCACGACGGCGCCTTGCCGGTCCTCATCGATCGCTCGCGCCTGTTCTTTGAGGACCTGCCGCAGGTGCATCGCCGCCGCCGGCGCGGCGGCCATCGCGAAGTGTTGAGCCCGCAGGTCGAGGGCAGGCGGCCCGATTACTACCTGCAGAATTTTCACTTCCAGTCCGGTGGCTGGATGACGCCCGAATCCGCGCAGCGCTACGACATCCAGGTCGAGGTGCTGTTCAAGGGGACGGCCAACGCGATCCGGCGCCAGGCGCTTGCGCCGCTGCATGAGCTGTTCGCCGGACGCGACCAGCGCCGCCTTGCGCTGCTCGATGTCGCCTGCGGCACCGGACGCTTTCTCGATTTCGTCAAGCAGGCGTGGCCGCGCCTGCCTGCGCTCGGACTCGACATGTCCGAGGCCTACATCGCCGAGGCGCGCGGCCATCTGCGGCGCTGGTGCTGGCTCGATCTGATGGTTGCGAACGCCGAGGCCCTTCCGCTTGCGGACGCAAGCCAGGACGCGGTGACCAGCATCTTCACGTTTCACGAGCTGCCGCCGCCGGTGCGCCGCGGCGCGTTCCGCGAATTCGCGCGCGTGCTCAAGCGCGGCGGCCGCCTGGTCGTGCTCGATTCGCTGCAGACCGGGGACGAACCCGGCTACGACGGCATGCTCGAGCTGTTTCCGCAGAACTATCACGAGCCCTACTACGCGACCTATCTGAAAGAGGATTTCGCCGCAATCGCGAAGGCAAGCGGCCTGCGGCACGTGCGCGACACCAATGCGTTCGTCTCCAAGGTGATGGTCTTCGACAAGGAATGAGCGAGCGGTCGACGCCGTGCCGCGAGCGCGGTCCGGCGTTATAGCTGCCCTCTGCCTTGCGAGAGAGGGCAGCCGGCTAGTTCAGCGCAGAAGCTCGGGTGACGGGAGCGGCGACGACGCAGCCTCATCCATCAAAACAATGAATCTCAAGCGCGCGCGCCACCGCATCGTGGCTGACTAGGAAACGCCCGACAGGGCGAATTCGCCATATGCCGGCCAAGTATAAGAAGACCATCATTTGCCTTGCCAACTCCCGTAAGCTCGCGGGTCGGTGCGTGGCCGGGAAGGAGATCGCAGGCAGCACAATCGGTGCGTGGATCAGGCCGGTCAGCAGCAGGCCGACGGGCGAGTTGTCCGAAAGAGAACGTCGCTTTCTGAATGGGCAGGACCCGAAGCTCCTTGATGTGATCGCTGTTTCCATGGTTGAGCCTCGACCTCATGCGTTCCAGACGGAGAATCATCTTATTGATGACAGATACTACTGGATCAAGCATCGCGAGGCGACCTGGGACGTCTTGAAGGCCGCGCTTGATCCGGCTGCCGGGCCGCTGTGGGACAATTCGTCATCCGGCTACAATGGATTGCATGATCGTATAGAGGAAGGCGAAGCGAACAAGCTGGTCGGCTCTCTTCGGCTGATCGAAGTGAGGAACCTCAATATCGCGGTCGCCGTTGAAGGCGCGGAGGTTGGCAATCCGCATCGCAAGGTGCGAGGACGATTTACGCACCACGGCGCTCGTTACTGTCTGGCTGTGACCGACCCCATTGCGGAAGACAGGTCTCTGGCGGGCGCGGACGGCGAATTCGACATCGGATATGCAATATTGTGCATCAGCTTGGGAGAGCCATATAAGGGCTATGCTTACAAGCTGATCGCTGGCGTGTTTCTGGAACGGCAGTGACAGCGACCGTGATCTGGACGCCAAGCGTGGAGAGCTGGTGTGGAAGCCGTCGAAGTTCTGACCATCGGACATTCCACGCATCCGTGGGAGCGCTTCGTTGCTCTGCTGCAGGGCGCGAAGGTCAATGCCGTTGCTGACGTGCGTACGTCCCCCTACTCAGGGCACACTCCCCATTTCAATCGCGACAAGCTGCATGACGAGCTTCGGAGGGAAGGAATTTCCTACGTGTTTCTTGGAAAGGAGCTTGGCGGGCGGCCCGACGAGCGCACCTTCTACTGCGAAGGGATAGCCGATTACGAGAGAATGGCGCAGGTCCCGGAGTTCAGCAAAGGATTGGATCGCGTCGTCGAGGGGGCAAAGAAGCACAACATCGCGCTCATGTGCTCCGAGCAGGATCCGCTTGACTGTCACAGATGTCTTCTGGTGGCGCGGGCGCTGCGCGATCGCGGTATTCGCGTGGGCCACATCCTGAGCGACGGCGCGCTGGTAACCCATGCCGAGATCGAGGAGAAGCTTCTTGAGCTCTCAGGTCGCAATACCGAGGATCTCTTCGCCTCGCGTGCAGAAAGACTGGCGATGGCCTATCGGGAACGCGCCCGCAAAGTTGCATTTGCGCAATCGGGCTCCGACTCAAACGGTCCGATTGCTGCGGAGTGATACGATTGTCCAACACAACGGTTTCGACCATCGGCTTCACCAAGACGACGGCCGAAGGATTTTTCGAGCGTTTGCTCAAGTCCGGCGTGAAGAGGGTCGTTGACGTGCGACTGCGCAACACCTCGCAGCTTGCCGGTTTCGCGAAATCCGACGACCTCGCGTACTTTCTCAAGAAGATAGGGGGCATCGAGTACGCGCATCAGCCGCTTCTTGCGCCCACCGATGCGATGCTCAAAGCTTACAAAAAAGAAAAGGGAGACTGGGATGCTTATGAGGCGCGTTTCATGGCTCTGATGGCGCAACGGCAGATCGAGAACCGGCTCAGGCCGGAAATGCTCGAGGGCACATGCCTCCTGTGCTCCGAGGCCACGCCGCATCACTGCCATCGGCGTCTCGTCTGCGAATACCTCAATGACAAGTGGAACGGCGCGCTGACGGTGCGCCATTTGTAGTTTTCGGAGGGCGGATCGCGAGGTACCATATGTCGGGCGGCAAACTCGCAATCGGCTGCCGCAACTGCCCCCGATGATTGCAAGGCTCCTGTGCTCGAATTTGCAAGCGAGCACGCAATTAAATGATCTGCACTTGCGAATTGGCCAAACGAACCCAACGCGCGCCTTCGCGCGATTCGATTACGTTATCGTCTTGCAAATTCAAGATGTAATTTTGCGAATTAAAGCGACGAGTTAACCCCAAACAGTGAAGGCATTGACGGGCTTAAATTTTTTCCTTTTCCCTGCAACCAGGGCTTCACCCCTCCGGCGTCCCATATCCTCCTGCGGTCGGCGTCTGGATGATCACCGCCTCGCCCGCCTCGATCACCGTCTCGTCGCAGCCCGCAAGCTTCTCCATGCGTCCATCGTTTCGCCGCACCGAGTTCTCGCCCACCTGCCCCGCCTTGCCGCCGGCAAGCGCAAACGGGCGCACGCGCCGATGGCCTGAGAGGATGGTGCAGTCCATGGTCTCCAGGAAACGGATGGTGCGGCGCACGCCGTCGCCCGCGTTCCATTTGCCGCGCCCGCCGGAATCCTTGCGGATGTGAAAGTCCTCGAGCACCACGGGATAGCGGAACTCAAGGATCTCGGGATCGGTAAGCCGCGTGTTGGTCATGTGCGTGTGCACGGCGTCGGTGCCCGGGAAGCCCGGCCCGGCGGGCGAGCCCGAGCAGATGGTCTCGTAGTACTGATATCGGGCGTTGCCGAAATTGAGATTGTTCATGGTGCCCTGCGCGGCGGAGAGCGCGCCAAGCGCGCCGAACAGACAGTTGGTAACAGCCTGCGAGGTCTCGACGTTGCCGGCGACCACGGCCGCGGGATATTGCGGCGAGAGCATGGAGCCCTTGGGGATGATGATGTTGATCGGGCGCAGGCAGCCGGCGTTCATCGGGATGTCGTCGTCGACCATGACGCGAAACACGTAGAGCACCGCGGCGCGCGTCACCGGCTCGGGCGCGTTGAAATTGGTGCCCTGCTGCGGCGAGGTGCCGGTGAAGTCGACGGTCGCCTCGCGCTTTTGCTTGTCGACCGTGATCCTCACCTTGATCCAGGTGCCCTGGTCCATCTCGTATTCGAACGCGCTGTCGTGCAGGCGGTCGATGACGCGGCGCACGCTTTCGGCGGCGTTGTCCTGCACGTGCGCCATATAGGCTTCGACCACCGGCAGCGTGAACTCGGCGACCATCTTGTGCAGTTCCTGCACGCCCTTCTCGTTGGCGGCGATCTGCGCCTTCATGTCGTTGACGTTCTGCAGCGCGTTGCGCGCCGGATATCTCGCGCCCTCGAGCAGCGCGTAGAGCTCGCGCTCGCGGAAACGGCCGCGCTCCACCAGATTGAAATTGTCGATGTAGACGCCCTCCTGCTCGATGGTGGTCGCGTTCGGCGACATCGAGCCCGGCGAAATGCCGCCGACATCGGCATGATGCCCGCGCGACGCGACCCAGAACAGAATGCGCGCCTGCGCGCGGTCGAATACCGGCGTGCACACCGTGATGTCGGGCAGATGGGTGCCACCGTTGTAGGGTGCGTTGATGACGTAGACGTCGCCGGGCGCGATGCGTCCCGCGTTCTCGCGGATCACGCTCTCGACCGCCCGGTCCATGGAGCCGAGATGCACCGGCATATGCGGCGCGTTCGCAACGAGCGTGCCGTCGGCGGCGAAGATGGCGCACGAGAAATCGAGCCGCTCCTTGATGTTGACGGAATAGGCGGTGTTCTGCAGCGACACCCCCATCTGCTCGGCAATGGACATGAAGAGATTGTTGAACACTTCGAGCATCACCGGATCGGCGGCAGTGCCGATCGCGCTCTGCCGCTTGAGCGGCACGGTGCGCTCGAGCACGAGATGGTTCTTCGCCGTGATCGCCGCCTCCCAGCCGTCCTCCACGACGACGGTCTGGTGCGGCTCGATGACGATAGCGGGCCCCGCCACCTTGTGGCCGGGCGCAAGCTCTGCGCGCAGGAAGATCGCAGCGTCGCGCCAGCTGCCGCCGCAATAAAAGCGGGTTGCCTTGGTCGGCGCGGGAAGGGGCGTCGTGGCGAGCGCGTGCACGGGCTCGGTGAACTTCGCACCCCCGCCGATCGCCTCGATGGACACCGCCTCGACCACGAGCTCCTTGCTCTCGTCAATGAAGCCGAAGCGCGCCTTGTGCGCCGCCTCGAAGGCCGACTGCATCTCTGTTTGCAGGGGCTGATGCCTCGCCCCTACGGAGGGATCGTCCGCTGCCACCGAGAACGCAGGAACCACCAGCGCGGTATCGGTGCCGGCATAGCGGATGTGCGCGCGCACGTGCACGGTCACCGCGTCGGCCGCGACGCCCTGGCCGACCACCTCCGCGCGCGCCTCCTCCGCAAGGCGCGTGCCGGTCGCAGTGACGGCGGCGAGCGCGGCGTCACCAAGCGGCTCCTCGATCGCCTGCTGGCGGGTGGCGCGGATGTCGGCAAGCCCCATCCCGTAGGCGGAAAGCAGCGAGGAGAACGGATGGATGAGGACGCGCGTCATGCCGAGCGCGTCGGCGACAAGGCAGGCGTGCTGGCCGCCCGCGCCGCCGAAGCAGTTGAGCACGTAGCGGGTCACGTCGTAGCCGCGCTGGACCGAGATCTTCTTGATGGCATTCGCCATGTTCTCGACCGCGATCTTGATGAAGCCGTCGGCGGCGGCCTCGGGTGTGCGGCCGTCGCCGATGTCGCATGCAAGCTGCGTGAACGCCGTGCGCACCGCGCCGGCGTCGAGGGGCTGATCCTGCGCGGGACCGAAGATCTTCGGAAACAACTCTGGGATAAGCTTGCCCACCATGACATTGGCGTCGGTAAGCGCGAGCGGGCCGCCGCGGCGGTAGCACATGGGGCCGGGATTGGCAGCCGCGCTGTCGGGGCCGACGCGAAAGCGCGCGCCGTCGAAATGCAGGATCGAGCCGCCGCCGGCCGCGACCGTGTGGATCAGCATCATGGGCGCGCGCATACGCACGCCTGCAATCTCGGTCTCGAACGCGCGCTCGTACTCGCCATCAAAATGCGACACGTCGGTCGAGGTGCCGCCCATGTCGAAGCCGATGAGGCGCGCAAAGCCGGCTTCGCGCCCGGTCTCGGCCATACCGACGACGCCAGCCGCGGGACCGGAGAGGATCGCGTCCTTGCCCTGGAACAGGTCGGCCATGGTGAGCCCGCCCGAGGACATCATGAACATCAGGAGCGGGGAGGGTGCCGGTGTCCGGCTTGCGTCCTCGCTGCCGGCGGGCGCGATCTCGCTCGCCACCCTCGCGACATAGCCGCGGATGATGGGCGAAAGATAGGCGTCGACCACAGTGGTATCGCCGCGCCCGACGAGCTTGATCAATGGGGAGATCTCATGGCTCACCGACACTTGCGGAAAGCCGACCGCGCGCGCGAGCGCGGCTACGTGGCGCTCGTGCTCGGGATAGCGGTAGGAATGGAGGAACACGACAGCGACCGCGTTGATGCCGCGCGCAAGCGCATCCGCGAGAATGGTATGTACCGCGTCGACGTCGACCGCGCGCTCGACCGTGCCGTCGGCGCGCACACGCTCGTCGACCTCGACCACCTCCTCGTAGAGCATCGCCGGCTTGATGATGTGGCGCGCGAAGATGTTCGGCCGCGCCTGGTAGCCGATGCGCAGCGCATCGCGGAAGCCCATGGTAATGAGAAGGAGCGTGCGCTCGCCCTTGCGCTCAAGGAGCGCATTGGTGGCAACCGTCGTGCCCATCTTGACGGCGCCGATGCGACCCCGCGGGATCGGCTCGCCGGCGGCCATGCCGAGGAGGTCGCGCATGCCCTGCACGGCGGCGTCGCGATAGGCGCCGGGATTTTCGGAAAGGAGCTTGTGGGCGACGAGCGTGTTGTCCGGACGACGCCCGATCACGTCGGTGAAGGTGCCCCCGCGATCGATCCAGAAATCCCAGCGGCCGGCAGTTGTGCCGTCAGGTCTGCCGTCCGTCGCGCTGTTGGGTGCCATCTCGCTGTTGCCAAACTGGTGGGGCCCGGCGGGGTTGCCCGCCAGGCCCCTTCAACGCATCAGCCGGCCTGTAAGCCGGGTTCTGTAGGGCGGGACGCGTGCGCCCCGCGCGGCGGCCATTCCTCTGCGACGCCGGTTGCCCGGCGCCTTGAGCAACCTACCCGGACGGCTCCGATCCGGACATCGATCCCGGGCGCAGCCTCGCGGTCGCGCCCGCGCCGTCCCTATTCGGTCTTGCTCCCGGTGGGGTTTACCGTGCCGCCTGCGTTGCCGCAGGCGCGGTGCGCTCTTACCGCACCGTTTCACCCTTGCCGCCCCCAAGGGGCGGCGGTCTGTTCTCTGTGGCACTTTCCCTAAGCTTGCGCCCGCCGGACGTTATCCGGCACCGCATGTCCATGGAGCCCGGACTTTCCTCCCGCGCCCGCCTTTCGGCGTTGGGCGCGGGCGGCCGCCCGGCCGACTGACCGGACAAGGGATGGGGGCGGAGGCCGCCAACGTCAAGCCCTGCGCGTCGGGGACGTCAGCTGGTCTCGACCGACTTATGCAGTGCATCCCGCTTGGCGAGCAGCGCGTGCAATGTCGCGGTGGTCGAAACGTCCACGACCCCATCGACCCGGGCGGGACGGAAATGGCGCTGGAAAGCAGCCACCGCATCGCGCGTGTTGCCGTCGAGATAGCCGGCTGCGGTCACGTTGTAGCCAAGTCGCGCGAGCAGGCGCTGGACTTCCTCGATCGCCGGACTGGTTTCGCCGAGCACATAGATTGGTCCATTGGACGAAATCGGAGCGGGATTGACCCACAGGCCGATCCCGGATTCGGCGAGCCGCTTCCAGGGAAATTTCTCGCCCGGATCGACCTTGCGCGCGGGTGCAACGTCGGAATGCGCAAGCACGCGGTCGGCCGGAATGTGGTGGCGTGTGGCGATGCTGCGGCACAGCGTCGTCACGGCCGCGATCTGACGCCTGGGGAAATCGGGATAGCCGTTCTCATGCCCGGGATTGGCGATCTCGATGCCTATGGAATGCGAGTTGACGTCGGCTTCGCCTGCCCACCAGGACACCCCGGCGTGCCAGGCGCGCCGCGACTCCGCCACCAGCTGAACGATGTAGCCGTCCTGGAGCACGACGTAATGGGCGGAAACATCGGAAGCCGGGCTGCAGAGGTGTCGGATCGCGGCCTCGTTGTCGCGCGTGCCGGTGTAGTGCAGGACGATCATGTCGGGCAATGCATTGCCCTTGCGCTCGCTGTGGTTCGGCGATGGCCTCACCTCTGCGACGACGCAGGAATCAGGGCGCAGTTCAGATACAAGCATAGTCATGCGCGAAAACCGGATGGACCGCGTCGGTCAGGACTGACGAAGTGAACGGAAGAACCCCGCGACTCTTCCGATTGTGCAGAAACCATTGCGCGAGACAAGGTAAAGTGGACGCGGGAGCCTTGCAGCAGGCCGATTCTATACGAGGTGTTGCCTCCTGGTCGCATTATCTTCGTACCCTTATAACTTGGATTTCCGCGACTCGGATAGATTGAGGATCGCGGTGACGGATGGGTG